>ENA-OSEO01003508-OSEO01003508.1-sediment-metagenome-genome-assembly--contig:-NODE-3508-length-18430-cov-3.405656_pt1 | contig 18430 bp, 14 predicted proteins | sample MGYA00237883_ERZ534232 | MGnify/ENA metagenome assembly ERZ534232
CGTGATTTCGCCGATCACGGGACGGCGATCCTGATGGTGTCCAGCGAGTTGAGCGAAATCCTCGGGATGAGTGATCGCGTCTTGGTCATGCATGACGGGCAGGTCGTTGCGGAGTTCACCGGAGAAGAGGCCACAGAGAGCGCGATCATGCACGCCGCGGTCGGCGCGCCGGTATAGACCCGGGGCGCGGTGTCCGGAGGATCGTTGGCGCGCAGAGCGAACACAACGTCCATCCGGAATTAGAGAGGGAGGTAACGGAGAAAAGTGCACGAGAACACTCAACTTACAACACCGGAAGCCAAGAAGAGCGGCGGCATCGCACGATTGCTCAGCACCCGCCGTGGTAGTTCCGCCCTGGTCTGGCTCATTCTGCTCGCGATCGTCATTTTCGCTGCGGCGGTTTCGCCCCCTTTTCTCGGGCAGCGTAACATCTATAACGTTTTCAAACAGGTGGCAGCTCTTGGCATCGTGAGCGTCGGCCAAACCTTCGTCATTCTGTTGGCGGGCATCGACATCTCCGTCGGTGCAGTCGTCAGCCTGGTGTGCTGTATCAACTCGCACGTGATGCCAGTAGAGCAACCGTGGGCCATTCCGCTGGGCCTGGTACTTTCGATAGCCGTCGGCCTGGTCGTGGGCACGATCAACGGATTCGGAGTCACAAAGCTGAAGGTCGCTCCCTTCATGATGACGCTGGGGATGATGTCCATCGTTCAGGGTGCTGCCATTTTCCTGCGTGTGCAGCCCGGCGGGGTCATTCCACGTGAGTTTGCCTCGCCACTGACTGACAACATCTGGATCATCCCCATTCCGCTGATCTTGTTCGCTGTCGCCGCACTCATCGGCTACTTCCTGCTCAACCGCACCGTCTACGGACGGCATCTGTTCGCCACAGGAGGGAACGAGATCAGTGCGCGGTTGTCCGGAATTCACACCGATCGTGTCAAGATGCTGACTTTCATTATATGCAGCACGATGGCGGCACTCGCGGGCATCTTTATTTCGGCGCGAATCCGTACCGGAGATGCGCTGGTAGGTTCGTCGTTCGGGCTCGATTCGATCACGGCGGTCGCTATCGGCGGCACCAGCATGGCGGGCGGACGGGGTGGCATCGCTGGCACTATTGCCGGCGCGTTTATGGTGGCGCTCCTTGCCAACATCTTGAACCTGGTGGGCGTTTCCAGCTTCTACCAATACGTGTTTAAGGGCTTGTTGATCATCGTCGCCGTGGCCATCTATGCCGAAAGATAGCGGCAGAACGCACAATACAGCAGAAACGACGGGAGTTGCTTCATTCATGTATCCACACCTGTTCCAGCCGGCGAACATCGGCACACTGCAACTGAAGAATCGGCTTATCGGTGCAGCGACTGTGACGAACATGGCCACGGTCGATGGCTCCGTGAGCGAACGGACGATCGCACACTATGCGCGCCGCGCAAAGGGCGGGGTCGCACTCGTCACCGTCGAAATGACGACCTTTCACCCGAGCGGCCGCGCCTGGGTCTACATGCTGAACCTGTGGGATGACAAATACATCCCGGGGTTCAAGCGGCTGGTAGACGCCATCCACGCCAACGGGGCGAGGTGCACCATCCAGCTCGGGCACGGCGGGAGACAGACGAACCGGGCCCACGTACACCAGCGTCCGGTTGCACCATCCGCCATCGCGCAGTTTCCCGAAGGGCATCCATTTCATGTCATGCCGCGAGCATTGCGCAAAGAAGAAATCGTCGAGCTCGTCGACGCCATCGGTGAGGCTGCTGCCCGCGCACAGCAGGCCGGCTTCGATGGCGTCGAGGTGCACGGCGCGCACGGCTATCTGTTCCACCAGTTTCTCTCCCCGGCTGGCAACCTGCGCACCGACGAATACGGAGGTGACACGGTGGGGCGTGCGCGGTTCATCTGCGATGCCATACGCGCGATCAAACAACGATGCGGCAGCGATTTCCCAGTAATATGTAAAATCGACGGTGACGAGCATGTTGCAGGCGGTATCGGGCCGGACGAAGCGTGCCGGATCGCGCAGTACATCGCCCAAGCCGGTGCCGACGCCATCGAAGTATCTGCGGGTTGTGCCGCAGCGTTGTCGTACATCCTACCACCCGCGTGCATGCCGTCGGGCATCAACGCGGATGCCGCCGCGGCGATCAAAGCGAGCGTATCGATCCCGGTCATCGTCGTCGGTAAAGTCGACACGCCGGAACTGGCAGAGCAGATCCTCGCGGGGGGCCAGGCGGATTTCGTGGCGATGGCTCGGGCGCTGCTCTGCGATCCCGATTTCCCACTGAAAGCACAATCCGGCCAAGCGCAGGAAATTCGCCCGTGCATGTACTGCAACCAGGGCTGTAATCGCGTCGACCACCAGTTCAACATCACCTGCGTTTTCAATCCGACGGTCGCGCAAGAGATGGAAGCCGGGTTCGCCCTGGACGCCGCGGCGGTGCCACGGCGTGTGCTGGTAATCGGCGGCGGGCCGGGCGGACTGGAGGCCGCGCGCGTCTGCGCGACTCGCGGGCACCAGGTCACGCTGTGCGATGCGGGCGAACGCCTGGGCGGCCAGATGCTGCTCGCCGCCATGCTGAACACGAAGACATCGTGGATCAAGATGGTCGATTACTACGAGCATCAACTGGCACGGCTGGGTGTCGACGTGCGGCTCAAGACGCCAGTCGATGCGGCCTACGTCCGGCAACACGAGCCGGATGTGGTCATCATGGCGACAGGGGCAATGCCCGCGTTGCCGAGATTGCCAGGCATCGGCGATCATCCGCAAGTTCTGTCCGTTTTTGAGATCCTGCGCGGCAGGCTCCCTGAGGGAAAGAAGGTTATCGTCATCGGCGCGCAGCGCGCGGGCGCGGATATTGCCGCCTACTTGGGAAGCCGCGGGTACGACGTGCACTTCGTCGTGCGCGGCACGGACCTGTCATACGTTGCGACGAACGAAGGGCTCAGTACGCGACCTCTCCTCATCGAGGAGCTGAAAGCCTGCGGGGTCGATTTCTTGTTCGACACGGACGCGGTGGCGGTGAACGCTGCGGGTGTCATACTGCGCCGCAACGGTGTCGAAGAAATCGCCGCCTGCGATGCCATCGTCACAGCCACGGGTCTGCGACCCGCCAATCACCTCAAGCGCAGTCTGCGCGAGGGACCGTGGAGCCTGTACCTGATCGGTGATTGCGTCGCCCCGCGCGGCTTCGAAGATGCCATACGAGAAGCTTTCCATCTGGCGGTATTCATTTGAGTGCCGCCGGAGATAGACAGAAGCAACAACAAACTAGCAATCTACCAAGAGAGGAGCAACAATAATATGTCGCCAGATAATGATTTGATGCGTATGTACATCTTCAGCCACGGGTACATAGAGAATGATGTGGCAGTGAACCTGCTCAACCCATACTTGGGCACCGAGGACAACAAGAATCCGCAGGCGCAATGGCACCGTGTGCCTTCCGTAACATTCCTGATTCACCACCCGCAGGAAGGCTGGATTCTGTACGACAGTGCGTCTCATCCCGATGCGATGACACGCTGGCCCGCATGGAATCGCCGTTTCGCTCCACCGACCATCCCGCCGGACGAGACGCTGGTGGCCCGCCTTGCCCAGGTTGGCCTGAAGCCGTCCGACATCGACTGGCTGATTCAATCTCACTTGCATCAGGACCACGCGGGTGGGATCGAGTTCTTCGCGAACACCAAAGCGGGCTCACGCGTTCTCGTGCACCGCAAGGAGCTGGAGCGGGCACTGTTCAACGCGTTCTCCGGTCAGGAGGACACCAAAGCCTACCTGAAGGAGGACTTTGCCGGTATCCCCGGTATCAAATACGAATGCATTGAGGAGGATTACCTCGAATTTGCACCCGGGATCGACATCGTGCACCTGCCCGGACACACGCCCGGCGTGATCGGCCTGTTATTGCACTTCAAGAACAGCGGGACGATCATCCTGCCATCGGATGCGCTCTACATGGCCGAAAACTTCGGCCCTCCGCCCTGGCTGCCGGGCATCTTCGACAATTCGGAAGATTGGCGCAAGTCCGTGCGTAAAGTAGCCGTGCTGCAGAAGAAATATAACGCCAGAATCTTCTACCCGCACGACTGGAAACAACTGACGACTGAGATGAAACTGGCGCCTGAATACTACGACTAGAGGTCACCTATCGTGACTTTGGTTGACATATAGAGCCACCACAGGCGGAGTACGTACTCGCCGCTGCCAGACCAGAGTGGCAATACATCATAGTAACCGACCATTCAGCAGAGAAATCCACTCTCCTCGAACGAGTCGTGTCAGATATGGCTAGCGCGCACGCCTTTGTTCGAGGAGAGTCTCTCATACAGGCCTGCTGTTTGCACATTTTCTCCAATGGTGGGCCAGAGGAAAAGCGATAGCAGGTGTCCAGCAGCTTTCGGAAATACCCGGCATGAGCCGAGTGTGAGGTGAACCATGCGTGTGCCTTACTTCCCAGGTTGCACCCTGAAGACAAAGGCGACCGGTTTCGAGAGCTCCTTGCTCGCCTCCAGCGCAGTGCTGGGGATTGAGCTCGTCGAGCTCTCCAACTGGAATTGCTGCGGCGCGACGTTTCCGCTATTGGCGGATAACGTGATGGATCTGGCCGGGCCAGCCCATATCCTGGTGGACGCGCGCCGTGAAGGTGAACGAGTCGCGGTCGCTTGTACGACCTGCTACAACGTCCTGCGCCGGACGAACCACCTCATCCGTCGGGACGATGACATTAGAGATAAGCTCAACTTCTTCATCGACGCAGACTACGCCGGAGACCTGGAGGTTCTCGACGTGCTGCAGATCATTCGCGACGAAGTCGGTTTCGAGGCCGTCACCCGCGCGGTACAGGTGCCGCTGTCCGGGCTCAAAGTAGCGGCCTACTACGGCTGTATGGTACTGAGACCGCCGCGTGAAGTGGCCTACGAAGACCCCGAGAACCCTCAGACGCTCGACCAACTCAGCATTGCACTCGGCGCAGAACCAGTCCCCTATTCGCACAAGGGCGAATGTTGCGGCGCGTTTCTCGCTGTCAAGTCGCCGCAGGCGACGGCGGACATGTGCCGCCCGATTCTGGAATCCGTGCTGGCGAACGGCGCCGATGCGATCGTGACCAACTGCCCGGTGTGCCAGTTCAATCTCGACAGGCAGCAGTCCGCCTTGCAGCGGCTGCAGGGCGGATTCCGCGCTGTCCCGGTGCTGTACTACAGCCAGTTACTCGGCCTGGCGCTGGGACTCGACACACGGACATTCGGACTGGATCAGCATTATGTCGATACACGGCCCGTGCTCGAACGATTTGCCGTGCTCGACACACCCCGACTGGAGTGACGATGAACGCACCCTCTCGCCGTGCGCTGGTGATCGGCGCCGGTATCGCAGGGATTCAGGCCGCGCTGGATATCGCAAACGCCGGACACGAAGTCGTGCTGGTCGAACGGCTGCCGTCCATCGGTGGGCGCATGGCGCAGTTGTCCGAGACGTTTCCGACGCTGGACTGCGCACAGTGCATCCTTACGCCGCGCACGGTCGAGACGGGCCAGCATCCCAACATCCGGCTGTTCCCCTCCTCCGAAGTGCTGGCAGTCGACGGGGAGATCGGCGACTTTCGCGTGCGCATCCTGCGGCATGCGACTTACGTGGACGAGACGCGCTGTACGGGCTGCGGATTGTGCCAGGAGAAATGCCCCACGCATGTGTATTCCGACTTTCAACGCGGTATGGGGCCACGCAAGGCGATTTACACGCTGTCCCCACAGGCAGTTCCGAACAAGCCAGTGATCGACCGGCAGGGTTGCCGCTTCTTCCAGACAGGGAAATGCCGCATCTGCGAGCGCTTGTGCCCCACCGGTGCAATCGATTTCGAGCAGGAAGAACGCATCGTCGAAGAACGGGTGGGCGCGATCATCGTCGCTACCGGCTTCGATCTGTATCCCCTCTCGCGCCTCGGCGAATACGGAGCGGGGGAGATTCCCGACGTGATCGATGGGCTGGCGTTCGAGCGGCTGCTCTCGGCTTCCGGGCCCACTGCGGGCAAGATGCGCCGTCCGTCGGATGGCAGGGAACCGCGCGAGGTCGTGTTCGTGCAGTGTGCGGGGTCGCGCGATCCGGAGCTGCACAAAGCATACTGCTCGAAGATCTGCTGCATGTATACAACGAAGCAGGCAATGCTCTACAGTCACAAGGTACACGGGGGACAGGCCTACGTGTTCTACATCGACATCCGCGCGGCGGGGAAACGCTACGAGGAATTCGTCCAGCGCGCGATGGAAAAGGACCGCGTGATCTACCTGCGCGGCAAAGTGGCACGCATCTATCGCGACGGCGACCGGGTCACGGTGCAAGGCGTCGATACGCTGACCGGGCGGACCGTAACGGTAGCGGCGGACCTGGTCGTAATCGCGCCCGCCGTCGTTGCGCAGCCAGAGAGCGCCGCACTGGCCACGCTGTTGGGGATTGACGTCGATGGGGATGGGTTCTTTACTGAACGCGACGGCAATGGACGCCCCGTGGAGACTTCGCGCATGGGCGTGTTCCTTGCCGGGGTTGTGTCGGGGCCGAAAGACATCGCCGAAACCGCTGCTCACGCCTCGGGAGCGGCGGGGAAGGCACTGAGCTGGTTTGCCCGATGGGAGCGGGAGGCCGAATGAAGCGAGTCGGGGTGTTCGTCTGTCATTGCGGAGTCAATATCGCCGGGACGATAGATGTCAAACGGGTCGTAGCGGAAGCCAGCGCACTCGCGGAGATAGCCTACGCCACAGACTACCAGTACATGTGCTCCGACCCGGGGCAGGCTCTGCTGGCCGACTCCGTCGAGCGAGAGCAGTTGGATGCCGTGATCGTCGCCGCGTGCTCGCCGGCAATGCACGAGTCCACCTTTCGCAAGACGGCCGCACGCGCCGGTCTGAACCCGTACTTCTGTGAAATCGCCAACATCCGCGAGCAGGACTCCTGGGTGCACCAAACCGACGGCGACGCTGCCACCCGGAAAGCAGTCGAGTTGATTCGCAGCATGGTCGCCAAGATCACGCTGAACGAGGCGTTGGTCCCGCTGGCACTGCCCATTGTCAAGCGAGTACTGGTCGTCGGCGGGGGCATCGCAGGAATGACCGCCGCACTGGACATCGCTAACGCAGGTTATCCAGTGGTGCTAATCGAGCGAGCGGCGCAGCTCGGCGGCAATATGGCGCGTCTCTCGAACCTGTACCTCAACCTGCAGCCGGCAGCCAACCTCCTCGGTGAGACGGTCCACGCCGTGCTCGCCCACCCGTGCATCGAGGTGCGGACCGGCACCACTGTTGACGAGCTCAGCGGATACGTCGGCAACTTCACGATCACGCTGCGTTCCACTGCTGCGGACGGAGCGGATAGCATACGTGCGGAAATCAACGCCGGTGCGCTCGTTCTGGCGACAGGCTACGACCTGTACAACAAAGAGCGGTTGAGCGAATATGGCGGCGGTCGCTGCGCCGACGTGATCGAAGGTCTCGAATTCGAAGACATGTTGCGCCCTGACGGTCCCACCGGCGGGCACATCATCAGGCCATCGGACGGTGCGACGCCGCGCGAGGTCGTCTGGATCCAATGCGCTGGATCCCGCGACCCGCAGCTGCACAAGGCGTATTGCTCCAAAGTATGCTGCATGTACGTCGCAAAACAGGCCACGGCCTACAAACGACAGCACCCGGACGGGCAGGCATACGTCTTCTACATCGACATCCGCTCGCAGGGCAAGGGTTACGAAGAGTTCGTGCAACGGGCGATGGCCGACCACAGCGTCCTGTACCTGCGGGGCAAGGTCTCGCGTGTGTACGAGGAGCGCGGGAAGATGATCGTGGTCGGCGCAGACACGTTGAGCGACCGTCAGGTGGAGATCGCTACCGACCTGGTCGTCCTCGCGACGGCGACGGTTCCCGCGAACGGCAGCGACGACCTCGCGCGCAGGCTGCGTGTTGCGATGGACGAGCACGGCTTCTTCAGCGAAGCGCACCCCAAGCTGCGACCGGTCGAGAGCATCACTGCAGGCATATTCCTTGCCGGCGCCGCGCAGTTCCCGAAAGACATCCCGGAGACGATCGCCCAGGCTTCCGGCGCAGCGGCGAAGGTCCTCATGCTGTTCACGCAACGCGAGATGGTCCAGGAGCCGACGATCGCCCAGGTGGACGAGGAAATCTGCTCCGGCTGCGGGTTATGTATGCCCACCTGCCCGTACGAGGCGCGCACCATGCATGCGTGGAGGCCGTGGGCGACGGTCAACGCGGCATTGTGCCAGGGCTGCGGCGCCTGTGCAGTCGCCTGCCCGAACAAGGCGACGCGCGTACGGAACTTCACGACGCGACAGGTGCTGGCGATGGTGGAGGAACTGCTATGAGCAGCGCCAACGAGTCGTTCCAGCACGCCATCCAAGCCCGCAGCGGACAAGACATCCGGCGTTGCTATTTCTGCCAGAAGTGCTCGCTGGGGTGTCCCACGGCCCACGCAATGGACCTGCAGCCCGCGCAACTGCTCAAGCTGGTGCAGTTGGGCCGGAAGGACCAGGTTCTGAGCGCAGCGGCGATCTGGTTGTGCGTGGGCTGCGAGACGTGCGGGACGCGCTGCCCCAATGGGATCGCGCTTGCACCAGTGATGGATGTGCTCAAGCAGATGGCGCTCGCGGAGGGGTACGGGGCAGCAGAGCCAAAAAGTCTGGCATTCCACCAATCCTTCGTGGACAGCATCCGTTATCTGGGTCGCGTCCACGAGATCAGCATGCTCGCGGAGTACAAGCTGCGCAGCCTGGACCTGTTCGCCGACCTGGGCCTGGGATTGCAGATGTTCCGGCGCAGCAAGCTGGCCCTGTTGCCGAAACGGGTCAAGGGGCTGCGGCAGGTCCGCGCGATGCTTGCGCGGATCCAATCACGGGAGGCAAAGTAATGCGCTACTGGTATTATCCCGGCTGCTCTCTCCATTCCACTGGGCGCGAATACGACCTGTCTGCACGGGCGGTCGCGCAGGCGCTCGGCATCGAGTTGATTGAGCTGGAAGACTGGAACTGCTGCGGAGCTTCTTCGGTGCACGGTCTGTACAGTCACGAGGCCGCGCTGGCATTGCCCGCACGCAACGTGATGCTGGCCCAGGCCAAGTCGCTGGACATCGCCATCCCCTGCGCGGACTGCTTCTACCACAGTGCGGCTGCCGATCAGCGCCTGCGCAACGACGACACGTTTCGCACAGAGATCGAGACAACCCTCGCCCTGACATACCACGGCGGAGCCCGCCCGCGGACTCTACTCGACGTGTTTGGAACCGATGTGCCCACGGAGACGCTGGCGGCACGGGTGAAACGTCCGCTGGAGGGACTGCGCCCCGCCAGTTATTACGGTTGTCTGCTTGTCCGCCCACCCGATCTGGCGGGACGCTGGGACGACCCTGAACACCCAACGGTGATGGATAGTATCCTGCGCGCGCTGGGCAGCACACCCGTGCGCTGGTCTTACAGCGTAGAGTGCTGTGGCGCCAGCCTGTCAATCGGGCGGAGCGACATCGTCAGCCGGCTGGTCGCGCGAATCGTCGCCGGAGCGGTGGAAGCGGGCGCGAATTGCATCGTGACCGCCTGCCCGATGTGCCAGGCGAACCTGGACGGGCGGCAGGATACATCGAACGTACAGTTACCCGTCTTCTATTTCACGGAGTTGATGGGGCTCGCCCTGGGCTGCGACGGGACGGACCGTTGGCTGAAGCGACACCTGACCGACCCACGCCCCGTTCTCACTCGCCTGGAATCGGGTAGCATGGATAAGAGGATCGCATGATGGTTTTGGAGACAGGTCCCGGCACAACCGCAGATGATCCGCACCGCTCTGTCCTGATCGTGGGAGCCGGCATCGCGGGGATGGGCACCGCGCTGTTGCTCGCAGAGGCAGGGTACGCCGTCTATCTGGCGGACGACGCCCCGTGGATTGGCGGCTCGTTGCACTTGCTGGACCGCACCTTCCCCACCGACTCGTGCGGCCTCTGCTTGATGTCGCCGGTGCAACCTTCTTACTGCCCAACGCTCGAATGCGGCCTACACGAGCGGATCACCGTGCTGCCGCAGACCGAAGTCACCGCTGTTGAGCGCGATGGTCGCGACTGGCGGGTGCGGTTGCGCCACAACCCCCGCCATGTCATCGACGAGCGTTGCACCCGTTGCGGACTGTGCATCGACGTCTGTCCCGAAACGGGCGCGGATGTGTACGAAGCGGAACTGGCCCCGCAGCGAGCGATCTACCGTCCGCCAACGCGCGGCGTGCCCGATGCACCGGTGATCGACATGGACCGTTGCACGCGTTGCGGCAAGTGTGTGGATGTCTGCCCAACCGGCGCGATCGACCTGGACATGGACGAACGGACGAGCGAAATTCAGGTAGGCGCGATCGTACTGCACACGGGCTACCGCCCGTTCGACGCCCGGCTCAAAGGCGAATATGGCTACGGCAGCTACGTGAACGTGGTCGATAGCCTGCAGTTCGAGCGGATGACGAGCGCCTCCGGCTCCACGCGCGGGCATCTCGTACGCCCATCTGACGGTACGGCGCCGGCGCGCATCGCATTCATCCACTGTGTGGGTTCACGCGACCAGACGTGCGGAAGAGAATATTGCTCATCCGTGTGTTGTATGTACACCGCCAAGCAAGTCGCCGCTGCCAAGTCCATCCGGCCTGACCTGGAGATCACCGTATTCCACATGGATCTGCGCGCAGGTGGCAAGGGTTACGAGGAGTACTTGAATCGCGTACAGGCGCTGCCAGGCGTCACCTATCGCCGGAGCATGGTCTCGTCACTGTTCGAGATGCAGAGGAACAAGGCCCTGCGGCTCAATTGCCTCGACGAATGCGGTGTCTTGAACGAGCAGGAGTTCGACATGGTCGTCCTGTCAGTCGGGCTGGGCCCCAGCGGTGAGCTGCGCACGCTCGGCGAGGAGCTCGGGTTGGACTTCGACGTACACGGCTTCTGCCGGAGCACCCGCGAGGGGGTCTTCGTCGGAGGAATGCTGCGCGAGCCACTGGATATTCCGGAGACCGTCGTCGACACGGCGCGTGTCGCGGCAGAGGTGGCGATGTACCTCGGTCCGGTCGCACCACCTGCCCTCCCCGTACACGGACGGGAAGCGGACAAAGGCACACTGCGAGACGGACAGAGAGAGGCAGGCGACTCCCACCCCTCCGTGGACGGGGGGAACGTCGCATCCATCGTCAGCCCTTCGGGACCGGCTACCGCGCGGACCGAACTGTGGGATGAGCCCGCGCGGGTGGGGGTATTCCTCCAGGCAGAGGGGCAGGCCAGTTGGCTGGAAGCACCTCCCGCCACAGCCCCCACGTCCACGGAGGGGCAAGGATGGGAACACCTACTCATCGAGACACTGCCGGGTGTGAGCCTCGTGCAGCACGTCGCCGGAGGACACACTGAACTGGAGCACGCGATCCGCTCCGCCATCGCGCGGAAAGCGATCAATCGTGCCGTGATCGTGGGCGGAGATCGCCTCGTGTATCGCTCGGCCCTGGGTGCAACGCTCGGTGGCATGGGGTTACTGCCGGGTATGGTCGAATGGGTCGATCTGGCTGCGGGATGCGGCTGGGTACACGCGGAGGCCTCCACACAGAGCCGCCATAAAGCCCGTCAGATGCTGGCGATGGCTATCGCTCGCGTCCGCGACGAGCGCTGGATTCGCGGAGCGGCGGTTCGGTCCGGCGGCACGTCCGAACGGGCAGTGCTGGTCATCGGCGGCGGCCCGGCGGGGATGTCCGCCGCACTGACGTTGGCACGATCAGGTTGGCCCGTGAATCTCGTCGAACGGAGCGGCTGTCTCGGTGGGCAGGGTCGTGAACTACGCATGTTGCTGTCCGGAGAAGACCCGCAGCATCTGCTGGCATCGCTCCAGGAAGAGATCGAGACGTCCGCGAATATCACCGTCCACCTGAACACGCAGGTGCGGAGATCGACAGGACATGCCGGGCGGTTCGTGACCGAGCTGGACTGTGCAGGGAAGATCGTACACATCAGCCACGGCGCGACAATCGTCGCCACAGGCGGTGTGCCCGCCGATCCACTGGAATACGGCGAAGACCCCGCCATTTGGACGCAGCGCGAGCTGGAGCAGTGGCTCGCAGAAAAGTGGCGTGGGGTGGATTGTGTGGTAATGATCCAGTGCGCCGGGTCGCGCGATGCGGACCGGCCCTATTGCAGCCGCATTTGCTGCAGCCACGCAGTGAAGAATGCGCTCGAAATCAAGCGTCGCTCCCCGGAGACTGCGGTCCACATCCTGTACCGCGACGTGCGCACGCCGGGCCTGCAGGAGTTGGCATATCAGGAAGCTCGCCAGGCAGGCGTGGCCTTTCACCGCTACGAACCGCCAAATAGCCCATCCGTGCGGCGCGAGGGAGAGCGGCTGACCGTCGAATTCATCGAAGCCATGCTCGGTGAGCCCATCCGCATCGTCGCGGACCGGGTCGTGCTGAGTACCGGCATCGACGGCCACAACCGCGATCTGGCGCAGGCTCTTGGCGTACCACTTGACGCAAACGGATTCTTTCGCGAGGCCCATGCCAAGCTCCGCCCACTGGACTTTGCCAGACCCGGCATCTATGCCTGCGGTCTGGCGCATGCGCCGTGCAGCTTGCCGGAGAGCATCGCACAAGGCGAAGCTGCCGCGATGCGTGCGGCGGTATTCCTGTCGGCAGGGGCGCTTCGACCGGTGCAGACCAGTGTTGCAATCAACGAACGGCTGTGCTCCGGCTGCGGGCTGTGCGTGGCCGAATGTCCGTATGGCGCGCGCTTTCTCGACACAGAGCGCGGCATAGCGCAGGTGATCGAAGCGTTGTGCCTGGGGTGCGGCGCGTGTGCCGTCGTCTGCCGGAACAACGCGACACAGCAGCGCGGCTATGAGAAAGCGCGCGTCATCGCCGCTCTGGAGGCCGCGCTGGATTGAGACGGGCGTCGACGTGAGGGTCTCCGCCGGGCGGGGCATTTGGGTGAACCGTGGCCCGCTGATCACGTCGCCGATGGCGGGGCCAAGCCCACGAAGGCAGGCTGCAGCCATCGCGCAATGTCAGTCCGCAGGACTTCGCAGCCTTAGCACGGGGCTTGAGCCCCGCGCACACTCCGGCATTGGCCCAGTCAGGCTCCGGGTGGGAGCCGAGGCTTCAGCCAGAGGGTACCCTGGCCGCACGCAACACGAACAGAAAGGTGAGGCAAACGCTTATGGAACGACAGATGCAAACCAATTCGCCGCTCAGTACCGCTGGCCCACCATTCGAGCCGCGCATCATCGCGTTTCTGTGCAACTGGTGTACCTACACAGGCGCAGACCTCGCAGGGACCTCCCGGATGCAATATCCGCCCAACATCCGCGTCATTCGGCTGATGTGCTCCGGATCGCTCGACCCGGTGTATGTGCTGAAAGCCTTGCTCGAAGGGGCAGACGGCGTGCTGATCGGCGGGTGCCACCCCGGAGACTGTCACTACATGAGCGGCAACTACAAGGCGAGGCGACGGGTCGCTATTCTGCGCGAAATCCTCGCGCAATTGGGCGTCGACGAAGACCGCGTGTGGCTGCGCTGGATCAGCGCCAGCGAAGGGCGGCTGTTCGCCGACACGGTGCAGGAGATGGTCGACGCACTGCAGGCCAAGGGGCCCAACCCGTTCAAGGGACAATGGGCCATCTGACCGGCCCGCAGAGGAGAGAGCGATTTGGAAGCGACACACGAGATTCGGAATGATGCGGAATCGACTCTGCGCGAGCTGTTCGCCACCCTGCTCGAGCAAAACATCTGCCACGCGCTGATGTTGCCCGTGCAATTGTCCGCCGGAGGCGGGGTTGCCCCGGCGCTGGTCCGTGACCGCGACCGGCTGGCCGATGCGCGGCCTCTCGCGCCGGTGCTGCCGGTCAGTGAGGCGACCACCGCTGCGAGATTGACCCGCGGTGACCGGCAGGGCGTGCTCGGTCTGCTCATGCACCCGTGCCAGCTCCGTGCATTCGTTGAACTGGTCAAGCTGCAACAGGCGGACCGAGAGAACGTTCTGCTCATCGGCATCGACTGCCCGGGCACCTACGAATTGACAGATTACGTCAAATTAGCGCGGGAGATGAGCGAGCCGGGCGAGGACCTGCTGCCCGAACTGCGTCAGGGCCAACCGCAACCGCACACGGGCTACGGCTTCCGCGCGGCCTGCCAGGTATGTGAGTGGCCTTTCCCTGCACAGGCAGACCTGCGTGTGCGCATCGTGGGCGTCGGGTCGAAAGCGGAACTGGTCCTGCAGGGACGGTCCGAATTGCTTGAGGCACTCGGATTCACGCCCGCCGCCGATTCCGCAGGGTTGAGCGAAGCCGAGGAGACGCTGTTGCGTGAGCGCCGGACGCGGCGCGACGAGGTCTTCGCGGCGTTCAGCGCCGGGGTGCATGACATGGCTGGTCTGCTGGAATACTTTGCGACGTGCATCCGCTGTCTGAACTGTATGGGCGCGTGCCCACTGTGCTACTGCAAGGAGTGCATCTTCCGTACGGACACGTTCCAGCACCGTCCGGCGGACTACGAGCGCTGGTTGGAGCGCAAGGGTGCGGTCCGGTTGCCCGTGGACACACTGCTGTTTCACCTGACGCGGCTCAACCACATGGTGACCTCGTGTGTGGGGTGTGGGCTGTGCGATAGCGCCTGTCCCAGCGACCTGCCGGTCGCGCGCGTATTCCGCGCCGTTGGCCAGCGCGTACAGGGCCTGTTCGATTACGTACCCGGTCGGGATATCGCCGAGCCAATTCCGATTGCCACCTTCCGCGAAGACGAGCTTGAATAGGAGGTATGCAACTCATGGCTAAACAAAACGAACTGATTCCCATCTACATCATGGGGAAACGGTACCTGGTCCCATCCAATCTAACGATCATGAAGGCCATGGAGTACGCCGGGTACAAACTCACGCGCGGGGTTGGCTGCCGCGGCGGGTTCTGTGGCGCATGTGCCACTGTCTACCGGTTACGTCACGATTACCGGCTGAAGATCGGCCTTGCATGCCAGACCGTCGTCGAGCCGGACATGTATCTCGCGCAGATACCCTATTTCCCGGGCAACCGTGCCGATTACCGACTCGACGAGCTCGAACCCACCTTCGCGACGATCGTCCGTCTGTACCCGGAAGTGTTGCGCTGTCTCGCGTGCGGCACGTGTACCAAGTCCTGCCCCCAGGAACTCCGGGTGAAGGACTACATGGCCAACGCCATGAAAGGGGACATCGCCGGTGTGGCGGACAAGTCCTTCGACTGCATTATGTGCGGGTTGTGCACGGCCCGCTGTCCTGCCGAGGAGGTGCAATACGACATCGCCATCCTGTGCCGCCGGCTGTACGGCAAGTACCTGGCACCGCAGGCCATGCACCTCGCCGAGCGCGTATCGGACATCCAGGCGGGCAAATTCGACACGGAGCTGCAGGAGATAAAGGGACTGAGCGACGCGGAGCTGCGAGCGCGTTACAACCAGCGCGACATCGAACCGGAATAGCGAGGAGTTGTCGTCACGCTGGGTGCGTGGCGCGAGGAGGTCACGATATGGAAGACGGATACACACCAGAGATGCGCGCCTCAATCGCCAGAGTCGAAGCGACCCGCCCGGCGCGCATGAGCGAGACATACCCGATGCTCGGGCCGGAGGCGAAAGAGGCGCTGTTGCGCGCGTTCCATCCGGATTACATCCCGGAGGGCATGCGCGAGTTGCGCGTCGGGCCAAACAAAGGCCAGCGCACGCCCCACGAGCTGGCGGATATGCTCGAAGGCCGCTCCTACCTGAGAGCGGATACATTGGATCTGTCACGGATCGACATCGACACGGATGTCCTCGTCATCGGGGGGGGAGGCGCCGGGTCCGCTGCGGCGTTGCTCGCGCGCGAGTATGGCGTCAAGGTACTGGTGGCAACCAAGCTCCGCCACGGGGATGCGAACACGATGATGGCGCAGGGAGGCATCCAGGCCGCGGACAAACCGACCGACTCACCCGCTATCCACTATCTGGATGTGATCGGCGGCGGGCATTTCACCAACGATCCGGACCTGGTCGAGGCGTTGGTGCACGACGCGCCACTGGTTATCGCGTGGCTGGAGAGCCTGGGTTGTATGTTCGACAAGGAACCTGACGGGACACTGGTGACCCGTCACGGCGGTGGCACATCGCGCAAACGGATGCACTCTGCGCGCGACTACTCTGGCGCCGAGATCATGCGGACCCTGCGGGATGAGGTCCGTTCGCGGTCGGGTGAGATCACCGTCTTGGAGTTCGCGCCCGCCATCGAGCTGCTCATGGACGATCGCGGCCAAGTCGCCGGCGCAGTGCTCAAGAACCTGGAGACCGATGAACACCTCGTCGTCCGCGCCAAAGCGACCATCATCGCAACTGGCGGCAGCGGTCGCCTGCACTACCAGGGATTCCCGACGACCAACCACTACGGTGCAACCGGCGATGGCCTCGTCATGGCTTACCGCGTCGGAGCGAAACTGGCGTTCATCGATACGATGCAGTATCACCCGACCGGCGCCGCGTTCCCCGAGCAAATCGTCGGGCTGCTGGTCACCGAGAAGGTACGTGGGCTCGGCGCGCAGGTCGCTAACATCGCCGGCGACCAATTCGTTTTCCCGCGCGAAACACGTGACGTCGAAGCGGCGGCAATCATCAAAGAATGCGTAGAGCGGGGCAATGGCATCCGGACGCCATCCGGTATGACGGGCGTGTGGCTCGACTCGCCGATGATCGACCTGATCCACGGGCCAGGCACCGTCCAGCGCGAGCTACCGGCGATGGTGCGCCAGTTCAAACGCTTCGGCATCGACATCGCCCGCGATCCAATGCTCGTCTACCCAACCTTGCACTATCAGAACGGCGGCATCGCGATCGATCCGGAATGCCGGACGGCCATAGCGGGGCTGTTCGTCGCTGGCGAGGCCTCGGGCGGCGTACACGGACGTAACCGTTTGATGGGCAACTCGCTGCTCGACGTTACCGTGTTCGGCCGGCGCGCAGGCATCTCCGCCGCGCAGTATGCACTTGAAGCGAGCGTAGGCACGCTCACACTGCGGCACCTGGAAGAATGGGAGAAACAACTGAAGGAGGCCACACTGGACAGTACGGTGTGTACGCCGATGATCCTGCCGGATTACACGCGGCATTCACGGTAACAAGGGGAGATCAGCCAGAATGGGATCGGCGAGTCAGCGTGCCGCGTGCCTCCAGCCGCTCCACACGCCGATCCTGCGTGACCGCCCTATATTACAAGATTGGGCTTCGTTCAACGGGGAGAAGCAACGCTGGCCGTTGCCCGTAACCGCCACGCAGTCAGCATCCCGGCATGGACCGGAGAACAGCGGATACGCAGGAGGCACGGATTCTGTATCGCGCAACGGGATCCACAGAGCTGCCGACCCAAGGCTGTCCCACAAGCAGGCGCGTGTCGACACTGGCGCGTCCGGAAATTTTGGGGCTGGCAAGCAACGGGCAGGTCGTGTTTTTCGCGTGATCTGCCAGGTTCACACGAATATCTTCGTGGCGGTCAAGACTGTGAATCCGTCGCGGGCTGAAGCCCCGCGCTAAGGAGACGAAGTCCTGCGGACGGGGGACAGAGACTGTGCCAATCTACTAAGGTGTAGACCGGTACAGGGTCCGCCCAGGCACAGCAGTTCCGCGACAACGACGGTGGCGTCGGAGATTGGCCCAGTCCCGGGCGTGAAGTCTGACTAGGCCAATCTTTGACGAGCGGGCGCTCCAGCCGGAACGGTGGAATGCGACGGACCGCACGCTGCGCCTAACCGTGGTAGATTGGCACAGTCTGGACCAACCAGATGAAGGTGCTGCGGGACTTCAGCCCCGCGCTAAGGAGACGAAGTCCTGTGGATTGGCACAGTCTGCTCCAGTGGGCGTGCTCTCCAGCGCATTGGTCGTGTCGAAGGCGCTACACTTGTCGCCAAAATTCTGGCTACACCCTGTCTACACTGCTGCATCGCAGCGCGAGCAAACGGTGAATGGCGGCCATCCTCGAACGGCACTCACTGCCACGTGTCGCAGGCCTGGAAGACAAAGCTCACGCTGATCCACAGCGGGTTCCCGGCCGCCCTGGGCATCGCCGACGCGCGGATCGGTTGGGAGAATCGCTCGACAAGCTTGATACCGGTCCGCACGGCAATACCAGCGCGGCACGGCAACCGTTCGCACAGCAACAGGACAGCCGCAGAGACCGCAAACGGCCTTAACGACTAACTCGGCATCTGGCCGTGAGCTACGTTGGACTAGTGGTTAGTTAACCTGAATTTTGCTCTTTAATAACTGGATAGAGGTGCTTCAACTTCACACGGGCATCCGCGGTCGTGAATTGCCAATTGATCGTGACCCGAGCATTATTGCGTCGTTCTGTCCAGGCAGCCGCCTCAGAAGCCAGCAG
>ENA-OSEO01003509-OSEO01003509.1-sediment-metagenome-genome-assembly--contig:-NODE-3509-length-18428-cov-4.625416_pt1 | contig 18428 bp, 12 predicted proteins | sample MGYA00237883_ERZ534232 | MGnify/ENA metagenome assembly ERZ534232
GATTTTCAGTCTTTTTTTGACATCCTAAACCAGGCGGTTAGCCGTTTCGCACCCGTTCAGGGGTGCGAAACTTGAGTAATATAAATAAACAATTCGAATCCACCGGTTATAAGAAGACCTGATTTCCAATTAATTTTAGCCACACAAATCAGCAAGGTGGCTGTAAATATTGGTATCGCAATCAGGTAATGTACATAACGCAAAGCTATGATTAATCCCAGCATAGATAAGATGGCCCATACTGTATAAAAGAAGCTTGCCGGGCGGTCTTACACATGCGTTCCGGTGTCCCTGATCGGGTTTTCCCAAAAAACCCGGCATGCCCACAATTCTTAAGCGATTTCTAATTTGTAAAAAATTATCCCAGAAAAACTGCATACTGCTTAAAGCCATAAGGATAAGACTTAGGACAAGAGTGTAGTAGTCCAACATAGCTAAGGACTGATAGCCAAAAACAAATCCCACAAAAAAAAGCAAGATATTAATTGCGGATTGGGTACTGTCAAGTTTTTTGTGTAAAATTTTTATCAGCCAATCTTTGAAAGAATGGCAGATTTTTACGCACTTTTCCGATAGGGCTCGATTTCCAGTGTAACTCCATTTTAAGGCAGATAAATGCCAGGAGAGTATAACAGGCGTTTTCCCCGGCTACGATCTCCATCGGCTTTGTCCTGCGTTTAAATTCCTTGTTGAGGCGTTCAATAATGTTGGTGGTCCTTAAAGATATCCATTCTTCTTCGGGACATATAAAAAATGTCAGGCACGCTTCGATGGAGTTTTCCAGACATTTGACGGCCGAGGGAAGATCCTTCCGCCATTTTTGCTTGAAGATTTCAAAAAACTCCATTGCTTTCGATTTTGATGAGGCATAGAAGATGGAGCGCATATCGTCAGCCACAGCTTTTTTCTGTTTCTTGGGCACCTTGGCTAAAACATTTCGGGACACATGCACCTGGCATCTCTGGACTTTGGCTTTCGGAAACTCTTCCTTAAACACCTTTTCCAGACCCGGCAATCCATCCATTGCTCCCAAAATCATGTCGCTCCCGTCCAAGCCTCTTTTCTTTAAGTCTTTGAAAAATTCCCGCCAGGTAGGCGCCGACTCCTTATCCCCGGCCTGGAAGCCCAGCACTCGCTTTCGACCGGTTTTGGCAACGCCAATGGCTACCAGCACGGGCACCTTCTCTATGCTCCTGTCGATGCGCATGTCGAAATTAACGCCGTCCAGAAAGATATACTTGACGGGTTCTCCGGACAGATCACGGGTTCTCCATTTCTCAACGGCCTCTATCAGCTCCTTATTGGCGTTGCTGACCTCCGTTGGAGATACCTTTCGCCCGATCAGCCGCTCAGACATCATCGAAAGGCTTCGGGTGCTCACACCGGTTAAAAACATAAAACTCAAATCCTGCCGAAGCTCAACTTCATATTGTTTGCTTCGGGGAATGATGCGGGTCTCAAATTCGCCCTTGCGATCCCGGGGCACCTCAACCTTGACGGCTCCAATACCTTTTAAGGTAAAGTTTCGAGAATAGGAACCATTGCGATGATTGACATCCCCCTGAGCATGCTCATACCGTTGCCGCCCAAGAAATTCGGTGCGTTCCAAATCCATCATCTTGCTCAGGTATTGACCGACGCTCTCTTTGACCTCTACGCGGATCATCTCAAAAATATTCTCCGGCTTCTGCTGGATTTCCTTGAAAATGCTTACAACCTCTGGTACACTAATTTCCACTTTCATGGGTGCTTTTCCTTTCTTATGGTGTTTTTGGCTAAAACCCTTTTAAAGGAAAAGCGCCCTTTTTTATACCCTTTTAAAATTCACACAAAAGATTATACACTACCAACCATAGCGAGGTGTTCAATGAACGAGAAGAAAAAACGACCAAAATACACAAAGGAATTTAAAGAGGACGCCGTCAAACTGGTAACCGAACAGGGATATTCCTCTATTGAAGTGGGCCGGCGACTGGGAATCAACTCATCAAACATTTCCCGTTGGGTGCGCGAATACCGGCAGGACCAGGATGATATTGCTGAAAGTGGCGTTACCCGGAAAGAAATGGAGGAAAAAATCCGCCGTTTGGAAAAAGAAAACAAGCGGCCGGAGATGGAACGTGAAATATTAAAAAAGGCGGTGGCCTTCTTTGCCAAAGAGTCGAAAAGAGATACGACTTTATCCGGCAGCAAATGAAGGCCTATCCTGTAACCCTGTTGTGTCGGGTGATGCAGGTTAGCCGGAGTGGATTTTACAATTTTCTTAGAAATTATCATGTTAAGGGCCAAGTTGATCCGAATCAGAACGCCCTTGAGGCCAGAATTAAGGAGGTTTTCAAAGAGTTCAAGGGAACCTATGGGTCCCGGCACACGGTCGAACAGTTTAATAAAGAAGGCAAAGATATCGGTCGATACCGGGTTGTGCGTCTCATGCGAAAGCTGAAGCTGAAGGCCAAAATGCCGAAAAGATACAAAGTCACGACCGATGACAATCATTCTTATTCTGTGGCTCCCAATCTGGTTAATTGTCAGTTCCGCGCCGATTCGCCCAACAAACTATGGGCAACCGATATAACCTACCTGTGGACAATGGAAGTCTGGTTATACCTGGCTTTGGTTCTGGATCTTTTCTCCCGTCAAGTTGTCGGCTGGGCCATGGACAAGTATATGAAGGTACAACTTGCCCCTGGATTCGCAATTCGAGAATGAGCTCCGTGAGAGAAATAAAACGAAAAATGCAAGATCGAGAATTATGGTTTAGTGAAACTATTATACTTTACCCTCTATTTAAAAAAAGGAGGAATGTCAAGAAAAAAGATAAACCCAAATTCCGACATTGATTTTGTTAGAGCTTACATTTCGCGTCATCAGAAAATATTTTTTGAATATTTCCGTAGCCATATTGAAAAGCCAATCATGTTTCTTTAAACTGCCACCAGTTATCCAGGATATTTTTATACACCCAGTCGGGGATTTCCAATAGCCGGTTGATCTGTTCATGCAAGTCGCTGAGTCCTTTCACCACCGCCTGTATGCAGGTTCCATCTCGGATTATCTGCGAGTAGTGGACATTGCGATAGAAGTACCGGATGTTGTTCCATGTCGGTTTTTTTGATTTCATCCCCTGCGGCAAAATAGGCAGCTTCTCGATATTCCCGCTTGCCATATTCATGCGTATCTTTCGTTCGATCAGCGACACGATCATCAATGCCACAAAATATAGAAAGAGCATGGCTTCGATACGTTTTTCTTTCTTTATAAAAACAGGGGCTACTTCCAGAACCGTTTTTTGGGTATACATCCGTTTTTCAAGGAACGGCTGGCTTTTGTATTTACTTAATACTTCACTGGCATCAAGCGCCGTGTTGGTGACCAATGGAAAAATCCCATCGGTTTTTGACGCTTCGGCAAGGGCCTGTTCGTTTAATTCCCACTTGATGCCGTAAGTAAATTCCCATTTGTTTTTGTAGACGCTTTTTAACAGGGAAGGCCGGCCGGGAGATATCTTCACGCGAACCTGCTTGCGCTTGGTTACGACCTTGACATTGATGAACCCTTTAACCTCCTTGTAAATACTGTTGACGGCCGTCTTGATCTCTTTTTGAGTCTTTAAATGGTATGCATTGAGTTTCGCTGACAGCTCCTCTAATTTTTTAATCGCTTTCTCTATTTTTTCCCGTCTTCTGCCGGCATCCTCTTCCTGCTTCGCGCTGCTGTGAACAAAAATGATTCGAAAGCCTTTCTTCGTCCGTTCGGGCTCATATGTTTTATAGATGTTCAGCTTGCCTTTTTTGCGTGAACTTTCAATGCGAAAGGCCTCTTTCCAGACTACATCGTTTCCTTTCAGATACGTTAAGAACCGTTTGACTTCCGTGCGACCCTTGGGGACGATAGTGATAAATCGGCCGCCATTTTGGGCAATATGGTTCAAATTCTTATGGCTGCACAGTTTGCAATCAGCTACGTAAATAAAATCCTCTTTTTCTAACAGCGCACGCAGCCCGTTCCAGTTGGGTATATGGGTAAGATCATCATTTGTATTGCCGTCAAATAGCTTATAGCTCAGCGGCACATGGCCATCTGCAGTGATATTCAAACCAAATACGATCTGCTTGCAGTCAGGCCGAAAATCCTTGTTGTGGCCATGCTTGAGCTTGACCGCTTCCGAATCAGGAGTATCGTATTTGCCGATGAACGTCACCGTGGTGCTGTCATTATGAATGATATTCGTCAGCAATTTGTGAACCGCAATCGCGCTGCCGGAGATATCGGTCATCAGCGAATGGCGGTCTGAATGAAAAAGCGCCGAGAGGGCCCGGGCGAGCCGATCATCATTAAAAAGACTTGCCGCGACCGGATCACCGGCAAGACCATCGGAATACTTGGACAGCCATTCTTGAACCTTGTAAAGCGGCTTATTGTCGCATATGATATTAGCCGTTAATATGCATAGGCTTTCAGCATGATCGGCCAGGCAATCGGGTGTCGCCGGCACATATCTTTTAAATAAATTGAACAGATCCAGTTCATCCATGAAATGCTTGACCATCGGCAATACATCGACTTGGCTGAAACGGGTCTCAAATTGCTCCATAGCGCCTCCTATTCAACGATTTAAAGACGTTATAGAACAAATGATAATGAAAGTCTAGATTTTTTTATTTGTAGTTATATTAATATGTTACGAGAATGATTGGCGATAATCGCATAAATTCTATAATTTAATTTTCTCATGTGCGAAATGTAAGTTAGAGGTGTCTTTTAAGCGGCCATTGCCTTAAAAATCGAGCTGGCAGGACGATGCCGCCGGCTTTCAACAGCTTGAATTATGAATCCGGGGCTAAATCAACAAAAAAACCCGTTTTTTAGAAACACCTCTCCTTCCAATTATCACCGCTTGATTTGTTTTCAACCACTTTACGTCTGGGCAAATTCCCATATTCTCAAACGAATCTCATCAAAAAGCGTGCAAAGGCGGCGGCAGACCTTCAAATACACCCGATTGGCATGATCCACCACCTTGCCGGCCGTCTGAAAAAGCCGCCAGCGAAGCGTCTGAACCTGATGCCGATGCCAGCCGGCAGCTAATGTCTTAAACATAAATAACCGACAGATGTTATACGCCATTACCCCGATCCGAAAAAACATCGCATTAGCCTCACTCTGCCCGCATGGCATCCGCTCCATGCCATAGCCGATCTTAAGCTCCTTAATCCGATTCTCGCTGCTCTCGCCCCGCTGATGATACCAGTCCATTACTTCTTCGACTGACTCTGTCCGGTTCGATGCAATCGCCGTATAGCGAACCTTCAGGTTCTCTTCTTGACCAAATAAACAACCCTGATACGGCCGACGCACCACGATCAACCGAAACGCGCTCTTTGTCTCGTTCATGCAGTGCACCGCCTCGGCGATGTGGCCACCTCGATAGGGCCGCCACTCACCCTCAGGCAGCGACTTGATCGCCCGTACTACAGCTTCGTCCAAATCCGCACCAATAGCAAATTGCATCCCTTCTTCATCACAAAAATTGAAAATCTTCGCCTGATACGAGGCCGCATCCGCACGCAACGTCCCAACCCGCTTGCCCCGCGGCATCTGCCCAATGCAATACTTGATAAACTCAAGATTCCGTGAGCCGGGCGACTCGTTGCCCTCGCGAAACTCATCGCCCACAATAAGGCCGTTCTCAGCTAAATTCCCTATAATCGGCATATAACCGGTATACCCCTTGTAGGTCATCACCGCCGATTCCTTCTGTGCCGCAATCCCGGTCGCATCGATGTCCAGCGTATAATTCTTGACGCCATCGTACTTTAATCCCCGCTTCAAAAACCGACGATTAGCCCTGGCCAGCCCATCTAACCCTTTACCTTCCCCCATCCGCCGCAGCCAGTCCCCAGCCGCGTCCGAAGAAGGCACACGCTCTATCGGCAAAAGCTCCCTTAAACCCGCATCATTCCGGATCTCACGCATATCTTCTAAACTGCGCCCGCCCCCAGAAAGCATCAAGACCAAGGGAAAAATATATTCCCCAGCCCGATAGCCCGCTCCACTGCCCGGCTCAGGCAAACACCGGTCGATCACTCCTAATAAGTCCAATCCCACGCAAAACTCCCCCAATAACGCTAACCCCGCATGTGATGTGATCGTGTCCCGCGTCACTTCTAACTTGTATGGCAATACCGTTTGGTGTATCATCCTTTTTAACCTCGTTGGTTACGGTTCTCGGTTGTTTTTGGCTATACCGATCTTACCGAATTAACGAGGTTTTTCAATCTTTTTCTTCTCTAATTACTGGCTCAATAGCGGATTTACGGATAAAAAATTTATAGGGCTATGTAAAAATATTCACATATTATAGGAAAATAATTGCCACTTTCGAATATGATAAAAAAAGAAACACTACTCTGGATATTCGATATAACGATAGCGCTGGATAGGGAAAAGCCGGGGGCTGCCACAAAAAATTAAAAATTTTTTCATAAAGTCGCATCTTTTCTATTTCCGCTGCGCACCGTAAAGTCTTACGAAAACAGCACCTTGACGGCCTCATAGCCTCAATATCGAAGTTTTGAACCCTAGACACACCCCTTGGCGTCTCGAATAAAAAATACGCTTAAAAGGCAAACGCAGTCGCCATTATTATATATAATATCAGTTAGTTATGATTGATAGCCATTTGACAACCCCTCCGTTCGGTGCTAAATGTCTTTCTCATGAAACTGATCACCCGAGCATCTCAAAAAATCGCCGAACGACTGACCTGTGCACTTCCTTAAGAGACCAAGCGGGGATCGCAAAAGATCTTGCCGATGGTAAGGAGATCTCCGAAGTCTACGGCCTTGGAGAAGCAGGGCTCTTTGATGAGTTCTTCTGCTTTCTTGAAGAACTTGGAATCATGAGACTTCTTTCCGGCCTCGATCCTCTCAGAACCGTGCGCACCAGTAATGTTAAATTTCCGGCCGTGATCCTGATCTATCTCATGTGCATCGTCGCAGGTCTTTCCTTCTTCTGGCATATCGGCCCCGTGATCCTGCGCTCTCAACCCCTCATGTGGCTTGTCGGTTTCAATGGCAAGCAAACCCGCGATGGAACTTGCGCTAGAGGCAAAAAGGTCTTTGCACCCGAAACGCCCGACAGTTCGGTTTCCTGTCAAAACGACAAACCACGCACAACCCCGATTCGCTGCCCCATCTGCCCGGATTCGGTCGCCACATACATCCAGGTTATCTGCGCCAGTGCTCTGGAAAGACTTTTTAACGGGGTCGTCAATATCCTGGCCGCTCGGGGCTTCTTTCCCAAAAAGGTCCGGGCCTTGCTCGATTCCTCTGAAATCGAGTCCAGCGAGCTCTGTGAGGGCTGCGGCAAGGTCACCAAGGAGAAGGCCCCGGAACTGCGCCGCCGCAAAAAACGCATTCGCAAGGTACTCGAGACTGTCTTTGGTTTTAAGATCTGGGTCGTCTGGGATCCGGTCAGTCGTCTTCCGCTTGCCATGCGGTTTGCTCTCATACAAGTCAGCGACATCGAAATGGCTCGTGAAGTCGTTGTGCAAGCGATCAAAAATCTCGGACCTCACGGAACAATCGTCTCCCTGGCCCTTGATCGGGGATTCATGGACGGTAAATTTCTCTGGCGCCTCCACAATACCCTGCACATTACTTTCTATATACCTGCAAAAACCAGTATGGCCGTTTATGCCGATGCCATCTGTCTTGCCGGCAATGGGATTTGAGAAACAAGAGACAAGATCCGCTACGTTGGCAGCGGCAAGAATAAGACCGGCGTTGTGGACCACTTTGAGGTCTCGGGGATAGAATCGCTTACCTCTGCCGGATTCTATGGAGAGCTTGGCAGCGGCAGTCATGAAAACCGCAAAGATTTTACCCCCAACCCGATCAATGCGGTTGTCGTTGTTGACGATCCTTACAAAGTAGGCCATCCTGGCTCCGATACCATGGTCATCCTCACAAATGGCCCGGTGGATAAGCCTTTCTGTGTCTATGACGTCTATGATGCCAGAAGTGAAATCGAAAACGGGCTCTTTCGAGAGGCCAAGAAAGGATGGTTCATTGAAAGACCTGCCCGAAACACAGCCGATGCCTTCCGTGCTCATGCCTACCTCACTATCGTTGTAATGGCGCTGACCATCGCCTTCCAGACCTGGATGGACAAGCAGGATCAGCTTGACCAAAAGGGGCAGGAGACCGGAATCCGCAAGTTCCGCGAAAAGCTAAGGCAGGAAAATGGCAATAAGCTGATTGTCTTTGATGAAGACCGCTATGCCATCTTCGACACCTATGAGGTTTTCATCCTGTGCGGAAGAAATGTGCGCAAACCCACCGGTGTTGCCGAGGTCATCTCTAAAAGAGACATCCTTCTAAGGCATAAAGTCCTCCTCGAATAGCCCTTTTGGAGGCATCTTCCGCCTTGGCCCCCTTATTGCCATCCCACCTGCTTGGCCGTGCGTACCGAAAAAAGGTCCATCGTTTCATATTTTTCCCCTTTGCACCTCTGCCCCCCTTTTTGTCCCCGATTCGTCCGATGTTCCACCATGGGTCTATTTCTCGAAGTCTGGCTAATCGGCTCTAAGGCTCTCCGTGGCCTATCTGGCGCCCCGCTCCATGCCTGCCTGACTTATATCGAATATTCAGGGAGATTTTATGACAGAAGTTTTCGCCGGCAGCTTTTCACGAACTTTACGTTTTTGTTTATTTCGGCAGGATCTTCACAGGAGACGGGAGACGGCTTTCCGGTCTAAAATAATTTATTGACGGAACCTGAACAGGGATGTATCTAAAATATACAGAGCGCCGCCGATAGGGTTCAGCAGTCGGTAAACTTCATTTCATCAGAGGAGGATAAATTCCATGGCAACTCAGGTGCTTAACAAAAAACTCGATGCGTGGGTCAAAGACGTCGCGGCCATGTGCCGTCCTGACAACGTTTACTGGTGCGACGGTTCCAAAGCAGAATATGACCGTCTTACGACCATGATGGTCAAAAGCGGCAGCGCCATCGCGCTGAAAAAACGGCCCAATAGCGTCCTGTTTCGTTCACAGCCGAGTGATGTGGCCCGGGTCGAAGACCGCACCTACATCAGCACGCCGCAAGAGATCGAAGCCGGTCCCACCAACAACTGGATCGATCCGGATGAACTCAAACCCATCATGAAAGGGTTATACGATGGATGCATGCAGGGCCGCACCCTGTATGTCATCCCTTTTTCGATGGGACCGCTCGGGTCTCCCCTTGCAAAAATCGGTATTGAAATCACCGATAGTCCTTACGTCGTCTGCAACATGCATATCATGACGCGCGTCAGCCCCAGAGTTTTAGACCTGCTGGGAAAAGATGGCGAGTTTATCCCCTGCCTGCATTCGGTCGGTGCTCCCCTGAAAAAAGGCGAGAAAGATGTTCCCTGGCCCTGTGCGCCCATGGAACATAAATACATCAGCCATTTTCCGGACGAAAACCTGATCTGGTCCTATGGTTCCGGCTATGGCGGCAACGCCCTGCTGGGCAAAAAATGCCTGGCCCTGCGCATTGCGTCTGCGCTTGCCCGGCGCGAGGGCTGGATGGCCGAGCATATGCTTATTTTACGCCTGACCAATCCCGAAGGGCGCCGCTTTCACATTGCCGCAGCGTTTCCCTCCGCCTGCGGCAAAACCAACCTGGCCATGCTGCAGCCCACCATCGCGGGCTGGACGTGTGAGACCATCGGCGATGATATCGCCTGGATGAAAATCGGCCCCGACGGTCGCCTCTATGCCATCAATCCGGAATACGGATTTTTCGGGGTGGCCCCCGGCACCTCCTATGAATCCAATCCCATGGCCATGGACACCATCAAGGAAAACATTATTTTCACCAACTGCGCTCTGGCCGACGACGGCGACATCTGGTGGGAAGGGATGGACGGCGACCCGCCGGCTCATGCGATTGACTGGAAGGGAAACGACTGGAAACCGGGCGGCAAAGGTCCGGCGGCACATCCCAATGCCCGCTTCACCGCCCCGGCCTCACAGTGCCCCTCCATCTGCCCGGACTGGGAAAAACCTGAGGGGGTTCCCATCGACATTTTTATATTCGGCGGCCGCCGCGCAGGTGCGGTTCCCCTGGTTCAGGAAGCCTTCAATTGGGATCACGGTGTTTTTCTCGGCGCCACCACCACCTCGGAAACTACCGCAGCCAATATCGGCGATGTCGGCAAACTGCGATTCGATCCTTTCGCCATGAAACCTTTCAGCGGTTATAACATGGGCGATTATTTCCAGCACTGGCTGGACATGGGCGACCGGCTGGGCGACAAAGCACCCCGGATATTCTACGTCAACTGGTTTCGCAAAAACTCTCGGGGGAAATTCCTGTGGCCCGGATTCGGTGAAAACAGCCGGGTGTTGAAATGGATGTGCGAGCGCGTTGAGGGCAAAGCCGGCGCCTATAAAACACCGATTGCCCTGCTTCCAAAGCCGGCCCACCTGGATCTGACCGGCCTGGATATTCCTGCCGACGACCTGAACGAAATATTAACGGTCGATCCGGCCGTCTGGAAAACAGAGCTTCATGAGATCCGGGAACACTTTGATCAGTTCGGGGACCGTCTGCCCCAGCGGGTTAAGGCCCAACTGCAAGATCTGGCCGTCCGTTTAGGATAATCCGAGATGAATGGAAATGCTTCCATGCGACGCAAACACAGTGAAGTAACGGATCCTGTAAAGATCGGCGAAATTCTTTCAGCGACCCCCATCGGCCGGCTGGCTACCATCGGGGGGGATGGATATCCCTATATCACACCGGTTAATTTTGTATATTATCAGGGGAATATTTATTTTCATTGCGCCCCGGAAGGTGAAAAATTAGACAACATCGCCAGAAATCCAAAAGTCTGTTTTCAGGTGGATATACCCCTTGCCTATATCGGCCGGGATTACCACTTAAGCCAAAACCGCACGCGCATCTGCGGTCTGCATCAGTTGTATCATTGTGTCATCATCCGTGGAGAAGCAAGGATCGTTTTGGACGGTCCGCTTAAAGTTAAAGCCCTGAATGAATTGATTGCGAAGCATGAAAACCGTCGCGATTTTGAGAAGGTGCATGCCGGCCTGCCGGCATGCCAGGCGTGTAGAGTTATCGAAATCATACCCAGGACGTTAACGGCCAAAAGCGATTTGAATCAAAAGAAACCCGCCGATGAAAGATTGGCCATGGCAAAACATCTAAAAGCTGCTCGTTCACCGAAATACGTAGAAACAATCAAAGCGTTCGGCTTTGACCCGGAAGAGATATAATAAGGATAACCTGCCGCCATGACAAAGTTAACCATGGAGGAGTGGCTTGCACGGGTCGAGAAAAACCGGCGGTTCATGGAGAATGTCCGGGCGATTCATAAGATCCCCGCCCGTCCCGGCGAATTTACGCAATATCCGGCCTGGGTCCATCCCGCCCTGCAAAAGGTTCTCGCCGAGCGGGGGCTTCGTCAGCTTTACAGCCACCAGGCAAAAGCCGTGGATCTGGTCCGCCGAGGCCGCAGTGTCGTTCTCGTCACCCCGACGGCCAGCGGCAAGACCCTTTGTTACAACCTGCCGGTCCTCCAGAAGATCCTCGAAGCGCCGGAGACCCGGGCGCTTTACCTCTTCCCCACCAAAGCTCTCGCTCAGGATCAGATGCACGAGATCCACGGCTTGATCGGCGCGATGAAGGCGGACATCAAGACGTACACCTATGATGGGGACACTCCCGACGATGCCCGCCGGGCCATCCGCCGGCAGGGGCACGTGGTCGTTACCAACCCCGACATGCTCCACGCCGGAATTCTGCCCCACCATACGAAGTGGCAGAAGCTCTTTGCAAACCTCCAATATGTGGTAATCGACGAACTCCATGTCTATCGGGGAATCTTCGGTTCGCACTTGACGAATGTGCTCCGGCGTCTGGTCCGGATATGCCGCTTTTACGGCCGCGACCCGGTCTTTATCTGCTGCTCGGCAACGGTTGCCAACCCCAAGGAACATGCGGAGCGACTCCTGGAACGTTCGGTTTGCCTGATCGCCGAGAGCGGGGCGCCGGCTGCAGCCAGGACTTTCATTTTCTATAATCCCCCCATCATCAACCGGGAACTCGGGATCCGGCAGTCCGCCCTGACGCCGGTCCGGAAGCTGGCGGCCGAGTTGATCGAAAACGGCATCCAGACGATCGTGTTTGCCACCAGCCGTCTGAACGTCGAGGTCTTGACGAAATATCTCAAAGATAAATTTAACAGGGGAAAGCCCATAGACACTCAGTTTGTCACCGGCTACCGCGGGGGGTATCTCCCCCATCTCCGCCGCCGGATCGAGGCGGGTCTGCGCAACCGGGACGTGATGGGGGTTGTCGCAACCAACGCGCTGGAGCTGGGGATCGATATCGGCGATCTGGAGGCGGCGATCCTCTGCGGCTATCCCGGTTCAATCGCCAGCACCTGGCAGCAGGCGGGGCGGGCCGGCCGGCGCACCGGACATAGCCTGGCGCTTCTTATCGCCCGGAGTTCCCCGCTTGATCAGTTCATCGTTGAGAACCCCGATTACTTTTTTACACGCTCTCCGGAATTCTGCCGGGTCAATCCGGACAACCTGCTGATCCTCATGCACCACATCAAGAGCGCCGCTTTTGAACTCCCCTTCGAGAAGGGGGAACGCTTCGGCGGCGAAAATCTCGAGGAACTCCTCGATTATCTGGCAGAAAAAGGAGTGCTGCACCGCGTGGATGCCCGCTGGCACTGGTCGGCGGAGAGCTACCCCGCCGACGAGGTCAGCCTCCGGAGCATCAATCCCGAAAACGTCGTTGTCGTGGACGCCACAGAAGCCGGCAATCATCGGGTGATCGCCGAGGTAGACTGGGACAGCGCCTTTACAACCGTCCATACCGATGCAATCTACCTGATGGAATCCCAGCAGTATTACGTGGACCAGCTCGATCTTGAAAGAAACACCGCTTACGTGCACAAGGTCGAGGTCGAGTACTACACCGACGCCATGACCTACACCAACGTCCGGGTAATCGACGCCTTTACCCAAAAGCCGGGTACCGATGTCCTTGTCGAGCACGGTGAGGTTCAGGTCGTACGCAAGGTGGTCGGCTACAAGAAGATCAAGTTCTATACATCCGAGAATCTAGGCTACGGCGATGTGAACCTGCCGGAGAAGGACATGCATACGACGAGTTACTGGTTTACGATCCCCCGCCATCACCTCGCCGGGCTTTCCTACAATCAGGAGGAGATCATTGACGGCCTGGCGGGGCTGGCTTACAGCCTGCACCACTTGGCGGCTATGATGCTGATGGCGGACATCCACGACATCGACCGGGCCATCGGGGATAAAAGCGGCGAGTGGTTTGTCCGCAAGGACCGGAATTGGCGGACGATCACGGCCACGCCCGGGGGGAAGGAAGGATTCGTTCCCACGACGGATGCCTTCGACCCGACGATCTTTCTTTTCGATGCCTATCCGGGAGGCATCGGTTTCTCGGATCTCTTGTTTGAGAGACATAACGCCCTGCTGGACTCGGCCCGGCAGCTCATCCGCGGCTGTCCCTGTACCTGCGGGTGTCCCTCCTGCGTCGGTCCGACGCTTGAAGTGGGACCCCGGGCAAAGGCTGCGGCCCTGGCGATCCTCGGCCTCCTCCAGGGAGGCAGCAAGGAAATTTCATGAGTGTCATTTCGCGGTTACAGCGCCTGACCGGCGAAGGTTCCAAAGCGCCCGGCGGGGATAAGGGCGCACCGGCCAAGGCCGAAGAACTGGTCCGCCTGCGGACGCGGCTCGACGCCATTTTATCCCGGCGGCCGGAAGAGCAACGGACGCAAGCTCAGTCGATCGGGCAAGGCCGCTGCCCCCCGCTGGAGTCGTTTATTCCCGGGGAAGAGTCGGCCAACGCGGCGGGGAGCTTCTTCTGCGCCCACCACCTGGCCGGGAGCTCCGCACGCCATGGCCGATTCCATATCCGGGACCTGGCGCCCCTCGACATGAACCGGCTGGCCGTCCTGGGCAATGCCCCGGCCCTGCGCAGATTGGATTATCGCGACGCACTATTTTTTGATACGGAAACGACCGGGCTTGCCGGAGGGACCGGGACGGTGGCGTTTCTCATCGGCCTGGGCTGGTTCGAGGGGGATACCTTCAGCATGGGGCAGCTTTTTGCCCGGGATTACGGTGAAGAACGGGCGATGCTTAGCGGCCTGCGGGAACTGCTCGAGGGAAAACGGTTCCTCGTGAGCTTCAACGGCAAGGCCTTTGATGCCAATCTCCTGGCTGCCCGCTTTATCATGAACCGCATGCCCGATCCTCTGGCCGGCCTTCCCCATCTCGATCTCCTGCATCCTGCCCGGCGGCTTTTGAGCCACCGTCTGGCGGACCGCCGGCTGGGCTCCCTGGAGACGGCTGTCCTCGGCTTCGAGCGGGAAGGAGACGTCCCCGGAAGCGAGATTCCCCAGCGGTATTTCAACTGGCTGCGCCGCCGCGACGGGCGTTTCATGGCCGACGTCTTCGAGCACAACCGCCTCGATATCCTTTCCCTGGCGGCCTTGGCCGCCCACCTGACGGAAATGCTCGATCCGGAGGAAGGAAACATCCGTTGCCATTCCGGAGACCGGCTTGCCGCGGCGCGGCTGTTTCTGGCCCGGGGATATCCCGCTGAAGCCGTGCGGCTCCTCACCCCCCTGGTCGGATGCGCCAATCGAAAAACGGCAGGGGAGGCCGCCCGGGAGCTCTCCCTCCACTACAAGCGGACCGGCCAATGGCCGGCTGCAGCGGCGATTTGGGAAGAGCTGGCGCTGCGAGACGGCAATGATCTCTTTGCCCTCACGGAGCTTGCCAAATGGTGGGAGCATCAGCAACGGGATTTCACGCGGGCCCTGGCTCTGGTGGAACGCGCCTGCGCCTGTGAATCCACCCTGTCGCCGGACGAGTCTGCCGCCCTTGCCCACCGCCGGCGGCGCCTGGAGCGAAAGCTGGCCGGCCGCAAGGCCGCCCTGTAAATCATAATACATATGTCATGCACACGTGACGATACCGTGTGACTTTATCGACATTTTTCAGTACACTGTCCACACGGACGGTTTCCCGGATCGGAAACTGCAACGGATACAACCCGGGGGAAAAAACTTATGCTTGATATTACGGCAACATATACCGACCAGTACGAACTTGTCATGGGACAGGCATATTTTTTGGCCGGCCGCAAAGATCAATCTGCGGTATTTGATTACTTTTACCGGAAAAAACCATTTAACGGCGGGTATGCGGTATTCGCCGGCTTGCCGGATCTATTGACAACCTTGGAGAATCTTCGTTTCGATGGAAAAGACATGGATTTTATGCACGCGCAAGGTTTCCATCCCGAATATTTGGCCTATCTTAAAGATTTTCGGTTTACCGGCACGATTTATTCTCCGCCGGAAGGGGATCTGGTTTTTCCGACGAGCCCCATCCTCAGGGTTGAAGGGTCGCTGATTGAAACCCAAATCATCGAAACGCTGCTGCTCAACATTCTCAATTTTCAGTCGCTGATCGCCACCAAGGCCAGTCGCATGCGTCTTGCGGCCAAGGGCGGCGTGCTTATTGATTTCGGATTGCGCCGTGCGCAGGGGTTGGGCGGTTACCATGCCAGCCGCGCGGCCGTCATCGGCGGGTTCGATGCGACCAGTAATGCGCGGGCGGCAAGGGACTACGATCTGCGGGCGTCCGGCACCATGGCGCACTCCTATGTTCAGAGCCATGAAAGCGAACTGGCGGCCTTTCGCAGTTTTGCCGCCGCCCGGCCGGATGATTGCGTTCTGCTGGTGGACACCTACGACACCCTGAAAAGCGGCGTGCCCAATGCGATTATCGTGGCAAAAGAAATGGAGAAAAAAGGGCGTCGCCTGAAAGCTGTCCGGCTGGACAGCGGGGATCTGGCCTATCTCGCCAAACAGAGTCGCACCATGCTGGACGAGGCGGATTTGAGATATGTCAAAATAGCGGCGTCCAACCAGCTCGACGAGTATGTCATCAGAAGTCTTTTATCACAGGACGCGCCCATCGACGTGTTCGGCGTCGGAACCTACCTGGTAACCGGCCATCCCGATGCGGCGCTCGACGGCGTCTATAAACTGGCGCAAGCCGACGGGCAGCCGGTTATCAAGCTATCGGAAAATGTGTCCAAAATCACTTTGCCCCAAAAAAAGCAGGTTTGGCGCATGATCAATCATCACCGTCAATTTTTCGGCGCCGATGCGGTCGGGCTTGAGGATGAAAAAAAGATTTCCGTGATACATCATCCCTTCGTTCCGCACCAATCCTTAGACATTGACCCATACGAATCCGAACCGCTGCTGCACCTGGTCATGGACAAGGGCCGCATCGTCTACAATCCGCCCACATTGTCCCAAACTGTGCAATATTGCCACGAACGATTGGCCATGCTGCCCACGGAGTATAAACGCTTTGAAAATCCGCATATCTACAAAGTGGGCATCAGCAGCAAACTCAAAAAGCTCCGAGACCGCCTGATCGCGCAGCATAAAACCTGAACGAAAATGATGGGTCCATACCCCCTATGCAAAAATATGGCGGCTATCCCTGCGCCTTTTTTTCGAGCTGATCCAGTTTGTCTGGCTCTGAAACGGCAATGTCCGCAAGGCACTTGGGGATGGAACTCTGCTCGCACATCACTCTGATTTCTTTTTCCTGATCGCTGAATTCCAGAATTTCGCGAATGGACTCGATGTAAGCGAGCATCTGATCCGGTGGAATGTTCTCCAGCGTGGGTCCTGCAGCGGCTTCCTTTCGGCGTGCGGCGGCCTCTTCTTCCAACCTTTGTTTTTCCTTTTGCTCGGCTTCCATTGCCTGTTTGACGGCATTTATCGCGTCCTGGCCCACGTTCGCCATCTCCAGTATCAGGCTTTCAGAGACGTTATTCACATAAAGGTGCTTCACCTTTTCAGGGTCGGACTTGCCCTCGACCGCCTCGAGCAGCGTTGCCACCCGTGCCCTCTCGGCACGTTCCTTTTTGATATCGGTGTTCACCTGTTCCAGCTTCTCCGCGGTAATGTCCAATGCCTGGGTGATCACCTCGGGTGCCACTTTTTTCTCAATGAGCAGCCGGATGCCCTCATCCTCGGGCAGGCCTTTTGCCTTGACGATGAGCAGATCGAGTCTTTTCTTCTCGACAATCCGTATCACATCCGGTCTGCGATCTGATTTGTAGAGTTCCGGCCACGTTTTGCCGATATCGCCGATGAGTTTATCCGTTGCCAAATATGGGTCCGCCACGTCCTCCAGCGTAAGTGCCGCGATTGCCGTATTGAAATCCTTGAGAAAGGGCCGTCCGACTTTGTGTGCATCATTCATCGCCCATCGCAATTGAAGCATGTTGCCCCCATGATGCGAAACATTGTAACCTGCAGTGTCAAGTTCACCCGCAATCCGTTGAATCGATGCTTCCAGGTTTTCCCCTGATAGGTCCCGGGTATCGAGTTTAAGGATATTCTCTTCAATTAACAACCAGAAAGGCTTTTTTTCCGCTGCGTCGCTTGTCGTCATTTTCCACTCTCCTTTTTAATGATTTATACCGATTTAATGATTTATATTGAAATCATGAGCTTGCCGAAACCCATCAACACAGTGATTTTGTTTCCCTTTGGAATAAAAACTTGTCGATAAGAACCTGCTTTTCCCGGCAAAGACTATAGAGAAGCACCCATGAGAGTCAAGAAAAAAACATAATATAGAGCGATCGGCCAGCCGACACGCATGCGCCACATTTTATCTTCTTTTACGGCTGTCATTTTTTACGCTGAAACACAATGCTTCTGAATATCGCTTGCAAACCCACAGACAAATATGAAATTATCAGTCAATTTAAAATATCCGGCTGCTCATGAATGGCGATAAACCTTCATTTTTCGGCTTTTACGAGACCATTAAGTTGAATCGAGATAATGGAAAAAGTGTAGCTATTTGAAAAAACACACCATGCAGAAAAAAAACCAAAAAAGTAGCCCCCTCCATCATTGGCTCGTGGGCATCGGCATTATTTTTTTGCTCGCCCTTCTAAGTGCGGGCGCCTATGGGTGGTTTTTATCCAAAGAAATCGATAAACGCTTTTCCGGCCGGCGCTGGCGCATTCCTTCAAAGGTTTATTCCGATTCCACCCTTCTCTATCCCGGCCAGAGGATCAACCCTGAGCTCTTTTTTGATAAGATCGAAGGTCTCGGCTAGCGGGAGGTTTCCCATGAACCGAAACGCAGAGGTGAAGTGCGTCGCAAGGGTGATACCATCGAACTTTTTCTGAACGATCTCAACCTTCCGATACAAAAACGGGAAGGATTTCCCGTAAATATTGTTATCAGAGATGCAGCGGTCGTTGAGATTGCCCACGCGGAGAGTGGGGTGCCCGTCCCGCTGCTGGAA
>ENA-OSEO01003510-OSEO01003510.1-sediment-metagenome-genome-assembly--contig:-NODE-3510-length-18424-cov-28.361912_pt1 | contig 18424 bp, 16 predicted proteins | sample MGYA00237883_ERZ534232 | MGnify/ENA metagenome assembly ERZ534232
ATTTCAAAATTAAAAGTACAAAATCAAAAGATACAAAAAATAACTATCTCTCTGGTCATTGCGAGAAGCGAAGCGACGAAGCAATCTGGGGAAGAGATTTAAAATATAAAGTGCAAAATGAAATAATAATGAATTTTACTCGAGGTTTTAAATTTGCATTTTGAAATTTAAAATTTGCACTTTACAATTCTAACTGGGGTTTAAGTTGAAAGGAGAGTTATGAGAAAAGCGATAATTGCAGGCAACTGGAAAATGTATAAAACAAGTGCGGAAGCCGTAGATCTAGTAAAGAATCTTATCAACCTGGTTTGTGATGTAAATAATGTTGAGATTGTGGTTTGCCCGCCTTTCAGTGCGTTGGAGAGTGTATCTAAATTACTTGAGTCCGGCAAAACAAATGTTGAACTTGGCGCACAAAATATGCATTGGGAAGATGAAGGTGCATATACGGGAGAGATTTCGCCATTGATGTTGAATGCACTGAATATAAAGTATGTAATTATTGGCCATTCCGAGCGTCGTGCTTATTTTAATGAAGACGACGAAAGCGTGAATAAAAAAGTTAAGGCGGCGTTTAACCACGATTTAAATCCGATTGTTTGTGTTGGGGAATCTTTGGAAGAACGAGAAAAAGGTATGACCCAAAAAGTAGTACATGGACAGATCTTTGAGGGTTTGAAGGATTTAAGCGCAGATGATGTAAAAAGTCTGGTGGTTGCCTACGAACCGATTTGGGCAATAGGAACCGGCAGATCCGCGACAGCCCAGGATGCAAATGATGTAATACGCCATATCCGGGCAGTAATAGGTTCTATGTTTGGGCCGGAGTTGGCGAAAGAAATAAGAATACAATACGGCGGCAGCGTAAAACCTGAAAATGCTTCCGAGCTTATGGATGAACCCGATATTGACGGTGCGCTAGTTGGCGGTGCCAGCCTGGATGCTGAGAGTTTCTCTAAAATAGTAAAGTTTGGTGGTTAATATCATCGGAAAGTAGATATCTGTTGGTTGTTAAAAGGAGGTGATGCAAATTAACAAGAATATTGTGATTTGCTTTTCCCTACATAACAGTCGACGGGTTGTGACTATCTGCAAAGCATTGGGGGAGTATGTACAGATAGGGCTCACCGCGTCTCCGCGAAGTCTAAAACAGCCATTTTGATCTTCTGTTTGGAGGAGACTTGTGGGGACATGCTCTCCAGGGCGGATTGCGCGATCCGCCCATTTCCAATGAGAGTACAAAAACATATGTTTTTGTACTCTCAAGTCAGGTTAATACTCAATGAAATGTCCGTACAATAAATATATAGAGAGCTAAAGCATGATAAAAGCTGTTTTTAAGTAATACCTCAACTACTTAACTCGATAAGCAATGGCATAATCTCGTATCCCATAAGTATCCCCAGGCTTCCTTTTCTGCTTTCTTTTTCTGAGAATCCTAAAGCACCATGGGATTTAATATAATTGCCACTGATTAATAGTGGTACCGGATCGTCGGAATGTGCTTTGATTGAGCAAGGTGTTGAATGATCTGCTGTTACTGCGATAATGGTGTTTTCCGTGTCTATTTGTGGAAGTAGGTTTCCGAAAAAGTATTTATCAATAGCTTCAATACTTTGTTCTTTTTCAATTATCTTTCCGTCATGAGCCGGCTCATCCGGTCCCTTTATGTGAATATAAAGGCCGTCATATTTTGAAATAGAATCAATGGCTTTCTTGGCTCTTAATGGATAATCTTTTACGGGGTCTCCGGTTGGCTCAGGCAGATTAATAATAGTCATTCCTGTTAGGAGAGCAATACCTCTCTCAACAGGCATTTCAACGAAGCAGCCAAACTTCTTTCCGAACTCTTTATCAAGCTGGGGAAACTTTGGCAATGCATCTCCGCTGTCTCTTGTTAATATCACATTTGCAGCTAACTTACCTTCGGCCAATCGCTTTTTATTTACCGGCTCTTTATTTAAGACTGCATTGCTTTTCTCGATAAATTCATTGGTAAGAAAAGCTGACTTTATAGCTCCTTCGTAATTTTTAAATTCATCGATTGGTTTACATTCCTGTAAAATATTTTCGTACGAACTCTTGGCGACTCCATATACTCCTTCTTTTTCATAAGCAGGATCGGTATTAGTAACTTGTGCGGACAGTTTTCCTTCATTAGAGCGAATTACCAAAACACCACGGTGACCGATAGTGTTCTTAAATTCAAATGTCGCCGATGTAAGATCGACTTTTTTATTAATCGCCTCGGCTAACTCGGTTGCTTCCTCTGTGGTAAGGTTGCGTCCGACGCGCCGGTCAATAATTTTATTATTATTGCCTAGGGTGGCAAAATTGACCCGATAAGCCAGATCGCCATCCCTTACTTCCAAACCTGCAGCGTAGCACTCCAGGGGACCTCTTCCGGTGTAGTATTTCTTTGCGTCATAACCGAGAATGCTTATTACGGCCACATCGGATTCCGGTGCCACTCCCTTTTCCACCGTGTAAACAATTCCCAATTGACCGTGCTGCGCAAGGCGGTCCATAAAAGGTGTATAAGCGGCTTCCAGAGACGTCTTTCCTCCAAGCTGAGATGAGGGGAGGCCTCCTAATCCATCCAAGACAATATAAAGAATTTTCATTAGATATCCTTTCTGGGTAATACTTATTTGATAGCACATGTGATATTATCACTCGAAATCTTGCCGATTTCAAATAGATATTGGAATGGTATTTTTCATTCTTCTTTGATGGCGATAACGAATATTGTTCAGGATTCTCAGGCAGGCAAAATAATGATGCACTTAAGTAGGCTTCTTGGAGTATGGTGAGGTATTTAAATCAAATGCAGACTTTTATGGAGCCCGTACGGGCGGCATCCTGAGCAATGCGCATTCACCCTGGCTAAAGCCGTGGTATTCTGCATCAAAGGATAGAAATACTAAATCGGGAATCATTACGATTCTTCATCTAAGAGGTAAACATAGCACTGGCCCTGGTTGTGCTTGTTGCCTTAAACTTAATGTGCTATTCTAATCTTTAGATTTTTTAGGAGTGGATGCAATGTGATGACTGCGCTTATTATTATTCATATGGTTGTTTCGGTTGCTTTAATTTTGGCGATTATGCTTCATTCCGGTAGCGGAAGCGGCCTATCAACCTCATTTGGGGGTGGACTGCCCAGCACTTTTTCAGGGAGCAGTATGATTGAAAAAAACCTGGATAGGATTACCATTGCTTTAAGTGCTATTTTTATTACTACTTCGGTTGTGTTGTATATTTTCTATCGTCCTTAGAATACCCCGCTGTTTTTAATTAATGATTTACCATAAAGATACTAATTTGCGGGCTGATCCTATTTTGGAGACAGTGGCATTTGCCGCGATGATGGAATTGGTAGACATGCTAGGTTGAGGGCCTAGTCCTGGCTAACAGGGTGGGGGTTCGAGTCCCCCTCGCGGCACCGCAAGATATCTCGTTAAAGTTATTAGCCTGGATATGAAATACCTGAGAAGAAATACTCACTTGTTTGAAGAAACTTCAAGCAGCGCAAAAAAACTAACCCTTTTTCTTGGCAATACACTTTTCTTTGTACATATCTCTGTATGTTTTGGATGTATCCACAATAGAGCAATAGCAGAATGCGGGGCAATCCGGGCACTTAAAAAAAGAAGGGACACGCCAACCGCATGGCATCATCTTATCTATCTTCAGCTTTTCCATTTATTTCACTTCCTTTTGTGTTGAGTATTTTGCTAAAATAATCGGCACATTTATCTCAAACTTTAAGCTTTTTCTGATGAATTTAGGTTAAGATATCTGGTTTAAAGTATTAGAAGAGCGAACTTGGTTTGTGGGCACATATAGATAATAAGTGCTAAGGATTAAAGTTATTGAGGAATTACTTGAATTTATTAATAGCGGAAATATTAATCAGATAAGAGAATAGAGATATTATTATATTAAATGATTGATATACATGGTTGATATGAGACAAGGTAAAAGCCTAAAAAAAATTCAAGTATTTTACGGGTAGTGGGTCAGTTTGAAGTTTGACCCCGTAAAATTGATTTCGAATTGACCCACTACCATTTTGCGGTATTTGTTGCTATTTCATGTAAGTTAAGCAATAATTAGAAATAAATTAAATGAGTCCACCTATAATTGCGCTAAATAGGCCTCAGGCATCAAGAATAGAGGGTGAGGGGTTCTGCGAGCCATGAGAGGTTATGAGTTATAGCGGGTTGGAGGGTGGATTTTCATGGATAATTTTTGGACATTTTTTGTTAAAATAGTTCCGGTTTGGGCCAAATGGCTAATGCTTGCAGTCGGCTTTTTTTTAATTGAGCTTATGCACGCTAGCTGGGTCATTCTTTGGTTTGGACTTGGAGCGTTGTTTGCAGCCCTTGTTGCTTTGTTCTTTCCTCAAGCTATCCCATATCAAGTTATCACATTTTTTGTTGCATCCTCACTTCTTTTTCTTTTTGCTCGCCGTATTACTCTTGCTCTTTTTTTTCCGGAAGGTAAAGTCGAAAAGTTCGATCCAGGCACTATTGGAAAAGAAGTTCTCTGCGTTGAAGATATAGATAATCACAATTCCAAAGGAGCTGTAAGGCTTTATGGTGTGCCGTGGAATGCAAGAAGCAATGATGATGAAGTAATAATTCAAAGTGGTCAGAGGGTGGAAATTATAAGACAGGAAGGGAACACAATAATAGTTCATCCGGTTAAGAAACAAAAAAAAGAATGACATTGTTGCTGGATGAGTAGTTAAGGAAGGGTGAGAATGATGAAAAAGAAAATCTGTTGTTTTCTAATTGTAATGTTAGTCCTAATAGGCTCAATATTTATACTTGGTAATTCACTAGCATTGGCTCAGACAGAAGGAGAAAGTGCGACAAAAACCACAACATCATCTCAAAATGCCGAAACGGACGAATTACCTGAGCCGAAGGTTGTTGAAAAACCGGGACAAAGCAAAACACCTGAAAAGACAACAAAAACCGAAAAAACAGAAGAAAAGCCGATTAGCTATATAACCTGGTTCCTATTTGGATTCGGCCTTATTTTTATGTTGATATTTGTTATTGCCAGTACCAAAATTGTGCCCCAAGGTTACGCGGGAATTGTCGAGCGTTTTGGCCGGTATATACGAACAGAAGGTCCCGGTCTTGTTTTAGCTATGCCAATGGCGAGCCGGGTAAGACTGGTTAATATGAAAGAGCAGGTTGATGAATATTTACCTCAGGCTGTTATTACCAGCGATAATGTAACGGTTAATATAGATGCGGTGCTGTTTTTTGAGATCGTGGATGCGGCGAGAAGTGTTTATGCGGTTCATAGCTATTTTGTTGCTCTTGAGAGGCTTACGATGACTGCTCTTAGGGACATAATCGGCGAGATGACACTTGATGAGTGTTTAACCAGCCGAGAAAAAATAAACGCTAGGTTGCGGGGAATACTTGATGATGCAACTGAAAAATGGGGAATAAAGGCGACGCGAGTAGAGATCAGAGCAATAGAGACCCCGGAAGATATAAGACTTGCTATGGAAAAACAAATGAGAGCGGAACGGGATAAAAGAGCGGCAATATTAGAAGCTGAAGGAGCAAAACAAAGTGCTATTCTTCGGGCGGAAGGAGAGAAAAAATCCTCGATCTTGGAGGCGGAAGGAGAAAAAGAATCAGCAATTCTTCGAGCCCAGGGAAGATCAAAGGCTTATGAGGAACTCTTTGGTGCCTTAAGGAAGATAGGCATTGATGATAAAGTAGTAGCTATTCGTTATCTGGAAGCACTCGAGAAAGTTGCTGACGGACAGGCAACAAAGCTATTTTTACCCTATGAGGCAACAGGAGTTATTTCCGCACTTTCGGGTATTGCGGACATCTTTAAAAAAGAAGAGCAAGAAGACGAGGATGAGGAAGAAGAATAATAATAATTTCTTACCTCTCCGGGTAACTACCCACGACTATTAAATAATACGATTTAGTAGATTTCCCTCCCGGGTTTGCTGATTATTCCATTATCCAAAACTAAATTGTGGTAAAATTAAATATAAAATTAATAGACAGAGGTGATCTTTTGAGTAAGAAATGCTGGGAAATACGAGGTTGTCCACAAGATTTAATGGAGAATTGTATGTTCGGTATTAAGCAAGTTCCTTGTGAAATTACTTGTCATTTTGCTGCGAGTGCCTGTAAGGGATACGATATGGTGGCAACTACTGATTATCTTGATGATACGCTTGACTCAACCGGACTGAATATTGTTAAGGAGCAATGCTATTTCTGTAAAGTATTGCGTGAGTATTTGAGAAAGCAAAAATCAAAAAGTGAGTAGATAGCTAAAAAAGTTTTATTGATAATATCTTCCTCGGGGTGATTGCCATTCCGGAAAAATCACACCTTCTCCGGTCTTGGTGCTATCATGCAGGGGTTCCTCTTGCATAAAATATGCTTCACAATGCGGGCAAAAGCACACATCTTCAAAGATAAAATCTTTGTGAGAACATTGGTCACAATTCTTCTTCGGTAATTTTTCTCCGCAATAAGGACAGAGACAGCTAGATTTATCCAGTTTCATGTTTTCTCCTTAAAAAGAATTGCCAAATAAAACTTTGATATTGTTGCTAAAAAACCTTTAAAAAATTTTTTGATTTTAGGATAGATTGAAGCAATTATTTTTAAGGGCAGCGATTGAGATGTAAGAATTAAAGATAAAGTTTCCGAAAATCGGAATTCGGAAAAATAAGTAGGGTTATTAATTTTAAAGCATCGTTTTAAGTGGGCATGCATATATATTACAGAGGCCTGTTTTGACTTATAAGATAAATGAAGATTTTCATAAAAAGAAGGAAACTTAACATTTTAATGGTATTTATACTAGGGGTATGTTGTGCTGACTTAATTGTTTAAGCTGATAGCTGAGGGTAATACGTGGTAAGGTAAATATATTTGGAGGTGGACAGATGTTTGAAGGTGTTGGGAAAATAAAGAAATACAAGGATGGACAAATCGTATTTTATGAGAACGACAGGGGAAATGTAATGTATGTAATAAACTCAGGTAAAGTAAAACTGACCAGAACCAACACCAGGGAAACCAGGGAGATTGTAACTACATTAGCCATTCTAAAAGAAGGGGATTTTTTCGGAGAGATGGCATTATTTGACTACGGTTCTCGATCTGCAACAGCAACAGCCGTGGGCGAGGTTGAACTTAATATGATTAACAGAAAAGACCTGGATGCGCAGATTAAAGAAAATCCGGAACTGGCGCTTTATTTTCTTGATAAAATGAGTCGCAATATGAGAAGGGTGGACGAACTTGTTGAACTTCTGCTGGTAAGAGAAAAATTGGCGGAAGAGGTTTATGATAAAGTCGATGCACTTCGTTATCCCGAGTTTTTATAAAATATTAAATAGACTAACCAAATACTTACTTTGTTGCCTACCTAAGTGTTGGCTTGCTTAAATATGAGTGATAAAAATCCCCAAAGTAATAAAATAATATATTTACCTCCTCAAAATGATGCTTGTGCCTGGTATAGATGTATTGTACCCGGAATGGCACTGAGGGAACGTGGTTGGCATGTTGATTTTACCCAGCGAGCCGATATGCACCTTCTGAAAGAATATGGAATTGTTATCTTTTTAAGGCCAAGTTCACAAAATATTCTAAAAGCTATCCAGTTGTGCAATTCAGCCGGTATATTGACTGTGGGTGAAATTGATGATGATATCTGGCATATTGATAAAAAAAATCCGGTATGGGATAAGTGGACTCCGGAGAAAATCAAAAGCGTGGAGGAATGCTTGTGTTCAAGCCGCCTGGTCACTACATCCACAGCTCCTCTGGCAAACTACTTAAAACGCTTTAACTCCAACGTACTTGTTATTCCCAACATGCTTCCCGGCAAATACTGGAAAGTAAGACATGCTGATGATTTAGGCAAAAAGGTGATAATAGGTTGGGCGGGAGGCTCGTCCCATTGGTCTGATCTTGAAGTAATAAAGGATGTTATTCCTCAAGTTCTGGATGAATATCCGAATGCTGAATTTCAAATTGCGGGAATGCGCGACACACCCTTTCCGGAGCATGAAAAAATTAAAATTATTAATCCTGTCGATGGAGAAGATCTTGCGCAGTTGTTGGCGACTTTTAATATCGGAGTAGCACCGTTATTTAGCGGGAGATTTAATGATTGTAAGAGTGACCTTAAGTTTCTTGAATATGCTATGGTTGGATTACCGGTCGTTGCTTCAAAACTGGATGCATATAGTGACTCCGTATCAAATGGGGAAAATGGCTTTTTAGCAAGAAACAGTAAAGATTGGTTAAAATATCTAAGACGGCTTACAGAAAACTCTGATCTTCGCAGTCAGATTGGGGAAGCAGCCTATAATTATGCTCAAACCCGCACTATTGAGAAAAACATTGAACTGTGGGAGAAGGCATATAAACTCAAATAGATATCAATTATTTGATCCGGTAATAATTTGATAAATACGAAATAGAAACGCTTTAGTTTATACCCTCTTATTGTTTGGAGAAATCGTGGGAAATTCTTCCGGTAAAGTAAATCAGAAAGAACGATCAGGAAAACAGAATATCGCCATTGCTATAATCCTGGTCTTATTTGCAGTCAAAGGCATTGTTTTGATATTTGCGATTCCTTTTTGGCATCTTTCTAACGAATCAAGCTGTATGTCGTATATTGAGGTGTTGGCGAATAAACATAAAATATTAGCCTATAGCGATGGCTATCCGGAGGATATCAAAAAGTCGGTTAAAAAATACTTGCAAAGAGAACTGGAAGCCAATAAAAAGGTGGTTCCTAAAAGCCAGGCCGAGCGCCAGCAAAAGATGATATCCGAGCGCGACTTTCAGCAAAAGATTGCCAACCTGGATAATGAATCACCTATGCAGGCGGGATTTTCACCGCTCTATTATTCTATCGGGGCGGTCTTTTTTCTAATCGGTAAGTCTTTTGGACTTCCGATACAAGTAATAATACTCCGCTTTCTAAGCTTAATTTTTGGATTGGGAGCTGTTTTCCTAGCATATTTGATTGCCGGAAAGATTTTTCCCGACGATTCGTTTCTACAAATATTTATATCTGTTCTTTTTATGCTTAATCCGGTTTTTAGTGTCTATTCGGCTTCAGTGGTTTTTGATAGTTTCCTTGTTTTGCTATTTGCAGCTGTTTTATATCAAATGATAGTTATCATAAAAACGTCCGTTACTCTAAAAACAGGCGTTTTTTTATTACTTTTGACAAGCGCTGGCCTGGCAACCAAGCCTAAATTTCTTTTAGTATTACCTTTGGTTCTATTTGTTCTGATATTTGATTTTTGCAGGCGGAAAAATATTAATCCGCTTAAAGCTCGCGGATTCATACAGCCAGGAAGGCTATTTTTTATGGGACTACTGGTTATAATTTTTTTTATAGTCTGGCCGGTGTTTAACACACTGTTCTTAAGAGAGCTTTTGCCAATATTTACCGGTGTATCATCTTCATTTCTGCAGTTTATGTTCAGTCCCGGTTTCCTGGAAAGAATATCACAACAGTTTTGGGGATATATGGGATATTTGTCACCCTGGGATTTTGAGATAAATGTTGTTTTAAAAATATTTACGTTAATAGGTTTATTCGGGGTAATTATTATGGTGGTTAAGGCTATTATCGATATTGCGAAAAGAACTTTAAGTCACGATAAGATTGTCACTCTTCCCGGTAATGAAACGGGAGTAAAAGGTGGCACAAAGAAAGAGGATACCGATGTTGCAAATGTAAATTACCATGCTTTAGGTGAACATTTCGGGGAGATTATTGGGGATCGATGGCTGATCTGGCTACTATTGCTTTTTGTTATAAGCATCTCCTACTACATGACGACGGCACAAGAATCTATTGCAAGTTTGGGCGGAGCATTGCGGGTTAAGCAGGCAAATGAAGCTAGATATTTTTTCTTATCTGTTGTGCCAAGTGTTATTTTTCTGGCTGCCGGGATTAGAGCGCTCTTGCCGGAAAGAAAACAAATGTCGTAAATAATCAATCAGAAAAAGATATAGTGCATCTACAAGGGGTAATACTTAGCTGAAAAAGATAATAATTGGGAAGAGGATTATCCAATCCAAACACGAATCAATCAAATGTAAAGCGACTGACTGGAACAAAATGCATTGATATAGCTTACGGAACAAGAATTGCAGCAGACAAAAAGAATGATAGTTGACTATTAGCAGCAATTTTCTAGGAGTGCCTATATGGAACCAGTGGTCTCAACTGTAATCGGACTTGTGATAGGTATTGTGATTTTGTCCGTTTTTCTCTGGAGCTTAAGAAAAAGCTTTTAGAGTAAATGAAGTAGAAATTGATATTGATTTGAATCTCCCCAGGACTAGCAATGAGGCTATTGACTGCCCACAAGCCTTATAGCTAATTTCTCATTCTAAACAACTTCTGCCGGGACAAATTCAAAAAGCTCCTTTTTCCTCTTATAGCACAAATAAACAAAAAGCGCGGTTAGTAATAGATATATACAAAAAGATAAAGTGAAAATTATTTGATATTTGCTTAGTACTGAGACCAGCGGTATTTTTGTTAAGTGGAGGACTTTTAATTGTGCCGCGGTGACAGTAAAGGTGCTGTAATAAAAGGGGATGATATATTTGAAGATGCAAATGGAATCAAACAGAAATAGAAGCAAAGCAAAAGACATAAAAGTATTAAAATAATATTTTTTAGGAATTAGCTGGCTTATACCGAGAGTGAAAAGAAAAGCCAAAGCGCTAATAGTTGTAAAGGAATATCTTCCATGCGGAGCAGCCCTTGCACCCGCAAGAATAGAATCATAGATAAAGATAATTAAAAGTGCCGAGAGTGCGCAAACTACTAAAAATATTATTGATAGCAACTGAGAACGACTGTAATTCTTGTTACTAGCAACTTTCTCTCTTATAAAAAGGACAAGCATCCCAATTATGGGTATACAGCAGAATATCTTAAGGATTTGATAAAAAGTAAGCGCTATCGCAACATTTGGCCATCCGAAATTCGCCCAAAAAGTTGAAAAGAAAAATTCAAAATGGGTCTGAAGTGTAGACGACCAGTTAGGATTTTGAAAAAAAGTTCTGATTACGGAATATGATTCATATAAAGACCTTGGACTCCGCGCTAATATTTTGTTTAAAACGTTTAAAAGAGGAAGAACAAATAGAGTAGCTATAAGGATTGTAGCGGCTATGCCTAAACGCTTGTTAAAATCTGCTTGGTCTTTGCTCTTAGTTCGGAAGATAAGGGTAAGAGGTAATACAAAAATGGCCAAAGGGATGAGAAAAAAGGTAGAACGCTTTGCAAGGATTGCCAGGGCTGTAAATAAAAGCAAACCAACTATTTTTTTCCAACTCATACCTCGGGTTATACATCTTACGGATATCAATATAAACGCGGCGGCAAAAACATTAGCCAGATTGTCGTTGTTTATCATAGAAGATATGTATGTAAACATAGGTTGAAGTGCAATAAACAAAGGTGCTCCTAAAACGACGAATTTGTTATCGGGAACGATTTCCAGGCATATTTTATAGGTTAGAAAGATTACAATGGCACCAAGAAAGACCGTAAAAATACGAATAGCATAGACCTGGGTAATCATTTTTGCTCCGGAAAAGAGCAAGTAGATAGGAAAGGATAGCCAATAGTATAAAGAAAAAATCTGGAATGTCTTATGTTCCGTCGGAATATCCTTAAGGGACAAATTTGCAGTTGAGGAAGGAATGTATCTCTTAGCCAGGTTCGCAACATTTAAAAAATGGTGTGCTTCGTCAGGTGCTTGCCATAGAGGAAAAATGACTGCATAGATAATACCTCTAATCAAGAATATTAAAATAATCAAAAATATTATCTTTTTTACTAAATCCGGATTTTTTAGTCTACTCAATAATCTCTCTTGAGAGGAGTCGTTGGTCTCTTTCACAAGCTCTCTCCCTAGGTACGTTAATGGCTCTGTGACAAGCTTAGGAGGATTATAGCATACAACCGATTTCCAGGTAATTAAGGGTAAACGAAAAGGTAAATCAACAATTCTGTTGAATTTTATAATTAAGTAGCTGTTAAGACCCACGGAAAGGAAGAAACTACATTGCCCGATCAAAGTAAAAGGGGTGGATGGGGGAGGTTGGCACTCTATATAACAGGTGATTTTTTATTGATTGTTTTCTCGCTTGTATTGTCTTTTTATATTCGCCTGGGCTTTGATTTGACCGCTCATTATGGAAATATCTTAATTACGTTTACCCTACCCATTGCGATTTTTAAGATTGCCATTATTTTCTCCTTCGGTCTTTATCATAGAGTAAGACGATATGCCAGCATAACTACTCTTCATCGGCTTATCCAGGCAGTTACCATAAGCTCTGTCGGAGTTGTGGTGCTATCTTATCTGACACAATTACCGGAACTACCCAGGTCGGTTTTTGTCATTGATTGGCTGCTTTGCATTATCTTTCTTGGTGCAATCCGTTTCTATCATCGGAGCTTACAGGAAATGGGGCTATTGGCCACCATGCCCAAAAGTGCGAAACAGATTTTAATAGTAGGGGCAGGTGATGCCGGCGAGCTTTTGGCAAGAGAAGTATTGAAAAATAGATCGCTGGGTTTCTTGCCCGTTGGTTTTATAGATGACGATCCCGGTAAGCAGCATATGCGTATTCATAGTATTAAGGTCCTGGGAACAACAGATGATCTCGGGAAGATACTTGCTGGTGAAAAGATAGATGAAGTGATTATTGCTATGCCCTCTGCATCTAGAGATGTAAAAAGAAAAATCGTTGATAGTTGTGAGAAAGCTGATATTAGATGCAGAACTATCCCGGGCATATATGAAATTGTTGATGGTCACGTTGCTCTTACTCAAATTAGAGATGTTGATGTGGAAGATGTTTTGGGGCGCGATCCGGTCAAAATGGAACTGGATGAGATATCCGCTTATCTATCAAATAAGAGAGTTTTGGTAACCGGAGCCGGCGGATCAATTGGATCCGAACTTTGCCGTCAGATCGCATTGGTTAAACCCTCATGTCTTATTCTGCTTGATCAGTCCGAAAATGATCTTTTCACCATTGATAGAAGATTGAGAAGCAAAAGTAAAAATTTAGAAATCATTCCCTTAATCGGAGACATTGTTAATGGCAGAGAAATGGAAAGCGTATTCAAGCAATATCAACCCGAAGTGATTTTTCATGCCGCTGCCTATAAGCATGTTCCGATTTTAGAGGTGAATCCCCGGGATGCTATTTTAAATAATTTTATTGGAACCAAAATTGTTGCTGAAGCTGCGTTAGCTGCGGGTGTGGAGAAATTCATACTGATTTCAACGGACAAAGCCATTGAGCCTGTAAATATTATGGGTGTCTCAAAGGCTTTGGCCGAACTGGAAGTTCAAAGTCTAATAGGAGAAGGTGCGACGCGTTTTGTGATAGTGAGATTCGGCAATGTGCTGGGTAGCAGCGGTAGTGTTATCCCGATTTTCAAAGAGCAAATTTCCAAAGGAGGACCGGTTACAATAACGGATCCCGGAATGAAAAGATATTTTATGACTATACCGGAAGCGGTTCAATTGGTTATCCAGGCAGGAGCGTTAGGGAATGGAGGAGAGGTTTTTGTTCTGGATATGGGTGAACAGATAAAGATAAAGGATTTGGCGGAGAATATGATTCGCTTATCAGGACTTGAGCCGGATAAGGATATTGCTATTGAATATATTGGTATCCGTCCCGGAGAAAAACTGGAAGAAAAATTATTCTGGCCGCAAGAGCAGAAAAAACCGACTTCTCATGAAAAGATACTCCTGGCGCAAAAGAATAATTTAGACCGAGCAGGGTTGAAAAAGTCATTATTGGAATTGGAGAGACTTGCAGAGGGTAGAAAATTTGATCAAGCGTTGGAACTAGCAAGGAAACTAGCAATGGAGCAGGAAACAGGGAGTATTGGATCATAAATGTCTGATAGGTACAGTGAAGGACCCAAAGAACAAACCGAAGATATTATCGAGGATATTGAAACAGCCGAACAGTTGACCAAAAGAGTTGCCAGGGGCGGGGGAATTGTTTTTATCGGCAGCATGATAGGCAAAGCCACCAAATTTCTGCTGGAATTATTACTCGGTAGGTTTCTGGGAGCAAGTACTTACGGAATTTATGCATTGGGCTATAGTGTGATTATGATTGCCCAGCAATTTTCAACTCTTGGATTACAGAACGGCATAGTAAGATTTGGAGCGCTCTATAAAGGCGAGAAAGATACAAGCCGGGTAAAGGGAACCGTAATATCGGCTTTGAGTATATCGACGGGAGCAAGCATTATAGTTGCAATAGTGCTTTTTACTTTCTCCCGTCTGATATCAGTTAAAGTGTTTAATCAACCCGACCTGGTAAATGTACTTCGGTTGTTTGCCATATCACTTCCTTTCTACGTATTAATGTTGATGAGTTGCGCCGGAGCAAGGGCTTTTCAAAAGGTAGAGTATGATACTTTAACTAAAGATATTTTTCAACCGTTTTTAAACGTGATTTTGGTCGGCGTATTATTCTTATCGGGGTACAGGCTTTTTGGAGCGGTTTTTGGATTCCTCAGCTCCGCAGTGCTTAGCGCCTTCTTTGGACTCAACTTTGTCCGCAAAATCTTTCCGGAGTTAATATCCGAACTAAAGCCTTCATATGAAATAAAGAAATTGCTGAGGTTTTCAATACCTGCGTTTTTAACCGGATTCTCCGGTGTACTTATAATGCAAATTGATAAGGTAATGCTAGGGTTATTTGAAGCTGCCAAAGACATTGGTGTATATAACGCTGCCTTTAGGGCCGGCGGTGAGACAGTGATATTTTTGGCCTCTTTCAACGCTATTTTTGCTCCCATTATTGCTGATTTATATAACAAAGGAGACACAAGACATCTCAGCAATCTATTTAGGACAGTCACCAGATGGATTGTTGCTCTAAGCCTTCCGTTATTCTTGATTATGGCCATATATTCCAGAGAAATCATGGGATTGTTTGGCAGGGAATTTATAGCAGGTTGGTCAATTCTGGTAATACTTTCTTTTGCCAATTTAATTAATGCAAGTGTCGGCTCAGTCGGCTACATGCTGCAAATGTCAGGGCATCAGGATATAGAATTAGTAAATAACCTGGTAGTGGTTGCTATCAATATTGGATTGAATATCGTATTTATTTTAAAATGGGGTGCTCTTGGAGCTGCGCTGGCGACCGGTCTTTCCATAATAATTATTAACTTGGCTAAATTAATAGAAGTAAAACAGATTTTACATATTCAGCCTTATGATAAAAAATACATTAAGCCTTTTATTGCTTGTTTGATATCTACAATATTCGGGATGTTGTTTAAGGTCTTTATTGGATCGGACAATGGCATCTGGCTTTTAGGTCTAGTAGGAATATTGATAATATATGGAGTGATTCTCATCTTGCTCGGATTGGATAAAGAAGATCGGATTATTCTTGAAGCGATAAAGAAGAAGTGGTTTTAAACTGACAGAAAAGAATATTAAGTTCTATGTGATTGATAGAAATTGCAAATAGTCTTCCTGTAGTAAGATTAGGGTTGCTGTGATAAGTTCAAAACATAATTGCTAGTGTGTAATTTAAGAAATTATTAGCTACAAGTGACGAAGACGGTGTTAAGAGATGCAATTTATAAGTAGTTTTCTAGATGCGCGGACAACAAGAAAACATGTGGATATAAATAGTAGCGCGATTCGTTTGCCTGCTGAAGAATATTTGATTGTCTTTATAATTGCACTTTTTTTCATGTGTCTTGGTATAGACATGGTTCATTGGTTTATTATCCCTGTAGTTGTTTGTGGATTAATTATCATTCCTGACATGCTCAAGTGGTTTAGGGGGGAATATGATGCTTTTGATCCAAAAGGTCTTTTTGCTTTGGCTGCATTTTATGTCTTCTTTATCAGCCCCCTTTTGTGGGTTGCAACAAATGCCCAGATGCTTTATGTGATAAATCCTCCCGATTGGCGGCCCTGGTTAGGGATGATGGCGATTGTTAATATCTTGGGCCTTTTGGCTTATCTTGCAGGGCAAAGGTTTGGGTATATTAGCGGTAAGTCATCCAAAGAATTTTGGGGCATTAGCGTGGAATCAATGTCTCTTGTATTGCCGGTATTCCTACTGATTACATTTCTAGCCGCCCTGTATTTTTATTTTTCTATGGGCGGGATTTCCGGAGCGGTTATTACAGGTAGCCAGACTTTGATGAAAGAGGCATTCGCCGGTAAAGGCTGGATAATCATGATCGGGAGATCGTTTCCGATGGTAATACTTATCCTGGCTACTGCCTTAAAGTTGAGAAATGAGAAGGAGTATTCAATTTCAATAATTCTTATGCTTCTATTTGCCTTCGCGGCTCTTCAGTTCTTTTTTGATGGTTTGCGGGGGAGCCGTAGCAGCGTCGTCTATTCACTTTTTATAGCTGCCGGGACAGTTCATTATCTGTGGAAACCACTTTCTAGGAAGCTCATTATGGCTGGTCTTATTGTGATTTTAATTTTCGCCTTTTTTTATGGTTTTTATAAGACTATGGGAATCGAAGTGCTTGATTTGCTGCGTGGGAGGGCAACTGTTCAAGAGATGGAACAACGGACCGGGCGGAGCGTAAGATTTTTCTTTCTTGAAGACTTGACCCGTACTCAAGTTCAGTCTTTTTTGCTTTACCGTTTAGTCGAGCGTCCGGGCGAATACGATCCAAGGTGGGGCGCTACATATATCGGAGACATAGCTGTTTTAGTTCCAAAAACGGTTTGGCCGGATCGTCCTCCGACAAAAGTAGAAGCAGGTACGGAGTTATTGCGGGGTAAAGGTAGCTATTATCCCGGTCAATACCAGGCATCAAGAATATACGGACTTGGAGGAGAGGCTATGCTTAATTTTTCCGTATGGGGAGTGCCTCTTGTCTACTTATTGTTGGGATTTTTAATGGGCCGCTTTCGCCGTTGGGCGAATAGCTTAAGAAAAAATGACCTGCGTTTTATGCTAGTGCCATTATGCACACTGCTTTTGTTGCTTATGTTCATCTCGGATTTGGATAACGTAATTACAAATTCATTCTTTCATGGATTTATTTTAACCGTAGTTATTTTATTAATTGCTAAAAGACGCAGAGTATCCAAGGAGCTCAATAGTGAAGTCGATTTTAATCAACCTAAGTAATGGTATGGGAATAGCAATTCAAGAAGACTACCCCTGGAAAGACAATCTTGCCTCGCAATTAGGGGACGTAAATCTGGTAGGAAAAACAAAAACTGCCGAAGTCGAATCAATATCACCTTCTTTACTGGTTAAACCGTCATCCGTTATTTCAACGGAAGATATGTATTACTCAAACGAAGGTGTGTACATTGATAATAATGCATTATTTGATGTGAACTTAAAAACTCTGATCAGGATAAATCCGGATAAGAAAATAATACTGGAATCCGATGCGCCATGTCATGAATGGTTTAGCTGGGGAATACAATTGGCGCTTTTACATAACAATGTTACATTTGTGCATGGGGTAGCTTTCGAAAAAGAAAATATGGCAGTTCTTATTGCGGCAAAAGGTGGTGTTGGGAAAACTGCAATCGCCGAATATTTTGTTAGGGAGCTCGGCTGGGAGTTGCTCGGCGATGATCTGGTAATTGTAGACCGGGCTGGAAGTTGCTATTCTTTCCCAAAACCTTTTGTGCTTTATCCTTATCATAAAACCATATTTCCTGAGATCTTTTCCGACAAGAAAAAGATTCTTACACCATCATGGCTTAGTCCCTGGGTGAGCAAGCTTGTTCCAAAGGTGAAACCAATACTACAAAAAGGTCCGAATCTGCCGTTAGAGTTTATTCGAAAACACAATCCGCAGTTTATTAAGGCGAATCCTTCTGAGATTTTTGGCGCCAGTTCTGTTGCTAAAGAGGCTAAGCTAAAGAAAGTAATTTGGTTGGAAAAGGACAGAAAAGTAGGAGAACCGGTTTATAAAGCAAGTGATGAAGGATTATCATCCCGCATGCTGGCTAGCACCATGCTGGAATTTAATCCTCGCTGTGTCAGATTGTCATTGATGGCTATAAGACATGCAGTGCTTGACGGGAAAATCATATTCCACGGTTGGCTAAATATATTAGATGAAGTTGTTAAAGTAACACCCGAAAAGGCAAGATTATCATTGCCGGCGAATCTTCCCATTGAAGAGACCGGTCCGGTTGTTGCCCGCCATATACTTGAAAAGGGTTCGTGGTAATGACAGTTGTAGTCAGCACCGAGCACCATTTTTATAAGACTCCTAAAGGAGAGATATATTCGGCGACACACGGACGTCAATACTCTTTCTGGAAACGGTATCTTTCAGCATTTGATAAGGTATATGTTTTAGC
>ENA-OSEO01003511-OSEO01003511.1-sediment-metagenome-genome-assembly--contig:-NODE-3511-length-18408-cov-3.619988_pt1 | contig 18408 bp, 18 predicted proteins | sample MGYA00237883_ERZ534232 | MGnify/ENA metagenome assembly ERZ534232
GGGGATTACGGATGATGAGCTCGAGGAGGTGGTAAAAAGGTTGAACTTGTAACCACTTCCCTGGTTACGTTACCCACTCACTAATTTCGACCTCTATAACGGTTTATTTCATCTCGGAGTTGATGAGCAGCTGAAGCAGGATCGTCGGCAAAAATAATAGAACGTGACGAATTGATAATCATGCCCTGGTTGGAGTGGTTCAACCCAGCATTCATTGTTTTCTGCAAGTCTCCCCCTTGCGCCCCAATGCCTGGTACAAGGAACGTCATATCCTCCATGATTTCGCGAATAAGTCGTAATTCATCCGGATATGTGGCCCCCACGACTAACATGCAATTTCCTTTTACGTTCCACTGATCGCGGACATGCTCAGCTACGATTCGCCACAAGGGCTTGCCGTTAACCAGCAAGTCTTGAAACTCCCCCGCTCCAGGGTTAGATGTCCGGCACAGAATAATGCAAGCTTTTTCGGTACGATCCAAAAAAGGGCTTAGGGCTTCGTAACCCAGATAGGGGTGTAGTGTGATTGCATCAAAACCAAATCCATCGAAGATTGCGGCCACGTATCCTTTATTAGTGGAACCGATATCAGCACGTTTGGCGTCACAGATTGTCATGATATCAGGATAGTTCTGCCTAAGGTAATCTACTGTCATCTTCAATTCGAGCAATCCTTGAGCACCACGCTCCTCATAAAAGGCTATATTGGGCTTGTACGCGCTCACATGGGGGTGCGTACTATCAATTATCCAACGGTTAAATTCAAATTGAGGGTGTTTCTCCTCACGGAATCGTTGTGGTAGACGCTCAATCTGACTATCCAACCCGACGCATAACAAAGAATCCACTGTAGCCACTCGACTTATATACTTCTGTTGGATTATCATCTGTCATCCTGTCTACTCTGAGGGTAGCTTCCCTATCCTTCAACGAATTGAGTGTCAAACATCGTCGTGTTATTATTTGCCTATGCCTGAACGCAATCCCGCTGGGTTCAAGGCCGCGCCACATTTTGAAGGATGGAAGAGTGACTACGATAAGGTGACGGTCAAAATCCAGAACCCCATCCAGCTATCAGAAATTCCCGATGGGGGACTATGCCCGTGTTGTGGTCGCCCATCTCACAAAGCTTATCTGGATTGGGAAATCACTTCCAATCTCTATGACAAAGGAAAGCTGATTGTCACGGTCTGCAACACCGCCGGTTATATGTGTGAGAAAGATTGTTCGATGATGTGGCCAAGCCATGCTGGTGTTCTCCAAAACTGCGATCAAGTCCTGCCAGTATTTGAAGAAAGGGGTTTTAGACGCACAGTACAAGCTATTCGTTGGACAAAACGAGTGCTACTAGAGACCATTTTACCAACCCAATACTCAAGAACAGACGAGGCCTAAGAACTTCTTATCGGCTCCTCATCACTAAAGTCGAGGTCTGTCTTGGCCTGCTCGAGCGTTCTTAGGTCAATAAACTTTTCAGAAAAAAGTTGGCCGAGAAGCTCTTCACTGGTGATGAGGTAGTGTAGTTCGATTTTGTTTTCTTGAAGCCTTTTGATTACACGTTTGCGCCGATTTCCAGATGGTCTGAGGAGGAACACAAGGGCATCAGAAATCATAACACTGCTGAATTTCTCTCGAGCCCACTTTGCCGTATCAACGAGAGTTCCGCCGCCAGTAGTAACATCATCCAGCAGCAGAGCTCTTCCCGAAAGAACCACATTTGGAGAGGGTTCGATCTCAACCCCATCCTCTTTTTCATGAAATACGGCGTACGGTTTTCCAAGCAGCTGGGCAATAGTGGGTACTAGCCCATAATCTTCGTGGTGGTTTTTCGGTGTCGCGGGCACCTTGTGGTGACCAATAATGCAATCAGCGCGTAGGTTTGAGGCACTGATATAATCCGCTGCCAATTTGGAAAGTATCATGCCTCCCTGATTTCTGAATACCAGTGAGAGGTAAACAGCATATTCAGCTTTTCGTCCACTTTCCAGGATAATCGGTGCTTCTTCTGTGGACACCATAAATGCTCTGCTAGTCCCAATCAACCTTCCAAGCATCATTTTGGCGCGGTTGGTGTCCGCATCGAGTAGAAGTCGCTGAGCCAAGGTAAAAATGGCTAGGCCAACAACTACATAGATAACTAGGTACGGTTCATTTATCTTCACGGCGATTAATTGGACAAGAGCCGTTGAAACGGCGGCCGTGGCTAATGCCATAAGATTTGTGGGGTGAGACAAGACAGCCGAAGCCTTTTCCCAGTACTGGTTCATAAAGCTCTCCATAGAACCAAAGCAGTCGCCAACGAAAGAAAACCAACACCGTTGCTGTAATAAAACCGCGTTCTTTCCACACTCGTAGAACGCTGAAAATATGTAGCTAACGGTATCAAAGCAAGGAGCAATATAAAACATGCTCCCAATGCCAAACCATTGTTAGTTAGTGCTTCTTTTTCCATGCTTGGGAACAGTGACAACTGCTTGAAAAACACTCCCGAGAATACCGCGAGCCCTTGAAATGATAGGTCAATGCCGACAAGCCAATGAATCCATAGATTTGGCAATTCATCTTCACGCAGAGCGAAGAATTTAAACAATCCACCCAAAAGAAGCATGAGTAAAGGCACAGTCATTACTTGAAAAAACATTGAATTTGCCACATCGTAGATTAAGGAATGTCCCATAACTGTTTCCCCACCGAAGAAATCGAATCTTATTTCTCATTGTGCCCTGAAATCAAACTCGATACACCACTAATTACCCCACGCCTTCTGAGCGATGCTCACAAGGTACTGCAAACAGAAAAAGTTGGCAGTGCCTTTGTTTCTTTTGCTCAAAACATTTCGCTTCTGATCACTTAGTAGCGCCAGGGCGTTGCTAACATGAGATGTTGGTCGCGTTGTCCCGTTGCTCTTTAAGCCGTCGCGTATGTCATTTAGAGTGAGTTCCAACACACCTAACACTGCCTGTTGTTTCATATACCTAACGATTTCCAATTCAAGTTCATCCGTGAGGCCTTGTTCGGGATCCGGCCAGTTTTGTCTAGAACCCACCATGTCATGTTCTCCGCTGTATTCAACACACCGCTAAACGACGTATATCGAGTTCAATCTACTAGAATATTCGTTGGTAAACAAAGAAGGATTTTCCATATTGTATGATATATCAAGCAAAAAGGCCAGCCTTTTCTTTGACCAGTGTAACAATCACCAACAAGCTCGCCCATTATATGTGCTTAAGCGGGTATGGTCTGCCGCTGCTAAATATTCAACTGGAGGACAATTTGCGGAAGCTGCTTCAGGGGATCAGTGGATAAGGATTGTGCCCCTCTCCATTCCACTCGTTAGTCCGACTTGGTAGGAGAACTCTTTTTCGCGGAGGCTCAAAGAACGTTGAGGGGTTAGTGTATTCACCGCAACCCATCTCTCGCCCAAAACCCGGTGAGGAATGCCTCCAACAGCGGGCTCTCAGACAACAGCGACGACTCCTCGGGAAGGTTGAGTTCGCGGATTTCGCGCAGATGGCCTTGATCATCGCGCACCATCTCGAAGATGGCCAGGCGCGTTCGCCGGGACTTGACCTCTATCCCATCGACGATGAGTACCTCCTGGCGCTGCGGGTCCTGCGATGGTGGCACATCAGGTAGTTTCCCCTCCTCAGCTTGGCTCAGCCAGGCTTCGGACACGAAGTACACGCTGCGCAACCGCCCTGCGTGTCCATCGCGGGCTATGGCCTGTCCGGCCACGAACATCTGTTGGGCGCGTCCCTCGAAAGTCGGAGCCAGCCCGTCGATCTGCACCACGACAGGCCGGGTGCTGCCGTCGATGATCAGCGTTGGTACGTGGTGACCATCCCGCAGCAGCGTTTCTCGTGCCAGGTGAGACACTTGCTCGAAGGTGATCGCTGATGGTCTTGGCTCATTTTCTCTGCGCATACGTGAGTGCACGTTTCTCCTATCTTACCGGTTCGAACTGCGCGAAGTAGCCGAAGATGACCACGGCCACCACGCCGCGCGGTGCCAGGGCCAGCGTTTCGGTGTCCGGCACTGTGCTCTCGGCTGGCTCTTCTGATTGAATGTTCTCGCCGCTAGACTTAGACTCACCAAACATCCGAATTGTGTGTTTTTCGGCCTCGCGCTGCCGGTCGTGCTCTATCTCCTCTTCTGTGCGGGGATCTTCGGGAATAAGGAGCAGCTTGGTGTTGGGTGATAGTGGTAACAGCGGGCGTGGATTGACGCCAAACTGGGCAATCTCTCGCGAGGAAAACATCTCAATTTGCTTGGGTTGTTGACGCTCTTTGTCCTGCTTTTTTTGCCGAGTGGTGCGGTTGTCCACCAACTCGCGGGAGAACATGTCGAATTGAAGCGGTGTCCCCTCCTTACCCATACCGTCCTATCTCAACCCCTCATCATCCTCGTCATCGAGCAGCCAGCCCGGCAGGTCTTCCATCTCCGCCCAGGCGCCATCTTCGTCGGTGAGATCGGCGATCATCTCGAACACCTGTCCGCGCCGGGTTTGCGTCTCCTGCCCGGCGTACTCCTGGACCATTCGGTACCGGTTCTCTATCTGCCGTTGGGCCGTCTCCCGGCGGATATGCTGGCTGATCAGCGCGGGGGTGGTCACGGCCTGGTACCAGAACCACTCGTCGAGGATCCACCGCTCACGGTACTCGTGGAAGCCCAGGCCGAAGAAAGTCATGAAGATGCGCTGCGGACTGCCCGGCCTGCTAAGGGTGACGAACAGGTACTCGCCGAAGCTGTTGGTCGATTCCTCTATCCGATGGACCCTGGTCGCCGGGTCGTCCAGCAATTCCAGGAAACGCGTGTGGCTGACGCGGTCGGAGCGCCGCTCGCGCTCGGTCAGGCCGAACGTCTCGGCGGGTGTCGGGCGGCGGGGTGGCTGGCGGTGTTCCTTGGACATACTCTCCTTCTACCGCAGGCGGTCCCGGCGGTGTTGTTTCAGTAATTCGCGCAGGCTGGCCGGCTCGAAGAACCTGTCGCGCTCGATGGGGAGCCCCCACGGTCCGCGGGCGGCTTCGAGCTCGGACAGGGAGAAGTAGCCCAGCTCGACCTCGTGCCCCACCACCAGGCCGAAGAAGGTGTCCTCCCCGTCGAACTCGGAGGCGTACCAGGTCCAGCCGCTGTCCGGTGTGAAGAACTTGACCAGCGCCCGGGCTTCCAGCCCCTGCTCTTCTCCGCTGTAGAGCGGCGGCAACTGTGCGCGGATTTCATCGGGAAGCAGGGGGATTCGCGGGCGCGGGGCGCCCTGCTCCGGCTTGACCTTGGTGATGTCCCGGATCTGGCCCGCGTCGTTGTCATAAGTGATTAGAAAGTACTCGTCGTCATCTTGCCCCCAGACCTCGAGTTGATCCTCACCGACTGGCCTGACAACATACCCGCACTGCTCGCCGATGTGGCTGGCGTGCGAGTAGGCTTCGTCGCGCGTGTCCTCGAGCAGCAGGTCCATCTCGCCGAAAATGTGCACGATGCCGCCCTCCCACAACTGGAACTCCTCGCCCGAGGGAAACGCGAGCATCGGGAGCTTCTCGCCCACCGTCCAATCCCGCCCCACCAGGTGAGCCAGCAGATCGCCATCCAGGAAGAACAGCCCGGCCAGCGGCATCTCGTCAAATGGTGTTGGCTCTTCCTTCTTGAACCAGCCCATACGCTCCTTCCGTTAGCGCGCCCCCTCCAGATACCGGCGCACCTGGTGCTCGACTTCGTCCCAGAACACGTCATGGACCAGGTGCCGCATGACGGCGACAGATATCCGCCTGAGGTCGGCGGAACTGAGACGCGCGATTTCGTCCGGAGTGAGATCGGTGTGATGAATGAGGTCCGTGGTGGAGATAGGCGGGGTGGATCGGTCGCTTGGAGGCGTCTCGGATCGGGCTGACAGCAGCCGGATAGCCTCTACCGCCCACGGGCCGTAGTCGCCGGCCTGGATGCGGCTCGCCAGAACCAGCAGCATCGTTGCCTGATGTTCCACCGGCAGCCGTTCCCACTGCGCCAAGAGGTCGTCTTTGAGGGCAAGCATCTCTTGAGGGCTGATGGAAGGATGAGGTGGTTCCATCATATGGATACAGCTTAGCAAACAATCTAGAACGGTCCAGGGGATATTTCCCGGTCAAAACTCATCATGTTTGTTCGAGATGAGTCACCACTCTATTCTTAAGAGACTTTTTATAATAATATGATAAAATATATCAATTTAATAATAACTAGGTATTTGTGTGCCAACTTTTAGATGCACACTGAAAATGGAAAGGAGCTTTGTGCTTAGGCAACGCAGAGAAACGACCCTGCTCGCAAAAGAGGGTTCAAGATCAAAAGATAAAGCTGGTCAATATCAGTCGGAGTTATTTATCCGACCAACAGGGCTGAGCGCGGATTTTCAGCAACAGCTTGTCACTGAGTTGACACCATTGACCGGAGAGGGATTTTTGAGAGAGGACAAACACGCTCAGCAGTTGATTGATGATGTGGCGAACCATATTTTGGATTGCGACAGACTCACTGTTATCAGGCAAAAAGACGAGACTATCGCGTTTGTTGCAGCATCTATAGTCGAGCATGATGAGAAGATTTTCTATCACCTAGAAGGAATCATCATTCACCCAGATTTTCACGGCTCCGGGATAGCAATAGACGTTCTCAAAAAAGATATGGCGGCCTCTGGCGCACACTATTTAGCCTTCCATACACAGTCATCCAGAATGCTAGGTCTTGGCAAGAAACTAGCGGATATCAACCCTCAGGACTCGGCTAGATTTGCCGGGCTTATCGGAACCTGTAATCAAAATGGTGTGATTGACAAGGGAAGATACGGAGGGCATAGTCTATACGAAGATGAAGAGAAATTTGCAGCAACGGCGATTGAAGACATCGATTGGAGAAGCGGCGACGCAATGATCTGCATCGGTCCGATAAAGAAAAATGGTCGAACAGACACTCGCTAGCTTGGCAGGATACTTTGGACTCTCACTGAGTGTGGGAGTCCTGATTCCTCAGGTATGGAAGACATACACAAGCAAAAACGCCAGCTCTCTATCGATCTGGATGTATATTCAACTGGCTACTGCATGCGTCTTGCTCATTCTCAAAGCGTATCTCACTGGTGCCATTTTTTTCGTGTTCTCTTACGGATGCACCCTCATTAGTGCATTGACAATGATTTATCTGATCAGGAGATACAAATGAACATAACTTACGTGACCGGGATCCACGGCGACGAAATTGCGCCAATAATCGCCTTGGCTTCAATAGGGGAGCGGTTCCTGATTGCCAATCCGCTAGCAACTGTAAAAGGCCGGAGATTCATTGAAATGGACATGAATCAAGCCTTTGGAGTTGAGAACAGCGATAAACTGTTTGAGCAGAGACTCGCTGATGAGCTGTTAACCAAGATTCCAGAAGAAAACTATGTTATTGACTTCCATACATTTTCCGCTGTCTCAGAACCCTTTGCTGTGGTTGTTGATGACAAAATGATTGGCCTGGCCTCAACCCTTGGAGTAGACCATGTGGTCTATATGAAACACAACATCAAAAATGGGCACGCACTCATAAATTATAGGGACGGCATATCGATTGAAGTTGGTAGTCATCAGGATATCAGAAGCATGCAAAAGACAATACAGGTGGTGAATTGTCTGAAAACCGGGGCAAAAAGGCCGGTGAAGGTGTACGAGGTATACGACAAGATAACGAAGCCTGGCGAATACACAAACTTCCAGAAACACAAAGAAGGATTCATACCCGTCTTAGCCGGTGAGAAGGCCTACGACTTCTATGGGTTAAAGGCAAAACTTGTGAGTGAATGATTCCGGCTCAAAACGCAAGGCAAAACCGTAGATTTCTTCCTGTCCAAAGCGTAAATAGCCCCTTAAGTAGTGTTTCTCATCGATTCATCAGCACCTGAGCGTCGTCTCTCAGACTCGTCCGTTTGCGACATAAGAAGCAGATACGGGATGACCTGGCTACGCAGCCACGCCAATTCCTTACATTCCCCGATTTTATCCGTCCCTATACTAGTGTTGTGTCTGTCTTGGAAATGGCCTTCCTGGAATTGCGCACGCCGCGCACTGCCGAACAAACAGCAGCGGCGATGGTTCAGGTATTCAATGCCTTGCCGGGCTCACCGCCCGGTGTACTGGGGCGCTGGCGTTCTGCTCCGGTCTTTTACTGGGAAATTGCCAGTGTGGAGCAAACCATTCGCTTCAGGGTCGCCGCTCCGGCAGCGTACCGGGATTATCTGACCAGCCAGCTGGCGGCAGCCTACCCGGAAATTCTAGTGGATGAGGCTTCCTCGCGTGCGTGGAGCGCTCTTGCCTCGGACGGGTGGTTTAGTGTTCACCGTTTTGAGCTCGCGCGTGCCAACCACTTCCCACTTCAGACCTTTGAGGCATTCGGTACCTCGGAAGGTGATCTGCTCAGTGCTTTGTTGTCGGCACTATCGCGGCTTCGGGAAGGTGATGCAGCTTTGTTGCAGTTGGCGGTGGCCAAAGCGCGCGAAAACTGGAAGGATGCCGCCCTCCAAACGCTTGAGAGTAGCCCTAGGACGCCTTCTCTGGCAGATAATTTTCGGTCCCTGGTACGGCAGAAGCTGGCTGCGCGCAGTTTCCGCTTTTCACTCAATCTGGTGATCCAGGCGCCAGATGAATACCGGTTACATGCTCTGGAGCGTCAGTTAGTCCAGACACTCAATGTATTTCAGTCACCATTAAATGGACTGCAGGGTGCACAAATCTGGTGGCCGAAACGTCACCGCACCCGCGTGCTTGACCGCCGGATTATGCCCGGCCAACAGATTCTCTCATCCCACGAACTGGCCACGCTGTTTCACCTACCCAACCGGCGGCTGGCTGACATCAAGAATATTGCCTGGGGTCGGTCGCTGCCGGGGGAGCCGCCCGCCGATCTGCCGCTGCTGGCCACCGCGGCGCGCGGGGAGCGGCTGGCGCTGAACGCGCTCGGCCAGGTCGAGGTGAAGAACAAACAGCAGGTGTTCGGGCTGCACAAGCCGGACCGCCGCCGGCATCAATACGTCGTGGGCAAGACGGGGACCGGCAAATCCACGCTGCTGGCCAACATGATCATCAACGACCTGCGCCACGGCGAAGGGCTGGCTGTGGTGGATCCGCATGGCGATTTGGTCGAGACCGTGCTCGACTTCATCCCCAAGCGCCGCATCAACGACACCGTGGTGCTCGACCCCGCCGACCCGGAGGCGGTCGTCCGGCTCAACCTGTTCGATGGTGGCACGGTGGTCCATCGCGAATTGGTGGCCTCAGGGCTGGTGGCCATGTTCTACAAGCTCTACAGCCACTCGTGGGGACCGCGGCTGGAGCACATCCTGCGCAGCACCTTGCTGACCTTGCTCTCGCGTCACGCCCGGCTGGAGGACGTGCTGCGCCTTCTGACCGACGAGCGTTACCGCCAGCGGGTCGTGGACAAGCTCGACGACCCAGTGCTGGTGGCCTTCTGGCGCCATGAGTTCGAGGGGATGCACGAGCGGCAGCGGGCAGAGGCTATCGCCCCAATCCTGAACAAGATCGGGCAGTTCGTGACCTCCCCGCTGGTGAGGCGGGTGGCCAACGCCCGGCACAGTTCGATCGACATTGAGGACATCCTCAACGAGGGTAAGATCCTGCTGGTCAACGTGTCCCAGGGCAAGCTGGGCGAGGACAACGCCGCGCTGTTGGGAGCGATGCTCATCACACGCCTGCAACTGGCGGCGATGAACCGGGTGTACCTGCCCGAGGGGCAACGTCGCGATTTCTTCCTGTATATAGACGAGTTCCAGAACTTCGCCACGACCAGCTTCATCAAGATCTTGTCGGAGGCGCGCAAGTATCGGCTTAACCTGGTCCTGGCCAACCAGTACATAGCCCAGGTGCCGCCTGAGGTCAGGGAGGCGATCTTGGGCAACGCGGGCAGCCTGGTGAGCTTCACGCTGGGCGCGCACGATGCGGCGGTCCTGCGACGTGAGTTTGGGGACCTATATTCTGAGGAAGACCTGGTCTCGTTGGGGCGGTACCAGGTCATCTGCAAGCTGACCGTCCAGGGTGAGGTGACGCGCCCGTTTCCGGCGCACACGCTCCCCTTGGCGAAGACGCGCACACCACACAAGGATAAGGTGCTGCGCGTCTCACGCGAGCGGTATGCCAGGAAGTAAGGAGCGGAATCGTTGGCGCGGTCCAGTATTCTCTGATTTCTCGACTTTCTGAATCTTTCCATTTCCCCTCAATACAGCCTCGATGTAGACTAATGCTATGTCTGATAAAACGAACGATTCTTCAAAGAACACGGCTGCAAAGCTAATCTCTTTAGTGGAGGCTGCTGCAATCAGTGGTTTTTCGACGGGCTATCTTAGGCGACTAATGCGTGAGGGAAAACTCCAGGGAACTAAGATAGGTCGTGACTGGTTAACCACTGAACAGGCGGTCAAGGAATATCTTTCCACGGAGAGACGCCGGGGGCCCAAACCTAAGAACGATTAATTCGGTTCAAGAAAAACCCGAGGCTTGATGATTATTGTTGACATTTGTTCCGCTTGCGGATAAAATACAGACAACTACACAAACGTAGTTGTCTATTTGATTATGCGGAAGATGAGTGTACAAGGAGCAACGCCATGGGCGGCGGCAGCACGTAGGCAGAGGGATGAGCCGCTACCACGTCCACTTGAGGGTATACGTCTCGAACAGCTTCGGATTCTGAGTTTCCCAGAACACCCGATGGCGACCGTCAGGCAGGACTTCCGTGTGGGACTCTCCAAGCGACGTGGTGCGGTTCTGGTTAGCCTCCAACAGAGCAACCTGTCGGGGTGGGCGCTTGGCAGGGAAGACCACGGAAGTCCGGAAACGGTGTGTGCGATGTTGCACCACCGTTTCACTCCATCCCGTCTTGAGCGTAAAGCCGTTGCGAACCGTGCGGTCGATGGAGATCAACATCGTCTCTCCACGCCGCCGAATGCCTTGAAGCGAAATCAGGATGCAGCGTTTATGGCCCAGAGGATACTCATCAACCGGCTTACCCGGACTGCAACGATAATCAGCGAGTATGTCTCCTCTACCCCACGCCTGATCGACGTAGGATGCCACGTAATCTTGCAGCAGCTTAACCTTCTCACGCTTGCGAAAAACGGCTCGTTTACCTTTGATATCGCACAACTCAAGGGTGTGGTCAAAGTCCAGAACTTCATAAAGGCCAACCATTCGCTCAGCGCGAATCTTCTGGATGAGCTCCCATGCCTGAAACACAAGGACCAGCCAGTCAGAGCTGGCAATGCGAAACATTTGACTCCAGAGATTGGAGCTTTTTTGTTGGATAGATTCGGACATTATTGTTATGGCCAGCGTAGAGGGTTGCCCAGAAGGTGTCAAGGAACGGTATGAAGTACGTGCTCTTGTCTTATTCATCCAGCGCAGGGTATCAGAAGCATTCAGCCTGGTACGCGTTCTGGATGACCTTGCACGCCTTGAACCGTCGCGCGGAACTGCTACGCCTGATGCGCTGGGCGAAACGCAAGCGGCTGGAGAGGCCGCACAGAGCGTATCAGGCGCGCCTGGAGGACGAAGAGCTACGGCTCAACCGCTATGCCATCCGGTATCCGCGTCCGGCGCGCTGGGCATATCGGGTACATTTTGTGAACAACCTGCTCTTTCCTGCCCCGCGTCACTATTCGCGCGGATCCGCACCGAAAGCCTATCTCCAGCACAAGAAACGAAAAGGAGCCCGGATGAGTCGATGACCAGAAAACAAAACGCTCCGGGCAGGTGCTGATGACACCTACCAGGAGCTAACCAACCCGGCTGAAGTAGCAGCCAGGTGGCTAACACACCATTCTAACAGGCGTGTTCAGGCCATCAATCGCTGCTACACCAGAGCCTTTGATGGCTTTTTTATGGCCGGGGACAGAAAGGAGTGTATGCGTGAGCCCCAACAGCTATGCCTGTTACCGAACACCAGGACCAGACAGCCCAGGCGGCCCGTCGAATATGTGCCGCCGAATACTGATCTGGTCCGCCAGTATGCACACAAGGTGTGCAGGCGGCTGTCCAAGCAGGAGGGCAAGGATTTCACCGGCACGGAATTCACACGCGGCTTGACCAACTTCATGCAGGTGATCGCCCAGATTCAAGCTCGTCATTTGAGCCGAGGAGGCAAACATGTCCAACAATAGGTCCAACAGACCGGTCGAGCGCAAGGTTGCACTCTGCTACGTGCGCCAGTCCTACACCCGCGATGATGATGACCGAAACAGCCCAGAACGTCAGCGTGCGAACATCCAGGGCTTCATCAACCGGAAGGGCTGGGTTGCCGAGTGGTACGAGGATGTCGGTGGGCATAAATCGGCCCGTAAGGAAGCTAATCGACCAGAATGGTTGGCCCTGAAAGCTCGCTTGGCCGATCCCGATGTGGTGGCCCTGGTTGCCAATGACCTCTCACGGCTGCATCGTAAAGGCTGGCGTGTGGGTGACCTGGTGGATTATCTAGAGAAGCGCGGGCTGGCATTAGTGCTGGCCGCCCCAGGACGTGAGGTTGACACCTCGACGGCAATGGGGCGTCTGTTTATCCAGTTTACGGCGATCATCGACGAATACTACGCCGAAGACATTTCTCAACGAGCCAAGGACAGCGTGTCCTATCGCAAGGCCAAAGGCATTAGCATCGGAATGCCCCCGTTTGGCACAGTTCGCGGTGATGATGGCTATCTGCATCCTAGTCCCGAGGGAGCCTGGCTCCTGGCCGATGGCACCTTTATGACCGGAACAGCGGATGAAGCGCCTGAGGATGGAGCGCTGTGGCGAGGCTTCTACGATGCCGCACAGCGAATCCTCGATCTCTACGCGACTGGCAATCTTGGTCTGGAGAAGATTGCGTATCAGATGAACGAAGAAGGATGGGCGTACCGAGACCGGACTGGCACACCGCGTGAGGTGACACGAGATGATGTGCGCCGCGTGGTGGCCAATTGGCCAGAGTACGGTGGCATTGTCCTGGACAAGAAGGCCAAAGACCGGCGTGCCTATGACGGCTTTGACAATGTGGACGAAGTCCCTTTCAAGGAAAAGCGGGCTGTTTTCCCTCTCAAATTGCTGCGCTCGGTAGCTCGTGCCCGGCAAGAGCGAACCATCCGCCGCGCAGATGAGGGCGTCAATCGGAGAACGCACTTCTACCCCTTATCGGCGATCACATATTGTGCTCAATGCGACCGGCGAGCGGCAGAACAGAATGATCCCAGGTTACGAAGCGCCCTGGGTGGCAGTGACACCTACGGCAAGCTGCGTTACCGGCACAAAGCCGGGATTAAATGCGGTTGCCAGACCCGTTCCGTTCTGTGCGACGTTCTGGAAGCAGACTTCGAGCGATTGATCAAACTCCTTACTATCCGCCCTGAGTACCTGGACCTCATGACCGAGTTGGCAATCCAGATGGACAAAGCCAACGGACGTTATGAGAACGAACAAGATTTGGAGGAGGAAAAGCAGGAGGCGATTGCCTTAGCCCGGCGTCGGATTGAGGCGGCGGTCGTGCTGTTTGGCGACGGGATGATCAGCGCGGAGGAATACCGCAGGCGGGTTGAGCAGAACGAGCGCGAAATCGCTCACTGGGAAGCTCGAACCACCGAAACCGAAAAACTGGCGCTGGAATTCGCCATGTGCGCCGATGCGCTCGATAAGCTGGTACATCTATGGGAAGTGGGGACCGACGAAGATCGTCAGGGGTTAGTGCGCAGTCTGTTCGATGAAATTGTCTATGACCTGGATACGCAGCGGATCGTAGACTTCCGGCTCAAGCCGTGGGCAGATCAGTTTGTGGTATTGCGCGCGGCGCTGTACGAGATTGAAGACGAACAAGGAGATGGTGGGATGGACAGCGGCACTTCTGGGGAAGCGGACGACTCGCGGGCAATTTCGCCTGTTTCTGAGGCAGCCTCTGAGCCAAAGGCCCCTATGGGGCACAGCTTGCTTCACCTCTTGAGAGGGTGGAGCAAGTTCTTTTTTCCCCTCAGATGGGCTGCCATCGTCATCCGAATCATCCCCCAGACCATCCCGTTTGTCTTCTTCATAGAGCGCACCACGTAGAATGATGAATCGGTCAGCCCAGGACTTGAGCCGGAAGTTGGTGATGCGGCGCGCATCCAGGTCATACTCGACCCACTCAAACAGGTTGCGCACAAAACCCTGCCGGTCTTCGTCGTTGCTTTGTTCCCAGATGAAATGCAGCTTTTCGACCGCATCAATGCACATCGCCAGTTCCAACGCCATCTGCTCGGATTCGGTCGTCCAGGATTCCCAGTGGGAAATCTCGCGTTCCAGGAACTCGCGCCGCCGGACGAACTCATCCTGGGCAATCAACCCTTCCGAGTACAAATGGATGGCCGCGTCCAGCTTGCGCTTGGCGAGCGCAATCGCTTTCTGGCGCGTGACTTCGGGGTCTTCACCATTCTCCCCTCCCCGTTTGGCCATATCGAGTTCCATTGATAGCTCAAGCAAATTCGCCTGACCTTCTTCGTCAATCGTCAGGAGTTCAATTAATCGACCAAAGTCTTCGTGGACCAGGTCACACCGCACCGACTTGTTGGTCGTGCCACACGCCGCCCCAGCCTGATGCCGGTAGCGCAGCACATCATTCATATTCGTACCGCCCAGGCGCGTGATGAGCCTGGGATCATCCTGGTCCTGCGCCATCTGCGCACAGTGTGCGCAGCGCATAATGCCCGATAACGGATACGGGTAGTCCTTGTGTTTGATGCCGTTGTCAATCGGCACAAACGACCGCTTCTTGCGCAGCTTGGCGACCTTCTGTAGCAGTTTGACGGGAAAGACAGTGCGGTCTTCCATGATCGACAGATCGTCAAAATCCGGCTCGGCATACGCCGGGCGGTCTTTGGCTTTCTGGTCCATCACCACTCCACCGTATTCAATCCAGTTAGCCAACACACGCCGCACGTCATCTCGTTTGACCGGTCGCGGCACATTCTGACGGTCGCGAAACGGCCAGCCCTGTTCATTCAGCTTCTCAGCGATTTTGTCCGCCCCAATTTTGAGATCGGCGTACATTGTCAGGATGTGCCCGGCACACTCGTAGTAACTGCGCCAGACCAACGCATTTTCCGGGGGATCGTCGGGATCATCGCCTTCGACAAATTGACCATCGCGCAGCAGCCAGGCCCCTTCCGGACTGGGCACCAGGTGGCCGTCCGCATCACGCTCGGTGCCAAAGGGCGGCATCCCAATGGTGATGCCCTTGCCTTTGCGAAATCGGACGCTGTCGCGCGCTCTTGCGGCGATATCTTCCGAATAGTATTCATCGAAAATGGCTGCGAACTGAATGAAAATGCGCCCCATCGGCGTGGAGGTATCGACCTGGCGGTTGGGAGCTGCCAGGACCAACGAAATGTCATACCTCTCAAGCCGGTCAATCAGGTCGCCCACGCGCCAACCCTTGCGGTGCAGGCGGGCCAGATCGTTGGCGACCAGGGCCACTACATCACTATCACCCAGGCGCTTTTCCAGCGCCAGCCAGCCGGGACGATTTTTGACGGTACGCGCGGACTTATGCCCTTCTGCGTCCTCATACCACTCCGGGGCCCAGCCGTTTTCCTGGCAGACACGCTCGATGTTGGCGCGCTGCCGCTCCGGGCTGTCTTTGTCGGTTTCGTCACGGGTAAACGATTGGCGCACGTAACACAACGCTACTTGCGCCGGGGCAGAATCAGACCGTTTTTTCTTCTTGGGGGACATCTTCAGACTCCTTGCGTGTCCAGTTGGTAGATACGAGTCAGTAGCGAGCCGCCACCAGACACGTTAGAGTCTGATACGGTCGGTGCGCTACCTACACTAGTGCATCGTCCAGAGTGCCGAGGTGGTTGCAACACCTCGGTACTCACCTTGATTTCGTGTAGCTTACGCGGTTTCGTGGTCATTGTCAAGCACTCCGGAGCCGTTCTCTCGGTTAAGATGGTTGGCATACGCTTTGGCAATGGCTTTCAACAGGCCACCAAATCCGTCTTCAAAATCACTGTCGCGATCCATTTTCTGCCGCAGCAGGGCGGCTGCTTCCTCGATTTCCGCCGGTTCCGGCGGATAATAGACCCTGTGTTTGACAGATTTGTCAGGCTCAGCCATCAGGTCACCTCTTGTTGTCCGGCAGCTGTAAACATCACCCGCTGGCGCGCCTGGCGCAGTTCGCGCGCCAACCAGGTGAACACAGCACCTTCTTCACTCAACTTGAAAAACTCGGTAATGTCTTTGCCTTTGGGCACTTGAATGGTATGCACGCGGTCGGATAAGGCTTGCAAGCGAGCTGCCCCTTTGAGTCCTGCCGGATCAACATCATAGGCAACCAGGATCAGTGGCACGGTGACCAGGTCGATAATCCACCGGTCACTCAGGCCGCTGCTGGCGCTGCCTAACGACACTGCCGCGACCAGGTCCGACGCTTCCTGGTGCGCCAGCAGGGCATCAAATTCACCTTCGCAAAACAGCACGGCTTTCGTATCCGGGAGCGTATCACCACGATATAAACCGCTGCTGCTGCCACCGGCAATCTGGGCATATTTGGGCTGCCCGGCAGCGCGCCGCACCTTCACCGCCCACAACGTTTCGCCGGTGATCCACGGGATGGTGATGCCGCACGGCACGTTCAGCCCGGCGATGGTCCGCCACCGCCGGTATCCGCCCGGCACGACACCGAGGTGCGCTTTCAGGATGGCCTCACCTTCCAGCCCGCGCCCGGTCAGGTATTCCAGCGCCTGTTCTCCACGAATGGACCACAACGTTTCTTCGGCCCCCTCCACCACCTGCCGGGCAGCAGCCTGCCACTCGAGAGGTGGCGGCTCCGCCGGGGGCGTGGGACGGTTGGCCGCGAGACCGGGCGCAGCGCGCGGCGCTTCGCCGAGTGCCTGGAGTGATTCCTGAAAGCTCAGGTGGCGATACAACTGCAGCCAGTCGAGCGCGTCGCCGCTGACCTGGCACTTGCCGAAGCAGCGAAACCCGTCCGCCCACACCGCCAGGCTGTAGCCCTGGCGTTCGTGGTGAAAAGGACAGCGCCACAGCAGCGCCTGCCCGCCGCGCATGGGAGCCGGTCCCAGGTCCTGCTCGACGATGCGCCGCAGGTCCACCTGCGCTTTTAATACCCTGGTATCGACCACTTCACTTCACCTCTGCATTATTGTCCCGCATATATGACACGTGACACGTGACAAAATTCCTTTATTGTCACAGGTGCGTGACAAAATTCTTTTCCCTCAAAATCGGCGTCCGGCGATTTTTGTCACGCCGGTGTGACACGTGACAGAATTCTTTTTTTGTCACGCGCCAGTATTCAGACCAGCCGGTAACGTTCCGACGGGCGGCCCCGGTCGCCGCTCTGGATGATTTCGGGAACTACCTGCCCGTCCTGCTCCAGCGCCTTGAGCGCTTCCATCACCGGCTTGCGCGGCGAGCGCAGCGCGCGGTAGACGTCGCGGACCGATAAACCGTTTGTATTGGATGACAACAGCTTGATGATGCGTGTCTCCAACCGCGATTCTTCGCTCTCACCCAGGTCGTGTAGCAACCGGTGCGCCGATGTGCGCCACGTTTCCACGATCTGCTGGGCGCGGTACCAGTGCGCGGCGCGCACAACCGGCTTGCTCTTCCGCCGTTCGCCCAACGCGATCCAGTCCAGCGCGGCCAGGATGATGGATACTTTTAACGCCTGGACGTGCAACCGCCCGTAGACCGTGCGCAGCCGGTCATCCAGCGGTGAATTCGGCGCGGTCATTTCGCGCAGCGCGCGTTCGTAGGCGTGCATCGGTTCCCAGAGTTCGGACGCGACCAGTGACCAGGGTTCGATGGCAGGCTGTTTGTCGCCGATGGCCTGCGGTTCCGGTGGTGCGGGCAGCGTCTCGTGCAACTGGCGCAGCACACGCACCAGGTCCGGCGGCATGGCGGTGTCACGCGCGGCGGCACGTTCAGCGTAGTCCGGCTCCGGTGTGAGCAGCACAAAGCGTGCGAGCGTGCCATTGTGCCAATCCCCCTGGCTGAGAGAAACGGATAACTCCGCCGGGGTAGCTGCGCCTAGAATGGACAGCGCTGCATCACGGATGACTACCAGCCCGCGATTGTTGGTGTTGGAATCGAGATAATCCGGGCAATCGTAGAGCTGCATCAGCAACTCTTTCATGCCCGACATATAGTCCCGGCCAAACGATTTAAACAGCGCCGACAGTTCGTCCCGCAAAATACCACGCTGCGCGGCGTAACGGTTGCCCTTGACCAGCCGCTCGCGGTCGCGGGCGGCGATATCATCGAAGTTGGGCGGCAGCACCCCCCCCAACATGCTCATGAACGCTTCCGGTGATCCCGGCTGGGGTAAGATCATGTGCGGCATGGCCGCGCGAGCGACATCATTGGCGAGATT
>ENA-OSEO01003512-OSEO01003512.1-sediment-metagenome-genome-assembly--contig:-NODE-3512-length-18405-cov-132.585880_pt1 | contig 18405 bp, 14 predicted proteins | sample MGYA00237883_ERZ534232 | MGnify/ENA metagenome assembly ERZ534232
GCCCGGCCGTCGCGCCAGGAGCTGGACGCGGCCAAGCGCATCGCCTCCTTGGAAAAGGAGCTGGCCCAGGTGAAGAAGCAGGCCGCCGCCGCGGTGCAGGCCGACCCCAAGCTGAGCGCCCGCCTGCGCTCGCTGGAGAAGCAGGTGGCCTCCGACAACAAGGATGAGAAGGTCATAGGCCGGCGCCTGGACCTCTTGGAGAAAAAAGTCTCCAGCGTAGCCGCCCAGGCCCAGACCCGCCCGGCTCCGGCGGCGGTGAGGCCCGCCGCTCCGGCGGCCGAGACCAAGCCGGTGCGCATCATACACGTGGTGCGCCCTGGGCAGACTCTCTACGGCCTGGCCCGCAGCTACGGGGTGAAGATGATGCAGATCAAGGAGTGGAACCCCCAGCTGGGCGCCCGCGACAAGCTCTACATCGGGGAAAAGCTGGCGATCGTGGTCAGGAAGTAGTCTTGACCGGCGGGGAGCTATGGCGCGAGATCGGCGGCCACCCGGCCCTGCGCGCCCTGGCGGACCTGGCCGGGGAGCGCGGCCAGGAGCTTTGGCTCTGTGGCGGCACCCTGCGCGACCTGCTGCTTGGGCAACGCCCCCCCGATCTGGACCTGGCCGTGAGCGGCGACGCCATGGCCCTGGGCCTGGCCCTGGCCCAGCGCACCGCGTCGCGCTTCGTTCCCCTGGGCCGCGAGTTCGCCACCTGCCGGGTGGTGACCCACCACGGCGAGCTGGACCTGGCCGGTCTGCGCGCCTCCACCCTGGCCGCCGACCTGGCCGCCCGCGACTTCACCGTAAACGCCCTGGCCCTGCCCCTTGATAAACTCTGGTCCGATGATCCCGAGGCCCATCTGGTGGACCCCACCGGCGGGCGGGAAGACCTGGCCGCCGGGCTGCTCCGGCCCGCCGGGCCGGGGGTGCTCAGGGACGACCCCCTGCGGGTGCTCCGGGCCTTCCGCTTCATCTCCACCCATGCCATGGCCCCGGCACCGGGCCTGGAGCAGCGCCTGGCCGGGGCCGCGCCGGGGCTCTTCCGGGTGGCCGCCGAGCGCATAGGGGCCGAATGGCTCAAGCTTATGGCCGGTGCCCGGGCGGTGCGGGCGGTGGAGGCCATGGAGGACTGCGGAGTGCTTACCCGCCTGGCCCCGGAGCTGGCCGCCGGGCGAGGCCTGGCCCAAAATCCCTACCACCACCTGGACGTGCTGGGCCACAGCCTGGCCTGCGTGCGCGCCGCCGGTCTGCTCCTGGCCGGGCGGGGTCCCCTGGCCGGGGCCCTGGCCGAGGAAGGGCCGGGCTACCTGCGCCAGCCGCGCCGCCGGGCCCTGTTCCTGACCGCCGCCCTGCTGCACGACCTGGGCAAGCCCCCCACCCGCCAGGCCAAGGACGAGGTCTGGGCCACTTTTTACCGCCACGAGATCATGGGGGCCAAGCTGGCCTCGGGGCGCTGCCGGGCCCTGGGGCTGTCCAAGGCCGACGCGTCCTGGGTGGGCCGCCTGGTGGCCGAGCACATGCGGCCCTTCCACCTGCTGGGCGCCCAGGGGCGCGGCCAACTGACCCGCCGGGGGGTGCGCCGCATGCTGGCCGCCCTGGGGCCGGATCTGCCCGCCCTGTTCATGCTGGCCATGGCCGACACCATCGCCGGGCGGGGGCCCTTGCGCCCCCCGGAGGCGGAGGGTAGGCTTTTGGCCCTGTACCAGGAGGTGGCCAGGCTACGAGACCGGGAACTGGCCGCCGCCCTGGCCGCTCCGCCCCTGTTGGATGGCCACGATTTGATGCAGGCCCTGGGCTTGCCCACGGGCAAGGAAGTGGGCCGGCTGTTGACCCTGGTCCGCGAGGCCCAGTTGGACGGCGAGATAAGCAGCAAGGACGAGGCTCTGGCCCTGGCCAGGAAGGCGCATTCGTAGAGCTTTTCTTGACGCTAACCGGTACCGATGATAGTTTTTGCCCATATCGGAAGTGGAAAGCTCACTGGTGGGGCTCCCGGACTTCAAATCCGGTGTACCGTCTGAGTAAGGCGGTAGGTGGGTTCGATTCCCATGCACTTCCGCCAATCAATTATTCCAAAGGGTTAGCCACCGGCTAGCCCTTTACAAGTCTTAAACCAGCCACCCGCTTTTTTGCCGTGTGAGACTCTGGCTGGTGCCCCGTGTGAGAACCTGTGTGAGACTCGGCTTCGACGTGTCGGCTGCTGGCTCTCTCGAATGCCTCCATGGCCTCGCGTTCGGGCTGGCCGATGCTGTGCAGATAAATCTCGGTTGTAGTGCGGTTCTCGTGGCCCAGGATGCGCTGGATGGTGCCCAGAGGGACATTCTGGCTGTCCAGCAGGGAGGCGCCAGCATGCCTCAGGGCGTGGAAACCGAAAGGCCTCACCTCTGCGTCGCGGCACAGCCTCCTCAGCAGCTTGTATCTCTTGCCGTAAGGGCCCTCCACCCAGGCCTTGGAGCCCTTGTCCCAGTAGCGATGCCAGAACACCCAGGGGTTGGAGCTGTCACGCCACTCATAGCGTCTGCTCAGCACCCGGTAGAGCCGGTGGGTCATGGGGACCGAGCGTGGAGTCAGGTTGCCGCCCCGCTTCTTTCGGGTGTAGAGCATCACTTTCTCACCTCCCAGGTCCACATCCTCCCAAACCAGGCGGTTGACCTCGCTGACACGAGCCAGGGTATCCATGATGGTCAACAAGTAGTCCCTGGCGTCCTGGTCGGCCACCGACAGCACCTTGCCAATCTCCTCCGGAGAGGGCACATGCTTGACCCTCTTTTCCACCGGAAGGAAGTCAACGCCTTTTGTATGGTTGGCCGCTATCAAGTCCCTTTTGACTCCAAAGTTGAAGGTGGCCCGAAGATAGCGAATCTCCTTGTTGGCCGTATGGGCCGACACCTTGGACCGAGCCAGCACAAAATCCTCGATCATGTCCCTGCTGATCTGGCTGCACCTGCGGTCACCCCAGCGAGCCGACCAGCGGCGGGCCACATAGCAGTACTCCTCGTAGTGCCGCTGGGAGCTGTGTGTCTTGACATAATCCAGCCTCTCGTTAACCAGCTCCAAGAAGCCCATGTCGGTTGGGGTCTGCGGATGATCTCCTTGAACCTGCGCCTTCCTTGGCTCTTCCTCCTCCTCTCTTTTTTTGGCCTCGGCCCGTAGGGCCTTGACCTTGGTTTTGAACCAGGCCCCGGTGTGTCTGGTTTTCATCAGGGTGAAGTCGAACCTCCATCCCTTGCCCTTGACAAAATAAACGCCCATAGAGATCCTCCTTCCCCGGGAAGAAGAGAGAACCCCCGAGCTTCCTGCCGCCCAGCTTACGCCAGTGCTTGTAGACCCAGCTCGGGCTCTTGCCCATAAACTCGGCGACACCCTCGGGGGTCATTATTTCACATGAGGAAACCAAAGCTCAACGCGTATCTCCTGTAAACAATGCCTTGGTTAATTCCGTACGATAGCTAGGCAACAAAGCCTCTTCTCATGGAACATCTATGTAGAAGTTTTTGATTGTAATCAATCAATTCGTACTCGTCGCACTTGGAACGGAAAACATGAGTTGAAATGTATCGTATAGCTCTTTCCCAATTATTTATCCTCTCAACTTTTGCGAAATCGGGCCACTGTTTGCCCCAAAATGATGAGTCAACGCTCAATAATGTTTTGACTCGGTTGTCCGCATTTCCTCTGCCCAGCATTAGAAGGTGCACATGGGGATGTCCTTTCTTACGGCAAAGAATACCCATATAGGCAATTTGCATGTGTTCTCGGGTTTGTAATTTCCTAACCCACTGAAGTAATTTCTTATTAATTACCTCATCACTATAATTTTTATCCAATGTCATATGTCCGATCCATTCCCACCGCCAATCCTCCAGCCAATCGATAGTTTCATAAAACTTTCGTTGTCGATAGTATCTGAGAAGAAAGTTGTTCATAATCTCACTCCACATCCCATATCATGGGGACAAGAGCACTAAGGAGGCCCTAAAGTTGCGATGCTAAGTTCGTAGCCGGTGGCCCTGGCTGACAGATGACTCTTGGCTACAGGGAGGCACCGTCTTTGCCTTTGGGACAATTAGAACAGAACAACGAATAATTTCCGTTATCCTGCTAACAGCCTATTTAAGGTGGTGGGGGAAGTCTAGGATAGTTGAAGGGCTATGTTCCGGTAGCAGTGTTACGAGAGCAGCTTGGCTCCCGCAATATGAGACTCAGCCTTGCTCAACTTGGCGAGCTAGTTTTATCCAACCCGCCTTCTGGATATATCTATTAGATGTATTGATTGCGTTTCGCACAGAACTTATGTCATTAAGTCCATCGAGACGTTGTAAAATATAAGTGTAACTGCATTGGTACTGCCTTAAGTCCCAAACTTGTAGGATGCAGTTGCCAATCCAATCATTAGTCCTTGGGTTAACTCTCTTTGGTTTTCTGTGAGATTTTCGCATTGTGCTCAGCAATGCTTGAAAATCAGCAGTAATCACCCTATCTCTTCTATTCAAATCAATTGTTATTGTTTTAAGGTCTCTCAGCTCTGGGGCATCAACTTTATATTGTTGTCCTTGAAAACCTATCGGCCATGTACCAACTTGATTTACAGAACGTGGCAGGAAGATCCGTTCATCTATCTTAACCTGCGAGTAGTTGTTGTAAAAACGTATGTAATCGCCATCAAGATTTTCTGTTTCCGGATCAGGATTCATGGCATCAACGGGTTCTCCCTCCAAGGCCTCAAGGAGGCGTCCCCTCCGCATGAATTCCCATATCCACCCCTTTAGCGGCATGTCTGCAATGAAATTGTACAGAGAACGCTTCCACCAGTTCGGTGGCAGATTAGTTCTTTGAGTTACACTTCCATTGGGCATGTTGGACACCCCTCATCGATCGCGTGGAATAGCTTAACAAAATGATACTGAAGGGCTCAAGACAGGCAGCTCAGTATGGGAATGCCTGCCAAATGATCGCCATCTGAGCCTGGTGTGCACCTAACCAGAGAAGAGAAATTGAGATTACCGTGCTTTGAATTAAGAAATACGTGACCTACTCCAGAAAGCCATCCAGATCTTTTAGGTATTCCCCCAGGTTGTGGTAGGGCTGGCAGTGCTCTAGTAGCTGAACTCTGTCTCATCACCGCGCAGCACCTTGCGGACCGTATTGCGAGGGAGCCTTCGCTCTCGGGATATGGACCGGATGGACTTACCTTGCCTGCGCTTCAGCCTGATCTTGCCAATCGTCTCCACCGTCAGCATCTCCTCGGGCACCTCCCTTCGTCAGAAGACGAAGGATGACCCCTGGCCGACAGTGTTTGGACGCCGATTACTACCCAAACTGGGTCATTTTTGCATGCCGATTCACAAGGGAGGGATTCCACCCCTCCGGAGGTAGGTTGACCTCCCATCTCGGGCGGCCATTGGTACCCTAGACAAAACTAAAAATGGCTCTGTAAAAAAGGCGCGCGGTGGGGTTTTACTTAGTAATTAACCCCCTTAGGTGGATTTTGGTGCATATTACCGTTGTCGGTATCAATGGTTGATATGGTTGTGTTGAGGTAGTCGAGCTTGCAGAGCACTATTTTCGTTTACAGTAGGTCCCCACAAAACAATGAGGTGATCTTCTATGATTTGCAGGTGGGAATAATGGCTTTCTGTCCTGGCCCCGTTCATGTTCACCCGCTCGGCGGCGGTCCGGGACGAACGTAGCGGCGCGTGTCCGGCCACCGATCATGGCCCGTCCTGCTCTGAGTTCAGCGTCTCGGCGTCCCTCCTGGGGACCGTGGCCTTCCTTCGCGTCTTGGACCGTCAGCGCCATCGGAACGATCCGGGCCGTTGCTGAAGAACGCCGGAGCCGTCGATGTGGCCGAGCATCATGGGCCTTGATGACGCGCAGAACGACTCGGCGAACACCTTGAGCAGACGAGACTCGGTGAGGACCGCCACGTCGCGGGCGAGGTGGTTGATGACCTCCTGAGACACGAAGACCACCAGCTTCGCACGGGCGCGGGAAGTCACGACGTTGAAGCGGTTGAGGCTCATGAGGAACTCATCTTCATCTGCGATCTGATCAGGATCTCCCAGCGTGTATGACGCGATGATCACGTCTCTCTGCTGGCCCTGGAACCTCTCGACGGTGTCGACAGCGTCTCGGATCGCATCTGCGACGGATCCAGTGGCGCCGAATACCTGATGCAGCCGTGAGACAATGGCCGCCTGCTGCGCGCGGTGAGGCGTAACGACGCCGAGAGCCGTTTGCCAGAACTCGGTAGTTGAGTACGGAGTGGCTGACGGCGGTCGAACATCGCCTGTGAGCGGGTCGACCTCACCGGAGAGCGCAGACGCGACACGGCCATGGAGAAGCGTTGCCAACGCCGCCACAGCATCGGCCTCGAAATCGTTTCGCTGGCTGCTCTGTCCGTCATCGTAGACGAAGCATGTGGCTGGCTGGTCTGGATTGAGGAGTTGGGACCATTCGAGAGTCCAATGGAGCGTGGTGGCCCATTTCCTGGGCTGGCGGGTGGGTAGCGGAGACGTCAGCTGAAGGCGCAGGTTCGGCGAGTGACTCCTCAGTGCGGCCCGGTAGCCCGCCTCCCGGGCGAAGGCGACCAGCGTATCGTTCGAGCGGTAGTTCACATCTAGCGCCCACTCGTCGACCCCATAGTGCGAACGCCAATACTCGTAGATCGAGCCCACCATATCCTCGAGTCCGGCCGGTGGCTCGGCCTTGTGGATCGGCGGCAATTGCAGGGGGTCGCCAGCGAGCACGATTGATCCATTGGCGGCGATCGGGCAGAAAGGAAGAACAGCGTGCGCCACGTCCATCTGCGAAGCCTCGTCGATCAAGATGAGGTCGAACCGTTCCTCACAAGCGCTGCCTAGGTCGCTTGTGAGAAGGTTGTAAACCTGTTCGGGGGTCGCACCCACCAGGAGGCAGCGGGCAGGACGTTCCAGCTCGGCATTCAATCCCAAGAGCACCGGGGAAGGATCGCGCCGGTCGATTTCGACATCGGTGAGCTGCGGAGTGTTGGCGGGCGGCTCCTGGAAAGGAGAACGCACTCGGAACAGGCCGCACTGCCCCGGGAGTAGCCTTTCGATATCTGCGGCGGCGTCCGCGAGCACGTTGTCGATCGCCGTGTAGGTCGAAGCCGTGAGCAACACTCGTACTGTCTGCCCGCGTGCCTGCGCATCCAGGACTGCCCCGACGATTACGGCGCGCACGGTGAGGCTCTTGCCAGTTCCAGGAGGCCCCCAGATTAGGCTCGCACGGTGGGTGAGCGCGTTCTGCCACGCTTGGACCTGCGACTGATTCAACGAGCGCCCCGCAGCCTGGAGGTGGGCCATAAGCCGCGCCCGGATCGCAGCGGGCGCCCTCGTCGTCGTCGCGCCACTCATCGCGGTGGCGTTCCACAGGAAGTCCGCGGGGGGACGATGTGCCGTGAGGCGTGAGCCGCGACGTCCGGCTTGGCCAGTCGCGGCCACTGCCCTCGCGTTGGCGTGCTGTGCGGCAAGGGGCGGATTCGCCAGGACCTGGAGCGCGCCGCTTCCATTGCTGGCCGAGAGCTTCCGCGTGAAGAAGTCTGTGTTCGTCGGGTCCAGTGTGACGTCTGCGGAGAACGATGCGATCCCGTGTTGCTCGATTGCGTCGAGGATTCTAGCCATCCCGTCTTTGGGGGCCAGAACGATGAGACCGTGGTTTCGGTCGAGCGCGATCACCGACACGGCGGTGATCGACTCCATCGTGGCTCTCCAGAACCGATTTCTGAGTTGTTGCTGAAGCTGCGCGTCGAGCGGAGTCCCCTGCACCATCCTGGAAACCTTCCGATCGAGGAAGGCTTGGTCGGCGGCGGGGCTCATAGCAAAGGAGAAGTCCTTCGGCTTGGCCTTCAGGTCGACCGAGTCCGCCGAGAGCTCGTACACGCGCAGTTCCGGACGGGGTGCGACATTCAGCAGTTGAAGCGCCCGAGTGGCGGCCGCTCCGGTCAACCGTTGGGTAAGTAGCGCGCTTCGAAATCGTGCCACCCGCTCGTGCACGGGCATCGCTCGCACCTGTTGCACTTCCAAGTCATCGAGCGCGGCGTTCAGGCGAGAGAAGTTGTACCAGAGCTGCCCATCCGCGCTGACCCGTGACTGTCGCTGCGGTGGCTCTATTCGAATGACTGGTGCCGACTGAATGAGGAAGGGGCGGAGTTCGTTTTCCAGCCGCTTCGCCACCGTTTCCAGCGCCCGGAGCCGAAGGGTCACGGTGTCCTGGTAACGCGTGAGCTGGGTTTGCCAGTGGTTCGGATTCGTGACTCTCGACCAGATCTCGTGGGCCCGCTCGGAAGGGATCTGGTCGCTTAGGGGCGTTGTGAAGAGCGGGTGCGGATTGAATGTCGCGACGTTCTGAGGAAGCCCTGTCTCGTGGAACTGCCGAGCCACCTGAAGCAGGCTGTAGTAGTGCTCGACGGGAGCGGCGACGAGACCTCGGACTACGTCACGAACGATGGTCAGAGGCGAACGGCGCATGACCATGTCGGGGTTCTTGAGCAGGTCCTCCGGCGGGAACAGCCACGCAAGGTAGGAGATGTCCTGGTTAGCGAGGATATGATCCAGGTGACGCCCCACCACCCTGGTCAGGTGCTCGTACTGCAGGGTGTCCCAAATGTAGATCTGGACCTTGGTGCGGTAGTTGCTCTGCTGGGCTGGCGTCAAGCCAGCCAACTGAGGTCGGGCCAGATTCTGGGTGTCCTGCTGCTGGCACCAAGACAGGATGTCGTGGATCCTCTGAAGGAAAGCGAGGAGCTCTCGTCGCTCTACTTGGATGTCGCGATCCGTGACGATGGTCGCACTCGCCGGCCACGTCTGCATCGCTTGCGGCTGCGTGAGCGGGGATTGAAAGGCTCGGGGCTCTCGCCAGAAGCCTTTGAGCCCGAATGCCACCGTGATCGCGCTACCGATATCGAAGTCGACCGAGATGTAGAGCCTCAGGTCGGTCCACTTTGGCATGCTGGCCGAGGTGCCGCTCTGCTGAGCGATGGTCGCGGTCCGGGACTGGAGTGCCGCTGCCCTTGCCGAAACCACGGTCCTGGTTGCTCTCAGGGTCTGGTGTGTGTCGAACACCGCGTCTTGCGGAAGGCGCTGTGCAAGTGCCTGGACTTGTTGGACGCCCCCGCGCACCAGGCTCAGCCTGGCTCCCTGGGTGACGAAAGCAACGCGGCTCAGGTGGTCGGTGCTGGCTGCTGTCGGAAGGCAATGAAGAGTATGGGGAGCGACAGGAGGCTGGGCGTTCTGCCCGCGGTTCTCACCGAGATATTCACAAAACGAACACCTGTTGTCGACGTGCCAGTCCAGGTCCTGCCAATGGGAGCCGAGCGCATTCGGGACGTCCACGGAGAAGAAACGCCTTATGCGAAAGGCGAACACCTCGAGTGGAACGGGCTCGAGGTCCTCCTGCATTGCGTCCCAGAGCTGCACCACGGTCGGCTGAGCACCTGCGTCCAAGATCTCGTTGTACGTGACCATGAGCCGGGAGGCGTCGTGCGAACCAGGCCAGATAGCGGCGTCGGGTACGACAACGAACTCGTGGTCGAGTTGGTTGTCGACCAGCCAGGCAGCGAGGGCCATGCTGTAGTACGTGACCTCTGCAAAGTAGCCCGGTGATGGCTCGGCGGTCATCTTGATGTCGATCACACGCAGCTGAACTCGCGCGTCACCGGACGAGAGATCGTGAGGAGTTCCGTCGGGAGACAGATACCTCGAGAAGGTCCCAGGATGGAGGGTGACGATAATGTCCGGGCGTAGCTTGGCGAATTCGAGTTGATGAGCTGCGCGAAGCTGGGAGAGCCCAACCGCTTGCTCCAGGGCCCCGCCTTGAGGAGCGGGATCGAACTCTGTCTCAACCAAGAAACGGACGGGGATCGCAGTCCTCAATAGGGTTGCATCCAGGTTTACCGTCCGGTACCGCGTCTGCCCCTGCTGATTTCGGAAGGGCACGCCGACGACCGATCCAGCAGGGAAGGTGCGGGTCAGGTCGTGGATCTTCTCAGCCTGCCACTCATCACCTGCCTCTTGGATCTGTCGGAGACCCGGGCGAGGCGACTGTGGGTACGGCATGCCCTCGGCGTTGCGCTCGGCACGGAAGCGGGCGTTGTCGGGCCGGAGATTGAGCGCGAGCTGGCGCGCGCATCCCGAACGAATGTACTGCGCAATCGCCTGCTTACCTACCTGGGGCATCAAGTACCTCCCGAGAATCTGAAGACCATGCAGCCGCCGCGGTCGAGGAGAGGACGGAGCGGACGTGTAGCCATGAAGGCTTCCAACAGCGGCGCCCTCCCTATTGGCTCAGTGCCTGGAGGAGGTCTGTCGTCCCTCCAGTGTGCATTGAATTGTCCAGGGCTGCGGCGACGAGCGAAGCGCGCCGCATCGTTTCCTGGTCCACTGTGCCGAAGGCGAGCGCACAGTCCTGAAGGGTCTTTTGCCATGCAGCGGCTTGCATCGCTGCGGCTTCGACGCTTGCATCGGTGACTGTGAGGCGGGTCGTCTTCGGCGTGGTTCCCTCCGGATCCCGGCGGAAGACGAAGACAGCGTCCCACAGCCCCGTGCCTGCGTGCGCGTGGAGGCCGACGCCCGCTTCTCCGGGGGCAGGAAGTACCCGTACCGCTGATAGCGGGTGGTGAGCTATAGCGCTCGCCAGCGCTAGCCAGGCCCCTGGCACCGCGTGGCGATAGCTGAAGACCATGACGCCGGAAGGCTTCAGGACTCTCGCCACCTCGCTGAAGACACCCGACAAGCCCGCTGTGTACTTTTCCAGCGACTCGGCATTGCCCCGTCGACCGCCCAGGCTGTCCAGCATGACCTGCGCCAGCCCGCTGTCGGGCGAGACCACATCAAGGAGTCGGAGCCAAGGAAGGAAGAATTCAGCGAGCTCCGAGTAGGCGATATTGTCGAAGTACGGCGGATCGGTCAGGACAAGGTCCATCGACGCGTCAGGCAGGAACGAAAGGTTCTGCGATGTGCCGCAACGAACGACTGGAGCCTCTCCAGGCTCGACGGAGGGCACTGCGCGGAATCCGCCTGAGAGGACGGGTTCTTTCGGTGCCCTGGCGTAGGCGGCTGCCCGCATCAGCTTGCGGACCGTATTCGGGAAGGACCCTCGGCCGGATCCGTCCACCCATGGATTCAGTTCTACGGGTCGCGGAACATGTCGGAAGGCCCGGACGCTGAACAGCGGAGTCAGCCTGCGCCATCCTGCTGCGTAGCTCGTCAGCATACAATTGGTAGTGAGGTGGTCGCTGAACGCCATCGCCAGCGCTGTGCGCACCGGATCGTCGTAGGCCTGGATAGCTTCGGAAAGCAGCGAGAGGTGGAGCAGTTGCCTCTTGTTGAAGAGTTCGGTCCAGTGGCGGTACCCGTAGTCGATCAGCCGCGTGTCGAAGCGGTCGGTATTGGAGATCCTGTCGTCGGGAATAGGAGGTCCGCCCACCTTGCGTTCGGCCAAGGCATTTGATGCAGCCTCGAATCGCTGGGTCGCCTCGTCTCCTGCTGGAAGAAACAGGCGCTGATCGAGCGGTACAGGTCGGCCCCCATCGGGCTGCAGAAGCACCTCGACAGCAAACTGTCGCCACCGCGGCGTCGTGCCGGTGCGCCGGCCGACCTCTATGAGCGCTTCCCGATGGCCACAGCCGGGGCACGTCGCCTTACCGTAATCAACTGGTGCTTCTTGGATAACCGTTCGCGAGCCGCAGGTGCCGCAGCGCATCGACTTGTGGTTCGCGTGGCGAACCTCGATTGCGCCGCAAGCGGAGCAGAAGACCCACTGTTTCCGGCCGTCGTGGGCGAGCTGGTAGTTCGGGTGCGCGTCGAAATCGAGGCCGCAGTCGGAGCACGTGACGACCTGAACCCAGAAGTGGTGCAGGACCTGATACTCCCGCCCGTCAGCCGCACGGAATCGATGGTGCGGCTGGAGCTCTCGGCCGATACTCGACTGTAGCTCGACCAGGGCGTCACCGAGGTCGGGGATTTCGGCTGCGATCAATTCAAGGCGTGTCACTGAGCACGCGATAGGATCGACGTCGACAGCGAACGTACTCGCACCGAGGCGGCTTGCCTCTACTACCGATGTCCCACCGCCCACGAAGGGGTCCAGGACCCTCAGCCCACGTAGGCTCGTCTCGCCGTAGTAGGCGCTCCAGAAGTCGTCATCCGGTCCTGAGACCGCGCCAATCAGGAGTGCACGGAAAACCGTGGCAAGTCGACGAGCGAACCACTTGTGAGCGGTGTAGATGGCGCGGGGCCTGCGCCCCTCACGCATGGCGAAGGCGGCCAGTTCTCGAAGGGGTACTTCGCCGTGCTCCAAAAGCGTCTTGCCTGGGATATGCGGTTGATTCACCTTGCCCTCCTACTTGCGATGCCTACGTGGGCAAAGGTAGAGACGCTCCTTGCCGGGACGCTTCGGCGGCCAACGCCGCGGTATGAAGGGTGGGTGACGGTCGGTGCCTTCAAGCGCCTGGAGAGGCTGCCGACCGCGAAGCCGTCGATCGGAGACCAGGGTCGTCTTGTCGGCAGGGGTCAGTGACTGCCGATCATAGCAGCCTCCCCTGCGAGGGCCCTTGCGCTCCCCCCTATTACACTCATCTAAAACACTCATAATTTAATTCATCTGAAGCCGCACGATCAACAGCGGATTTGCCTATGAGATCTACTTCGGTTTTCCGCCAACGTACAGAGTCGGCTCAAGATAGGCCCTACAAGAATCACCTCTGGATGCCTCACGCAAATTCAACCTATGCTAAATACCTTCAACTGTTACTTACCACCCGTCAGTCAATATAGATCTTGCTAGGCTCGCTTGCTTGTCCAGCTAAAGCAGCTCAAACGCACTTACGTTTCGGCAGCGATATGTTTATAAATTGCCCTCCCCCTGCAAACTCATCTTTCAGTGAAATCGATTTCATTTGGCGTGCCGCTGGCCCGCCGATTTTGGTGGCTGATCAACAGGATAGTATTGTCCGTCAGGCCCCTTCTTCAGAACTACAGCATTTTCCTCCGCCAACTCTAAAAATCTATCTAGTGCGTTTACAACTCTTGCCCTGCCATCGGCGTCGATTTTTGAAATCATGCTATCGAAGACTTCTTTCACCCTTCTTTCACGCCGTTCCATCCTTTTTCTCTTGATGGGATCGCTATCTCCGAATTTCAGTTCCCAATCCCTAGCTTTCGTGATCGCCTTGGTGAGGGACGTAAGAGCGCTGATTTCCTTGCTCATGTTGGGATTTCTGATCCCGGTCTCTTGCTCCTCTTCCATCATACGCTGGATGCGCTCCTGCTGAAGGTGAGCAATGTGCTCAAGTTTTTCCAAGTCGTCAAGCTCATCGTCTGGAGCTGAGAGATGGAAGCTGTCTTCAACGGCAGGAGACACCAAAAGATGGTCAATCCGCCCCTTGTATTTGAGGATGCCTTGGGAAAGCGAATGGATAGATGATTTTCTGCGAATCTTCCAGCCCTGTTGGATATGCCTTGCAATGGACTTGGCTGCTTCTCCGTTACGCAGCCTCACGAACAATTCATGGAGCTGTTCGTCGGGCAGCCCAGACACCCATGTCTTCTGTTTGCCTCGAACACTGGCCAGTTCTCGCAATTGCCGCAGCAGATTGGAATCCATACTGTTGCTCCTTGAAAAAATGGCGCGAATTTTTTCCGGGCATAACGACGCCGGCCAACATCGAAGGCCTTAAGATTTTTGAATAATAAAATCCGTTTAAATTACCCGTTCAAGGCGTGCCTGACTGTTTGATGAGTCCAAGGCTGGCCATTCAGGGTAGGCACTCCTCTGAGGTTTAAAATTTCTGCGATTTCCTTGTAAGTTTTCCTTTGACCTCCCTTGGGCTTCCTTCTGAGGGACCTGATTTGGGCGATAGTCTCGGGAGCGACATCTTTGTATGACTTCCGCCCTTCGCATTTGCCGACCTTGGCCCGTTTACGTTGACGAGCAACCCTGAGCTTTTGAACGAGCAAGGATTTCTCATACTCCGAGATCGCTCCCAGGATTTGCCTGACCAGCTTTCGCGTTGGATCGTCGTCCAGCAAGTCGGCGCCCTCGCTGGCACTAATCAAATCAACCTCAATCTCCCTGAGATCTTGAATTATGGTCTCTTGTATCATCAGATCGCGGGCGAGACGATCAAGCCTCTCCACGATGACTGTTTTGATTCCGTGGCCATTCTCCTCCAGGTCAACAATCAGCTCAGCAAGGGCGGGTCGGTCCGCGAGAGTGCCGCTTACGCCCTTTTCGCGAAATATCCTTACCAGCTCTATCCCATGCTTCTCCGCGTAGCCCCGTATGGTCTTTTCTTGGCGGGTGAAGCCGTCGCCTTTGACCTGCCCCTTGCCGCTGACTCTAATGTACCCGTAAGCTTTTTTCGTCACTTGTAATCCACTTGTATATGGCAATAAAATACAATAATAATAATATGTTTGTCAATAATAATGTTAAATTTTCTGAAGAAATATTATAATCAATGGAAGGCGGGTAGTCAGGGACGATTGCTCATTTTCCAAATCTTGTACTGTCTGCGCAGCAACAGTAACTTGACCAGTAAAGACTCAGGCTTAGCTATCCCTCCGGCTTCTGCCTCTTTCAAGGCATGGGCAATGCGATTCAAAAGGTCGGCTCTAGATTTGGTTCTCTCTATTCCCATAGCAAGGGTACTCTCCAAGAAGGGCTGCCCCCACATTACCTTTTTCCTGAAGAAGGAATCCAGCCTGCAACCTTGACCAGGGATGATTGTGGACCGGTTGCAACAATGAACCTACTGACAGCCAGGATTAACCGTTCACCTCCTGGCAAAAGGAAGGGCCTCGGGAAATACCCATGGTAAAGACGACAGGTGAGGTCAGTCAGACTGAAATACAGCCAGTAGCCTCATCCAGGATTTCTTTCTGGGCATATGAAAAGGCTTAGGGGGCAGGTCAGAAGGAGCCGAAGGCTGCCTAGGGACCGAGTGAGGCGCCGGTCGGGATCAAGGCTGTAACTCTACAGGTGGCTTTTACAAGCTGTTCTCACCATCTCTAAACGCCCCTCACGTGCAATCATAATTATTTTGTACAACAACACCGATAACAGCAATGGTGCCCAAGGAAATGCGACCGTTCCGTTTAGAAAACGCAATAAAATTGGGGCCAGCCAAGCAACAGCTAGCAAGTTAATTAGGCTGGCATTGAAATCGATTTCATTTCCGTAAACTGCCAAGCATGCAATGGGTATGCTGAGTATTGTCAGGTCATAGTCAAGAAGAAAAGGGGTAACCAGAAGGCTGCCAGTTGCGAGTGTCGCCGCCTTCAAAAGGCTGGTCACTGGCTGCCGCCATACCCAGACCACAACGATCGTTGCCATCAAGGCCAGTATGGCATGCAAAACATAGGCGGGAGAGACGGCTACCCCCATTAGTCTGAGGCTGGCAAATAAGCTTTGCATCTTGTGGTAGGACACGAGCCCTTCATTCAGTATTTGAAAGGCCAACGCGTTGCTATTGAGAAAGGCCTGCCAGGTTCCAGCGCCAAATGCCACCAAAGAAGCAGCTGTAAAGCAGAGGGTTGTCACTGTGGCAGCTGCAAACACCCGCCAACGGCCGGTTGCGAGCAACACGAGCGGAATCAGAACACCAAGATGCGGCTTGAACGTGAGCAAGCCGATCATTATTCCTGCAACGATGGGCTTGCGATCCAGATAGTAGAGCATCCCTGCCAGCAGCCCGGTTGTCAGAAAAGCATTTTGGCCATGTCCAATTGTCAAAAAGGTGGCGGGAAAAGCCAAGGCCAATATCACAGACTTCTTCATATTTGATAGTTTTCGAATCATTAATACAAAGAAACTGAGTGTGGCACCCACCCAAAGGGCGAGCGCCGCTAGATATGGAAAAGCCGCAAGAGGTGCAAGCAATAAGAGAAACATCGGTGGGTAGATGAATGTGTAATACCCAATCTTGCTACTGTTGACAGCAGTTTTTTCTTTCGCATAGAGATCATTTGCATCATAAGCGCGTGATGCGTTTCCCTCTAATGCAAGCTGGCCAGCTGAGTAAAAACTACAGAAATCAGTGCCTAGAGGTTTGCCTTGCCAATCCAAGTTACCGTTAGCCGTCATCAGAATTAAAAAGATTGCGGCAATGCTTATGGCTAGAAATAGGCGGGGATAAACATCAAGCCGTTTCTCTGTAAGCCATCCTCCTGCAAAAATTAGAGACGACAGTCTAGATTTAAATTCGCCTTTGGTGGGCTCACATAGCTCCATAGCTTACCCCCGGTGTGCGCTGGGCCTCATGATTCCTTACACTCGAAAGCTCACTTAAATTTCTCTTTTAAACGCCATAATAGGCACTGTAGTACTTATTTGCAAGTAAAAAATAGGTACTTTAGCGGGTTCATGGCGATGGGGATGGGAAATATAGTTCCGATGAAAAGGAGCTACCATGCCCGGACCAGCCAATCAGCTCGGCCGAAAACTGCGTGCCTTGCGTAATTCCTTTGGAATGACGCAAGAGCAGCTTGCCGAGGGAGCCGATATATCCCTCAAGCACCTGGGAGAGATCGAGAGGGGTAGGGGGAACCCAACTCTGGCTACTCTGGAGGCCCTAGCCAAGGCGCTCCATGTCACGCTTTCTGATCTAATTGCTCTCAGGGACGAACGGCAATCGTTGGGTACGGCATCAATCCAGATCAGGGCCCTGGTTGAGAAACAAGATGAGGCCGTTCGGTCACGAATGCTTCGTGTGCTAAAGGCTATGCTTGATGATGAATGAAAGAGTGCTGTTTATGGTTTTGCGCTAGTTGACTATGCTTCAGTCTGATCACGTCAATTGTCTGCGCCCTCAGCATCTTTTTGAACGCCTCCTCATCTTTGAGCCAATCGAACCCACTGATCTGCCCTCAAAATATGTACCAGGGGCTGGGTTAGGATTTTAGGCCCATCACGATCAGGGGTATGGGTTTTGGAGGCTCCCAGCTCTGGACAAATGTCTTGGGGGTCTGATTGCCCAAGGAGCTGTGGGGCGTTACCAGTTGTAGTCTTTCCTCCGCGCCTCGATCTTGGATTGGGCATCCTCCAGCGAGGTAAACCAATTCTGATTCAGGCAATCCAGGCGGAATTTGCCATTAAAGGACTCGATGTAGGCATTATCAGTGGGCTTGCCGGGCCGGGTAAAGTCCAATTTAACCTTGTTGCGATAGGCCCACTCGTCCAAGGCCCGCGAGGTAAACTTGGGGCCATGGTCCACGGTGATCACCCTGGGCAACCCATGGAGGATTTTCAGGCGGTCCAAGACGGTCGTCACCCGCTTGCCGGTGATCGACCCCCCCCACCTCGATGGCCGGGCTAACCCGGGTAAAGTTATCCACTATCCTTAAGGCCCGGAGGCGGCGTCCATCATGCAGGCCGTCTGAGACGAAATCCATGCTTCAGCGCTCATTGGGGCGCCTGGCCCGGGCACCAGACCACGCACTTGGCTGGGCCGCTTCTTGGAGCGCTTCAGCCGAAAGGACAGGCCCATCTCGCGATAAAGGCAGTGGACCTTCTTATGATTGACTTCCCAGCCCTCCCTTAAGAGGAGCACATGCAGGCGGCGGTAGCCGTAGCGCACCCTTGAGGCCGCAAGGTCTTTAAGCCTAATGCGCAGGGCCGTGTCATCCCGGGCCTGGCTCTGGTATCACTCGGTGGATCGGGCGATCCGGATCAAATGGCAAGCCCGGCGCTCGTTCAACTGAAGCCCTGTGGTCAAAAAATCCACCGCCAATCGCTTCTGCGCCGGTTTCAGAACTTTTTTCGCAGCACCTCCTGCAGCAGACCAGGCTCAGGAAGGCCATGCTGAGGGTGCAGGCCTGCGTGGAGGATATTGATTTTCGCCAGAGGAGGGGCTTGGACAAAGGCCTGGTCATGTCCCTGGCCGCCTGCGATTGGATCAAAAAGCGCCGGAATCTGATCATCACCGGGCCCACCGGCGCCGGCAAGACCTATCTGGCCTGCGCCCTGGTCCACAAGGCCTGCCTGGAGGGACAAAACTCCCTCTACCGCCGTTTACCCAATCTGCTGCGTGAGATCGCCATAGCCCGTGGCGGCGGCAGCTACCCTAAAATCATGGCCGCTTACGCCAAGGCGGAGCTCCTTGCCCTGGACGATTGGGGGCTGGATCGCCTGACCCGGGAACAGGCCCTGGATTTCCTAGAATTGCTGGAAGACCGCCATGGCCTCAGATCCACCCTGGTGGTGGCCCAGGGCCCAGTGGATCACTGGCATGAGATCGTCGGAGATCCGACCCTGGCCGATGCCATCCTGGACCGCCTGATCCACAGCGCCCACAAGCTCAACCTGAAGGGAGAATCTATGAGAAAGAAATACTCCGCCTTTACCAAGGAGGAGCAAGAGGCTTAAATCAAAATACCAGCGTCGCTACGCTCCGACCAGGTGGCCGCC
>ENA-OSEO01003513-OSEO01003513.1-sediment-metagenome-genome-assembly--contig:-NODE-3513-length-18393-cov-5.370387_pt1 | contig 18393 bp, 16 predicted proteins | sample MGYA00237883_ERZ534232 | MGnify/ENA metagenome assembly ERZ534232
GCTCCCTGTTGCGCGACGACCCGCGTCTTGCGGTCGCCCTCGCGGCGGTTATCGGGCCGCCGCGGGGCGATTCACCCCCGCCCCCGGATCCTACCCAGGCGGCCGACGACGGATAGCGGCCGCCCCGCCGGGCACCGATCGCGGCCAGCGCGCCCGGCTCCGCCCGGCCGTTGCGGTGCATTCCCCGAGTGCGCACGGGAGAGGTCGACTCGCATGAAGGGAAAGCGCATACAGCAAGATGCCTGCTGTGTGCCTCTCGCACTTGGAGATGGAGAGCGCCAGCTTCTGCGCCGGAGAGCGGTCTCCACCGCCCGGCGAGATCACCCTGGAACCGAGTTTCCTTCCGTGTTGATGAGGAGCACCTGGGCGTCTCGGTCCAGCGCCAGGAGATCCCGCAGTGGAGCGAGTTCTGAGCGCTGCATGATGTGGGAGAGAGCGCCCAGCGTCACCGCGCCGGATTCCCCAGAGCTGATCAACGGGTCACCCTTCAACGGCGCGGCGTACATGCTCATCCCCAGTGCGGAGATCGGGTCCGGACAGGCGGTAAACACGCGAACGCAGTCCCGCAGCACCGGCCAGGCCACCGGATTCGGTTCTCCGTAAGACAACTCCGCCATGACTGTGCTCAGGTCTCCATCGAACGCGCCCGGCTTCTCGTCGCCGAGACGAATGGCCTCGAAGATGCACGCCGCGTTCACCGGCTCGACCACCACGAACCGAGGGGAGTCCGTCCCCAGCAACCCCTTGTAGAACGCGACCGCAGCAGCGGCGAACGAACCGACTCCCGCTTGAACGAACACATGAGACGGCTTGGCAATACCCAGATCGGCGAGCTGCTCTTGCACTTCCGCGAACAGCGTGGTGTATCCGTGGATCCCCCACGTGGGGATCTCCCGATAACCCTCCCGCGCCGTGTCGGAGATCACTTGCCATCCGGCTTGCTCGGCTTCCTCCCGAACTCGATCGACCGCGTCGTCATAGGTGCCCTCGACGACGGTCACTTTCGCGCCAAGCTCCTTGAGTGCCTGGATACGCGACGGTGTCATGCCCCGAGGGACGTAGATCGCCGATCGGAGCCCGAGCTGGCTCGCCGCCCATGCCACTCCACGGCCGCGGTTCCCGTCCGTCGCAGCGGCAATCGTCAGGGAGCGGAGCATCTTCTTGGCGGCCGGAGACATCAGTTCCGCAACGTCGACCTCTTCGTCCGCCTTCCCGCATCGTGCCTTCATGCACTGGTAGATCGCGTAGGACGCGCCGAGCACCTTGGACGAGGCGATCTCACAGCGCTGTGATTCATCCTTCACCCAGATGCCGCCCACGCCGAGGGTCTGCGCCAGGCGGTTCAGCTTCTTCAATGGGCTGCTTTGGAGGCCCGGGACCTGGTAGTGAAACCTCCGCGCTCGCGCAGGAACGCCCCGGGGAACAAGAGACAGCGCCGTCTGATTGCAGATCTCCGGATTGACCTGCAGGTTCATCAACACGCGCCGGTTCAACAGCCAGTTCAGGGTCTCCATCGTCATCACGCTCCGAAAGAGTGATGCCTTGATGGTACCCGATAATCGCTGCCTTCGGGACGCCCGAATAGAAGGGGTCCCGAATCGCGTCCAACGGACCGTGGGGCTGGGCCCTGATGCGGTCGCAGGCGTGTGTCTGGTGAGAGAGGCGCGCCGAGCTCGGAGCCAACATGGCCTCTTCGCGTGGCCCACAAGAGAATGTGGCTACGAGTGGTCCATCTGCTCCGCCGAGCACCGGAACAAGGACAGGCGCCTCGGGACTGGAGTCTATGAGCTTCATCGGTTGATCGAGCAGCCCACATGCTGCGAAGGGAGAGTCGCTCGGTCACGCCGAAAGGGTCTTCTCTCGGCGGATGCTCCCGTTGCCGGGTGAACGGCCGGATGCCGTGGCCTCGTCCTCGAGCATGGCGGGTATGTGCTGTTCGGAACAGCGCAGAGACTGCTCAGAGAGGCAGGTCGCGAGCACAGCGCGCCCCGCAGAACGCCGAAGGTCATTGCAGCGGTCCTGGCGAGCACCGATCGTCAGAATGCGACTCGCCAGAGGAACGAACGCAGAACTCGCCGGGCGACTTCCTCGACCTTGAACCGAGCCACTTCTCCGGGCGCGATCCATGCTCCCATGATCTGATGATCTGAGGGGGGTGTCCAGCTTCACGCAGGACTCACTCCGCACTCTCCCCCCAGTACAGGCGCCCCACCTCCCGTCTCCCAATAGGCGGAACGGAATGCCGTGCGGAAGCCAGTAGTCAATGCAGACGGGTCACGGCCGATTGCCGAGCCGGGCGAGTCGCGGTCGGAGCGTAAACCCATAGCGAGTTGGGAGGGAGCCACCAGCGGAGCCTACGCTCGCGCGCGGATGAGAACAGACAGTATTCTGATCAATCGTCAGCCATCGTTGCCGAGCTCTTGGGGTAGAAGCGAAGGTTGTCAAACCGCGCGGTCGTCTAGCCCTCGAAGTTGAAGACGGTCAGTCTGACCTCACCTCCGCGCGGGATGACCGCGTTCATCCCAAAGGGTGAGCCGCCGTTGAAAGAGACGATGGTGTTTCGTTCGAGGATTTCAACCCGCATGTGGTTGATGGCTCGCTCCCCCTTTGTGATCGAACGGCTCGTCCCTCGAGTCAGGTGCTGCCATGTGTTGCTCGTCGGGGAGAGCGTAAACACCGCGTAATGCCCTTTGCTGTCGAATAGGGGAATCGGGGGACACAAACCGTATTTCGCTGCAGCCGAGTGCGATCCGCTCCCCGCAGCGCTTCGCGGATTCAAGACGTGAGAATCCCGCCAGCCAAGACCTCACGGGGTGCGACCCTCTCCCCTCTGACCGCCGCCACGCCCCGAGCTTCGCGCACATCGACGGACTCGGGGATAGGGCTCACAGCATGAGGTCCGGAATCAGGTTTGGGAATCGGGGGACACAAACCGTATTTCGCTGCAGCCGAGTGCGCTCCGCTCCTCGCAACGCTCCGCGGATTCAAGATGTGGAAATCCCGCCAGTCAAGACCTCACGGGGCGGGAACCCCTCCCCTCCGACCGCCGCTACGGCCCGAGCTTCGTGCACATCGACGGACTCGGGGATAGGGCTCGCAGTACGAGGTCCAGAATCAGGTTTATGTCCCCGCATTTCTATGTCCCCGCATTTCTCGAGCAACATGTTCCAGGGGGAAGCAGTGCGTTCGGGGAGATCCCGCGGGAGCAGCGTCTGGTCAATCGGCCCTCACTTGAGGAGGTGTTCGCGTCGATGCCGGAAGACCGGGCGGTGTTGATCGCATACCGCGAGTGTGCGTACAAGCTCAGAGAGATCACTACCTTCCTTCATGTTCACTCCTCAACGGTCAGTCGACGGCTGAGACAGCAAGAAGAAGCTGACGAGCAGCCGTGGATGTTGCACTGCAAGACCTGACCCCTTTGTTCCGGGGGCCGCAATAGCGCCCGGACGGTAAGCTCAGCACGGTCCACGGTACGCTCCTCAACGCATCGGAGGCCAAAGTGCTCGTAGAGAGGGAGACGTTCGACTCCCCTGACCATATCTGTATAGGTCGTGAGGCCTCGCGCGTCCGCCAGATCCAGAAACGGCCTGATCAGACTGGATGCGATGCTTCGCCCGCGCGCCTCTTGCAGAACCACGGTGTTGTCTAATTACTCGACGTATGTCCGGTCACTACGCCGACGAGAGACGGATCCATCCTACCACGCCAACGCCTCCTGCCCCAGCGTTGAAGTGGTAGGGGGAGAGCTGCTCAGTGCTGCCTCTGCCAGAGCTGCTGGGAAGATTCTTCGATTGGGAAGCTTGTCCCCTTCACAGCGCGGGCTTGACACGCTATGCTCTGGTATCGATTTCGGAGAACGATACCCGGTGGCAACGACCATCAAAGATGTCGCACGGCGAGCACATGTATCACCGAGCACGGTATCGCGCGTTCTAAACGGTGCCGATGGGGGACACATGCGAGCGGAGACCCGCGCGCGGGTGCTCAAAGCGATTGAGGAGCTGGACTACACACCAGCGAAATCAGCCCGGGCGCTTCGCCAGCAGCGCACCCACGTGATCGCGATTCTCCTTCCGGACATCTCCAACCCGTTCTTCTCGCTTCTTGCTCGAGGTGTGGAGTCCGTTGCATTCAACCAAGGCTACTCCACGATGATCTGTGACTCGAACCATTCAACCGAGAAAGAGTCAAGACACCTTGACATACTGCTCGCGGAGGGAGTGGAAGGGATCGTCCTTGTCGCGGTTGCTCAGCCTGAGATGAGCAAAGTTGAGCGACTGCTGAGGCGTAATGTTCAGGTGGTCAGCGTCGATCGGGTTGTGGAGGGATTGCCTACCATTGGCGCGGACAACAGGGGTGGAAGCCGCGCGTTGACCGAGTACGTGCTTTCGCTAGGGTACCAGCGCATTGCGTATATCGCAGGCCCCCCAGAAGTCAGCACCGCTCGCGAACGTCTATCCGGGTTCCTGGACGCTGTGCAGCTGACAGGCCCTCGTCCAGTGACCACTCGCTGTGGTCAGTTCACCTACGAATCTGGGTACAGCGTTGCAGCGGAGTTGCTGAGAGATCTCAAGGTCGAGGCCATCATGGCGGCTAACGACCTGATGGCGCTTGGGGCCATCAACGCCGCGGAGGAGGTGGGGCTGCAGGTCCCGAAGGATCTCGGGGTGACAGGGTTTGACCACGTCTCGTGGGCGGCGTTCGTGCGGCCGAACCTCACTTCTGTTGAGGTGCCCGCCTACCGAATGGGGCAGGTGGCCGCAACGCAGGTGTTATCGGCAAAGCTGAAGGAGACCCGATTGGAGACAAGGCTGATTCACGGGGGGACCTGCACAGCACGTCGCTAGGCCAGATGGCAAACATGCGTGCTGAGTGCAGTTACCAATGGGAAGGGGCTCAGCTTGGTGAGGCAAGCGGCCATCCTAATCAAAGGAGGTGGTGGAGGAGAAAGGACATGGTGATGTACACCCCATATCTTGTTCGATTGTGGGGTTAGTGAGGGTGCGGCCTTGAAGAAGTACGCACCCGCTTTACCTGCAAAAGTAAGGAGGTAACACCGTGAGCAGGACACACTGGCGGAGCATGTCGGTTCTCCTGGCCGTAGCTGCACTTCTCGCACTCCCATTTGGGGCTGCGGCGGAGCGTATCGGTGAGGGCAGGATGCTCGTCGTTGGAATCTGGGGGGCTGCACAGGAAGAGCTCGTTCGAGAGCACGTGATCAAGCCCTTCGAGCAGGAGACAGGCGCAAGAGTGGAGTTGATCTTGGGAGGTAGTACGGGGCGTTTCACGCGCTTGTATGCCGAGTACGAAGCGCCAACAATGGATGTGGCTTATCTGTCCTACGGTCAGGCTCAGCAGGCGCTGAAGGACGGCATCATCCAACCCCCAAACCCCGAGGGCGTGCCGGAATGGAACAACCTCTACCCGCAAGCACAGGAAGTTGGGTACGGCGTATCATTCATGGCCATCGGCATTATGTACCACACCGAGTACATGGATCCCCCGCCGACGCGCTGGTTGGACCTTTGGCAGTTGCAGTACCGTGGGAAGGTTGCGCCCTTTGTGGTGCCGGGAACCCAGGGACTCGCGTTTCTGGCCATGGCAGCGCGGGCACACGGGGGTTCCGAGCAAGACATTGACCTAGGCTTTGAGGCCATGAAGCTGCTCAAACCTTTCCCGGCCATTCTGTCTGGGATTCCTGAGACGAATCTGGCCTTCATGGTGGGCGATGTGTGGGCCACACCTCAGATCTCCGGCTACGTGTACGAGGCCAAGGCGGAAGGCATTCCGGTCGACTTTGCCTATCCGGAGGAAGGAACACCTTTCGCCATGAACGTCGCCGCGATTCCAACCAACAGCAAGAACACCGATCTAGCAGAGATATTCATCAACTACCACCTTAGCGCTGCCAATCAGATTGCGTATGCCGAGCGACTCTACTACGCTCCCACGAACATGACAGTGAAGCTCCCGCCGGAGTTGGCAGAGATGGTGCCATACGGCGAAGAGGAGGTTGCCGAGCTATTGGCTCTGGACTGGGCATACATCACGGAGATGACGCCCGAGTGGGCTGAGCGCTGGGAGAGGGAGATCCTGGAGTGAAGTGGCAGGATCTCTGGAAGTCACCGCCACGGGAGGCCAGTCTCCCGTGGCGGTAGCCTGATATCGCAGGAGCAGGGGGGACGCGTGCGAAGGAGATGGATTACCCCGGCAGCACTGACAACGCCTAGCTTTGTCCTGTTGGCCTTGGGTTTTCTGGTTCCGTTGGGAGCCCTGTTCGTGATCAGTTGGTACCGGGGAATCCCCGGAAGCGGGTTGATGATCGAGGAGTTCACCCCAGCCAACTACCTTCGGCTGTTCACAGACGGCTACTATCTCATGATTCTGCGGCGCACACTGCGTATTGCGCTCTACAGTACCTTGCTCTCGCTCATACTAGGTTACCCTATCGCCCTGGCCATCGCACGAAGCAAGGGGAAGGCCAGGATTCTGCTTCTCGCTGCAGTTGTCACTCCTTTGCTGACGAACGTTGTGGCACGCAACACGGGGATACTCATCTTCTGGTCCCGCCACGGCCCCATCTCGTACGTGTTGTCGCTTCTAGGTCTGCCCCGCCTCAGTATTGTCCCGGGGGAAACCGGGATCATCCTTGGCCTTACCCAGGTATTCATGCCGTTTCTGATTCTGTCCGTAAGCAGCGTCCTGGAGAACATCGATGCGTCGTTGGTTGAAGCTGCCCGCAGTTTGGGCAGCAGCCGGTTCCGAGCCTTCTGGAAAGTGATTTTCCCATTGAGCCTCCCAGGGGTTGCTGCGGGTAGTCTGTTCGTGTTCCTCCTCAGCTTCAGTGGTTTTGTCACTCCCTCGCTTCTGGGAGGGGGGATGGTGACCGTCGTTAGCATTCTCATGCGCCGGCAGGCGATGGAGGTCTTGAACTGGCCATTCGCAGCTGCGGCCGCGGTGCTGTTGCTCCTCATCAGCATAACGCTGGTTGCATTGTACACGCGTGCTCTGGGAGGGATCGAGCGTGGCCAAGCGGCAGAAGCAGCGTCCAAACGGGGACGCCAATGGTGGTGGTCGACCAGTCTGCGCGCTCTCAAGGACCGATGCTATGACGGGCTCACCTCTGTGGGGCGGGCATGGGACGCGCTGTCGCGACGTAGAGAGAGCTCCGGGCTCAGACTGCCCGGCATACGACTGGCCACCAAGGTAGCGGCGTGGGCGGTTAGGGCCCTTATCATCGTGTTCCTGTTGGCTCCGCTGGTGCTGGTCGTTGTCTCGTCGTTCCAGGGATCGAGCCTCATCATGTTCCCCCCGCGCGGCGGATTCTCGCTTCGCTGGTATGCTGAGATCATCGCTCGCACGGAGTATATGCGCTCGTTCTTCCTCAGTTTACGGATTGCTGGGCTGTGCGTCCTGATCGGTGTATCAACCGGGACGCTGGCAGCACTTGCGCTGGTTCGATATCGCTTTCCCGGGAGAGAGATCCTGCGGACCCTCTTCCTCTCGCCGCTGATGCTCCCAGCTGTACTGGTCGGGCTAGCCCTGCTCCGTTTCCTTGTCATGATGGGATGGACGGCGACGTTCGGCGGGGTGCTGCTTGGACACTTGGTGCTGGTGACAGCGTATGTGACGAGAACGATGGCAGCGAGCTTGGTGGGGTTTGATCGTTCTCTGGAGGAGGCTTCACGCGACTTGGGCGCGGGCCCCCTCTACACCTTCCGACGGATCACTTTCCCACTCATCAAGCCAGGATTAGTTGTAGCATCCATCTTCGCGTTCATCGTCTCGTTCAACGAGACCACTGTGAGCATCTTTGTCACCGGTCCTGGGATGATCACGCTTTCGGTACGGATGTTTGCCCAGCTGGAGTTCGGGTTGGACCCAACTGTGACTGCAATTTCAAGCGCGCTTGTTGGCCTAGGGCTTGTCACGTTGGCGGTGATCCACAAGTTGTTCGGCCTTGAGAAGTTCGCGTGGCGATGATGAGCGGCTTGGAAGAGGCAAATGAGCAGGGGATCTAGGGAGGCTGGGTATTGGACATTGTACAGCTAAAGAATGTGACAAAGCTGTTCGGCGAAGTTCGGGCGGTGGACGGCGTAAGCCTTGACGTCCGGGAGGGGGAGATCCTTTGCCTGCTGGGGCCCAGCGGCTGCGGCAAGACCACACTCCTTCGAACGATTGCCGGGTTCGAGAAGCCAACGACGGGGCGAGTATGGCTGAGTGGCAAGGACGTCACCGATTCCCCTCCCGAACGGCGCAATACCGCCTTGGTTTTCCAGAACTACGCTCTGTTCCCGCATATGACGGTGTTCGACAATATCGCCTTCGGGCTTAAGGTCCGACGCTGCTCGATGCGCGAGATCCGGAGCGCAGTGCACGAAGTTCTGGAGCTCGTGGGGATGCCCGGCTTGGAGGAACGCTGGGTGCAGCAGCTATCTGGCGGACAGCAGCAGAGAGTGGCCTTGGCAAGGGCATTGGTCGTTCGCCCCTCCACGCTGCTGCTTGACGAGCCGCTCAGCAACCTCGACGCAAAGCTCAGGATGCAGATGCGCACACACCTCAAGAGCATCCAACGCCAAGTAGGGATTACGGCCATCTTCGTAACGCACGATCAGGAAGAGGCCCTTACCCTGGGGGACCGCATCGCCATCATGCACGAGGGGAAGCTCGTCCAATTGGGTTCTTCCCGTGAGGTGTACAGCTGTCCCAACTGCACCTTCGTTGCCAGCTTCATCGGTCAGTCGAACTGCCTTCGAGGGCAGGTGGAGGGCGAGGAAGGAGCAAGGACGTTTGTTCTCGAGTCCGGAGAGCGTCTATCCCTTCCTGTGGGCAGTTCCGTCGACGGAGCTGCTCTGCTGGTGCTTCGCCCCGAACAGCTCGCACTGGCCAGCCTGGACGACGCCCCGCAAGGGATGAATGGCCTTCCCGGGACGATCGAACACACGAATTACCTAGGAGAGATGGTGTACTACGACGTTAAGATAGGCGACGGGACCGTGGTTACGGTCGCCGAGTATGGGCGAGAACTCCGTGGCTGGGAAGATGGGGATAGGGTGTGGATAACCTGGCCCCGGGACACAGGGAGAGTACTCAAGACATGATGACCAGCGGTCATCAGCACTCTCGTCGCCACACTGCACGAACCGAGGTGCCTGATGTGATGCTGGAGACGGAGTTCCTTGGGCTCAGACTGCGCAATCCTCTGGTAGCGGCTTCGGGCCCCCCCACAAAGGACTACGAGGCGATTCGACGGCTCTGCGACGCCGGGATCGGGGCAGCCATCACCAAGACCATCCTCGTGGAGCCGTCTGTCAACCCTCAGCCGTGCCTCCACCGCGGACCGGGGTTCCTCTTCAACACAGAGCGCTGCTCCACGCTCCCTCTGTCACAGTGGCTCCGAGAGGAGCTGCCCAGGCTTGCCGAGCTGCCCATCCCCGTGATCGCTAGCATTGGGATGACTGCCGACGAGGTCGCTGAGCTCGCACTGCCGGTGGTGGAAGCCGGCGCAGACGCTCTGGAGTTGTCCATCTTCACCCCTCACGACGACCCCGGGCCGATGATCCAGGCCCTGCGCGTCGTCAAGGAGAACGTATCGGTCCCTGTAACGGTCAAGCTGAGCTGCAATCTGTCGGACGTTATCGCGTTTGGACTCGCTCTTCGTGAGCATGGTGCAGACGGGTTCTCCTCGATTGACGCGCTGAAGGCTGGCCTCGACGTAGATCCGGCGTCCGGCGCTCCGGTACTGATGGAACAGGGGTACGGCCGGATCTCCGGCGAAGCGATTCGCGTCCTGGCGCTCTACCACGTAGCCATGCTGAACCACTATGTGGGCCTGCCAGTCATCGGGACAGGGGGGGTGATGTCCGGAGAGGACGCGGTCAAGATGCTCTTCTGTGGGGCCCAGTGTGTGGGGTTGTGCACCTCTCTGATCCTTGGAGGCTCTGATGCTGTTCGCGTTCTCCTTGCCCAGTTGGCGGACGCGATCAGGGGCTCTGCCCAACGTTCGGTTGATGCCCTGCGGGGGCGCACGCTGAGCTGGATTCAGTTTCCCGTGGACGAAGTGGCCAGAGGGGAGTACGAACACATTGTTTGGAATGGGGTACAACGTGCGGCGCTGATCCGCCAGGAGCGCTGTATTCTGTGCGGTCAGTGCTTCAACGTCTGTCCATACGGGGCCGTGGAGAATGGGGACTCGGGCTTCTCAGTGCGTCCCCAGCGATGCCAGGGATGTGGCCTGTGCATCTCGGTATGTCCCGCCCGCGCCATAGACTGGAAGCTAGCCGAAGAGGGGACATGAGGACGCTACTGACAGGCGGAACGGTGCTGACCTGTGACAGCAGCATGCGCGTGATTCCTGCAGGTGGGGTGGCCATCGACGGCAGTGAGATCATCGCGGTCCAACCGGGTATCCCGGAGGGATTCGAGCCCGAGGCTACCATCGACTGCTCCGGATGCGTGGTGATGCCGGGTCTGGTGAACAGCCATGTCCATCTCGGAGAGCACCTGTTGAAAGGCATACTTGAATCCATGGACTTTGAGGGCCTCTTCTACTCCAAACTCTTCGCGTGGGAAGCTCAGCTGACCGAGGAGTTCATCGGTCGAGCGAGCACGGTCGCCGCCCTGGAATCACTGAGATGTGGCGTGACCACTGTGGCCGACATGTATCACCATGCCGACGCGACAGCAGGAGCAGTGGAGCTCACGGGTATCCGAGCGGTGATCGGGCAGAAGATACTCGGGTTCGCGTTGACCCATCCTCCGCAAGGTGAAGTCGGTGAATCTGCCGTTCACTTCGATGCTGGGGCTTTCAGGGAGCAGCTAGCAGCAGCTTGCGAGTTTGCCGATCGCTGGCACCGAGGGGCGGAGGGGCGGATTACTGCGAGCCTCAGCCCTCACGCCACCAACACGCTGGAGCCTTGGATGCTGGCGCGGGTCGCCGAAGAGGCTGAGAAACGTTCATCGCTTGTGCATATGCATTTGGCACAGATGCAGACTGAGCGGGACGAGGTCCTCTCGAGACACGGTGTGGGGTGCGTGGGCCTCCTCGCCAAGGTCGGTCTACTGAACGAGAGACTACTCGCCGCGCATGCGATATTCGTATCGGATGAGGAGATTGCCCTCTTGGCCGACCACCGTGTGGCCATCGCCCACAACCCGATCGCCAATGCAAAGGATGGGGGGCTGGTCGCCCCGATCGCGAGCCTGCGGGTGCAGGGCGTAACCATCGGGCTTGGTACAGACGCGTTCCACATGAACCTCCTCGAGGCGGCCCGGTTTTCCGCCTTTTTGCATCGGACCTGCCATGGCGATCCTCACTTCGTCACCACGGATCAAGCGTTCTCCTGGGCCACGATCGGAGGAGCGCGGGCCTTGGGGCTGGAGCGGTCCATCGGTTCACTGGAGCCGGGGAAGAGGGCAGACATCGTCGTCGTTGACATGACTGCGTCGAACCTGGTGCCGTGGGAGGACGCTGCAGCAGCCGTTGTGTACCACGCCGAACCTTCCAACGTGAGACTGGTATTCGTAGACGGCCGCATGGTAGTTGAAGAGGGAGTCAGCCGCACTGTCGACCCGGACATGGCACGGCGCGAATTCGCCGCAGCAGCCGAGGAGCTGTGGCGTCGGATTGGTGTCTCAGGAGGGGCGCGATGAAGGTGACGGTCAACGGAAGAACGTACTCGCCCATTCGTCCCCCCGACTGCTCTTTGCTGGACTGGCTGCGCGAGGATCTGGGGCTCGTGGGAGCCAAGAACGGATGCGACAAGAAAGGAGCCTGCGGCGCCTGTACGGTGATCGTCAATGGCACTGCCGTTCGATCCTGCCAGGTCAAACTTGGCACGCTCGACGGGGCGCAGGTCGAGACGATTGAAGGGCTGAAAGGCAATCCCCTTCACCCTCTGCAGGAGGCATTCGTACAGGCGGGGGCAGTGCAATGCGGCTTCTGCACGCCGGGGATGATCCTGACCGCCAAAGCCCTCCTGGATCGCACGCCGACTCCAACGCGCGCGGAGATCAAGCGTTCACTGCGCGGCAACCTATGCCGCTGTACCGGCTACGCGAAGATCGTCGACGCTGTAGAACTGGGGGCAGCGATGATCCGGAGTGGAGCGTCTGCTGTTTCACAGGCTGAGCGCGCTGATCCCCCCTATGGAGTCTACGAGAAAGTGACCGGCCGACTCCGGTTCGCGGGCGATCTGCCCCCCACGGGAGCGCTGGTAGGCAAGATCGTGTGGGCGGAGCATGCCCACGCTTCGATCGTGGCTGTAGACACAACGGCCGCACTGCGTCTACACGGTGTCGTGGCTGTCTTCACTGCCCGGGATGTTCCCGGTTCACCGACTCATGGACTCATCGACCAAGATCAACCAGTGCTTTGTACTGACAGGGTACGGTACCTTGGGGACGCTGTGGCGCTAGTCGTCGCCGAAGACGAAACCTCCGCGGCCGAGGGTTGTGCTGCCGTTCGTGTGAAATACGAGACGATGCCGACTGTGGTCGACCCGGAGGAAGCACTGACCGCCGGTGCTCCCCCTCTGTTTCCCGCCGGGAATCTCGCGTGCAAGTACCAGTTTCAACGAGGAGAACCGGACGAAGCTATGCAACGGGCGGCAGTGACAGTATCAGGGGTCTTTCGAACCCCCGCGATTGAGCATGCCTATCTGGAGCCTGAAGCGGGCGCTGCGTACTACGAGGATGGACGGGTGGTCGTTGTGTCCGCCTCTCAGTACCCGCACGTGATGCGCCGAGAGATCGCGCGCATTCTGGGAGTACACGAGACGCGCGTCCGGGTGATCGCTGGTCCAACGGGCGGTGCGTTTGGCGGCAAGACCGACATCTCCATCCAGGCGCTGCTCGCATTGGCTGCCTGGTCCACACGGCGCCGTGTGAGAATTGCGCTCTCGCGCGAAGAGTCATTGCGGACCAGTGTGAAGCGTCATCCAATGAGCCTTTCCTACCGGATCGGTGTCGACTCCGCGGGCCAGATCATGGGCCTTGAGGCCGACATCCTGGCTGACTGCGGTGCCTATCAGTCGTTGAGCAAACCGCTGCTTGAGCAGACAGCCGCCTTCTCTAGCGGCCCCTACCGGATACTCAATGCCAAGGTACGTGTGCGAGGGGCGTTCACCAATTCGCCTCCGTCATCTGCCATGCGCGGCTTCGGAATTCCTCAGCCGACGTTCGCCCTGGAGAGCCTGCTCGACGAAGTAGCCCGGCATCTCGAACTCAACCCAATCGAATTGCGGCGAAGAAACGCTCTCCGCCCTGGCGATGTAAGCGTGACCGGTCAGCGTATGGGGAGAGATACCCACCTGATTGAGGTTCTGGATCTGCTTGAGGACGTATACAAAAAAGAGAAGGCCGAGCCAATCCCCGCCAAAGGCGTGGGCATCGCGTGCGGCTACAAGAACGTAGGATTGGGTCTGGGGGAAGACGACTTCGCTGAGGTGGTCCTTGAGGCTCTCCCCTCAGGGGGAATCACGGTGTACACAGGGGCAGTTGACTTGGGGCAAGGTGTGTCCACCGTCCTGGCTAAGCTCGCGTCCCGGGAACTCGGCGTGCCGTACGATTCCGTTCGGGTCGAATACGGCGATACGGACCGTACCCCGGACGCGCGCGAGACGAACGCCTCTCGGCAGAGCGTGATGTCGGGCAACGCTCTGCTGCGGGCAGTGGCTGAGCTGAAGCGCGTTGCAGTGGAAAAGGCCAGGGAAGTAGCGCCAGAGCTCCAACCCCCGCTCGTCTTCAACGGAGCCGCTATTGCAGACGCTCAAGGAGCTACGCTGACCATTGGCGAAGTGGCGGGACGCGCGATTGAAGCGGGAAGCACGCTCGTGGCAAGCGGGCGGTACACCGCGCCGACAACGTTCCCTCTGACCTCCGACCCAGCGGTTCATGACCAATCCCACTACTTCGCGTATACGTTCTTCGCCAACCTAGCTGTTGTGCGCGTTGCTCCTGATACCGGCAAGGTGGCTGTGGAGCGCGTAGTGGCGGCATACGACGTGGGGAAAGTGCTCCATCGACAAGGGATCGAGGGGCAAGTCGAAGGCGCCGCGGTGATGGGCATGGGATACGCGCTGTCGGAGGAATACAAGGCGACGGGGCCATCTATGACGACCTCCCTTGCACAATGTGGTCTGATACACTGCCCGGACGTCCCCGAGATCGTCTCTCTTTTCGTGGAAGCCGAGGACTCGTTGGGTCCTTACGGAGCGAAGGGGGTCGGAGAGGTGGCCATGATCGCCACCGCTCCTGCAATCACAAACGCAATCCGCGACGCTACCGGTGCCCGGGTGTTCACCCTTCCCGCAAGACCGGCGCGGGTTCGCGAGGCGCAGCAAGCCAGAGGGGCTGGTGGCATATGAGTCTCGTTGTCCAGGGGGGGCATGTGGTGAATGCGGACGGCGTGTGCCGCGCCGATGTGGTGGTGGACGGGGGGATCATCGAGGCTCTGACAAGAAAACCCCGCACAGATATGGGCCGCGTGTTGAATGCACGTGGATGCCTGGTGTTCCCCGGTCTCGTCGACACGCACGTACACATGGGCTTCACCACAGGGGAGTTTGAGTCCACGGACGACTTCGAATCCGGCAGCCGGGCCGCGGCTCACGGAGGGGTGACGACACTGGTGGACTTCGCCATTCCGGCGCGCGGAGAACCGCTTGAGTCCGCGCTAGGAAAACGTCAACGAGAGGCGCAGGGGACCAGCCATGTGGATTTCGGACTGCACGTCGTACTTTCTGAGCACCGATCGTCTTTGCCCCAGGAGATAAGACGCTGCATCGAGTTGGGGGTCACGAGCTTCAAGCTGTTCACCATCTATCCAGGACTCCAACTGGGAGCAGGGGAGATATTCGAGCTCATGACGTGGATCGCTGGGCAGGGTGCGTTGGCCATGGTGCATGCTGAGGATGCCGAGCTAGTGGAGTTCAGGAGAAGGCTGTTCGTCGAACAGGGACTGTCAACGCCCGAACAACACCTGCGCAGCCGCCCAGCCCTGGCCGAGGCAATGGCCGTGGGTCGGGTCCTGGCGATCCAGGGCGAGACAGGTTGCCCCGTTCATTTCGCCCACGTCTCCTCCGGCTGGTCGACCCAACTCATCGAGAGCGCCAAGACCGGCGGTGGCGATGTGTCCGCCGAAACCTGTCCCCAGTACTTGACCTTGGACTCTGAGGTCTACAGCCGCCACCAGGGGCATCGGTTTCTCGTCTCTCCTGCCGTGAAGACGAGGAGCGACCAGGTGGCCCTGTGGGCGGCCCTTCAGAGAGGAGTTCTCGATACCGTGGCGACCGATCACTGCCCGTTTAGCACAAGGCAAAAGGATGCGTATGCGGACGACTTCACCCGAGTTCCAACAGGCCTGCCCGGAGTCGAGACCACCCTGCCGCTCTTGTTCACAGCCTGGCACGACCGCAGTCTGCCTCTGGAGCTCCTTGCGGCTTTGACAAGTACCAGGCCCGCACGCCGCTTTGGGCTGTTCCCACGGAAGGGCACCCTTGCACCGGGCGGCGACGCAGATCTGGTTGTGTACGATCCAGAAGGCCGGACGGAGATCACGGCCGACGCCCTGCACATGAATGTGGACTGGAGCCCGTACGAAGGAAGGACGTCCATTGGTCGCGTGCGGTCCGTCGTATCACGAGGGAGAGTGCTAATCGAGGACGGGCGGTGGTCCGGGGAGGATGCCGATGGCGAGTATCTGACTCGGGAACTCCGTGACGGGCGATGCAGCCAAGCCGATCAAGGGAGGCCAAAGTGAACGAACATCGCGTAGAAGAACAGCAGAAGGCGCGTCTGACTCGGGAGTTGATCTCGGCCAGAATTGACAAGAGTCCCTTTGGACCGCGCGGGAAGAGTTGGGCTCGGCGGTGGCTGGACACGGAATCATACGGCCAGGTAGGCCTTGCGCTGTTCAACCTGCCTCCCATTGTGGAACGGGCGAAGGATGACATCCTGGTTGATGTCGACGGGAAGGAGTATGTGGATCTCCTAGCCGGCTTCTCTGTTTCCGCTCTCGGTCAGTGCAATGACGAGATCAATGCCGTTCTCCGCGAGCAAGCTGAGAAGCTGATCCATTACTTCGACTTGCCCCATCCAGAGCGCATCAAGATGGCAGAGGCTCTTCTGGAGATCACACCCATCACGGGGAAGAATGCCCGCGTCGCTTTCGGCGTAACCGGGGCGGATGCAGTTGAGCTCGCCGTACGTGCAGCGCGCTACCACACGGGCAGACCGATCGTACTCACAGCGTTCGGCGACTACCACGGGGTGACCTACGGCACGATGTCCCTCACCGGCAAAGGGGGGATGTGGGCGTACTTCTACCCTACGCTCCCCTTGGACTCAGGCGTCGGGTATTTCCCCTTCCCCTACCCCTATCAGTCCCCATTCGGTGAACCCCCTGCCGGCGCGCCGGAGGAAGAATGGTGTCTCCAACGTCTGGAACACTACTTCCGCTACTACTTCGAGAGCAAGGAGTCGCCTTACCGAGAGGGGAGAAGCGGGATCACCAACGTCGCCGCGTTCGTGGTTGAACCCTATCAGAGCTCCGCAGGATACATCCTGCCTTCCCCCGGCTACCTGCGTCTACTGCGCCGACTTGCCGATGAATACGGCATTCTGTTGATAGTGGACGAGATACAGACCGGTCTTGGACGAACCGGTAGCCTGTGGGCAACCGATTGGGAGGATGTAGAGGTGGACATGCTCGTCACATCCAAAGCGTTGGGCGGAGGGCTCCCTCTCTCTGCCGTTGTGGCGAAGGCTGAGATCCTCGAGTCCTGGGGGCCCGGCGCACACGTCTCCACACAGGCAGGGAACGCCCTGGCTTGCGCTGCCGGCAACAAGGTCTTGGCAGCAGTACGCCGAGAGGAGTTCTTGCAGTCAGTGCGGGAGCGGGGCAAGTACTTCGAGGATGGGATCAGGGAATTGCAGAGGCGGCATGCACGTATAGGCCATGTCAACGCCAGGGGGCTCTACCTTGGTTTGGAGCTAGTAAAGGATGCTCAGACCAGAGAGCCTGCACCGGAGCACGCAGACTACATCCTGGCTGAGTGTCTGCGCGAAGGGCTTGTCTTTGAGAAGGGCGGGTACTTTCATAATCGCTTCCAACTCATCCCTCCCCTTACGATTCGAAAGTCCACCATCGATCGAGCACTGGAGATCTTCGATCGTGCGTTCACTGCAGCAGAGACGCACTTTGGAAGCTAGGCAAGAGAGGATGCACACGCAGATGACGCCGTCCATCGCAGTGTTGGGAAGCATCAGCATGGATCTGGTCGTAGAAGCCGACCGTCTCCCGCGACCTGGTGAGACGATTGCTGGAAAGAGTTTCGGCCGGTATCCAGGGGGGAAGGGGGCCAACCAAGCAGTGGCCGCGGCGCGCCTGGGCGGGTCGGTGTCATTCTTCGGCAAGGTAGGCGAGGACAGCTTCGGCCATGAACTACTAGAGAGCCTACTGCTAAGCAGCGTAGATTACAGCGATGTCGAGAAGCAGACGGACCTTCCCACGGGAACAGCATCGATCGTGGTCATCGAGGGGGGCGAAAACGCGATCGTGTATGTGCCGGGGGCGAATGCGCTTGTCGACAGACCATACGTTGACCGCGTGATGCCCAGGCTGCTGAGGGCGCGCGTTCTGCTCTTGCAGTTGGAGACTCCCCTGGAAACGGTGTTGCACGTCTTGGAGCAGCTTGAGCCCGGAAGACCCGTTGTAGTACTCGACCCGGCGCCTGCAATGGATATCTCCGCTCTGCCTCTGCATCGCATCGACATCCTGACCCCCAACAGCGGGGAGCTACAAGAGCTGACGAGAGAGCACAACGTTGAGAGAGCAGCCCGCCAGCTCTTGGCCACGGGCGTGAAGCACATCGTCTGCAAGGACGGAGCGAATGGGGCGTACGTGTTCTCAAACAAAGGGAACCAGCACTGCCGAGCTTTCCCAGTCGAAGTCGTGGACACGACTGCAGCGGGTGACGCGTTCAATGGCGGTTTGGCCGTTTCGCTTGCATCGGGCAAGAGCCTGCTCGAGAGCATAGCCGTGGCGAACGCTGCTGGTGCATTGGCCACGATGCGGACCGGCGCGCAGCCGTCCCTGCCGACAATGGCAGAAGTGGAGACACTGCTCGGTTAAGGTCCAGGGGCTGGCCTCGACATTGTCGCAAGGTCGGTGGGGCTGGGGAGGTCACCACCGAATCGGGGGACATAAACCGTATTTCGCCGCAGCCGCACCGAATCGGGGGACACAAACCGTATTTCGCCGCAGCCGAGCGCGATCCGCTCCCCGCAGCGCTTCGCGGATTCAAGATGTGAGAAGCCCGCCAGCCAAGACCTCACGGGGTGCGACCCTCTCCCCTCTGACCGCCGCCACGCCCCGAGCTTCGCGCACATCGA
>ENA-OSEO01003515-OSEO01003515.1-sediment-metagenome-genome-assembly--contig:-NODE-3515-length-18381-cov-5.091947_pt1 | contig 18381 bp, 15 predicted proteins | sample MGYA00237883_ERZ534232 | MGnify/ENA metagenome assembly ERZ534232
ATTCCAATGACTTGCAAAATGTACAAATCATGCCCTCTGGGCTTAGCTCAAAGCCGAGCCCTCTGGACCCGGATCTTTACTTGATTGATTGAATCGATAAGAATTCTCTCAATAAGAGCGGAATAAGGAAAAATTTAAGGTTGTGTGGATAAATTGATGAATGCCAATACATATTCGTTCCGGATATCAAACAGCAATCATACTGCGGCAAACTGATACTGCGATTTTTATAACAGATACCCCACGTATTGTCAATACGGCATTTGGCTCCAAATTGGCTGAAATTAGAGGATTTTGGGAACCGGAAGTCTGACTGCCCAATTGTGGTTTTTAAAATAGGCTCCTGCAGGGTATCCGGTTTTTTTATGTAATCATCGGAACTGGGGCAGAGGTTTTCATTTCATAACAAAATGCCTGATATTGGCCAGTGCCCTTGAGAGTTCGGATCGAAAATCGGGGTGGGCAATGGAGATGAGTGCCTCCCCGCGTTCTCGAAGGGTCTTGCCATGCAGGTTCACTGCCCCATACTCAGTCACCACATAGTGGACATGTCCCCGTGTGGTCACCACACCAGCGCCAGGCTTGAGCTCTGGGACAAGCCTTGACACCGTCCCTTTGGCGGCAGTAGACTGAATTGCAATAATCGGCTTGCCTCCCTTAGACAGGGCCGCACCACGAATGAAATCCATCTGCCCACCGATACCCGAAAAGATCCTGTAGCCAAGGGAATCCGCACACACCTGTCCTGTCAAGTCGATCTCTAAGGCCGAGTTGATGGCAACCACCTTGTCATTTTGACGTATAAGCGCCGTATCATTGGTGCGGTCACAGGGGTGGAATTCCACCCTGGAGTTGTCATTTACAAAGTCGTACAGGGGCTTTGAGCCGTTGACAAAACTGGTCGTGATCCGGTTGGGGTGCACCTTCTTAAAGCGGTTGGTGACGACACCCGCCTCGACCAGTTCAACCACGCGATCGGAAAACATTTCCGTATGGATCCCGAGATCGCTTTTACCGAAAAGACGGCCGAGCACTGCGTCGGGTATGTTACCGATGCCCATCTGAAGGGTGGATCCGTCTTCAATAAGGTCGGCTATGTTTTCACCGATACGGGCCTCCACCTCGGTTTCAGGTGTTCTTTGATGCTCAAAAAGTGGTCGATTCATGTACACAAAGGCACTAATCTTTCCAAAATCAACAGCCGTATTTCCATGGGTTCGGGGCATCTGCTCGTTGATCTCTGCAATGACGATTGGTGCTGAATCCACGGCCGCCCTTGCTGCATCAACCGATGTTCCCAGGGTGCATAACCCGTGACGGTCGGGCGGCGACAACTGAACAATTGCAACGTCCAACCGGATGATTCCAGTAGTGAACAACCTGGGAATGTCGGACAAAAAGATCGGCATGAAGTCCGCGCGCCCCTCCTCAATTGGCTTTCTCAGGGCCGCACCTGTAAACAGCGAGACAGAAAGGAAGCGTCCTTGATGGGCGGGGTCGGCAAATGGAATGTCTCCTGAGACATGCAAATGATAAAGGGTGACATTTTCCAGCTCATGCCGTTCACAGAGAGCCAGAATCAGTGGCGTGGGTGTTGCCGCGGCACCATGAATAAAAACTCTCATTCCGCTCTTGACATGGCCAACGGCCTCCTCCGCGCTCACCGCTCTGGACTGCCAATTAGAGTCAAGTTTCATGACTTATCTCCTTTTTCAGGTTAGTTCGCTTCGCTCACAATTAAAATGATGGAACAATGGAATACTGGTCCCGGTGAAATAGAAGAAAGTTTCACTGAATGATTTTCATAGGTTAAGTTATACCACATGGGATTGCAAGTATCATCTGATCTGGATTCCGAAATACCGTAAAAAAGTACCATTCGGAAGTTTGAGAAAATATCTTGGCAACGTTTTCAGAAAGAAGTAAGATAAAATCGAAAATCATCAAGACAATTTACTGAAAATTTTAGAATAAAAGACATATTAATCCATGATGGACCGATGGTTCTCATGTTGGCATCAGAATACGATTCAAAAGGTCTGACAACCTCTAATTCTCATTTGACTGAAGAATACTTGGCGTGGGGAATTAGAAAAAACGATATAGAGCTATTAAATTCAGCAAACCGTTTCATTGATACTTGCAAGCAAGAGGGTAGGCTGAACACTGTTATCAGTCGGTGGATACCTTTTGATAATTAAATAATTTTCCATGTATAAATCTATAGTGGATGACTGTGTGCCTCTATCTATAGTTAGTGTTTTATCCATAATCCAGCCTCGATAAACCTTCACTTAAAATCCGGTTGCCATTAGAGTCAATAAACGATAATGTTTGTATTATCTGCAACGGGAATATGGATAAACATTTATTAAATATCTAAAACAATCTAACGGATTTCAGGTCATGGCAGAGGCTTTCGAAAAACCCGGAAAAGGCAATTTGCAGACTTCTAAGTATTTGACCCTTTTGAAGAATATTTTTGTGTATTGTCTCTATGTTTTCTTGATTTTGGGACTGCCGTCCCTATGCCTTGCGCAGGAGCTGGAGCCCCGGCGATGGAGCCACCTTCCGACAGGAGCAAACTTTGCCGGCGGAGGTTATGCTTACACCGAGGCGGACATATTCGTCGATCCCGTTATCCGTGCCGAGAATGTTGAAATGGAAATGCATACTTGGGCGGTTCAGTATATCCGAACCTTTGAGCTGTTTCAAAAATCCGCACGAATCGATTTTACTCAAGCCTACCAAGAGGGGCGCTGGACCGGATTGATTGATGGCGTTCCCAGATCCATCAAACGAAATGGTTTGTCCGACTCAGTCCTTCGATTTGCAATGAATCTGTATGGAGCGCCGCCCTTAGAGGGCAAAGAGTTCGCTGCTTACCGTGCCAAGGCCGATGTTGAGACCATCTTCGGAACGGCCTTGGTGGTGCAACTTCCGACCGGTGATTACATGGAGGATAAACTCATCAATCTCGGCTCGAACCGATTCACCTTTCGGCCTCAGCTCGGGGTGGTGCACAACCGGGGAAAGTGGTCGATGGAATTAACGGGTGAGGTTTTGCTGTACACGGACAACGATGATTTTTTCAATGGAAAAGAGCTTGAACAGGATCCGCTCTACACCTCCCAATTTCACCTCATTTATACCTTTCGCCCGGGGCTCTGGGCAGCAGCGAGTTCCGGCTATGGCTATGGCGGTGAATCCACCGTGAGTGGAATAAAGAAGAACGACCGGAGGGAAAACCTGGCTTGGGCGCTTAGTTTAGGCTATCCGATCACACGGCAGTTGGGTGTCAAAGTCCTTTATCTGGCAACCCGTACCCAAAACTCATTTGGGCAGGATGCTGACAGCATCGGTGCGGGGTTCGCCTTCTTTTGGTGATACTGATGAGATACTGTGGGACAGAAAGCTTTTACCAAATTTCTTTGGAATGTTGGAATCTTGAAATAAATCGTTAAATTGGGTTGAACACGCTGGGTTCGCCGTGGTATAGATTCTCACTGTTTTTAGTATCACCCTCCTGACAAAAAGGACGACGCTGTGAAAGCCAAAATCCTCTATATCGAAGATAATGAGCAGAGCCTCTATCTGGTCACCTTTTTGCTGAAGTCAAACGGGTACGAGGTGCTCCAGGCGAGGAACGGCATCGAGGGTATTGAGGCAGCCGTCACGTTCAGGCCGGACCTTATCCTGCTCGACATGCAACTGCCCTCCATGGACGGCTATACGGTTGCACGGAGACTGCGGGACAACCCCGATCTGGCGGATAAACCCATAGTGGCAGTGACTTCCTTTGCCATGGTCGGGGATCGGGAGAAGGCCTTGGACGCAGGGTGCACCGGCTACATCGAGAAGCCGATTAATCCGGAGACCTTTCTGATGGAAATCGGGCGATATTTGACGAAGTGTGTTTCCCGGAAGACCAGGGAATGACCAGGATCCTGATCGCAGACGACAGTCCTCAAAACCTTTACCTGCTGGAGACGTTGCTGAAAGGGTGTGGTTATGAAGTGACTCCTGTCGGCAACGGGGCCGATGCTCTTGATTCGGCGCGGAAAAGCCCCCCCGATCTTATAATTTCAGACATCCTCATGCCGGGTCTGGATGGTTTTGAGCTGTGCCGCCACTGTAAAACGGATGCGCAACTGAGACATATTCCCTTCATCTTCTATACCGCCCATTACACGGATCCCAAGGATGAACAGTTCGCTTTCAGCCTCGGAGCCGATCGGTATGTCACGAAGCCGCAACAGCCGGAACTGCTGACACAGATCGTGCGTGAAGTTCTGGCGGAACATGATCAAGGAACAATCGCTTCCCCTGTGAAACCTCCGGGGGAAGATGAGAAGATGTTTCAGCAATACAGCGAGGTGCTGTTCCGCCAGCTGGAAAAAAAAGTGTCCCAGCTTGAACTTGAAATTGTCGAACGGAAACGGATAGAAAACCAGCTCGAGGAGCGTCTGCGCGAGATTAAAGAGCTGAAGCAGCGGCTGGAGATGGAGAATGTCTATCTGCAGCAGGAAGTCAAGCTGCTGGTAGAGCACACGGAATTCGTGGGTCAAAGCAGTGTTGTAAAAAGCATCCTGGCCCAGGCGGAACAGGTCGCTCCGACTGACTCCACGGTCCTCATTCTTGGTGAAACCGGTACAGGAAAAGAACTGCTCGCTCGGGCCATCCACAAAATGAGCAATCGCAAAGACAGACCCCTTATCACGGTCAACTGCGCGTCCCTGCCGCCCACGCTTTTTGAGAGCGAGCTGTTCGGCAGAGAGAAAGGAGCCTACACAGGCGCTATGACCCGGATGGCCGGTCGTTTTGAGTTGGCCGACAGGTCCACTCTCTTTCTCGATGAGATCGGCGAAATTCCTCTTGAGGTGCAGTCCAAGCTGCTCCGGGTTTTGGAAGAGGGCCGTTTCGAGCGATTGGGTTCCACGAAGAGCCTTCATGTGGACGTGCGTTTCATTGCGGCCACGAACCGGGATCTTGCTCATGATGTGGAAGAAGGCAAATTCAGGAAAGACCTTTATTATCGGCTGAATGTCTTCCCCATTTTGATTCCTCCGCTCCGCGAACACGCCGAGGATATTCCGCTGCTTGTCTGGGCGTTCATCAAGGAATTTGAAAGGAAGCTCGGGAAGCGGATCGACAGCATATCGAGAATGAGCATGGAGGCGTTGCAGCGCTATTCGTGGCCCGGAAATATCAGAGAACTGAAAAATGTGATTGAACACGGGATGATTGTAAGTACCGGCAAAAAACTTGCCATGCGCTTGCCTCAGACTGCATCCTTCGAAGGCCAGCCTGCCACTCGCCTGGATGATGTGGAGCGCAGGCACATTGTGAGCGTGCTGGAAAGAACGGGCTGGCGCATCTCAGGCAAAAACGGAGCTGCAGAAGTTCTGGGGCTCAAGCGAACCACCCTCCAAGCCCTGATGAAGAGACTGCGCATCAGTCGCCCCAACCGGTGATGCCGAAATCGTGGCTTTTTGCCGATATATCGGCACATAACCCTTTTGCTTTACCTGCCCTGAAAATATCCTCATGAGAAAAACCTATAGATCATAACGGCTTATACCGTTAGCACCCTTGAAATCCCTTCTGGCATGTATTTCGCTTATTCCCTTGAGTACCTGAACGTCTTGGGGCTAAGAATTTATGCAGGATTAAGGAGTGAAAGGACTGAATTCATGATTCACGCGACCATAAGGATGAAATTGCCAGGCCATAAAGTAAAGGAGGCCTTAGATATTCTTCGTTCATTTTCTGAGCGGACCAGGATTCAGCCGGGTTGCATCTGCTCAAGGATCTATCGTGACATTAAGGAAAAACACGTGATCATGATCGAGGAACACTGGATGACGCAAGAAGATCTTGAGCGCCACCTCCGCTCTGCCGAATACCGCAACATGCTGCTGGTGGTCGAGATGTCCCATGAGAAGCCGGAAATCAGGTTCAGTGCATTCCAGCACTCGACCGGCGTTGAAACCATAGAGAAGGCAAGAACATAGCAATATGATGAAGTCAACGGTCGATCTTATATCAAAAGTAGTAACTGTTTAGATTTTTTAAACAAATCCGTTTTCAGGAAGCTGGAGCGATTCATTTTCAAAAAGCTAAAGTGTTACCAAAAGTATAACGCAACAACCGTAAAAAGAGCCATGGAGAAAGGATGTTATGAAAAAGAAACTATGGACGAATGAGCAAAGCCATTTTCCACCGATTAAACACTTGAACGTAACCGCCCTCATTCTTGGCGCTGTTTTGGTGACGGCTGCCGTGATCATAACCATTGCGGGCTGCGAAAGGAAAACAGAACCTCCCCCACCGCCGCCCATCGTTGAGGTAGCGGAGGCGATCAGCACCAACGTGCCTCTGTCCACCGAGTTCATCGGACAATTGGATTCGCCACAGAATGTCGAGGTGCGGGCGCGGGTGGAAGCCTTTGTGGACAAAGTGTTGTTCACCGAAGGCGCTGAGGTGAAGAAAGGCGACCCGCTGTTCGAACTGGACAAGAAACCCTTCGAGCAACGGCTTGCCGCCGCCATCGGGGTGCTGGCCGAGGCCAAGGCGGCATTGAACAAATACGAAAAGGATGTCGCGCGCCTCACTCCTCTTGCCGAAAAGCGCGCCATTCCTCAGCAGGACTTGGACAATGCCAATGCATCGGTGGAGGTCGCCAAAGCGAGTGTGCTGTCGGCCGAAGCCAATGTCGAATCGGCGCGAATCGACTTGGGTTACTGCGATGTGCGAGCGCCGATCAGCGGGTTGATCGGGGCCAAGGAAGTGTCGGTCGGCGAGTTGGTTGGCAAGGGGCAACCCACGTTGATGGCCACCATCTCCATGCTCCACCCGATCTGGTTTTATTGCAACATCAGCGAAGTCCAGTACCTCAGAACCGAAAATTGGGCCAATAACACGGGAAAGAATATTTCTGATTTTCCGATCTCACTGATTCTGGGGGACGGATCAATGCACCCTGACAAGGGAAAATTTATTTTCATTGACCGCGCCGTGGACATGAAAACCGGCACGGTTAGGGTACGCGCAGAATTTCCAAATACCGAAAAGGTCCTTCGACCCGGGATGTTCGGGCGGATCAAGGTGGATTTGGGTGTCCGACCCAATAGCATTCTCGCGCCGGAGCGCGCGGTAGCGGAACTCCAGGGAAAAAATTTCGTTTGGGTTATCGATGCTGATAACAAGGCGACGCAACGCGCTGTCAAGACCGGCGAAAAAGTCGACGGAAATTTGCTGATCCTCGACGGAATCAAGCCCGGTGAACGTTTCGTGATCGAGGGATTGCAAAAGGTCCGTGAAGGCGCGCCAGTGCAGGCGAAGACCGTTCAAAAACAGGCTAAGGGCGGAGCAAAGCCGGCTGAAGCCCCGGTGCAGGAAAAGGAGTAACGTTATGGCTGATTTTTTCATACGCCGACCGATCGTGGCGATGGTAATCGCCATCCTCACCGTGATCGTTGGATCGATCACCCTCATGAGACTGCCCATTTCAGAGTATCCTCCGGTCAGTCCGACAATGATCCAGGCTACGACCACTTACCGAGGCGCTGCTGCTGAAGCGGTGATGGAATCCGTCGCCACGCCGATCGAGTCCAAGGTCAACGGCGTGGACAAACTGCTCTATATGCAGTCCTACAATACCAACGATGGCAAGCTCACACTGAACATTTACTTCGACGTAGGCACGGACGTGGACATTATGCAGGTCAACGCGCAAAACCGTGTCGGCCAGGCCGAGCCGCAACTGCCGGATGCCGTCAAGCGCGAAGGTGTCGTGGTGAATCGTTCCAGTCCCGACATCCTGATGGTCATCGGGCTTTCGTCTCCCAAGGGCACCTACGACGCTGTTTTCCTGGGCAATTACGCGGACATCAATCTGGTGGACGCCATCAAACGTGTGCGTGGCGTGGGCGACGTGAAGAACTTCACGGCTCAGGATTACGCGATGCGCGTGTGGCTGAAGCCGGACAAGCTCGCCTCACTGGGGGTTACTCCGGTCGATGTGTCGGACGCCATCAAGGAGCAGAATGCGCAATCTCCGGCAGGCCGCATCGGCGCCGAACCTGCCCCGCCCGGTCAGGAAATGCAATTCAACGTCCGAGCGCTCGGCCTGTTGAAAGATCCGAAGGAGTTCGAAGAAATCATTGTACGCTCCAATCCCGACGGCTCGCAAGTAAAAATCAGGGACGTGGGCCGCGTGGAACTCGGCGCGCAGACCTACGACTTGCGCGCTCGGCTGAATAAGTCGCCCGCCGGCGCCATCGGCGTTTACCTGGCACCAGGCGCCAACGCGATGGATACGGCTGACAATGTAAGAAAGATTCTCGAGGCCGCGAAAGAACGGTTCCCTGCCGACATGGAATACGACATCACACTTGATTCCACCCTGCCGATCAGAGCCTCGATGGAGGAGATCGTTCACACCTTGTTTGAGGCGGTGATTCTGGTGCTCCTCGTCGTCTATATCTTCCTGCAAAGTTTTCGCGCCACCATCATCCCGATGTGTACCGTGCCGGTTTCACTGCTGGGCGCCTTCATCCTGTTTCCGGCGCTGGGCTTCGGCTTGAACGTGCTGACGATGTTCGGCCTGGTGCTGGCCATCGGCATTGTGGTGGACGACGCCATTGTAGTGGTTGAAGCGGTGCAACACCACCTCGAGCACGGCATGACCCCGGTGGAGGCCACGCGCCAGGCGATGAAAGAAGTTACGGGACCGGTCGTGGCCATCGGACTTGTCCTTTGCGCCGTGTTCGTACCGGTTGCCGGCATGAGCGGCGTTACCGGTCAGCTCTACCGTCAATTCGCTCTCACCATCGCAGTGGCGGTGGTTTTTTCCGTCATCAACGCGCTCACGCTCAGCCCCGCGTTGTCCGCCCTGTTGCTCAAAAAACCGATGCCCGGACGCGGTCCGATTGCAATTTTCTTCAAGGGGTTTAACAAAATGTTCGATTGGTTGAGCAACCGCTACGGCAACATCGTGGGCGGCCTGGCCCGCAAAGCCACACGCTCGATGCTGCTGCTGGTCATCGTGATCGCAGGCATCTGGCTGATCGGCAAAGTCGTTCCTGGCGGCTTCATCCCGGACGAAGACAAAGGATACATGTTCGTTGCGGTGGAGTTGCCCCAGGGCGCATCATTGCAGCGAACGGACGAAGTGCTCAAACAGGTGGAAGCCATTGTTACCGGCACACATGGCGTCCGTTCGGCCATCGGCGTTGCTGGTATGAACATTCTCAATTCACTGAACTTCCCCAATTCAGCGCTCATGTTCATCGGGCTTGAGGACTGGGAGGAGCGAAAGGATCCCGCATTGCACGCCAGCGCCATTGCCCGAGACTGGAACAAGAAATTCCAAGGCATTCCGGGCGCGCGTGTGTTTTCATTTGGCCCTCCGCCCCTGCCGGGTTACGGTCAGGTGTCCGGATTTACTATCCAATTACAGGACCGTTCCGGCGGTACGGTCGAGCAGCTGGCCGGGTACGTTCAACAGCTTCAGGCCGGGGCGGCCAAGCGTCCGGAGATCGGCCGCATCAGCGCCACCTTCAACCCTTCGACGCCGCAGGTGAGAGTTGAGCTGGACCGCGAGAAAGCGCGTACCCTTGGTGTTCCGGTGGACAGCGTTTTCCAGACCCTGCAAGCCTACCTGAGCGGTCTCTACGTGAACGATTTTGTGCGCTTCGGTCGCGTCTATAAAGTCTTTCTTCAGGCCGAGCCGGAGTTCACAAACAAGCCTGACGACATCGGTCATTTCTATGTTCGCAACAACGACAACCAGATGGTTCCTTTGAGTACGCTGGTAAACGTCAGTCAGATGTCCGGTCCCAACTTCGTCACGCGTTTCAATCTCTACAATGCAGCAGAAATCATGGGAGCCCCGGCGCCAGGTTACAGTTCCGGGCAGGCGATCAAGGCCATCGAGGAAGTCATGAAAACCATGCCTTCCGAGGTCGGCTATGAATGGTCCGGCCTGACGCTGCAGGAAAAGAAATCTGAAGGCCAGGCGCCGATTATTTTCGGCATGGCGGTGCTTTTCGTCTTCCTGCTGCTGGCGGCGCAATACGAAAGTTGGAGTCTGCCCTTTGCGGTACTGCTGGCCACACCGACAGTTGTGTTGGGCACCATGATCGGTATGTTGGTGCGTCATTTCGACCTGAACGTTTATGCCCAAATCGGTCTGGTGATGCTCATCGGGCTGTCGGCTAAGAACGCGATCCTCATCGTCGAGTTCGCCAAGATGCGCCGCGAGGAGGGTCATGAAATCCTGGATTCCGCCGTGGAAGGATCGAAGCTGCGCCTGCGGCCCATCCTGATGACGTCGTTCGCCTTTATTCTCGGCTGTGTGCCGCTGATGCTGGCCTCGGGTTCGGGGGCGGCTTCTCGCAGCACCATGGGCACGGGCGTCGTGTTCGGCATGACCATCGCCACACTTTTAGGATTGTTCATTATCCCGGTCTGTTATGTGTTCGTTCAGCGGCTGTCCGAACGCTGGGGGAGGAAGGCGCCGATCCCTGCCGCATCACCAACGGCGCAGAAAGGAGGGCACTGATGATGAAGCCCGAAGTGCGAGTTTCATATGAAGAATTACGGGGCGCGAATGCCCTACGCCGTCGAAAGAGGAAATTTGAACGTCGCATCGCCCCACAGCCGGCGTGGAACGAATTTGTTCGTCCTTTTTCATTCATCATTTGCCTTATTTTTCTTTTCTCCGCCTGTGCAGTCGGCCCGGATTATAAACGTCCGGAGGTGGATGCACCATCGGCCTACCGTCCGTCGGTATCAGACACTCGTGACCTGTCGGCCACCGACTCACTTGCGAATCTCGGATGGAATGAATTGATCGAGGATGAGATGCTTCGCGGTTACATCGCCGAGGCGTTGACTAAAAGTTGGGACATTAAAGCGGCGGCGGCCCGTGTCCTTCAGGCTGAAGCCGCCTTGCGCGTCACCCGGTCTCAGTTCCTCCCATCTTTCGCAGCCGGCGGCGACATGGTTACCACGCGAATTTCAGAGGAAGGTCCGACCGGCGTTCCCGCCGGCGTGGATCCACAGCAGGATTACAGAGATGTCTATGTGGCCATGTCAACATATGAACTGGACCTGTGGGGCCGCGTGCGACGCGCCAGTGAGGCCGCTCGGGCGCGTCTGCTTGCCACCGACGCAGCGCAGGATGCCGTGCGACAGACCCTGGTCACGGACGTCGCCAGCACCTACCTGCAACTGCTTCAGCTCGACCAGGATTTGGAGATAGGGCGACGGACGCTCGCCAACCGAACGGATTCCCTTGCCCTTACCACCTCCCGCGAGGAGGGTGGCGTCGCCTCGATGCAGGACGTCGCCCAGGCCCGCATTCTCGTATTAACTGCCAAAGCCTCAATCACCGATACGCTGCGCCAGATCGAGCAGACCGAAAATGCATTCTGTGTGTTGCTGGGTCGTAACCCGGGACCAATTGAAAGGGGCCGTACACTGAATGAGTACCCCGTGCGCGCCGACGTGCCCGCCGGCATTCCCTCAGCGCTGCTTGAACGCCGTCCGGACCTGCGCGCCGCAGAGCAGCAACTCGTTGCCGCCAATGCGGATATCGGCCAGGCGAAGGCCGCCTTCTTCCCCCAACTCACTCTGACGGGGATTTATGGTTTCCAATCGGTCTCATTGAGCAATCTTTTTACATCACCCGCGGAGACATGGGATTTCGGTCCTACGCTCACGCTGCCCCTGTTCACCAACGGTCGGTTGCGCGGAAATTTGGCGTTCGCTCAGGCGCAGTTCGAGGAATCGGTCGCGATCTACCGGAAGTCCGTTCAAGACGCGTTTCGCGACGTTTCGGACAGCCTCATCGCCTATAAGCGGTTGCGCGAACTCCGCTCGGAAATAGAAGAACTGACGGCAGCCCACCGTCTGGCAGTTGAATTGGCCAACACCCGCTATGAAGGCGGTGTCGCCGGCTACCTCGAGGTGCTGTATAACGAGCAGGAATTGTTTAACGCTGAACTATTTCTCTCCCGCACCCAGGCCAATGAACTCCTCAGCGTCATACAGCTCTACCGAGCCCTCGGTGGAGGATGGCAAGTGACGAACAATCAAATGAGCGCTTCCGGTTCCGCAACTGGCGGCTCTAAAGTAACTGCGCCGGCAAAGAAATGAATCTTGTAACCAAATTCCCTTCGGCCACCGGATTGGCGGGTTGGATTCCGTCATTCGTTTGGCTCAGGTCATATCAGGCCCGCTGGCTGCGGGCCGAGGGTGCAGAGACTCGGTTGGGCGGGGTGGACCGGTTCGCCTCTGTTGCCGAGGTGGTGAACAACTTTCTGAAGGACAACCATGGAAGAAGAATTTAATATCCCTTTCACTCAGATACGGATCGGCAGATTTTTATTCCTGCTTATCTCAATATTGCTTATGATTTTATTTCGTCCTTTTCTGGAAGGATATGTGGGGATAAAAATTCTTATGGATCTGTTTTTTTCCCTGATCCTCCTATCCGGCATTTATGCTGTCAGCAAAAAGAAACATGTCTTTCTGATTGCACTGGTACTTGCTTTTCCCGCATTTTTTGTGCAATGGTCACTCTATTTTGTGACGTTTCAATCCTCTTTTTTAATGGCCAGAATTTTTGCAGTCCTTTTCTATATTTTCCTGATCATCGTCATACTGGACTTTTTGTTTAAAGAAACAGTGATCACTCCTGATATGCTTATCGGAGCGATCTGTGTTTACTTGCTCATCGGAGCAATGTGGGCGTCGATATTTACCTTGCTCGAAAGTTTACATCCCGGCTCATTTAGAATTCCCGAGAGCGAACTCACTGATCTCTCACATTTTTTTTATTACAGTTTCGTCACGCTCACTACGTTGGGCTACGGAGACATTACACCGATCACTTCGGGTGCCCGGTCCGTTTCTATTATCGAGGCCATCATTGGCCAGCTTTATATTGCGATTCTGGTTTCAAGACTTGTGGGCGTGCATATCGCACAGTCTTTCAATAAGTGACAAAGTAAAGAAATGAGTTGAATCGAGATAGGGGGAGGCCTCACGACCTCCGCCCTCTCACACCACCCGGCATACGGGTCCGTACCGGGCGGTTCACATAATCTTGGCTAAATATTCGTAACGATTTTGGAGACAAATGAGTCCCATCTCGGCAAAGAAACGATTGGGCGTCGCTACTTTTAATGGCTTTGCATTGGACAATGCCCATGGACCTTTTCGCGACCCGGCCACTCCGCAGGCCGACTTCTTTCCGACACCCATTGCTGTCAGGTTCCTAAACCGGGTGTGGCAATTCTTTATCCATTGCTTTATCATAAAGCAGCGGAGTCGCCGACGTATCCAGCTATCCAGATCTCTGAACGTTGTTGGCGTTTCAACTAGTTTGTAGTATCCAAGCCACCCGCCAAGGTAGGCGTTTAGCTCTTTGATAACTTGCTGCAGTGAGATTCCCCTTGACCGACGTGTGATCTTTCTGGTCCGGTGTTTGACGTTTTTGAGGGCTTTTATCGACGGCTTGATCTTCAGCCATCGCCCGGAGGTGAAGCTGAAGCCCAGGAATTGCCTCTCCTGGGGTCTGGCTACTGCACTTTTCTGTCGATTCACTTTGAGCTTCAATCGGTTATCGAGAAAGCGCTCGATAGAGTCCATCACCCTCGCTCCGGCCCTTTGGGAACGTACATACACATTGCAATCATCGGCGTAGCGGCAGAACCTGTGCCCCCGACGTTCCAGTTCCTTGTCCAGCTCATCCAGCAGGATGTTGCTCAAAAGGGGTGACAGCGGACCCCCCTGGGGGGTCCCCTCATATCGTTCTATCACGACCCCGTTGACCATAATGCCGGCCTGAAGGTACAGGCGGATCAGCTTTAAGATCCTTTTATCTGATATTCTTCTGGCGATTCTGCCCATCAGAATATCGTGATTGATCCGGTCAAAACACTTTTCCAGGTCGACATCAACGACCCATCCATAACCTTTAGCGATGTATTCTTTAGCCTGCCGCAGCGCCTGGTGCGCGTTTCGGCCCGGCCTGAAACCATAGCTATTGATTGAAAATGTCGGGTCGTATATCGGCGACAACACCTGTAACAATGCTTGTTGGATGAATCGGTCCGCCACAGTGGGGATACCCAGCATTCGGGTTCCTCCACCGGGCTTGGGGATCATCACTTGCTTCACCGGCTGCGGCTTGAATTGCCCGTTGAGCAGCTGTTGGCGAATGTTCGGCCACTGTCCCTGAAGAAAACCTCGCAGGTCGCTGACCGTCATCCCGTCAATCCCGGGGCTGCCCTTGTTGGCCTGAACGCGTTTCAATGCCTTTAGCAGGTTCTCTCTTTGGACCACCTCTTCCATTGTTACGATACTTATGGGTTCAGCGCTATCAAATGCCTTTGACACTTGACACGCCGGTCCTGTCTCCTTTTGGGCTTCACCCTCGGGATTTACAGACCGGCCCCATTCAAGCCTGAGTTGCTGTGCCGCCATGTCAATGAATCCTATAAGCCTTACCGCTGATTATATGTTCGGCCCTTCAGGCTGGCCCTCAGCCCTACTATGGCCTCTGCTGACTTCTGCCATGGGATCAAGGTTCGATTGCTCGAACCCTCAGCCAATTCGCCTCGCACGCGACGCTCCAGGGCAACATGGCAGATCTCCCCGGGTAAGCGCAGCTGCCTCCGCTCCACATCCGCCGCATTTACTACGGTATCCCTTGATGGCTATGGGCTTTGCTTTGTCACGTAAGCTCACCCGAATATCGCAGCCTTTTATGCGGTTCGTGTTCCTCGGATCGGAGCTTTGCCTCGGGCTTCCTTCAGACCCCACCTCGCGATGGACGCCCTTGCCTTTGGCTAGCAGTTTCCACCATCAGGACCTGCAGGGGACTTTAACCCCCAAGCCGCTGCACATGCCGGGCACACGTGAGTGCTCCTCCCGCAGAGCGGGAGGCCTCAGGTAGCCCCCCCGAGGGGGGCGTTCACAACGGGAAAGCCCCTTTTGGGGCTCAATTAAAATGTTAATCGAAATCTAATTCTAACTGTTGCTTTTCAATCTTTTCTTGATCACGGATGTATTTTCTTATACTTGCTTCATCCAATCCAACCGTACTTACACAATATCCTCGGGACCAAAAATGGAGCCCTGTAACTCGGTTATTACCCAAAAGATTCCGATGGATGCGAACGGCACTCTTTCCTTTCAAAAAACCGATCACAAACGCAATACTGAATTTGGGCGGAACGCTTAAACAAATATGGATATGGTCAGGCATCAAGTGCCCCTCAATAAATTCAACCCCTCTCTGTCGACACAGATCCTTTATTATCTGCCCTACCCGTTCGCGAAACTTTCCATATAGTTTCTTTTTTCGGTATTTCGGAACTATTACTATATGGTATTTGCATTCCCATCGAACATGCGATAAACTTTGCCAATCATGCATAGGTTCTTCCTCCCGGTTGCTCCTACAGGGGCTTTCCCGTTGGAAGAACCTATATTTTTTCTCACCGGAACGGTAGAACCTTTCCGGGTCCACCACTGGAAGTGGTGGGTTTAAATCAAACTAAGTGTTAATCTGGAGATCCCGTTTGAACACAAGATTGTTTCTTGATAGGAAATAGTTGGAGGTTTTACCATGGAGAGGAAAGATTGGTATATCTGCCTTGGCAAGCGGTTTTTGGATCTGAACATGATCTTAGCCTTGGGACCTGCTCTGCTGCCAGCTTTCCTGACTGTTGCTACTCTCGTTAAGATCAAGTTAGGATTCCCGATTCTTTTCCGGCAAGTCCGCCCGGGATTTAAGTGCCGCCCTTTCATGATGTACAAATTCCGCACCATGACCGATGGCCAAGATTCGGAAGGGAATCTATTGCCTGATGTGAAGCGGTTAACTTCATTCGGGCAGTTTCTTCGAAGCACCAGCCTGGATGAACTTCCGGAGTTGTTTAACGTCATTAAAGGAGATATGAGTCTTGTAGGGCCAAGACCACTGCTTATGCAGTATCTTGATCGCTATACACTGGAACAAGCTCGTCGACACGAAGTAAAACCCGGCGTCACAGGATGGGCTCAAGTCAATGGCAGAAATGCCATTACTTGGGAACAAAAGTTCGAATATGACATCTGGTACGTAGACAATCAGTCTTTTAGCCTCGATCTGAAAATTATTGCCCTTACCATATTGAAAATTCTTAAACGCGAAGGGATAAATCAGCCAGGCCAGGCTACAATGAAAGAATTTGAAGGAATTTAAAGAGATTAAAATTTAGAGGATTCCAAATTGAATAAAGAATTAAAACAAATTGCAGTTTTTGGTGCCGGTGGATTTGGGCTTGAAGTTGCCATGCTTATTGAGCAAATTAATGAAAAGTCTTATGAATGGGACCTTGTTGGTTTTTTTGATGATGGGGTCAATGTTGGAGAAGTTATTAATTCATATCCGGTTTTGGGAGGTATAACGGAATTAAATCATTGGGAAAAAGAATTATATATAGTCTTTGCTTTAGGAATTCCCACAACAAAAAAATCAGTTTTTAAAAGAATACAAAATAAAAATATATCTTATCCAGTGTTGATACATCCTAATGTTATTATTGGAAAAAGGAAATATGTAAGCATAGGTGAAGGGTGCATCATAACGGCAGGAAACATAATCACTACTAATATATCAATTGGAAAACATGTAATTTTAAATCTATCTTGCACCGTTGGACATGAAACCGAAATCGGAGATTTTTCTTCATTTATGCCGACTTGCAATATTTCTGGAGAAGTTGAAATTGGCAAAGCTACTTTTTGGGGAACCGGCGCGAAAGTTATTAATAGAGTCAAAGTTGGAAATAATGTAATTATAGGTGCAGGTTCTGTTGTAACAAAAAATATTCCAGATAATGTTACAGCTGTCGGTGTGCCGGCCAGGGTGATTAAAAAATTAGCTGACGAAGACGTTCAAAGACCCTAAAAGTTTATTACCCATTTCAGCTCAAGGCTGTTTTGGGTAATTGCAAAGTTTGTATGGATTTTTAAAATTAATTCAAATTTCAAAACCAAACCTTCTGAATCGAAACGAATTTTTCTATCTCCGCCGCACATGGGCGGTGATGAATTGAGATTTGTTAAAGATGCATTTGAAAGCAACTATATTGCCCCGTTAGGGCCACAGGTGGACGCATTTGAACGTGAATTTTCGGAACATGTTGGGATAAAACACTGTTTGGCGCTTTCTAGCGGTACGGCGGCTATGCATCTGGCTTTACGACATTTGGGGGTTGGGCCGGGTGATGAGGTCATTGCTTCAACACTGACTTTTATCGGCAGTGTTTCGCCGATTATTTTTCAGGGAGCTACGCCTGTTTTTATCGATGCAGATCGTTCGACTTGGAATATGGATACAAATCTTCTTGCGGCGGAGCTTAAAATCTGTGCTGCAAAAGGAAAACTTCCCAGGGCTGTTATTCCAACAGACCTTTATGGCCAGTGTGCCAATTATGATGAAATCGAGGAAATTTGTGACAGGTATAAAATCCCCATTATTATCGATGCAGCGGAATCCTTGGGAGCAACATACAACAATCGGAGCGCAGGCGATACAGGCCGTGCATCCATCTTCTCATTTAACGGCAATAAAATTATTACCACTTCGGGCGGGGGAATGCTGGCGTCAAACGATAAAAACCTTATTGATCATGCTCGAAAGCTGTCCCAACAGGCCAGGGAGCCTTTGCCACATTATGAACACATAGAAATCGGCTATAACTATCGCATGAGCAATATCCTCGCAGCCATTGGAAGAGGACAGCTTAAAGTGCTTATGGAACGAACAGCAAGAAAACGCGAAATTTTTGATTTTTATAAAAGCAGCTTGGGGGATGTCCCAGGAATCGAATTCATGCCCGAAGCTGCATACGGTAAATCGAGCCGTTGGCTCACTGTTATTCTGATTACACCGGAAAAGTTCGGTGCTGACAAGGAAACGGTAAGGGTAGCCCTTGAAGTAGAAAATATTGAATCTCGACCGGTGTGGAAACCCATGCATCTGCAACCTGTATTTTATGTCGAAAATAATCACTTAACTCTAAAAGCTAAAACTAATACAAGAAACACCTATCATGCCAGAGTTGTGGGCGGAGGTGTTTCAGAAGATTTGTTCAACCGAGGACTTTGTTTGCCCTCAGGAACGGCCATGACTGAGGAAGATCTCAATCGAGTCGTAAACGTAATCACCAGTTTCCAAAGATAAATGGTTAATATCCTACTTTTTAATTTAACAACCATTCCCAAATAGGCACGATGTTCAGAGTACGATTTCTACTTTTTTCCACCCGTTTTTCCGAATCGTTTATAATCATTCCTGCGTTCAAATCCATTTCC
>ENA-OSEO01003516-OSEO01003516.1-sediment-metagenome-genome-assembly--contig:-NODE-3516-length-18380-cov-6.749221_pt1 | contig 18380 bp, 16 predicted proteins | sample MGYA00237883_ERZ534232 | MGnify/ENA metagenome assembly ERZ534232
TTGATCTTGCAGAACAACGGCGCCTGATCGCCGGCGAAATCGCGCGTGAACTCCTCCCACTGCCGACGGTCGGCGAACAGGTAGATCCTGAGCTTGCTCGAGGTTTCGATAGGTTCGGCCAACTGGTCATTGTAGCCGCGGTAGGCCGATTCGACAAACCCGGGGATCATCCGCAATAGGAGCGGCTGGCGGACAGTGGTGAAGACCTCGTAATGAGCAGTGGTGAGCCGCAATCCCGGGCCGAACTCGTCGTTCCACGATTCCGCCGCAACCAGGGCCGGCAGTCGTTCGCTCCGCAGGCGGTCCAGGGCCAGGGTCATATCCTGTCCCGGTTCGGCCAAGCCGGCCGCAGGCGCACGGGGACTGTACGAGGGGGAGCACCCCACGACCGATAACAGCGTTGTCATTGTCAGAAACACCAGCTTCCGAGCCATGCGCCCTCCTCCATGCTCCAATACGTCGAGGCCACGGTTCACCAAAGTATAGCAAATCGGGGGCCACGAGGGGATGGCTTTCTTGAGCCATACGGACAACGTTCGAGAGAGCGTGTGAGAAACGGCCGGTGCCGCGAGAGACGGCTTCCCACACCTTCTCAGGCGCTGTCGGACGGGGCGCCGAACACCTGGGCCGTGTACAGGTAGACCTCAGTCTGGGGATCCTCCCAGGCATCCGCGGGAAGACCGGCTTTGTGGGAACAGCAGTACGACAGGAATTGTTCTCTGGTCCAGCCGGTTTCGATGGCCACCTGGGGCAGGAAGCAGCCTGAGGCGTATCCCCGTTTGACGTAGACACCATCTACGCCGAGACGCAGGCTCAGTGGGTCATCCGTCCGCCGCAGCGGCGAGAGCACCGAAATCTCGATATCCAGGTCGTTCAACTCTCGCGCCAAGAGCGGGTGGCCGAAGAAGCGCGGATCCTTGCTGGCCGAGGCGTCTGCCATCTCCGCCACCAGTTCGACGAGAGGACGATCCGAGACGAACTGGCCAATGCACCCTCGGAGCTTGCCTCGGACCTTCAATGTGACGAAACACCCACAGGGCGCGTTCAGAGCGGGATCGTCGGACGGCAGCACGGGCCGTGGCGTACCGCAGACCACCGCACTAACGGTGTCGCGGGCAATCCGAAGCAACGTATGCTTCTGCGCGTCGTTCAGTGCATCCATTTGATCACGAGGAACCCCCCGATCAGAAGAGCAACGAAGGCCAGGGAGAACCAGTTGAAGTACTTCTCGATGACCGGCCGGATCGCCTCGCCTTTCCAGCCCATCAGGCCGGCTACCATGAAGAACCGGGCCGACCGGCTCAATACTGACGCCACGATGAAACCCGCAAAGTTGATGCGGGCTATGCCCGCGGAGATCGTGCAGACCTTGTAGGGCAGCGGCGTGAATCCGCAAGTGAAGACCACCCAGAAATCGTACTTGTCGTACCAGCCCTGGAACTTGGCAAAATTCTCCGGCGTCAGCCCGATGGGTCCGAGATGGGCGAAGACCCAGGCGCCAATCGCGTCCCATAGAAAGACGCCAATACCGTAGCCGAGAATCCCCCCCAGAATCGAGGCGAGGGAGCAGGCCAGAGCGAACCGCAGCCACCTTCGCGGCGAGCCCAGGGCCAGTGGCGCCAGCAAGACGTCCGGCGGAACGGGAAAGAAGCTCGATTCCGCGAAGCTCAGCAGAAACAGAGCCGTCACCCCGTGGGGGGTATCCGCAAAATGGATGACCCAGTCGTACAGTCGTCTGTGCCAGTGCCACCAGACAACCGGCATAATTTGCGCAGACTCCTTGGGCATTTCACTCATTCCGGCCTCATTGACTTCGATAGGATGTTCAAGATATGCCCGGGCCGATATAATGTCAACAGACGATTCCGGTTCGAGCCGGACGCGAACTGGTAGGGAGTCCTCCCCTGTGACGTGGATGCGAACCATCGATGGAAGATGTGCCACAACTCGAGTACCTCGGCAACGGGCTGCTGGTCCGTGCCCCTGCCAAGATCAATCTGAGCCTGCTGATCGCCGGCAAACGACCGGACGGCTTTCACGAGATCGAAACCGTGATGGCCAAGGTGAACTGGTTCGACGAGATACGGATCCAACCGGCCGGAGGGACGGATATCGAGTTTGCCTGTCAGGGCCCCTGCTGGGCGCCCGCGGATCAGACGAATCTGGTCTACCGGGCGGCCGAGTTGATCCTCGGCACCTGCGGCCTCGCGGGCCACGTGAGACTCACGCTGACCAAGAACATCCCGGCCGGTTCGGGGTTGGGCTCGGGAAGCAGTGACGCCGCCACGACGCTAATCGGCCTTAACGCGTACCTGGACCTGGGGTTGCTCCAGTCTCAACTCATGGACCTGGCCGCTCGGCTCGGCAGCGATGTGGCGTTCTTTCTCAATGGTCCGCTGGCCCTGAGCACGGGACGGGGCGAAAAAACCTCGATACTGCCCGCCCGATTCGATTTTGCGGCGGTACTGGTCCTGCCGAACGTAAGCTCTTCCACCAAAGAGGTTTACGCACATTACCACCACGACCCCGCCCTCTACCGGCAGCTCCGGTCCCGGATGAATGCGTTTCTCGAAAAGAACAGACTTGATCTGCTGGCCGGGATGTGCGCAAATATGCTCGAAAGCAGTTGCTTTCGTCGGTATGAGGAACTTGGAGACTTGAAGGAAGCCATTCAGACGCTCGATGTGGGGCCCGTTTGCCTCAGCGGCAGTGGTTCTGCTCTGTTCTGCCTCCTCGATCCTGCGGATGAAGAACGGGCCGAACGGGTGCGAGAGACCATTGCGGAGAAGACGGGCTGTGCCAGCGTTGTTGTGAGGAACAACCAATGGTAGCGTTTTGGGAGAGGCACAGACATGGACATAACGGAGGTGCAAGTCCGCCTGGTCCGAACCAGAGACGAACGGCTCAAGGCGTACTGTTCCATGACGGTCGATCACGAGTTCGTGATTCGTGACATCAAGGTCATTGCGGGAGCGGGCGGCTATTTCGTGGCCATGCCGTCACGAAAGATGAGCGACCACTGTGACAAGTGCGGAAGAAAGAATCATGTCCGAGCGAAGTTCTGCAACGCCTGCGGGCGAGCCCTGCCGTCCGGACGAGCCAGGAAGGATTCCCAGGGCAAGGTCCGATTCCACGCGGACATCGCCCATCCCATCAACCTGGAGTGCAGGAGGCGCATCCAGAGGGAGGTGGTGAACGCTTATCAGGAGGAATTGGAGAGATCCAGACAGCCAGGCTACCAACCGGTTGAATTGGATGAGCCGGACGACGAGATCCCCGAATTGGTGATCTGATCTTCGTCTGGCCGAAGCGGCACCGATACACTGTCAGGCGATCAGGTCCTCCAGGACCTTATCGAGTGCCACTTCAAGTCGTTCCGTCAGGTCATAGTTGCCCTCGGTGATCTGCTGGCGCAGATGGAGCACCTTCTGTTGACGGACCTCGGGAAGGGAGGCAATCCGCTTCAGAACCTGCCCCAGAGGGGTGTGGTGTATGTTGTCGAGGATCTGCTCCATGACCAAGTCCTTATCCTGCGAAAGATCCATGTCGAGCGGATTGATCCACTGCTCACGTTCTCGCCCGAACTCGCTGGAATCATGCTCCGGCATTGGCGCTACCCTGCTCATAAGGCCGTTCTGTCTGGGCTACACTACCACCCAAGGAATCCCGCATACCACTATATGTTGTATGCCCCGCAATTCCCAATGAGGCCCAGCACACTACTGATATCGACACATCTCCCTGCAAAACTTTAGCGAAGTTCTGCCATGCCGGAGCGACTTCTGCGCAAAGATGGGCAGGTTCGAAAGCGGTTTTCAGGGGCTTGACGCGACGCGGCGCCACCGGGCAGCGGTCTGGCGCGATCTTGCGGAAAGGAATAGCGCCTCTGCCTCTGGAAGATGGGGAACCTACTATATATAGTGATACACGGAGCCACCGCCGTGGCAAGCAAGGGAACCGCAAGCCGGCGCTCCGTGAGGAGCAATGACTTCGACCCTCAGTAATAATACACGAAGTCAAAATCGATGTCCCACTGATCCGGCATCCCTTTCTTCTTGCTCAGCTTCATGCGGTCGCAGTCCAGGAAGACCCACGTGGATTGCATGGTCGAAAGGAACTTGGCTGCCTGAGTGATCGTCACATCCTTGAGCCAGACCCGGGCATCCTGACGCTTCTTGCCGCCGCTGGTGTTCGGGATTGCGGTTCGATGACTGCATCGGCTGGCGACAATGCCGCACAGGTTCGCCGCACTATCGATGGCCTTGCTGTACACGAACTCGCCAGCCATGCGGTTGGGATCGACGGGATTGGTTCGCTGTGGGTCGATCTTCAGGATCTCCATGATGCTCGTCTGGCCTTCCAGGAGCAGACTATAGTCGTTGTCCCGTTCGCGTTGGGCCGTCGGCAGATACACGCCCCAGACGAGCAAGGGCCATACTCCCACGAGGGCAGGAATCAACAGGTAGTAGAATACTGGATTTCGGTAGATATCCCGCATGATGAGGTCCTTCATCCCTTCTTCTTGACCGGCAGGGTCACCGTGAATTTATCCTGTTCCCCTTCCGGCGTGATGCTCGTGGAGCCGATCTCCAGGCCTTCCTTCCGTAGTGCGTCCAGCACCAGGTCCACAGCGCTCCGCCGGCCGGTCGTCGCCCCAATGATGATGGTATTGCTCGATGTCAGCGTGATCGTGTCGATGGCCAGGCCCGTCTGCTTGGCGCAACTGTTCAGCGCCTTGAGCACTTGAGTCATTCTCCCGGAGACGGAACCCTGGTCTCCCGTGCCGGTTCTCTCGTTGCGCAGGATTCTCAGAGCCCTCTCAAGGTTGTTGACGGTCTCTTTCATGGTCTTGGGAAGTTCCTTCCGGCCCGGCATCACCGCCAGGTAATCCGGCTCGAACTTGGCGCGCAGCATCGCGCGATGCTGATTCTCCCGGAGCAACTGCGAATGGAAGAAGATCCCGACAGCCAGCAGGAGAATCGTCAGCGAGATGCTCAGAAAACGCACGGCCTTTTGCTGACGCAGCTTCTTGCCGAGAAACGGCAGGTGGTCGTTGCGAAGGTTGATGCTGCTGGCACGTTCCTCCAACCCCAGGGCGGCGCCGTAAGCCAAGGCGAAGTCTACGGCGTTGGCCGCAGCAGCGACCGTCTTCGGCTCCCCGCCCGCCAGGGCCGTGAGACTGCACTCCTGGACGGGACGCCCCATTCTCTCCTCGACGGACTGCGAGGCGAGTTCGCCGCTCACGTCGGACACGCAGAGCCGACCCACTGGGTGCGTCGCCTCAGCCAGGGCCGTGGTCACGAGAGCCTCCCGCACAAGCAACGAGGTCCGGTCCTGCGCAGCCCCGATCAGGAACGTCCGCAGGGTGGGAACCTCACCCGACCCGCAGACCGCGACCAGGTAGCCGCGGTTGTCGGAGAGCGAGGCATACAGGGTGCCACCTTCGGCCGCCCCCTGTGGCGTCCCGGCATACGCGAGCAGATAGCGGGACAGGCAGCAGACGTCGGGGTCGATAGCCACCGGATCAATGCCGTTGGCCTGCAAGTGCTGGATGATCTCCGTCAGCACGGCACGCCGGGCCGTGAAAACGTTGAGTTGCGCCCCCTCTTCCCCGGTCGAGGCGATTCGGAACGCCACCGCGACGTCCGATACATCTGTTGCCAGCGTCTCCTCAGTGTCGAAGCGGACCGTAGCGGCCACCTTCCTGGGGTCGCTGAATTCACTGTGCACGGCGTGCTGCATGAACGCACCGCAATCCAGCGCGATCGCCGACTCGGTGAACCGGACCTTCCGCTCCCGGCAGGCCAGGGCGATCCGGTCACACAGGGCCGACCAACTGGATTCGCCATCCTCAACAGAAACGGAGAAACAATCCAGCAGCTTCTGGTCGCGGCCCTGCGAGGCCAGGCACACGACCGTCGCCCGATGGTTCCTCAGGTAGATTCCTAACCGATTTCCCGACTGCACGATCTCAGATCTCCAAAACTCATATCGCTACTTCCGTGTTTCGTCAAAAAGGGATTGGCTCATCACTCCTCAGTCGCCAACTACAGCGATCGGCTGGACTTTGTCCCCCTCCTTGCTCACCGCTGCCATCGCGGTGGCGCGGGCTACGCCGCAGGTAGCTGTGACCCGGATGGTGAAGACCGTGCTGGCCACCGTAATGAAGTCCCTGCACTCCTCGATCGAGTCGGAATGACCGATAAGCGCACGCTTGAGATCGTTGACATCGGTGACCGGCTTGGCCTTACGCAACTGGATGATCCCCTCGGCGATCTTGGGAGCGTTCATGGCACTGCCGAATGTCAACGCCGCCTCCAGGACGTGCCGCGGAGCGGTATTGACATTGACGTGCCTCGTGGCCCAGAGCCCCAGATACCGCATCGCCGATTCATGACGGCTGTCGCTCTCAATGCTCTGGCGGGTCAGAAGCGCCCTATTCAACATGGAACTGTGGAACAGCCTGGCGAATTCCTGGTTCTGCTGCTCCATCTGTTCGGCCGGGGTGAGAGTCTTCGTGACGGTCCGACGCACGGGGGCCGTGGCCGTTCGGCTCGGGGTCGGTCGGACAATTCGGGTCCTCACTGCGACCGGCGGCGCCACTCGCGTCGTTTCGGGCTTGAATTCCAGTTTGAACGGCTTGACGCTCACCATCTTCGCCAGGTCCCTGTTCAGATCGGCCATCTCCTGAGACGTGTAACCCATCCACTCACAGAACGTCGCCCAACTGACGCCGGCCTCCTCCTGCAACTTCTGATCTTCGAGCAGGGTCCAGCTCAGCGGGTACTTGGCGTTCTCATCCTCGATCTCAATCTTCACCTTGGCGGCGCCGATCTCGAACTCTACCGGCCTGGTCACCAGCGGCCAGGGAGGACCGTACGGCCCGGGAATCTGCACGTTTGCTGTTCTCGCCCAGAGTGCGGCGTCCGCATCCATATCATTGATATCGTTGGTGTCCGCGAGCCGAGGCTTCTTGCGGCTCTTCGTCGTCTCCTCTTTCGTCGCGTCCTCCTGGAAATTCGGGTCCTCCAGACGCTTCTGAGCCAGGTACAACTCCATCTGGTCCAGTAGTCTCTGGTACTCGGGCTCGCTCATTGCGAAGACGTCCGAGAAATCGGGCTCATTCGGGCGGCTGATCAACGGAAACTCCAGGCTCCCCAGCGATGACAGTGCATATCTCATGCCGGAGGCGCAGGCATGCCGGGCGATGCTGTAGTCGATGTGATACTGGTCGCGATGGCGACGCGCCGCCACCCGCACGGTCAGGGTATACCCGAGCGTCGACAGGATGACGAGAATCACCAGCGTGATCAGCAGGATCACCCCGGCAGGATTCCGTTGCTTACTTGCGTCTGGTTTGTATAGGGGTTCGTGCATTGGGCGCCGATCCTCGCGGCAGTTGCGTCTTCGTCGTACTGCTGTTTGTTGTCCGGTCGGTGGCCGGCCGGCCCTTTTGGTCCTGCGTCTCGGTCTCGGACGGCTGCTCCTCGTTCGGATCCTCCGTCTGGTTCGGGTCCTCGGACGCGTCCAGCGTGAATTTGATCTTTCGCATCGCGTTGATGGCGATCGTCCGGCTGATCTTCTCTTCCTCGGGGACATCCAGGGTCCCCTGTACGGTCTCGATGGGCTCGGCGAAGGAAATCGTGACTCTCAGGCCTGTGGGAGGCGCCGACGGCGGCCACTCATCGACCAGGTCCTCGCCTTTGTATGCCTGGATCTGGAAAAACGTCACGCCGCGACAGATCGGCACGAACGGGTAGTTCTTCTCCCAGTCCTCGCGCTGATCTTCGAGCAACCGGTCCTCCGGGCCCAGGCCCTCGCGACTGCGGTAGATGACCAGCCCGGGGGTGTCGCCCTCGCGGTCGTACCCGCCCCGCCAGACGATCTCCTCCAGAACCTGCTCCTTGTTGTCCTTGTCGCGAAATACGCGCCGGATGACCAGTTCGGACCGAGCGAAACGGTTATCGGGCCCGTTGCGGATCTGAATGATCGCGTCGTCGGCGCCCAACAGACGGTCCAGGTCCCGCGCAATCAGTTGCAGGACTTCCGCGGCCAGGGCCGGACTCTCCACCTTCGCCAGGACCGCGTTCGACGCCTGGTTCGCCCGGCTGTAGATGCCCAGGATCGCCGTGAGGATCATCCCGCCAATGATCACCGTCGCAATCATCTCGCCCAGCGAGAATCCCGCTTGGTGTCGCCATCGGTCCTTCCGCGCGATCGGGGAAGGGAACGACCGTGAGGAACACCGGTCCGCCCGCCGCTTCTGTCCGACTCGATGACTGCATTTCATTCGGCGTTCTCCTGCACCCGGCGTCACAAGACGGAGGGTTATCTCTGCTTCTGCTTCAGCAGCTCCATGACCTCGCCCGCACTCATCTTCTCGAGTTGCTCCTGCGTCAGCCCGTCGGTGGGTTCCCTGCCGCCGGTCTGGCCCGGCGCGCCGGCGCCTTCTTCCAGTTCCTTCTGCATCGTCCGCAGGACCATCGCCAACTCCATAATCGAGTCCACCTGCTTTGCCTTCTCCTCCTGCGTCGGATCGCCTTTGCTCTCGATGAACAGGTCCAGATTGTACTTGAGGAATGCGCCGTCCTCGGTCATCCTCAGGCCGCTCTTGACCCACTGGTCGAGCGTATCGAGATCCACGCCGGCGTACGATGCCGCCTCTTCGGCCGTCGCGAGAACCTGCTCGATCTCCAGCAACTCCAGATCCTCGCTTTCCACGAGCTGATCGGCCTGCCGATCGCTCAGTTCGGCGATCCAGTGCACCAACTCGACCTTCTGGCTCTCGCCGTGGGAGTCGGTGTACTCGGCCGAACAGACCGCACGAGCCCACATCTTCCCGCCGATGGGTTCGGGGAACGCTTCGATCACCGTCTGCCAGGAAATGTCGGGGTATTCCTCGCTGGCGCCGTATTCCACGGTCTCTTCCAGTGTGTCCGCGACGAGGACCTTCTCCAGGTTCTCGCGAGCCAGTTTGAAAGCTTCCATGCGTAAGGCCGAGTTCGCCGCCGAGGCGACACAACGGTTGATCACCAGCAGCACACTGGAGCTGGCCAGACCCAGAATGGCCAGGGCCGTCAGGACCTCAATCAGAGTAAAGGCCCCGACCCGAAACGGGCGGTCTGCCGCTCTGACAAGGATCATGTTGTCCATTCGGCTGTTCATCTGTCTTCACGAGTCGAAAGCCCCGATCCTTTACAGGAATGGGACTTCGTCTTTTGCCTTCGGGATCATCAGGGGCGGGGCCCCTGTGACCAATTGAACGATCGGGTTGAGACGGCTGACGATCACGGCGTACGGTTGTTCCGCTTCATCAAGGAACACGATCTTGCCGCCGTAGGTCCAGCCGCCGCGCCCGACGCGGAACTTGGTCCAGCGGTCGTTCGCATAGTCGCCGTCGTCGAACTCGACGTACGTGAGCCGACAGTTGCTCCCAAATGAGCCCTGCGCGATGATCTCCTGGTCCAATACTTCGGACAAATCCGACGACGTGATCTCGCGCAGCAGGTAGCTTTGTTCCGTCGGGTCCACGGTCATTTCATAGCGGCGCCCACTCTCGGCGGCGTTCGAGGCCGCCATCTGCATCAGGGACACGAAGTCCTGCACCTGGGCCCGGAAGCTGTTGCGTCGCAGGACGCCGAACAGGTTGGTCTGAGCCAGCAGGATCAGCAGTCCCATCAACGACAACACGATGAGCAACTCGGCCAGTGTAAACGCCGCGCTCCGCGCACGACCCGACTGAGACCGCGCAGACCGACGTCGCAACAGGACTTCGCCGGCAAGCCGGTCAGTTCGCATCCGTGCTGAGCAGGTCGGCATTTTCGCCCTCGCCATCCGGCTGACCATCGGCGCCGAAGCTCCGGATCAGGAACGGTTTGCCGTTCTCGGGGTAGAGCTCGTAGATGAACTCATTGCCCCAGCCGTCCGTCGGGATTTCGGTCGTTTCGAGATACCCGCCGGCCGGATAGTTCTTGGCGTCCACCGGAGGCTCGATCAGGACTCTCAGGCCCTCATCCTCCGCGGGATACCGGCCGGTGTCCATGTGGAACTGGTTCACCGCGTTGTGCAGAAGCCGGAGGCTGGCTTTCGTGGTGTTGATGCGTCCCTTGGTCACCTGGCCGCCGAAGTTCGACACGACCACGGCCATCAGCAGGCCCAGGATGATCAAGACCGCCATGAGCTCGACCATCGTGAAGCCACGTCGAAATTGTCTTCTCCTGTTCTCCTTCATAATCCTGTCACTCCCAGTACTGACTAAAACTCCATCGTGGAAATCCGTAGAATCGGCAGAATCGTCGCATAGGCGATCAATCCCACAATTGCCGCCATGGCAATGATGATGACGGGCTCGACCGCGGCGCTGAGCCGCTCGATGACGACGTCCGTGGAGCCTTCCAGGTTCTCGCTGATGCTCTTGAGCATGGTCTCCAGCTCGCCGCTCTTTTCCCCGACCGCGACCATGTGGGCGATGGCCGGCTCGATCACGCCGCTGTCCCGCAGGGGCGTGGCAATGTCGGCGCCCGCCAGGATGCGCTCCCGCGCCTGCTGGATGGCCCGTTTCATCAGCGTGTTGCGCGTCGTCTCGCCGACGACGCGCAGCGACTCGGCCACCGACAGGCCCGAGCCGATCAGGGTCGAGAGTGTCGAGGCAAAGCGCGCCACCACCCGCTGCTTGATCAGCGGGCCGAAGACCGGCAGTGACAACAGGAACCGGTCACGCAGATAGGCGCCGCGATTCGTCCGGAAGAAGCGACGTAGCGCGACGACCCCTGCGGCGATCGCGCCGATCAGGATGAACACCCGCCAACTCGTCAGGATGTGGCTGAACCCCATCAACTGCTGCGTGATCCAGGGCAATTCCTGCCCAGCCCGCTGAATCTGGCTGCCGATCGTCGGAATCACCTTCGTCGTCAGGATCACGATGGCCGCCAGACAGAAGAACACCAGAACCAGCGGATAGATCATCGCCGTGAGCACTTTCGACTCCACCCGCTGGCGCTTCTCCATGAAGCCCGCAATGGTCTTGAGGCTCTCGCCCAGGGTGCCGGTGACCTCGCCGACGCGAACCATGGCCACGAAGATCACGTCGAAGTAGTTGTCGTAGTCCTTCAGGGCGTCGGTGAACGACTCGCCCGTCACGACCCGGTCTCGGATTTCCGTCACGGCGGTCTTGAATCGCGCATCGGACGTCTGGAGCGTCAGGACGGACAGCGACTCGGTCAGCTTGATCCCGGAGTTTAGGAGAGTGGAGAGCTGCTTGGTAAAATCGATGAGCTGCGACTTGCTGGCCCGACGGAATACGGAGAAGAGAGCCCGTTTGCCCTCGACGGCCGAGGTGACCTCCGTGAGAGACGAAGGATGCATGCTCCGCATCCGCAATTGCTTGCGTGCGGCGAACGGGCTTTCGGCGTTGATCGCCCCTTTGATCTTCCGGCCGTTGGCCGCGATCGCAATATATTCATATCTCGGCATAAGCTATCCGTGGCTGCGAGTCACGTCACCGTCATCACAGATCCGCCTGTGTCACCCGGAGCACCTCGGCAACGGTCGTCGTGCCGGCCAGCACCTTGCGTGCTCCGTCCATCCGAAGCGTCTGCATGCCGGCCTCCAGGGCGACTTTCTTGATCGTGCCGGCGGTCTCCTGCCGGTAGATCAATTCCTGTATCTTATCGTTGATGAGCATCACTTCATAGATGCCGGTTCGGCCGCGATAGCCCGTTTTGAAACAGCGCTCGCAGCCTTCCCCGACGTAGAAATGCGCCCCCTGGCTCTCCTCGGCCGATCCCAGACCCAGCTCGCTGAGCTCCTGGGCGGTGGGATGGGCCGGCCTCTTGCAGTCCGGGCAGACCCTTCGCACGAGCCGCTGGGCTACAATTGCGATCAGCGACGAACTCACCAGGTATGGCTCGACCCCAAGGTCCAATAATCGGCTGATGGCGCCGGCTGCATCGTTCGTGTGCAGGGTGCTGAACACCAGGTGTCCGGTGAGCGACGATTGAATGGCCATGCGGGCGGTCTCGATATCGCGGACCTCGCCGACCATGATCACGTCCGGGTCCTGACGCAGCACGTGCCGCAGCGAAGTGGCGAAGGTCATGCCCTTCTTGCTGGCCACCTGGATCTGGCTGATCCCCTCGAGTTGATACTCGATGGGATCCTCGATCGTGATGACGTTCTTCTCCGCAGAATTGATCCGGTTCAGGTACGCGTAGAGGCTGGTGCTCTTGCCGCTGCCGGTGGGCCCGGTGACGAAGATCACGCCGTGGGCGCGGTTCAGCAGGGAGTCGAGCTTCGTGAGATCGTCCGGCCACAGACCCAGCTCATCCAGGCCGTAAACGCCCGAGCTCTTGTCGAGAATACGCAGCACGCACCGCTCGCCGAAACTGGTCGGGACGGTGCTCACACGCAGATCGACCTCGCGCTGGCCCAAACGAACGGTGGAGCGCCCGTCCTGCGGCATTCTCCGTTCGGCGATGTCCATGCCCGCCATGACCTTGATACGCGAAATGATCAGCGGCAGGACGTTGCGGTTGAGGCTCAGTACGTCGTACAAGATGCCGTCCACACGATAGCGGATCTGGATCTTGGCCTCGTACGGGTGCACGTGGACGTCGCTGGCCCGCATCTGGAGGGCGCGGAACAGGACATCGTTCACGAGTCGGATCACCGGCGGACGGTTCACGACGTCCAGCAGGTCGTCGGAGGCGGAGACCTGGTCGACCAACTGGTCGAGATTCTGGGCATCCAGTTCCTCGGCCACCTCCTCGATCACCGTGCTGCGCTGCTGGTAAGCGGTATCGATCACCGAAGTGATCGCGGCCCGCGTGGAGACCGCCGGCCGGACCGGCACGTTCATCATCTTCGACACGTTGTCCAGGGCGTTCGTATCCAGGGGACGCGAGAGCACGACGGTCAGCTCGCCGTTGTCCTCTTCCCCCTTGATCCCGATCAGATGGTGGTGCTGGGCATACGTCGCCGGAACGCTGTGGATGAATTCCGAGGGGACGCGCTGGTCCGGGATCTCCGCCAGATACTCCCAGTGGAGCGCCTCCGCGAACAGCTTGAGGATCACGTCTTCCGTGAAGTACGGGCAGGTGAGCAGGACCTCATCCAGCCGGCCGCGGCCCTTGTTCTCGTCAAGGAACCGGGTCAGTTGTTCGGCGTCCACCAGCCCTGTCTTTCTGGCGGTCTGAACGAGCAATTCCTTCATAGCATCGATCCCAATCGGTAGCGTCACTCGTTAACGCGCGTCGAGCACCTTCGGAGGATCTATCGGCGTAGGTTTGACGCCGGGCCAGCTCTGATACTGCTGAAATTGCAGTTCGTGCTTCTCGAAGGCCTCTCGGTTCACCTGCGAGATCTTCTCCAGGTCTTCCATCCCGTGCCCCAGATCGCTGGCCGGTCGGATAACCTCGGCCTTGACGAAGACATAGAGCTTGCTCTCGTTGCCGGTGTTCTTGATGTTCCGGAACAGGCCGCCCACGACCGGGAGGTCACCCAGCAGGGGCACCTTTCCTACGTGTTTATCCTGCCGAAGGTCCAACATTCCACCGAGAATCACCGTGCTGCCGTCGGGCACCGTCACGGCGGTGGTCAGCTCGCTGCCTGTCTTGTCTGGCGGCTTCTCGCCACCGGAGGTGGTGAAGTCGGAGCGGGTCAGCCCGATGACCAGGCGAAGCAGTTCACCCTCGCTGATGTGGGGCGTGATGTTCATCTCGATGCCCGCCTCGTACGGCGTGAAGTCCACCGACGTGGTGAACGTCGGGACCGAGGCCTGTGTGCCCGTCCCGGCCGTGTTCACCGGAATGGACGACTGCGTCTCAACATACGTGGTCTTTGTGGTCTTGATCGTGCCGGGCTCGTTGTCGTTCACGAGGATCTTGGGCTTGGCCAGAACGCGCCCGTACCCCTTCCTCTGCATGGCGGTCAACAACGCGCCGATGTGCTTGTCCGCATAGTAGCCCTGGAACTGCTGATCGCCGGTGACGGTCTTGCCCGATTCCATGTCGATGAACCGATCCTGCGCCCCGGCCCCGGTCAGCGACGTCAGCACGCCCGCAGGCAGGCCACCCGCCTGGCCGGAGGTGTTCAGGAGGTCCGGGAAGCTCTGGACCACATTCAGATCGTACTCGAAACTGTCGTTCTTCGTAATCTCCACCAGGGTCACATCGATCAGGACCTGCGGCCGGCGCTTGTCCAACTGTTTGACCAGATTCGAGATCCACTCCTGGTTCTTCTTGCTCGCGTACACGACCAGCGAGTAGGTGTTGGGATCCGGAACGATCGTGATCTCTTCCTGTCTCTTTGTGACGACCGTTTCGATCTTTCCATCCCGACTCTCTTCTTGCGTTTCCTGGATCAATCCCTGGAGGACTTCCGCCAGATGGGACGGCGAGGAATTCTCGAGCGGATAGATTCGATACGGCATCTCTTCGAGATCCATGTCCGTATCGACGTATTCGACGATGGATGCGATCTTGGCATGCTGTTCCGGCGTGCCGTTGACCAGCAGGGAGTTGTTCGACTCGATCACGACCACCTGCGGCTGACCGACCAGCCCTTCTTCCGTCAGTTCCGCCGCGACCTGCACGGTGGCTTCAGGGACGACCGGGCCCTGGGTCACCCGCGGCTGGCCCGGCGTCTGGCCCGTGAGCCGCTGACCCCGCAGATACTGCTGCGAGTACCGCTGCGAGGCCGAGGTCTCGGGCATGCGGGCGATCACGCCCAGCTCCAGGAGCTTGTGCGCCACTTCCTCCGCATCGACGAACTTCATGCGGTAGAGTTGCAGCGCCCGCAAATCCTGCTGGGCGACGTCCAGGGCATCCACCAGTTCATCGACCGTGGTCAACTGCTCTTCTTCGCCGATCACGAGAATGCGGTTGGTCCGCTCGTCGGCATCCAGGTACACCGTCGGCTTGGCCTGTTCAGGCGCCTGGCCGCGGGCGGCCGCCTGCTGGGCCCGCGCCGTGTTCTGCGCCATCCGGTACTGGGCCATGCGCGTGCGATATTGCACATCCGTCTCGCCCGGCTGCTGTGCCATGATGGGCGCCGGCAGCTCCGGTGTTCCAATCGTCACGGTCACGTTCTCAAGCTGTTCGGCCAGCCCTTTGACTTTGTCCGCCAGTTCCTTGGCCATCGTGTACCGGAGCTGGCGGTACTTGAACTTCCGCGGCGTTCCCGGCTGATCCACCATTTCCAGCAATTGCTCAATCCGCGCCATGCGATGGGCGTAGGCCGTCACGATCAAGCTGCGGTTCTCCGTGATGGAGGTCACCTCCGCCACGCTCAGTCCCATGGCCTTCAGCAAGTTCTCGGCGCTGGAGTTGTCGATGTGCTTGAGTCTGAACACGTGGGTAATCACAGCGTCGCCGGCTTCGATCATCTGCCCCGGCAAACCCACCAGCTTCGGATCGCCCTTGACCAGGACCTCCAGCTTCGGAACGATGCGGACGATGTTGCCCTTGTGCCGGGTCATGACAAGGTCCCGCTCCTGGAGGGCCGACTCGAGGAACAGATACAGGTCTTTGACCTTGATGCGTCCCTGGAGATCCCCATTGAGCTTGACGGTCACGACCCCGGTCACCTTCTGCGGATCGTAGATGTAGCTGAGGTTCAGGTACTTGCCCACCAGGTCCAGCAGATCGATCACGGGCAGGCTCGGAGGCAGATTCACCTCGACGATGTGATCACCGTTGGCGAACTCGGGCGGCTCGTAGAGCGACGCGGACGACATCGTTTCGGCCGTCACGTTCGCCCGGGCGATATCGGTCATGGATTTGGGATCGAGTTTCGGTTGCGTAATCCGATCCGTCGGAAGGGTCTGTTCCGGCTCCGGAGGGACCGGCTCGTCCAGAGGCGTGGGAGCCGCCGATTCCGTGGCGATCGGCTCGACGATCCCCTCGGGCGGCGAGTTCTGATCCGGCGTGGTGCCGACCTGTCGAAGACCGGTTTCCACCGGGGACGCGACGCCATTGGCGTCGGACGGCACCGGAGATCCGGCGGCGCTCATCGGCGCCGCATCGGAAGCGGCCAGGGCATCGGTTGGCAACGCCGCCTGGCTGCGAGCCCGGTCATCGAGTGCGCGCTGATATCTCTCCCGCAGTTTCGCCTGCATTTCCCTGGACAACGCGAGCCTTTCCGGCTGACTGTCGTTGCCCGGCACTCTGATCGGCGCATCCATCGAGGACTCCAGCATGGCGACCGCCGGAATGGTCGAAGCCGTCGGCGCGCCCGGCGGCGCCGCCATGGCGCCGCGTTCCTGGAGGACCCGCGCGCCAAGCTGCACAGCCAGCCGGATGTCCTTCATCTGGAAGGCCGGACCGATAGCCACGATGTCTCCACCGTGGACGTCGATAATGGCTCTTAGCTTGTCTCTATCTTGAGGCGGATGGGCAAAGGTCCCAACGCAGAGCCCTCCCACGGCATGGCCGATCTCGGCGTTCGAAGATAGCGTCCCGATCGTGGAGGCAGACCCCAGCTTCGCGACGTCGAACTCCGTTCGCGTATCCACCAGTTCCAGAACGGCCAGAGCTTTCCGCAACTCGTCCCCCTCGCCGGTCACCAGCAGTGACTGTTTCTTGGGCACTTGGGACGCGGTGCCGATTCCCAGCCGGGCCAGGAAGTCCATCCCGCGTTCCGGGCTGATGTGTTTCAAGGGAACGACTTCGAGGCACGCCGCACCCGAAGGAGCGTTGCCCTCGCGCGCAAGCAGCGATCCGCTCCACAGCAACAGAATCCCAAGAACGGTTACAGTTAGAGATCGACCGGGACCGCGCGTGCCAAAGACCACGCTCCCAACCCCGTGCCGCCCTCTCCGGAGGACATGCCATTCCGCCATTTCGTACCTCGTATCCACGTCACCCTTCTCCGTTACTTCTAAAACAGCCGAAATCCAGTACTCTAAGTGACGAAGCTGTCGCAGCCGGATCGTGGTGGGGAACGGGTACTCCGCCCCCGGGCAGGACGAGCCAAGCATACGGCGCCTTCTACCTACTCAGACAGGCCGGCGGCGCAAAAGTTCCCGTCGCGCCCAGAAAATACCGTCTTTCCAGCACTGGCAGCGGCCGCCGACGCGCGGGCGGAAGGTCGTGGAGGACGTGTACGGTCTTTGACGTGTGTAGACATGATATGGATGTCGCGTCTCATAATTCCGGATCGTCGCGGGCAAATCCCCGGTGGAGCCGGGGTGTCGTGCCCAGGCAGGAAGGATTCCAGGACGATCACGGTCGCAAGGCAGACGGAAACAGGGGAGAATCGATCACTTCTTCGTGGCACGGCGCAGGTTGAGCTGCCTGATGAACTCCCGTTTCTGTTCCTCTCTTGCCGCATCCTTGTCGTCGTTGCGTTTCTCTCCCAGGGTCTCCAGCCTCTTGGTCTCCTGCGGACTGACCCGCGAGGACTTGTATTCCGCGATCAACTCGCTGGCCGTGGCCTGATCCACGGCATTTCCGTCCGTCTGATCGTTCAGTTCCTTGAGCTTGTTGAACAGGTTGCCCAAGGCCGCCTGCTCCTCGTCATTCAGTTGTGCCTTGGCATCCGGTGCGTCCGCAAAAGCCGGCGGGTCCGAAGCCTGCGGCTGGCCGGCGGGATCCTCAATGACTTTCACGCCCACCGCCCGCGGAGCCTTTCGGGGTGTCGAAGACGGCGACGTACGGTTGACCTCCAGTTGGTTGGCGCGATTCGGTACCGCCTCGACCGTCATGGGGATGATGTTGCGACCGTCCCAGCAGGTGATCGAGCCCTGTTTTACTTCTCTGATCACCAGGTGGCCGACCGGGCTGCCGGCTTTAACCCACTGATACGTGTTGTCCGGCAGACGAATATACGCGAACGAAAACTGCGGATCCGAGGAGGTGCAGCTCGTTCCCACCAATTCGAACTTCGGGCTCGAAGCCGGAGGCTTGACGGCTGGCGACCGAGGCGCGGCGGCGGTCTTTGTGGTCTTCGATCCGGCGGCGGGCGGGAGCCGGGGGTCGATAATATCCTTGAATAACTCCGCCTGTTTCACCAGCGGCGGCGTATCCTGACTGACCTCGGTCTTGTCGCCGTACTGCTCCCGGAACCTCTCGACCGCACTGGGCGCCGCGATGATCTTCTCCATCTGTTGGTCGTCCTGGCCGCCCCAGTGGATCAGCGACACCGGTCCCAGGACCGAAGCCAACACAACGCCCGCCAGGGCCACCGCTGCCACACCCGTAATGCGCAATGTCTTGATCATAAGGTACACCCCTTCCTCAGTCTTTGACATGGCCGGCGGCCGCGGGTTCCCTCCAATGGACGATTTTTTGCATGTACTCCTCCTCGTGCCCGGCAAATCCGGTACTCTTTTCCGGCGTGTGGCACATCACGCAGGTCATCTGGGGTTGCCTGGTGGGCTTGAG
>ENA-OSEO01003518-OSEO01003518.1-sediment-metagenome-genome-assembly--contig:-NODE-3518-length-18369-cov-3.979335_pt1 | contig 18369 bp, 15 predicted proteins | sample MGYA00237883_ERZ534232 | MGnify/ENA metagenome assembly ERZ534232
CAATCAGCACCAGCCCCACGACGGCAAAGGAACCGATGCGGCTGTCCTTCATGATGGCGAGGGTCCGTTCCCGATCTTTTCCCCCCGCAAGGCCGTCGATCGTGTCGGCAAACCCGTCGAGATGCAGGGCCCCCGTCACAACGACCAGTGTCGCAATCACCAGTATATCGGCAAGGAGCGGGGGAAGGAGCAGCGCCAGGAGAGACCTCACTCCCAGCAGGATGAGGCCGATCAGGAGCCCGACCAAGGGGAACAAGGACATGGATGCCCCCAATGCCTCATCGTCCGTGTCACGATTCCCCGGGACCGGTATGATCGTGAGAAATTGAAGTGCGGTCAGAAATCCTTTCATCATGCCGTCATTCCATTCGTTGCGGTCCGATCACAGGGCCGTATCCACCCCTGCCGATCCGAATGTCGCCATCTCGTTCATCATTCTGACGGATGCTTCCATAATGGAGATCCCCAGGGCGGCCCCCGTCCCCTCTCCCAGTCTCATGCCGAGATCGAGCAGCGGCTGCTGCCCTGTCGCCTCGAGCATCGCCCGGTGCCCGGTTTCGGTGGAGAGATGCGCATAGAAAAGGTATTCGTCGATGATGGGATTCATCCGGGCGGCGATCAGGGCCCCCGCCGTCGATATGAACCCGTCCACCACCACCGGTATCCGGAGGGCGGCGCAGCCGATGACGAGTCCCGCTATCCCTCCTATCTCAAAACCGCCCACCTTGGCAAGGACATCGATGGGATCACCGGGGTCAGGATGATTAACGGCGATGGCTTTTTCAATGGCCGCCGACTTGACCCTGAGTGTCCGGTCATCAATGCCGGTTCCCCTTCCCGTCACCTTATTCGCGGGAATGCCCGTCAATACGGACAGGATGGCGCTGGAGGGAGTGGTGTTCCCGATCCCCATCTCCCCCGTTCCCGCCACATCCATGCCGTCCTTCGCGTATTCCCCGGCCAGATCGATGCCGACCTGTATCGATCGCAGTGCGTCGGCGCGCGTCATGGCGGGCCCTTTCGTGAAGTTACGTGTTCCATATCCCACCTTTCTCACCACCAGTCCGGGAGCCGGTTCAAAATCATGATGAACGCCTATATCCACGACGACTACCTCCGCACCGGTGTGGCGGGCGAGGGCATTAACAGCGGCCCCGCCGGCGAGCATATTGAGGACCATCTGGACGGTAACCCGCCCCGGATAGGCGCTCACCCCCTCTTCGACGACGCCGTGATCGCCGGCAAAGGTAAAAATAGTCTTTTTTTTCAGGGCTGGCGTGAGGTCCTCTTTGATGGCCGCGTAACGCCGGGCGATCTCCTCCAGTCTTCCCAGAGATCCCCGGGGTTTTGTGAGCATATCAAGCCGCTGTTGCGCCCGCTCAAGCCAGCCTTCATCCACCGGCCGGATTTGATCCAGCAGTTTCCGTAATGGTTCCATCAGGTCTCCCGATTGAGGTTATTTTATCTTCAAGGGAATCCCGGAACAGAGGAGATAGACCTCATCAGCCGCCCGCGCTGCTCTCTGGTTGAGAAAGCCCAGGCGGTCCCGGTAATCCCGAGCCAGTTGATTGTCAGGGACGATCCCCATCCCCACCTCGTTGGAAACAACGATCGATGTCCCCTGAAATTCTTCCAGCCCCCGGAAAAAATCATCGACTATACGGGATACGGTTGTGTGCTGCTCCTCATACCGGTGCATCAGATTGGACATCCAGACGGTCAGACAATCGACAAGGACCGTTGCATATGCCCCTCGTGCCGATCGGAGGGCCTCGCCGATATGAATTGCTTCCTCACGCGTGTCCCACCGATCGCCCCGCTGCTCGCGGTGCCGCCGGATTCTCAGCTCCATCTCGTCGTCGAAGGCCTCGGCCGTGGCGAGGAAAAGCCGCTTCCCGGCGATCGCCTCCCCCCGGCTCTGGGCGAAGGTGCTCTTCCCGCTCCGCGCACCGCCGGTCACAAGAATTATCATGACACGATCCTTTGCAATGCTTCAACAAGTACCTTGTTTTCGTTCTTTTTTCTGACGGCAACGCGAATATACCGGTCACCCAGACCGTGAAAACTGTTGCAATCCCTTACCAGAATACCTTCCGGGATCAGACGGCACCTGAGTCCTGCTGAATTAAATCCGATCGTGCCGTCGATAAACACCAGAAGAAAATTAGCCGCGCTTTCGAAGGCGGTGAGGCCGGGAATCTCGTTGAGGGCCGATCGCAGATATTCCCGTTCCGCCGCCACATAGGCCCTCGTCTGCGCGATATACCCCTTGTCTTTGAGTGCCGTGACGGCGGCTTTCTGAACAAGCGCATTCACCGTCCACGGGGTTTGCTGTTTTTTCATCGCTTCCACATGGGATGCGGGGCCTATGACATACCCGGCGCGCAGCCCGGGAAGGCCGAAAAATTTTGTCATTGAACGCAGCACAATCAGGCTGGGAAAGGCATGGATCTCATTTTTGACCGATTCCTCCTCTACGAAATCAATGAAGGCTTCATCAACAACACACATGGTGCGGGTATCCTCGGCACGGGCCAGCACGGTACGCACCATTTCCTTCGGGAGGAGCCTGCCTGTTGGATTTGCAGGATTGCAGAGATACAGGATGTCGAACCCTTCAGAAAGTCTGTGGCAGAGAAGGTCCGTGTTTATGAAAAAATCGGCATCCCTGAACGTCGGGAAATATTCCACCGCCGTCCCGGCCATCTTCAGGCCTTTCTCGTATTCGCCGAAAGCGGGCGTGACGATGAGCGCCCTTTTCGGTTTCGCCACCATCGGCAGCAGATACATGAATTCGGTGGAACCGCTGCCCGCAAGGATACAGTTTGGGTCGACACCGTGGTATCGGGACAGGCTCTCGACGAGTTCAAAAGAATCAAGGTCAGGATAATGCAATACGGTGTCAAAGGCCTCGAGTATCGCATCTTTTACCCCGGGAGGGTATCCGAGGGGATTGATGCTGGCGCTGAAATCGATCATCCTGTCCGCATCAATCCCGAAGCATCGGGACACCTCCTCGATATTGCCTCCGTGTTCTCTTCTCATGATTGCACAATCCACATGACGGTCAAACACAGGCCGGCCATCAGGAACGAGGAACCGAACATGACGCCCCATGCCCTGGCCACATCCCTCTTTTCAATCACTTTCCGCCTGTCTCCTATGGTCGGTTTGTCATACACCTCGCCACAATATTGAATCCTGCCGCCGAGCTGTACCCCGAGGGCGCCGGCCATGGCCGCTTCCGGTATGCCGCTGTTGGGGCTCGTGTGATTTCCGCCGTCCCGTATCATCATGCTCCACGACTCTCCGGCGTTCAACCGCGCCATAAAAGAAACCACAACGATCAGGGCGCCGGTGATTCGTGCCGGGATCCAGTTTGCCCCATCGTCCATTTTGGCGGAAAAGAACCCGATATCCCCATACCGCTCGTTCCGATACCCTACCATGGAGTCAAGAGTATTGACGGCCTTATATGCCATGGCCAGGGGGACGCCGCCGATCGCCAGGTAGAAAAGGGGCGCCACGATACCGTCGGACAGGTTCTCCGATACCGTTTCGATAACAGCCCGGAGGATCTCCCCTTCATCGAGATTCTCCGTGTCTCTGCCCACGATCATGGAAAGCCTCCTGCGGGCTTCCACAACGTCGCCGCTATCGAGGGCGTCGATGACGATCCTGCTTTCGCCGTAGAGGGACCGCGTCGCCAGAGCGAGAGATCCCAGGACCATCGCAACAGCCATACCGATCACATGCTGTATGGAAAAGCACACGGTAACGATCCCCCATGAAACGCAATAGACGGCGATCACAACGGAGAACCAGAGAACGATGCCCCCCTTCCTCTCGTCCATGGGAAGAAAGCCCCGGCGAATCTTTTCCTCCAAAAATCGGACCAGTCGGCCGATCAGTACCACCGGATGGGGAACCCATCGCGGATCGCCGATGATCAGATCAAGAATATACGCGCCACAAAAAATGGTCGGAGTCACAGCGTCTCCTTGTGCGGGTCCGGTTCACCCGTGCTGATTACTTCGCTTTCTCAACCAGTTCGCCTTCTGTTATGTTGAGAAAACTATGGTCTCCCACTATGTGCGGTTCCGTCCGGCGGATGGCGATTCTTTTTTTCATGATCGGGCCGGATGTGACGAAGGTATGATATTCACCTCCTTCGCCGGCAAGATCCACACCGCTGATCTTGGAAATATCCCGGATAAAGCTCCCGTCGATGGCGCGGCCCAGCCATTCCGAACCAACCATGTTCACGCGGGTTGATACGATGACCGCTTCAAATCCCGCCGCCAGAAATTCACGGATAATCGCCTTTCTCTCTTCCCCCCAGAGGGGCAGGACGGCCTGGACCCCCACCTCTCCGCAGACCCGTTCCACCCATTCCCTGTGCGCCTCCAGATCGATATCCCCAAAGATACCCGCCGTTATTCCTTCCTTCTTCAAATCCGATACCATCCGTTTGAATTGACTTTCGTACGACTTCCAGGAACAGTTCTGCTGCATGAGAGGAAGTCCCATCGCCTCGGCCTGCAATGCCAGAATATCCGCCCTGATACCGTGGGATCGTGAAACCGTTCCGTCCTCCGCCGCCATGTTCAGAAGATGGGTAATCCGGTAATCCTTCATTACCCTGAAGCAGGACAGGGCCGCATCTTTCCCGCCGCTCCAGGAGGCAAATGCCTTTATTTCATTCCCTTTTTCCATTCAGTGACATTCCCGCAAATCCTGCAGTGAAATCCGTTCCGATCCATTCCCGCGCCGCAGCAGGCACAGGCTTTTTCTCCGTCACGAGGTTCGGGAATGTCTCCGACCACGTCCCGATACGTGCGGTAATAATAGAAATGTTCCTTATTCCAGAACTTCACCCTGTAATCCCGCTTCCCTCGCTCAAAATCCTCATCGGTCACCATGCCGGTGATAATACCCCGCAGACGGGACATGCCGGAACCGGATTCCAAGGGCCGCTTGCTCTGCCACACTATTTCTTTCGGCAGCGTCCTTTCAAAGGCCTTCCGGAGGATCCACTTCCCCCAGACCACGCCATCTTCCTTTCTGATTTTACAGTCCCTGTCCAGGGCCTTGCCGAATGCGAAAAACTCTTCGTCCAGAAACGGCTGTGCGATCCGAAGCCCGAGGCGGCGTCCGATCCGATTGGAGCTGAACTGCATGGACCGATACATTCGCGACAGATAACAATCCAGGTCGTCCATTTCCTGCATGAACCCGTATCCGGCGAAGATCTCGTCGCTGCCGTCGCCGGTCATCACAGTTTTCACATTCATATCTCTCGCGTGTCTGAGCCCGATAAAGACCGCCACATCATTCGGAAGCGCCGGATCAAAACTCTTCAGGGCTCTGATAACATCGGGAATCACCTCAAGGGCCTCGTCAACGGAAACGGTCACCGGTTCGAGATTGATCTTCAGGGTCTTTTCGACCGCTTTCGCGTAGAACCTGTCTTCACCGTATGAATCGAGGCCCACTGAAATCGCCGTGCAGTCTCTCGAAAACGCCGCCACCAGCGCGGAGTCGAGACCGCCGGAAAACAAAAGCCCCTCGCCGGCATTTCTCCTGACCGCAACGGCAAATCGATCCCTCAATTCTTCAAGAAGAGGATCTGTCGGACTATAATACATGGTGCCCCTTTACTCTCACGTACTCCTTAAAAACCCGCGCATTCTCCTTCCCGTGTTCCGCAACAGATACCGTTCAACAGACTGTTCAGGGCCATCCGGAGCACACGGGGCATATCCTTGTCGGCGACGATATCGTGGATATTCTCTACCTCTTTCCCGGCTAACTCACTGCATATATCATGGCACAATACTTCAAAAGATGTAAGGTCTTCTATCAGCCCCCGTTCATACCCATCGCTCACGGCAAAGGCCACCTCAATAAATCCGGCATAACGGGCTTGAAGCAGCGTCTCTTCGAAGGCTTTGATCAACGCGGACGAATCGGCAGTGCGCGCGCATGCACTCGCGGAAAACAATCCGGATATACTGATCTTTCTCTCATGCAACCGCTGGAAAACAGTGCGCCCGGCTCGTATTCCGTTCTGTTTGTACACCGCCTCCCGCACAGCCTCATGCACCGCCTTTGCTATCAACTCCCCCATCTTTGTATGTCCGCCGGCATTGTCGATGCGGACCCCGTTCCCCTCCACGACAATGATATTATCGGTTCCCGTCCCCGTGGCCTGATGGACAGGGGACGTATAGCTGCTTCTGATATCAAGATCCTGCAACGCCGCGGTTTTGGCCTCCGTGGCAGTGACGATGGCCCGCGCCATGGCCCGTGGAGTCAGCCTCATGTTGGGCAGAAGAATGATATTGATGGTCCCCGGTTCGTAATAACCGCCTTCGTCAACGGATGTGCGTACGGCATTTGACGTGGCGCCGGCAGTCACCAGGGCATAAACCTCCATCTCCCGGAATTTTTTGTGCGTCACAACCAGATTATCCATGTCGGCGCCGGTGAAAAGGAAACTCGCCGTATCTCCCGATGTGCCCGTAACATTGTAGATGCGTGTTTTCATCTCCTCGAAGCCGAGTTTATGCGTGAGTCCCCAGCAGGGGGGCGGGGAGTAGTGGTTCCCGACTGATGTGATGCCTCTGCGTTCTCCTTCGAGAGTCGAGACGATGGACACAGGTTCCTTGAAACCTATGATCAGGGTCTTGTTCACAAAATCATGGATTCTGCTGTACGCGATGCGCGCGTCGTGTATGTAATCAAGGTCGAGATCGAGACGGCGATCCTTGAATAGGTGATCCGTAAATACTTGAGCGTCCTTTCGGGAATACTCATCTTCGTACATCATGGCGGAAAGTGCCGACACAAAATGCCCCGCTCGCGTGGATGCCCTGCAGGTCAGATCACAGGGGAAATAGAATATCCTGCCGGTTTTGACCGCGTCGACATCCTTCCAGCCCGGCCGGCTGAAAAATCTCCCGGCCGTTTCCCTGTCCCCCCCGCAGCCATAGATGATCTGCGGGTTAAACGCTGTCCACTCCTCCTTTGTGATGGGTACGATGTTTCCCCGCTTGTTGAGCTCAGGGGGGATTCCGCCGGCGAGCCGGATGTATTCATTTTGAAAGGAATCATCACCCGGGGTCATGACCTGATCCCGCCCCATGAGTCGAATGGCTCTTTTTCGTTCGGACGCGGGGATGGCCGCTGTCTTTTTTGCAATGACCCGGAGTTCGCCCTTTATTTCATCAATGACGTGTGAAGCCCCTTCTTGCCTGTCGAAAATCCTGCCCAGCAAATCGATGTTGCGATAGATATCGAAGATGCTTTTTGCTTCAAGATGTATTAATTGGACCTTCCCGCCTCCAAATCGTTCCCGGACTTTTTTATGCAGGCTGGAAACGAAAATCACATCGGGCTGTATTGCGCCGATGGCGTCGATGGACGGCGAAAAAAAGCCGCCGACCACTGCTTTTTCGGCTATTTCAGACGGATACGTGTCGTGATAGGTGACGGCCTTGACCGCGTCTCCCGCCCCTATCCCGAGTATTATTTCGGTTATACCCGGCACCAAGGAAACCGCCCGCGATGGCCGCTCCGTGATAGTGATCTCGTATCCCTGGCTGTCAGTGAACCGCACGGGATAGGCGCATACAGGGGCCACACCCGACAGGGTGAGCAGGAAAATACCGGTGAACAGCAGGATTCTTTTAAGAAAACAGTTGGTCGCCACTTTCATCTTTCATCCCCTTCTCTTGTCTTGCACCCTGCCTGCATGGTGATCTTTATCCTACTGATAACGAAAACGCGGGAGAGAGACCTGCTTTCTCTCCCGCGTAAACGAACCACTTCTTTTCAGGCAAGGCGTCGTTGAAAGCATTCAACAACCCACGGGACGGGACATACATCCCTGTTCCCCATTAGAAGGTCAGTTTCACACCGCCGAAGAACCCGATCCCCGGTTGCCCGTATTGATAGATGGACTGGTAATTCTCATCGGTCAGATTTTCTATACGGCCGAACACCTCAAGCCACGCAGTTACGTCATAGGACGCGGCAAGGTTAAAGATTATATGGTCATTCATTTCATTCGCGTTACTTGCATTACGGTACCGTTTCCCCGTGTACTGAGCGTTGAGATTGATATTCAGCTTTTCCAGAGGACGTATGTCCACCGAGGCGCTCCCTGAATGCTTCGGTCTGTATACCAGATATTTGCCCTTATTGGACCCGCCCGGCGTCTCATCTGTCGCCTCGGTGTAGGTGTAAGCAGCACCGAAGGAAATCCAGTCAACCGGCGCAAAGGAGAGAGCAGCCTCCCATCCATCGGTCTGCGCCTCTCCAACATTGTAATACTTCCATGTTACCAAGTTAAAGTCTATTAAATCCTCGATCTCGTTATTGAAATATGTCAAGGAAACGAACCCCTTATCCTCAAGAAATGATTGCTCGATTCCCACGTCGTAGCCTTTGCTCTCCTCAGGCTTCAGGGACGTACTTCCGTAGCTCGAATATAACTGGTAGAGGGATGGGGCGCGAAACCCGGTCCCGTAACTCCCTCGAATTTTTGTCCCTGTTTTTTTAAAGAGATAGGCAATGGATCCCTTGTAGGTGTCTTCGCTGCCGAATATCTGGTGATCTATGGTCCGGTACCCCAGGGTGAAGGACAGCCCTTCCACAGGTGTCAGTTTGTTCTGGATAAAGAGGCTCTTCGTATTCGTCGATTTATTCGCGATATTCCCCCACGTGGGATCCTGAAGGTCGCCTTCTTCTTCCTCATAGTCGAACCCAGCGCTTATCGTGTCGATCGAGCCGATAAAGAAGTTGTGCTGCCATGAGGCCTGACGATTCGTTCCACTGTAAGCGTTGTTGAAACCGCCATTGGTATAGTACTTGCGCTCCGCCTCCGTAGTCCCGATTTTGATCACGTGTTGCCACCAGTCATACAGATCCTGGTTGAAATTGGTCGACATGCTCGTGATTGTCGTATCCTGCACTTCGTCGGCATCCGCTCCGGCAGAGTCATAATCCATTTCCGATTCGATGTGTCGCACGGAAAACCCTATCGATACGGTATCGGAGAGGTCTCCGCTCACCTGGGCGGAGATGTTGGTGCTGTTGTAATAGTCCTCCTCCACGACTCCCGCCAGTTCATCATCTGCCTTTGATACGCCCTGCGTATCGAAGCGCTCAACAGAAGCCGAGTAGCTCAGACGGTCATTCGAACCGCTGAATCCGATTTTTTCCCTGAAGCTTTCGAAGGATCCAGCCTCTGCAGAGAAGGTCACTTCCGGCTTGCCTTTCCCCTTTTTCGTAATGATATTGATGACACCGCCAATGGCATCGGATCCGTACAGGACGCTTTGCGCCCCTCGCACAACCTCGATTCTTTCGATATTATCAGTGGACAGATCGGAAATACTTAATTTTCCATCTATTGCCATCGGATCTCCGACACGGATGCCGTCGATCATGACCAGCGTGTGGGCATTGCTGGTCCCGCGCATATAAATGCTCGAAGAACCTCCGAAAGCGCCGTTTTGAGAAATAGTGACACCGGGCACATCTCTCAGGGCTTCGATGACAGTCTTGCGCCCTTTTTTCTCCATTTCCTCTGCCGTGATGATGGAGACAGAGTCGGGGACATATTTGAATTCTTCCTCTATCCTGCTTGCCGTCACAACGGTTTCTTCCATCGTCACGGCGAGCACCGGCGTGCCGACAAGCCACAAGGCGACAATAAAGACCATTGCCGCAACCAATTTATGTAATGTGCTGTACTTCATTTTTTCTCCTCCTGTAGTATGGTGATCAGCGTTATGTGCATGCATTCCATGTTTCATGCTCATGGAGGATCATCAAATAGGCGAGAATTCATCATTTAATTCCTCCTTTCCCCTCGGTCGGGATGTATTTTTCCTGTCAGGGAAGTCTCCTGGCTCGCGGCTATGTCTACTTCCCGCGCCTTCCCGGCCTCGATCAGACAAGAGGCCAGTGGCATCATGCGGGTTTCGTTCCGCCTACAGTTGCGGGGCAGCGCCGGCATTCGACCGGCTTCCTTGCCCGGACAGGGGTGAACTCAACAAGGTTACTCTCGGCAATCCGTTCAGCGGATTGGCGTCGACCAGCACATCTGTTTCATACACATTCCTGATGTTCTTTTCGGTTATCACCTCGCCAGGTGTTCCCAGGGCATGTATGCGCCCTTCTTTCAGCAACACAATCCGGTCGCAATATGCGGCGGCGAGGTTTATATCGTGGGTCACGGCGAGGACCGTCAGCTCGCGTTCCCTGTTCAGCTGTTTCATAAGACCGAAAAAGTCAGCCTGATGACGGATGTCGAGAAACGCTGTCGGCTCATCGAGGAGAACCACCTCCGGATCCTGGGCGAGAGCCCTCGCTATCAGAATCCGCTGACGTTCGCCCCCGCTCAGGGTTTCCATGTAGCGGTCAGCCAATGAGGCGGTATCCGTCATCTCCATCGCCGAACGGGCTATCCGGAGATCGCTCTTCCCTTCGAATCGCAACATCCCCAGATGAGGCGCTCGTCCCATCATCACAATCTCAAGAGATTTGAAGGGAAATATCATGGCTGAGTCCTGGGGTACGACCGCGACAAGCCGTGCGATATCTCTCCGTTTCATGCGGTTGATCGCATGCCCCTTGATGGTGACTTCGCCTTTTTCCGGGACAAGGATGCCGTCAATGACCTTCATAAGGGTCGTTTTCCCCGAACCGTTGGGTCCTATGACACCCAGGAATTGCCCTCTCTGAGCCTCAAAGGAAACATTCCTCAGCGCCCATGTGTCCCGGTATCGAAAATCGAGGCCTGTCACGCGCACAATGGCCATCGTCACATCCTCCTTGTTCGCAGGAGATAGACGAAATACGGGGCTCCGCACAGCGCGGTGATAACGCCCACCGGAAGCTCCATTCCGGCAAGCAGCACCCGGGCCACCGTATCGGCAGCCACCATGAAGGACGCGCCGAAGAGAAAGGACGCGGGAAGGAGCAGCCGGTGATCCGTCCCCAGCACCATGCGCATCATGTGAGGGATGACCAGACCGACAAAACCGATCATCCCGGCAAACGACACGGCTGCGGCGGTAATGAGGGAACCGGCAAAAAAAAGGACGATCTTCGTTCTTCTTACATCCACGCCGAGGTGCAGGGCGGTTTCCTCGCCGGCAACGATCAGGTTCAGCGGCCGTGCGTAGCAGTAGACAATACCGGCACCGGCTGCCAGAAGGAGAATCATGATCACGATTTTCCCTCCGTCGGCCATGCCCATGTCCCCCATGAGCCAGAAGGTGATGGAATGGAGATCGGCGCTGGAACTGGTAGCGATGAAGAACATGATGAGGGCTGAAAAGAAGGCGTTGACGATAACGCCGGCGAGGAGGAGGATATTGGAGTCGAGCCCTCCGTCCCGGCGTCCTATCGCGAAGACCAGCGACACCGTCATGACCGCTCCCAGGAAGGCAAGCGCGGGAATGCCGAACGGGATTGCCCCCGCGCCGATGAGGATGCCGATGATAGCTCCCACGGCGGAACCGCCGGAGACCCCCAGTATGTAAGGATCCGCCAGGGGATTCCGGAGGATTCCCTGAAAAACAACCCCCGCGGTGGAAAGAGCGGCACCGACGATCCCGGCAAAAATCACTCTCGGCAGGCGGATGGAAAAAAGAATGGTTTCTTCGGATGGGTCAAGGGCAAGATATCCCTCATGCCATCGGGCCAGGATCCCTCGTATCACACGGGACACGCTGATACCGGCGGTCCCCGTCAGAACGGATACGAGTCCCGCAACCAAAAAGAGGATCAGGAGGATCGCGCTGACCCTGGCTATTTTGAATGGAGTGACGACAGGCGTTTCCATAGCACGTCCCTCCGGCAAAACGAGGAAAGAGCCTCATCGCGACTGCGGCAGGTCAGAGCATCACAACATGTGAACCATTTGTCGGTATGGCAGTACGGGGATCTCACTTCGCGACACGCCTCCCTCGAGGATTTGCGGGCGGACCGGTCTTCCGGCTTCGGGCGACCTACTTGCCTACCTTCCCATCTCGATTGTATCAGACAGTGGTTGTCAGGCGTTCGTTCCCTTCACGGCTGCGGGGCAGCGGGGGCATTTCACCCCTCTTCCTCACATCCGCCCGTGCATTGATGTTTGTTACTCTATACTACTGAGGTGAAGCGACTGTCAAGGGGCTCTCTCCATAAAAAAGCTGTCTGGCGGTTCATCTTCATACTTATCTGGACGCAGTCCGGGGAGAAATTATTGGGGAGAAATTATTTGTGGAATATTTCTGTACAGTATATTATAGACTTAAATCCTTACTACAAAACCATTGAAAGAATGAGGCACCCATGAGGTTTGATATTGCAAAAAGCGGGACGGGGATATCGTACGAGATACGCAACATCGTCAACATAGCGGAAAAACTGAAGGAATACGGAATTGAGGTTGTCTGGGAAAACATCGGTGATCCGGTCGTCAAGGGGGAGAAGATCCCCGATTGGATGAAGGAAACCCTGACGGAACTCATCAACGATAATATCTCGTACGCCTATTCGCCCACCAAGGGCATGGAGGAGACCAGGAAGTTCCTTGCAGAGGAAGTCAACAAGCGGGGAAAATATCAGCTCAGCAAGGACGATATCATTTTCTTCAACGGTCTCGGCGACGCCATCGCGCGGGCATACAGCTCCATCCGGATTGACGCCCGTATTATCATGCCGGAGCCGACCTATTCCACCCACCTTCTGGCTGAGATTCACCACGCCTCGTTTCCGCCGAATACGTACCGGATGAACCCGTACCACAACTGGCATCCCGATATCGCTGAACTCGAACGGAAGGTGAAGAGCCACGACAGTATCGTGGGCATCCTGGTCATCAATCCCGATAACCCCACCGGATTCGTCTATCCCGAAGAGAGCCTCAGAAAAATCGTGGAGATCGCCCGCAAGTACGACCTCTTCCTCATCTTCGACGAAACATATCGCAATATTTTGTACAACGGCCACAAGACGCTTCCTCTCTCGGATATCATCGGAGACGTCCCCGGAATGAGCATGAAGGGGATCTCGAAGGAATTCCCCTGGCCCGGCTCGCGATGCGGGTGGATAGAGGTGTATAACGCGGACAAGGACGAAATATTCGCGCGGTACATAGCGGCGATCCTGACCCAGAAGATGTCGGAGGTCTGCTCCACCACGCTTCCGCAGATGTCCATACCGAAAATCATGACCCATCCGGAGTATCAGAATTACCTGGATGCCAGGATCAGGCATTACGAGAGACTGTCCAACATCGCCTACAATATCCTCAAAGATGTCCCCTATATCGTGGTGAACCGGACAAACGGGGCCTTCTATATGACTATCGCCTTCAACGAGGCGGTGCTCAACGACAGGCAGAAATTGCGCATCAAGAACGCGCCCATAAAGGCGTACGTGGAAGAGCTGACAAACGCCAATATAGAGAACGACAAGCGCTTCGTCTACTATCTCCTCGGAGCCACGGGGATCTGCGTGGTCCCGTTGACGTCCTTCTTTACCGCCCTTCCCGGTTTCAGAGTAACGCTGCTTGAGAAAGACGAGACCAAATTCGAGGAAACAATCCACACCGTGGCGAAAAAGGTTGTGGAGTACGTGGAATCTTCAAAGTAAGACTATCTCCCTCCTTTTTCCGACGTTGACCGGAAGAGTCATTCCCCGCGGCGCGGAGAGGACATTGCAACCAATCATACATAATTCATGGAGGGTATATCATGCCAAATTTATCGCGGTTTTCTCTTGAGGGAAAGGTGGCGGTCGTCACCGGGGGAAGCAGGGGGATCGGACGGGCGATCGCGCTCGGTCTGGCGGAAGCCGGGGCCGATGTCGTCGTCACCAGCAGGAAGCTGCCGGACCTGGAAACGGTGGCCGCCGAGATAGGGAAACTGGGAAGAAAGGCCGTGCCCATCGCTGCCCACATGGGCAGGATGGACAATATCAAGACCCTGGTCGATGCGGTCATGCAGGAATTCGGACGGATCGACATCCTGGTCAACAACGCGGGCTGTTCACCGGCGATGGGAACTATTCTGGATAACGAAGAGCGTCTCTGGGACACCATCATGAATCTCAACCTGAAGGGGCTCTACTTCATGAGCCAGGCCGCGGCCCGCATCATGAAAGATCAGGGAAAGGGGTCCATCATCAACACGGCATCGATGGACGGGTATAAACCGGAGCCCTTCGTGGGGATCTACTCGATCTCAAAGGCCGCCGTTATTATGGCGACCAAATCGATGGCCCTTGAACTGGCGCCCTTCAGTATCAGGGTAAATGCCATCGCGCCGGGGCCGGTGAGCACGAAGATGCTCGACTCTCACTGGTTTCATCTCCCCGAGGAGCAGGCAAAGGCGGAAAAGGCCCGGATGGCAAAGTATGTTCCTCTCGGCAGAATCGGCGAACCCGATGAGATGGTGGGGGCTGTCATTTACCTGGCGTCGGACGCGTCAAGTTACACGACGGGCGAGACCATACTCATGGACGGCGGCTGTACCGTTGCCTCGCCTGAATTTGTAACATAATTTGAGAAGAAAGGGTTCGGGCTTTAAGAATCCGCCCGGATCACTTTCAAAGAATAACGGAAAGTCCTTTTCCTCTCAGATACTCCTTTACCTCCCTGATTTTCAGGGTTCGATAGTGAAAGACCGAGGCGGCCAGGAGGACCCGGGCGCCTCCCTCGATGACGCCTTCGTAGAAGTGTTCCAAGGTGCCCGCCCCGCCGGAGGCGATGACGGGGATACCCGCCGCGGCGTCCGCGATGGCCCGGGTGAATTCAAGATCATACCCTGCCCGCGTACCGTCACCATCCATACTTGTGGGGAGAATCGCTCCCACCCCCAGATCGCGGCACTGCCCGGCCCAAGCTACCGCATCCCTGCCGACCGGCTTCGTGCCTCCGGAGACGACCAGTTCAAACCCGGAAGTCATTTCCGGATTCCGTCGGGCATCGACCGCCACGGTAACCGTGCCGGCGCCGAACCGATCCGATGCCTTCTTTACCAGATCCGGATCTTTTACCGCGGCGCTGTTCATGGAAATCTTGTCGGCTCCGGCATCAAGGACCATCTCTATGTCTTCGAGACTCGCGATTCCCCCCCCGACCGTCAAGGGGATATCGATAACCGCAGCGACTTTTTTGATCCATTCCAGGCGCGTTTTCCTGTTTTCGACGGTTGCCGCGATATCAAGCATGGCCAGTTCATCGGCCCCCTCTTCCTGATAAAAAGCGGCATTTTCGACCGGATCGCCCGCGTCCCTGATTTCAACAAAGTGAATTCCCTTCACCACCCGGCCATTCTTCATATCCAGGCACGGCATGATCTTTATAATGTCCATACGCTTCTCCTTTCAGGATCCCCTAACCTTACGTTTTTGAGAGATTGTCATATCAGATTTGACCATCCTCTGTGAAGACAAAGTAAAAAGATTTTCCGTTTACATTCCTTTGAACGGGGACACCATCGTATTGAGCCTGACGTAACCGACCCGATATGATACAATCGCACGCCAAGATCATAGAATCAAGGAGGGAACCATGAGACTTACGGGAAAGCGGGTCTATCTCTTCGTGGAGGATCTGTACCAGGAGCATGAGTTCTGGTACCCTTTCTTCCGGCTCAAAGAGGAGGGAGCTCAGGTTGTGGTGGTCGCACCGGATAAGGGGCGGGAATACAAAAGCAAACTCGGCATCCCCGCGGTGGCGGACGAGGCTGCACACACGGTGAAGGTAACGGATTGCTCAGGGATTGTTATTCCCGGAGGATATTCACCTGATCTGATGCGGCGGGACAAGGCCATGGTAAAGCTCGTCGCGGAGGCATTCGGCGCGGGAAAGATCGTTGCTGCCATCTGCCATGCCCCCTGGATACTGGCATCGGCTGATATCCTCACGGGGAAACGCTGCACCTCGTTTTTTTCCATCAAGGATGACCTGGTTCATGCCGGCGCCGAGTGGGTGGACGAAGAGACGGTGGTAGACGGGAATCTCATAACGGCGAGGAGGCCGGACGATCTGCCTTCATTCATGAGGGCGGTTATTGAAGGCCTTGAAAATGTTTCTTGATTCCTTCTAAGACGGTTTCCGGTAATACCGCATCGCCTCGGGAAGGGCCCTTTTAATGGAAGCAATGCGCGCCGCATCGGTGGGGTGTGTGCTCAGAAAAACCGGGGGCGCCTTCTTCCCATCCTTCTGGGCCGCCATGCGTTCCCACAGCGTCACGGCGTGACGGGGTTCATACCCGGCCATGGCCATGAAGATGAGTCCCAAGCGGTCCGCCTCGTACTCCTGAACGCGGCTGTATGGGAGGATAAATCCCACCTGGGCTCCCAGACCGAAAGCGGCGAACCACAAACTCTTCGATGATTCCGGCTTTTCCGCCATCGCCACCGCCAGGGCCAGGCCGCCCATCTGCACCGCCAGAAGGTGGCTCATGCGCTCACCTCCGTGGCCGGCAACGGCATGGGCGATCTCATGCCCCATGACAACGGCAAGTCCGTTTTCATCCTCCGTGACGGGAAGTATCCCCGTATAGACCGCTACTTTTCCCCCGGGCATGCACCAGGCGTTGACCTCCTCGCTTTCGATGAGGTTGAACTCCCAGGCGTAGTTCTGCAGTTCGTTGCGCATCCCATGCTCGATAAAATACCGTTCCACCGCCTTCTGAATGCGACCGCCTACTCCCTTGACCAGAGCGGTCGAAGCCGTGTCGGTGCTGACGGAATTTTCCTTCAAAAACTGATCGTACTGCTGGAGGCTCATGGAAAGCATGCTCGACGGAGGGACAAGGCTGAGCTGCGTCCTCCCCGTTATGGGGACCGTGCTGCACGACACGATCAAAAAAAGGGCGCACAGAAAACAGAATGAGGTTGTTTTTCGACACTTCATGGGTTTGCTCCCTGCGGGGGTCACCACCGGCGGGCCATCTCCTACTTTTCCCGCGTGTACGGCCACGCCATAATGCCGCCTTCCATAACCTTGACGTTCTTCCATCCATTTGCCTCAAGGACGAGGGCCGCCTCATAGCCTCTGAGGGAGATCTTGCAGAAGCAGATAATCTCCCGTTCCCTGTCTTCCGGGATTTCATGCAACCGCTTGCGCAGTGCGCCGAGCGGTATTAAGGCCTCTCCAACACCGAGGCGCACCGCTTCATATTCATCGGGACCTCTGACATCAAGGATAAAGGGCGTCTCCCGGTTCTCCAGTTTCTTCTTAACCTGCACGGCCGAGATCCCCTTCATGCGCCCTTTCATCTTGTTCTGCATGATATGGGCCGTCGCGATACAATGATCGATGGCAAGTGAGAAAGGAGGCGCATAGGGAAGGTCTGAATTGATGATATCCTCGACACAAAGTCCACCCTGGATCGCCATCGCCCACTGGGCAATCTGTTTGCTGACGTTTCCGGGGCCGACGCATTGGGCCCCGAGGATCTTGCCGGTCTTCCGGTCGGCCACCAGTTTGGTGACCAGAAGAAGCCCTTCCATGAAACCGGGCTTGTCGGGACTCGCGTTGACCACCGTGATGATGTCCTCATAGCCCAGTCTCCTTGCCACAGTTTCGGAAAGACCGGTGGAACCCGCCGCATAATCGAAGACCTTGCAAATCCCCGTCTGGATGGTCCCGGGGAACGTCACACTGTTTCCGGCCGCCGCGTTTTCACCCGCCACGCGTCCCTGCAGGTTGGCAAGGTCTCCATAGGGGGCGAGAACCTTTCGCCCCGTGATCCGGTTGAGCGATTCGACGCAGTCCCCCACGGCGTAGATGTCAGGGTCTGATGTCTGCATGTGCGGATCGACCTCGATTCCCCCCAGTTCGCCTATCTTGAGCCCCGCCTCCTTCGCGAGGCGCACGTTGGGGGTCACCCCGATAGCAACCACGGCCAGCTCGCAGGCCAGTTCCGCGCCATTCTGGAGTTTCACCCCGGTCAGTGTGCCGTTTGTGCCCAGGAATTCTACGATTCCGTTGTCGGTAATGACATTTGCCGAATTACCCCTCACGTGGTTTTCTACCAGCTTGGCGAGTTCCCAGTCGAGGAAAGTCAAGAGCTGGGGAAGCAGCTCTATGACGGTAATTTCAATCCCCGCCAGTTGGAGAGCTTCGCAGGTTTCGATCCCTATCAGCCCGCCACCGACAACCACGGCCTTCTTGATCTTCCCCTCGTCCCGGACCTTGCGAAGAAAATCTGCATCCTTCATGGATTGGAGGGTGGTAACGCCGTCGAGATCGGTGCCCGGAACAGAAGGCATCCGGGGAACGGCACCCGTGGCAATGATGAGCTTGTCATAGGGGAGCGTCTCCTTTTCCCCCGTCAGGAGGTTCGTACAGGA
>ENA-OSEO01003522-OSEO01003522.1-sediment-metagenome-genome-assembly--contig:-NODE-3522-length-18338-cov-3.773178_pt1 | contig 18338 bp, 15 predicted proteins | sample MGYA00237883_ERZ534232 | MGnify/ENA metagenome assembly ERZ534232
TCAAACGTTATTGATCAAAGGAATCACCCAGTACACGGCGAGTATGTTCTCCTGAATTACCGGAACGGTCAAGCGAAGATCACAAGAAAAGTAACGCATCTGCAATCCATTATGCGCTGGGGAACCAGTTGCAACCAGACCTGTTCTGTGATAGGAGGTTCGGCGAATATACGACTGAAAAAGGAGCGTTCCCGTGAAGATAACTGCGCAGGAGGTAGGCTATGTCGCCCACCTTGCCCGGCTTGATATCGATGAGAATGAAAAAGAGACCTTCACCTCGCAACTCAACGATATATTGCAGTACATGGAGATATTGAACGGTGTTGATACTGAGGGGGTCCGACCGATGACCCACGCCATCTCTCAGAGCAATGTGTTCAGAGAAGATGAGGAAAGGGAATCGATCGGTGTGGAGCGGGCGCTTGCCAACGCCCCCGACGGAGAGATGGGTTTTTTCGGCGTCCCGCGTATTATTGAATAACATAAGAAGAAGATAAGCTGCCAACGAGCCGAAACAGGGCGGGGAAAAGATATGGAACCGAACAGGCTGACCATTCATGAGCTGCAGAAGCGGTTCAAAAGCGGGAGCCTTACTGCATCTGAAGTAACGAAGTCCGTCTATCGGCGGATCGCATCCGTGGATGAGCGTGTGCACGCCTATATCACCCTGACGGAAGAGATGGCCATGGAGCAGGCCCGTGAGGCGGACCAGCGTATACAGGAGGGGGCGGGAGAGGCGTTGACGGGAATCCCCATCGCCCTCAAGGATGTTCTGTGCACCCAGGGAGTTCAGACGACATGCGGTTCGCGCTTCCTTGAAAACTTTATCCCCCCCTATGACGCCACGGTGGTCAAAAATCTGAAGGATGCCGGGGCCGTCTTCGTGGGAAAAACCAATATGGATGAATTTGCCATGGGATCCTCGACCGAAACCTCCTGCTTCGGCATTACCAGAAACCCCTGGGACCTGGAGCGCATCCCAGGAGGGTCCAGCGGCGGTTCGGCCGCCGCGGTCGCCGCGGACGAATGCATCGCCTCCCTGGGGACCGATACGGGTGGCTCCATCAGACAGCCCGCCGCTCTGTGCAGTGTCGTGGGACTCAAACCCACCTACGGGAGGGTTTCCCGTTTCGGCCTCGTGGCCTTCGCCTCTTCCCTGGACCAGATCGGACCGATCACCAAGGACGTGGAAGACTGCGCCATTATGCTGAATGCGATTTCCGCCCATGACCCCGTCGACTCGACTTCGGTACCCGCGGAGACACCCGATTACCGCGTCTTCATCGGCCGTGATATCAAGGGGTGCACAATCGGCATTCCCAAGGAATATTTCGTCGACGGGATCGATCCGGAAATCAGGAGCGCAATCGACAGAACCATCGCGACGCTGGAGAGACTCGGCGCCCGGTGCCGCGACATATCGCTCCCTCACGCCGAGTACTGCATTGCCGCATATTATATCATCGCGCCGTCGGAAGCCAGTTCCAACCTCGCCCGGTACGATGGGGTGCGCTACGGTTTCAGGGCTCCCGATGCGGAGAATCTCCTGAATATGTACAAGAAGACGCGCTCTTCAGGGTTCGGCGCGGAGGTCAAACGGCGAATCATGATCGGCACCTACTCTCTCTCTTCGGGATACTACGACGCCTACTATAAAAAGGCGTCGCAGGTCAGGGCATTGATCAGGCAAGACTTCGATAGAGCCTTTACGCAGTGCGACGTTATCCTTGCCCCTACGACCCCAACTCCGGCGTTCAGAATCGGCGAGAAGATGGACGATCCGCTTCAGATGTATCTGTATGACATCTTTACCCTCTCAGCGAATCTGGCGGGGATTCCGGGGATTTCAGTCCCCTGCGGCTTTACGGAAGGAGGGCTTCCTATCGGCGTCCAGTTCATGGCAAGTCATTTCGAGGAGGGAAAACTGCTCCAGATAGCTTCGGCGTATGAAAAGAATTCAGAATACGAGAAAAGGACGCCCGATCTGTAATGGACTATGAACCCGTTATAGGGCTGGAGGTGCACGCCCAGCTCCTGACCAGAACCAAGATATTCTGCGGCTGTTCGACCCGGTTCGGCGAGGCGCCCAACAGCAATACCTGCCCCGTCTGTCTCGGGATGCCGGGCGTGCTCCCCGTCTTGAACCGGAAGGTTGTGGAGTACGCGATGAAGATGGCGCTGGCGACCGACTGCACGATAAACCGGGAAAGCACGTGGGCGCGGAAAAACTATTTCTATCCCGACCTGCCGAAGGGATATCAGATCACGCAGTTCGACCACCCCCTCGCGGAGCATGGATACGTGAATATTGAAACAATCGAGGGGAACAAAAGGATCGGCATTACCCGTATCCACATGGAAGAGGACGCCGGAAAATCCATTCACGACGAGTCGGGGGGCTCCAGTTTTGTCGACCTGAACCGGGCGGCGGTACCCCTGATCGAGATTGTCAGCGAGCCGGACATGCGGAGCCCGGAGGAGGCGGCTCAGTATCTCCGGAGACTTCACGAGATCCTGGTCTATCTCGAGATATGCGACGGCAATATGGAGGAGGGGAGCTTCCGATGCGATGCCAATATCTCTCTCCGGCCGAAAGGGGAGAAAGCCTTCGGAATCCGATCCGAACTCAAGAACATGAACTCTTTCAACAACGTGCAGCACGCCCTCGAATACGAGATAGAACGGCAGCGCGCCATCCTGGAGCGGGGAGCCCGGGTCGTCCAGGAAACCAGACTCTGGGACGCATCACGGGGCGTGACCCACTCGATGCGTGGAAAGGAAGAGGCCCACGACTACCGGTATTTTCCGGAACCCGATCTTGTACCCGTCGTCATATCCGAGGAATGGAAGGACCGTATCCGTAAAACCATTCCCGAGCTTCCCCGGGAAAAGCGGGAACGGTTTGTCGGCGAATACGGAATCCCTCCATACGACGCGGGGGTCCTTACCGCGAGCCGCGCCCTGGCGAACTATTACGAAGAGGTGGCCCGTCTCAGCGGGAGGCCGAAGATCGCGAGCAACTGGGTGATGGGTGACCTGCTGGCGCACCTGAACGAGACAAAGATGGAGATCGAAGAGGTACCCATACACCCCGCTGGGCTGGCGGAACTGATCAGCGTCATCGAGGATGGCACCATCAGCGGAAAGATAGCCAAAGAGGTCTTCGAGGAGATGTGGGACTCGGGGAAAGGACCGAAAGAAATTATCGAACATAAGGGCCTTGTCCAGATAAGTGACTCCGGCGAGTTGGAGCGGATCGTGGAAGAGGTTCTGGCCGCTCACCCGCAGCAGCTCGTTCAGTACCGCAGCGGGAAAGAGCAACTGTTCGGATTCTTCGTGGGGCAGACGATGAAGGCCACCGGAGGCAAGGCAAACCCGAAGATCGTCAACGAACTGCTGAAAAAGAAACTGTCTGCGCCATGATCAAGACCATATCCTGGGGGGGGGACGCTGTGGTTATGATCGACCAGCGGACGCTTCCCTTTAAAGAGCGGTACCTGACCTGCCGGACCTACGGGGATGTCATCGACGCAATCAATGACATGGCGATCCGGGGCGCCCCCGCCGTGGGGATTGCCGCAGCCATGGGGATTGCCCTCGGCGCCCTGGCCATCCCGAAAGGAAGGCTGCGGGGAGAATTTCCCCGGATCTGCGACGCCTTTGCCCGCACACGCCCCACGGCCGTTAATCTCTTCTGGGCCATTGAACGAATAACGGACCGTTTTGAAAAGGAAACGTCCGCGCACGCGAAGGAAGAGCATGTAAGAAAGGCGCTGGTTGATGAAGCATGCCGGATCCATGAAGAGGATATCGAGGCAAACCGGCTGATCGGAACACATGGAAGGGATCTGCTCCGGGACGGAGACACCATTCTGACACACTGTAATGCCGGAGCGCTCGCGACCGGAGGATACGGCACAGCGCTCGGAGTTATACAAGCGGCCCACGAAGAGGGGAAGCGAATCCACGTTCTGGTGGACGAAACCCGCCCCCTCCTCCAGGGGGCGCGGCTGACCGCCTGGGAAATGCGCCGGGAAGGCATCCCGGCCACGCTCATAACCGACAGCATGGCGGGTTCCCTCATGCATCAGGGGAAGATCGATTGTGTCATGGTTGGGGCGGACCGGATCGCGGCGAACGGCGACACGGCCAACAAGATCGGGACGTACGCCCTCGCGGTGCTGGCAAGGGAAAACCGGATTCCCTTCTACGTGGCAGCCCCCCGCAGCACCATCGACCGCCGAACGCGCACCGGGAAACAGATCGCCATCGAACAGAGGAGTCCCGACGAGGTACTCGCGTTTCACGGCGCACGGATCGCACCGGAGGGCTGCCCGGCGTTGAACCCCGCCTTTGATGTGACCCCGCACCGGTACATTACCTCCATCATCACGGAGGAGGGAATCATGAGAAAACCCTTCGGGAGAAAAATCAGGGAGCTCTTCTTCCCCGGAACTTCGAACCGATAAGGAAACGGCAAAGCAGCATGAGACGGTTATTCATCTTTGATTTCGACGGCGTCATCGCGGATTCGCTGAGCCTTTACGAGAAGCTCGTAAGAACGAATCTCGAACGGATCGGCTCCCCTGTCATAGCGACACGCGAAGAGTTTCTCGATTTGTTCGACAGTAATTTCTATGAGTCCCTGCGCGAGCGCGGGGTGGATATGAAGGCCTTCAACGACGCCGTCATGGAAGCCTCTTCGGGAATCGACTACCGTCAGATTCGCCCCGTGGACGGTCTGTTTCCGGTCATCACAGCCCTTGCCAGTAACAACACCCTCATCGTCATCTCCTCCAATATCTCATCCGTGATACAGAACTTTCTTTCCCGGCATGGATGCGACGGCATCTTCGCCGCCGTCCTGGGGGCCGATTTCATGCTCAGCAAGACCAGGAAGATAGAACACACAATGGAGAAGTGGCGCGCCGAATGCGATTCCACCTACTATGTGGGGGATACAGTGGGTGATATCAGAGAGGGGAAGGCGGCCTGTGTCAAGACGGTGGCGGCAACCTGGGGGTGGCACCCTAAGGAACGGTTCGAAGGGGTCGGCGCGGACTTCGTTGTCGACACTCCGGAAGATCTCCTGTCCATCTGATCTTCGAAGCATAAAAAAGGGGCGCTCCGTTCAAACGGGGCGCCCCTTTTACATTACAGGATATTCATGCGTGACGGCCGGTTACATCATGCCGCCCATTCCGCCCATTCCGCCCGGAGGCATGGCAGGCATCGCCGGTTCCTCTTTGGGTTTCTCGGCCACCATGCACTGAGTGGTAAGCATCAGGGACGCGACGCTTGACGCGTTCTGGAGAGCCGACCGTGTTACCTTGGTGGGATCAATAACCCCCGCCTTGCCCAAGTTCTCATAGGTGTCGGTCCGCGCGTTGAACCCGTAGTCGCCCTTTTTCCCTTTTACCTTCTCCACGATAATCGCACCCTCAAATCCGGCGTTGGCGGCGATCATCTTCATGGGTTCCTCAATAGCCTTCTTTATGATATTGACGCCGATCTGCTGATCTCCTTCCAGCTTGATCTTGTCAAGAGCCGGAAGGGTCCTCAGATATGCCACGCCTCCGCCGGGGACAATTCCTTCCTCGACAGCCGCTCGTGTGGCGTTCAGGGCGTCTTCGACGCGCGCCTTCCTCTCCTTCATCTCCGTTTCCGTGGCGGCTCCAACCTTGATAACGGCAACGCCGCCCACCAGCTTGGCCAGACGTTCCTGAAGTTTTTCACGGTCGTAATCGGAGGTAGTCTCTTCGATCTGCGCCCGGATCTGTTTCACGCGACCCTCGAGGCTTGCCCTGTCTCCGGCACCGTCGATGATCGTTGTGTTATCCTTGTCGATAACGATCCGCTTCGCCCGTCCCAGATCGGCGATCTGGGTATTTTCGAGTTTGGCCCCCATCTCTTCTGAAATCACTTTCCCGCCGGTCAGCACAGCGATATCTTCCAGCATCGCCTTTCTCCTGTCGCCGAAACCGGGTGCCTTGACGGCGGCCACATTCAGGGTACCCCTGATCTTGTTGATCACGAGCGTCGCAAGAGCTTCCCCTTCGATGTCTTCAGCAACGATCAGAAGGGGCTTGCCCATTTTGGCGATCTGCTCGAGAACGGGGAGGAGGTCCTTCATGCCGCTGATCTTCTTATCGTGAATCAGAAGGAGCGGATCCTCAAGAACGGCTTCCATCTTGTCCGCGTTGGTCACGAAATAGGGGGAAACATACCCGCGGTCGAACTGCATCCCTTCGACGACCTCCAGTTCCGTCGCCAGACCCTTCGCCTCTTCAACCGTAATGACGCCCTCCTTGCCGACCTTTCCCATCGCTTCGGCGATGATATTGCCAATCGTCTCATCGCTGTTGGCTGAGATGGTGCCAACCTGGGCGATTTCCTTCTGGTCCTTCGTGGGGCTGCTCATCTTCTGAAGTTCTTTCACCACAACCTCCACGGCCTTTTCGATCCCCCTCTTCACATCCATGGGATTGCTACCGGCCGCGACGGCCTTGACGCCTTCGCGATAAATGGCCTGGGCGAGGATGGTCGCAGTCGTCGTGCCGTCACCGGCCACATCGCTGGTCTTGCTGGCGACTTCCCTCACCATCTGGGCGCCCATATTTTCGAATTTGTCTTCCAGCTCTATCTCCTTTGCAACCGTCACGCCGTCTTTCGTGACCGTGGGACCGCCGAAAGATTTCTCCAGTATGACATTGCGTCCCTTGGGCCCGAGCGTTACCTTGACGGCATCAGCAAGAGCATTTACACCAGCGAGGATCGCCTTGCGGGCATCCTCATCATATCTAATAACTTTCGCTCCCATCAAACCTACCTCCTTCTTGAATTCGTATTATTTATTTTTCAATTATTCCGAGTATGTCGTCTTCGCGCATGATAAGGTGCTCGACACCGTCTATCTTGACTTCCGTTCCGGCGTACTTGCTGAACAGAACCCTGTCGCCCGCCTTGACATCCATTTTCACGATTTTACCCTCTTCCGTCTTCTTACCGTTTCCAACAGCGATGACTTTCCCCTCCATCGGTTTTTCCTTGGCGCTGTCGGGAATGATAATTCCCCCTTTTGTCTTTTCCTCTTCCTCGAGGCGCTTAACGATGATCCTGTCATGCAATGGTCGAATCTTCATGCTTCCTACTCTCCTCCTTACAATTATTTGTTTTTTAAGTTAAAAAACCGCGATTACCACTCATCGAAACGTAAGATAACCATGATTCCGGTCCTGTCAAGGGATTGAACAATTTTTTTCTACGGGATTTTGAAAACGGGGAGCATTCTCCACACTGGATCTGTTACCGCTTTCCTATGTGAAGGATACCCTTGGTGATGTTGCACAGGTGGTCGTTCAGGCGGTCGATGGCCGTCAAAACATCCGAATAGACGAGGCCGGCATCGCCTATACATTCTCCTTTTTCAAGCCGGTCTATGTGGTTCGAACGGTATTGTTTTATCAGGGCGTGCGTCTCCCGGTCGATATTCAGCGTGATGGCCGCGGCCTGGTGATCGTCCTTCTCCAAGGCTTTCCGTGCCTGGCGTATCAGAGCATGCGTTTTCTCAAAGAGCCGTGCCAGCTCCATCTTTGCCGGTGCGGAAAAGGTGAGGTTGTGTTCAAACCCGCGCTGCGCCAGTTTCACGATGCTCTCACAGTAGTCTCCCACCCGTTCGAGATCATTGACGCTGTGGAGAAGGGCGGGAACCAGACTTCGTTCCTTGTCGGACAACTCTCCCTTGGTGATCTGAACAAGGTACTCCGTAATGTTCTTCTGCATCTGGTCAACGGATTCTTCGTCAAGGGTAATCTCGTTTCTGATTTTGTGGCTGTACGTAGTAATACACTCCTCCGCCTTACTGAACATTGCATGGCACAGGTCCAGCATGGAGACCATCTCCCGGATGGCCGCATTGATCGCCAGACTGGGGGTGATCAGGAGATGGGGCTCGAGGTGTTTTACTTCCTTCTTCCCGTAATCTTCCCCGGGGGCTATTATGCCCAGAAACTTGACAAAAAATGGGAGGATCGCAAGAAAGATCAATGCATTAATCAGATTAAACGCGGTATGGGAATTGGCGATCTGGCGCGCGATATCCCCCGATGTGAGGGGGATATACTTGAGGTAGAGAGGAACGAGGGGCAGCATGATCATGGTGCCCGTTACATTGAAAAGCGTATGTCCCAGTGCAAGCCTCCTGCTGGACAGATTGCCCCCGATGCTGGCAATGAGTGCGGTAACGCAGGTCCCGATTTCGATCCCGAAAAGGAGGTGAATCGATCCCTGGAGGTTCAGCAACCCCACAGACGCGAAAGCGATGATCATACCGGTAGTCGTGCTGCTGCTCTGAAGAATGGCGGTAACGATCATTCCCGTCAGGATCCCGAGGAACGGATTCGAACTGAATCCGATCAGGACATCCCTCATTGTTTCGTTATCCGCCAGGGGCTTTACGGCGGAACTCATCATTGCGAGCCCGAGAAAGAGGAGGCCGAAACCCAGGAGCGCCCGTCCCTTGTTCTTGTGCTTGTCCTTCTTCGCGGCAAGAAAGACGACGGCGCCGGCAAATACACAAAGAGGAGCTATCGCCGTAAACTTGAAAGCGATCAGCTGTGCGGTGACCGTGGTCCCCACATTGGCTCCGATCATGATGGCGACGGCCCCGATAAGGGGGATAAACCCGGCATTCAGAAACCCGATGACAATCACCGAGGTCGCGCTGGAGCTCTGTATCACCGCCGTGACAAAGGCGCCCATGAGCGCCGATCGGAACCTGCCGGATGTCACCTTCTCCAGCATCGCTTTCAGGAGCCCCAGAGACAGGCGTTTCAGCGAGTCGCTGAGGAGGTACATCCCGAAGACGAACAGACCCAATCCTCCAATAACACCCGAAATAATCTTGAACTCCATCAGAACTCCCGTCCCGATATTGACGTCACCGCGACTCCAGCGCATTTCCAGCGGAATCGCCGGAGCCGCTCTTACACCGGCGAGAACGCGGGATACGGTTCTTGCAAGCTACCCTCCATGGAAGGGATGGCATTGCCACGAAACACACTCTCCATCGGAGCGTGACCTTTACATTATACCTTGACACAATGTCAAGACATTCGCCAGTTCGATACTCATCGCACTGTCCCGTCCAGAGAGAAATCCTTTCAAATCCTGTTGCAGTAACCCGTCTGTTATGGTAGAAGTTCAAGGCTTTTAAGGACAGTACGGGAGTCATTCATGACACAGAGTCTGGGCACGATGTTCGAAAACACCTGTTGTGCATACCCCGAACGGGTATCCATCCTGTACGGGGACATGACCATCTCGTACGCCGAACTGGAAGGGGCGGCAAACACCTTCGGCAAACGGCTGAAATCGCTCGGCGTGGCGCGAGGTGACAGAGTGGCTGTCATGCTCCCCAATATACCGGAATTTACGGTAGCCTATTTCGCCATCCTGAAGCTTGGCGCTGTTGCCGTCACCATCAATGTCATGTCAACCCCCTATGAGCTTCTCTACCTTCTCGGCGACTGTGGCGCCAGGGTCTGCGTCACTGTTCCCTCGTCGGCAAAACGGTTTCAGGAAATACGGGAACAGCTGCCGCGATTGGAGCACCTGATAATCACCGATGAAATCCCGGGGAATCTCTCCATGGGCGGATCCCCGACAGATGAAGCTCCCCTTCTGGAAATGGCAGAGATAGGGGAGGAAGACCCCGCGGTGATGATCTATACCGCCGGTCTGACGGGGAAACCGCTCGGCGCCGTTCTCACTCACCGCAACCTGTCCACCCAGTCCGTTCTGCTGGAGGAGGTCCTGTACGGAACACCCGATGACCGGGGGCTGTGTCTCATCCCTCTCTTCCATTCCTTCGGGGCCACTGTCAACATGCTGATGGTCATAAACCTCGGCGCCAGTGTGGTGATGCTGGATCAGTTCAATATTGAAGCCATCTTCAGGGCCATCGACGAGCAGAAGGTTACGTTCATCGCAGCTGTCCCGCGGGTTTTTCTGGGAATGCTCCTTTTTGAGGGAGCTGACCGATATGATATGCGCTCGCTGAGATTCTGCATTACCGGCGGTTCCACCATGCCGCCGGAATATATACCGATGTTTGAAGAGAAGTTCGGCGTTACGCTGCTCCAGGGGTACGGCCTGACCGAGGCGTCCCCCGTCTGTTCTGTCAACAGGCTAGACGGCGCGCGGAAACCTGCATCCATTGGTCTCCCCCTCCCTCACATGGAGGCCCGGATCGTGGACGAAACGGGGGATACTCTCCCGGTGGAAACAGTTGGAGAACTGGTTATAAAAGGCCCCAATGTCATGCAGGGCTATTATCGGAATGAAAAGGCAACCGAAGAGGTTATCCGGGACGGATGGCTCCACACCGGGGATCTGGCGCGGATTGATGAAGAGGGGTTCATCTTTCTCGAGGGGCTCAAAAAAAGAATGATCATTACCAACGGTTTCAACGTATATCCCACGGAGGTTGAAAACGTTCTGATGATGCACCCTGCCGTCATTGGCGCGCGCGTTACGGCTAAAGCCGATCTGATGCGGGGAGAGATCGTCAGGGCCTCGATCGTCAAAAAACAGGGTTCCTCTGTAAACGAAAAAGACATTATGAAACACTGCAGGACCTATCTGTCTTCTTACAAATCCCCCAGGGAGGTGGATTTTGTGGAGAGACTTGATTGATGGTATCAAAAAAAGCCTCCCTAATATAGAGTCAAGAAAAGGAGAAGTGTTATGAGAGAAGTAGTCATCGTAAGTGGAGCGAGAACAGCTGTCGGAACATTTGGCGGTTCTCTCAAGGATGTGCGGTGTATCGATCTGGGCGCGCTCGTTATCAAAGAGGCTATCAAGAGGGCCGGCCTCAGACCCACCATAACCGACTTTATCAAGTCATGCCGCGCGGACGCCTTCGGAGAATTCGACAAGACGCCGATCAATGAGAAGCACTATGATTATGATCCGTCATTGACCCCCGTATACTTTGACGAATGTATTATGGGGAATGTCCTCCAAGCGGGGCAGGGACAGAATCCAGGTCGTCAGGCGTCTATCTACGCAGGTCTTCCCGAAGAAACAACCACGATCACGGTCAACAAGATCTGCGCGTCGGGGATGAAGGCCATCGCCCTGGGCGCACAGGCAATCAAGGCGGGGGACGCCGATGTCATCGTCGCGGGCGGCATGGAATCCATGAGCCAGGCTCCTTATGCCCTCCCGAAGGCCCGCTGGGGATACCGGATGGACATGCCCTTCGGTCAGATCACCGATATCATGGTCCATGACGGTCTCTACGAGATATTCAACAAGTACCACATGGGCTTGACCGCCGAGAATATCGCCGCCTTATACAAGATCACCCGCGAAGAACAGGATGAGCTCGGTCTCACCAGTCATCAGAGAGCGTTGGCCGCCATCGCCCGCGGGGAGTTCAAGGATGAGATCGTTCCCGTCGTCATGCCTCAGCGCAAGGGAGACCCGAAGATCTTTGAGGTGGATGAACGCCCCATGGATACGACCCTGGAAAAGATGGCGAAACTGGCCCCGGTCTTCAAGAAGGACGGAACGGTAACCGCCGGGAACGCATCCGGCATCAACGATGCCGCAGCAGCGGTCGTCCTGATGAGCGCCGAAAAGGCGAAGGAACTGGGGCTCAAACCCCTCGCGAAGATCAAGGGGTACGCCTCGGGAGGTGTGGATACGGCCTATATGGGGCTGGGACCGATTCCCGCAACCAGAAAGGTGATGCACGCTCTGGGATTAACGGTCAAGGATATGGATTATATTGAACTGAACGAGGCGTTCGCCTGCCAGGCCATCGCCTGCATGCGGGAGCTGGGTATCAGTCTTGATAATTGCAATCTCAACGGCAGCGGGATTTCCATTGGCCACCCCATTGGATGCACAGGCGCGAGGATCACATACAGCCTCGCCATGCAGATGCAGAAAAAGGACCTGAACCTCGGTCTGGCGACCCTCTGCATCGGCGGCGGCCAGGGAATGGCGATAGTGCTTGAAAGGGTATAGCCGAACGTGGCATACATCAAAACAGAAAAACGGGGGGGCAGGTACTGTGCCCCCTCCGTTTTTCCGTTTGATTGTACAAACCGTAACGCCTCCGGTAGAGGCGCGTAGATAAAAACAGAAAGGAGAACCAACCATGGAAATTAAAACATTCGGTGTGGTAGGTGCCGGTCAGATGGGAAACGGGATAGCCCAGGTCGTTGCGGATCAGGGCGGGCTGCAGGTCATCATGAACGACATCGCGGACGAGTTCGTGGAGCGAGGGTACAATGCCATTGTGAAGCGTCTCGATGGAATGGTCGCCAAAGAAAGGATCACGAAAGAGAAAAAGGAAGAGATCCTCAGCCGGATCACAAAGAGCACGAACCTCGAAGACATGAAGGACGCGGATTTCGTTGTTGAAGCAGCCACTGAGAGAGAGGATCTCAAGCTTGACATCTTTAAAAAGCTTGACGGCATCTGCCGTCCCGGAGTGATCCTTGCCTCCAATACCTCTTCGATTCCGATCACGCGGATCGCCAACGTAACGAAGAGACCGGAGAAGGTGATCGGCATGCACTTCATGAACCCCGTTCCCGTCATGAAGCTGGTGGAGGTTATCAGAGGGCTGGCCACGGAGCAGGCAACCTTTGACCTGACGGAACAACTGGCCGGTCAGTTCGGGAAGACACCGGTGGAGTGCAATGACTTTCCCGGATTTATCCTGAACAGGGTTCTCATCCCCATGATCAATGAAGGGATCTACGCCCTCTATGAGGGAGTCGGAAGCGCCACGGCGATCGATACCATGATGAAACTGGGAGCCAATCATCCCATGGGACCGCTGGAGCTTGCCGATCTCGTCGGACTCGACACCTGTCTCGCCATTATGGATGTCCTCTACAAAGGGTTCGGTGATTCGAAATACCGTCCCTGTCCCCTCCTCAAGAAGTACGTGGACGCCGGATTCCTGGGGAGAAAGTCGGGGAGAGGTTTTCACAATTATGCCGGCTGATGCGGTAACAAAATAAATCAAATCAACATTGAAAGGTACCGTACAATGAATTTCGCACCAACAGAAGAACAACAGATGGTAAAGGAAATGGTAACACGGTTTGTCAATGAAGAAATCAAACCGGCGGCGGAAGAGCTGGATCGCACCCACCGGCACCCCCAGGAGATATGCCGGAAGCTGGGAGAGATGGGTCTAATGGGGGTATCCGTCCCCACCGAGTACGGTGGTGCGGGGATGGATAACGTGACCTATGTCATGGCCCTGATCGAGATCGCGCGGGGGTGCGCGAGTTGCGGCGCCATAACGTCGGTCAACAATTCCCTCTACGGGCACCCGGTTAAGACCTACGGAACGGAAGAACAGAAGAAAAAATTCCTGGTCCCGGTCGCAAGCGGCCAGGTGGAAGGATGTTACGCCCTCACAGAGGCGGGGGCCGGGTGCGACGCCGCAGCGCTCCGGTGCCGTGCCGAGCTCAAGGGAGACACGTACATCGTCAACGGTGTCAAAAAATTCATCACCAACGGCAACGTGGCAAAATACTGCGTTCTCGCCGCGACAGAGGATCCTTCCAAAGGGTACAAAGGGATCCTGAATCTCATCGTGGATTTTGAAAATACTCCGGGCTTTTCCATTGGAACGATCGAGGAGAAGATGGGAATTTTGGCCTCCGGCACGGCAGAGCTGGTCTTTGAAGACGCCGAGGTTCCCGCCGCAAACCTTCTGGGGAAACCCGGCGAGGGATTCCGTCAGATGATGGAAGGGCTCAATGCCGGGAGAATCGGCATTGGGGCACAGGCGTGCGGCATCGGAAGAGCTGTCCTCGAGGATTCTCTTGCGTACGCCAAGGACCGGGTCCAGTTCGGTCAGCCCATCACATCGTTTCAGGCAATCCAGTGGAAACTGGCCGATATGGCCACCCAGCTGGACGCGGCGGAGATGCTTCTCCTCAAAGCCGCCTGGCTCGAAGACAACGGCTATAACTTCGAGAAGGAATCGGCCATGGCCAAAATGTACGCTTCCGACGTGGCCATGAAGGCGGCGGTCGAGGGCGTGCAGATCTTCGGCGGCTACGGCTACTGCAAAGATTACCCCGCGGAACGGCATATGCGGGACGCGAAAATATGCCAGATATACGAGGGTACCAATGAAATCCAGCGGGTTGTTATCGCCAGGAAGCTCTTGGGAATGCGTTAATTCGAACAGATAAAAGGCTCCTTCCGGAAGGATTGCCATGCGTCTGAAGCTTAATCGGCTCGAAAAATACGAAGGAGTCAGAGGTCCTCTGATATTGATCATCCTGGACGGGGTGGGGATGTACCGGGGCACGGCTGACGGTTACCCGGGCAACGCCGTCGATATCGCGTCTCCACCCACCCTGTGCCGGCTCTTCAGGGAGGAGAAGATCGCCCTCCGCCTCAGGGCGCACGGTACGGCGGTCGGGATGCCCTCCGACCGGGACCAAGGAAACAGCGAGGTCGGGCACAACGCCATCGGGGCGGGGAGGGTGATCGCGCAGGGGGCGAAGCTTGTCGATGAGGCTATAGAAAGCGGTCGCCTCTTCGAGGACGAGACGTGGAAACAGCTTGTCTCCAATGCCCGGACGAACAGGACACCGATCCACTTTATCGGTCTCGTATCCGACGGAAATGTTCACAGCAACATGGCCCATCTTATCTCTCTTGTCGGGCAGTGCGACCGGGAAGGGGTGGAGGAAGTTTACGTACACGGCCTTCTTGACGGGCGGGATGTCCCCCCCCTGAGCGCCCTGCGCTACTTCGGCGAACTGGAGGATTATCTCTGGTCGTTGCGCCTTCAAGCCCTCGAGCAGGGTAAACGGCGCCGGTACTTCATCGCCTCCGGGGGAGGCCGGATGGTGACAACCATGGACCGCTACGAAGCGGACTGGTCCATCGTCGAGAGGGGCTACCATGCCCACGTCCTGGGGGAAGGGCCCCGCTTTCCCGACAGCCTCACCGCTATCAGGGTGCTGCGTGAGCGGGAACGGGTTGCTGATCAGTACCTCTCCCACTGGGTTATTCATGACCCGAACAACCCGGAGGTTTCCATCACCACGATCCAAGATGGACACGGCGTGGTCCTCTTTAATTTCCGGGGGGACCGGGCCATCGAAATCAGCCGTGCCTTTGTGGAAGAAAACTTCACCGGATTTCACCGCACGTTCCATCCGGCTGTTTTCTATGCGGGGATGCTCGAGTATGATGAGGATACCCACATGCCCCCCCATTTCCTCGTTGCTCCTCCGGTAATTGATCGAACCCTTTCCGAGTACCTTGCCGCGAACGGCGTATCACAGTTCGCTGTCAGCGAGACACAAAAATTCGGCCATGTAACCTATTTCTGGAACGGCAACAACTCCGCAAAGTTCGACCCGAAAACCGAAGAGTGGGTGGAGATCGAATCCGACCGCGTACCCTTCGATCAGGCCCCCCAGATGAAGGCCGACGAAATCGCCTCCCGGGCTATTGAAGCGCTGGAATCAGGAAAACATCGTTTCATCCGCCTGAACTTTCCGAACGGGGATATGGTTGGACACACCGGATCGCTCACGGCGGCGGTGGAGGCCGTCAAGGCAGTGGACCGGGCGGTGGCGAGAATCATAGAAGCGGCGGACCGATATGATGCCACGGTCATTGTAACCGCCGATCACGGGAACTGCGAACAGATGTTCGCCGTGGATGAAAAGACGGGAAGGACCGTCATGGGACCCGGCGGAGAGTACAAACAACAGACAAGTCACACCCTCAATCCGGTCCCCTTTGTTATACACGGTCCCGACACGAACCGGTATGCGCCTGCCCATATCGAGAAACCGGGGCTGGGGAACATAGCCGCGACGATCATTCTGCTCCTTGGATACAATAAGCCGGATGATTATCTCGAACCCCTCATCCGGATCACATAAGATTCAATATATCCCCGCTTCGATACCACCCGCGATCGTCTGACCCAGTTCCCGGCACCGGTCGAGCATCTCGTCCGTGACGCCCCCCTGCGAGCTTCGGGCAATGACAGGATCGTACACCTTTTTGAACTGGTAGCCGAGGGCGATTCGTTCGATGCTCTTCACGGCGCCGGAGCCGTCGTTCCCCGCACTGACAAAGACAACATAGGGTTTTCTGAATACCTTTCCCTCCGCGGGATAGAAGGTCCGATCAAAAAAGTCTTTCACGGCGCCCGACATGTACCCGAAGTTTTCAGGGGTCCCGATGGCAAGTCCGTCGCAGGCGAGGAGATCCTCCAGAGATGTGTCGACCGCTTTTTTCAGAATCACTTCCGTATTCTTGATACGTGCCGCACCCTGCGCAACAGCCGTGGCCATCCTTTCCGTATTCCCCGTCTGTGAATGATATACTACCAATATGGAAGGCATGACTCCTCCTGCATCGTTTCACGCCAGGTCTGACTGGTTCATTACCCTGTTGATCCTGGATTTTTCACGGTTTCTTGTGAAACAAATCTCACACGTCATAAGAGCGGGCGGCCTCGCCCATCTCACCATTGAAAAAGGCTCCTGAACGTCATCGGGAGCCTTTTTCAGAACACGCTTCAATTTTGATCCTCAGCAATTAAGCTGGAGACCCTTCTTCCTTTGTCTCCCCAGCCTCTTCCTGCGGGGGCTCAGCCGTTACAGCCGCTTCAAGCCCCATGGCATTCCATACGATCTCGGCGATATCAAAGGCTGCCATGGTCTCTTCCCTCTGGCGGTCCTTGATGCCGTCGGACATCATGGTGAGGCAGAAGGGACACCCGACCGCGATCGTATCCGCTTTTACGGCAATGGCCTGGTCGGTCCTCATATCGTTGATACGCTCTCCGATATCCTCTTCCATCCACATTCTCCCGCCGCCCGCACCGCAGCAGAAGCTCTTGGTGTGGTTTCTGTCCATCTCGACCAGCTTCATGCCGGGAACAGCCTTCAATGCTTTTCGGGGCTGTTCGTAGATCTTGTTGTACCGTCCCAGGAAACAGGAGTCGTGGTAGGTAACGATCCCTTCAACCGGGTTTTTCAGCGTGATCTTCCCTTGGGCAATCAGGTCCGCAATGATCTCAGTGTGGTGATACACCTCGAAGTTGCCGCCGAAGTGGGGATAATCTTTCTTTATCGTGTTGTAGCCGTGGGGGCAGGTACATATGATTTTTTTCACACCGTACCCGTTCATCACTTCGATGTTCATCTGGGCCAGGGTTTGGGAGAGATACTCGTTTCCTCCCCGCATGGCGGAATCGCCGCAGCAGCCCTCTTCTCCCCCGAGAATCCCGAAACTGACCCCCGCCTCCTTCAGCAGCTTGGCAAAGGCGACCGACACTTTTTTGCCTCTGTCATCGAAGGAGCCGGAGCATCCCACATAGAAGAGATATTCCACATTCGGATCCTCGGCGAGTGTCTTGATCCCCAAGTCTTTGGCCCAGTCGGCCCGGAGGTGTGTTCCGATCCCCCAGGGATTCGAATTGTTCTCCATGTTCCGGTATGTCAGCTGAAGCTCCGGAGAAAAATCGGCCTCCATCAGCACCTTATACTGCCGCATGCCGGTAATCATCGGCACATGCTCGTTAAAGACCGGACAGACCTCCATGCAGTACATGCAGTTCGTGCATGCCCACAGTTCGTGGAGATCGACAACCTCTCCCACCATTGCCTTGTCCGGCTCCGGGATCACCGCTTCCTCACCCGCCTTGGCGGCACTCTTCGCCGCCATCACCACGGGGACCCGTTTCAACCAGTATTCCTTTATATCCTGGTGGAGCTTCTTCGGGGAGAGGGGCTTCCCCGACAGGTAGGCCGGGCACCCGTCCTGGCACCGTCCGCATCTCAGGCAGGCATCGGCGTTGAAGATCTGCTTCCACGTAAAGTTTTCCAACTGGCCCACGCCGAACGATTCGGCATTTTCGAAATCGGCGATTGGTTCAAGATACCCTGTCGGCTTGAGCGACCGCATATACTGGTTGGCGGGGGCAAGGACAATATGCCGCAACTTGGAGAAGGGAATGTACGCGATAAAACCAAAGGCAATAAATGCGTGTATCCACCAGGTCCATTTGTGAAGGATCTTGACTGTGTCGTAGCTGACACCGGCCAGGGTCTTGGCGAAGGCGTATCCCACGAAGGACCACCCGCCCCAGGTATATCCATCCACGTTGATATTCACGTGGAGCCGGAACCCTTCGAGGAGGAATCCCGTCACGATGATGCCGGCAAGAAGGAGCAGGACGATCGCGTCGTCAGCCACCGCGTCCAGCTTCCCACGGTAACTGAGCCTGTCCGGTTTCTGGATATATTTTCTCCAGACCG
>ENA-OSEO01003523-OSEO01003523.1-sediment-metagenome-genome-assembly--contig:-NODE-3523-length-18329-cov-4.785119_pt1 | contig 18329 bp, 12 predicted proteins | sample MGYA00237883_ERZ534232 | MGnify/ENA metagenome assembly ERZ534232
GGCGCCCACGACGGTCCGGTGCCCGGCGCGACGTGTTGTATCGCGTCGTCGGCGAAGTCGCCGCTGCCGGGCACGTCCACGATCCGTACGTATCGGACGGCGGCCAGATCGATCCTGCCCGCGAGCACATCCGGATGGTCCGCGAGATCGTCGAGGTCGAACGGGGTCCCCGTGCAGAAGCCATAACCGTTCGGGTGTTTCCCAGCCAGATTGTGGACGTCGTCCGGCTCGATCGTGCCGTAGGCGCCGGTCCGTGCCGGTGTGAGAGACACCGACGGAAATCTCGCGAAGTCCACGCCGTTGGACGACACTTCCACCCAGGCCAGCTCTGCGAGCAACTGTCCGTCCAGCGAGCCCAGCGACGTCGTGACCTGCGACATCATGCCGTTCTCGAAGACGACGAAGTCGTCACCCGCGCCATTTCGGATCGCCGCGCCGTCGGCCGGGTCGTCGGGATCACCAAAAGCCAGCGTGATGAATCCAGGCGGTGTGCCCAGAGCGATCTCCTGCAGGGTCAGTTCGCCAAGACTGACAATGTCGAAAGGCTGACCCGTCGCAGGGCCCAGGGCCCTGGCGGGATCGTTCCATGCGCCGGACCAGGTCTGGTCGGACGGCGCGTACCGGATGACGTGGGTCGCCCAGCCTCGGAAGATGGGATTGAGTACGGCCTGTGGCGCCGCCGGATCACTGTGTCGCCAGGTGAGCGGATCGATATAGCCGTTGACCCCGCTCTGCACGTACGGCCCGGCGGCTGTATATACAGCCGCGAACCAGAGGAGGACGCCCATCGTCACTTGTTCACGCATGGATCGTCTCCCATGAAGGTCTTCACTGGGTTCTCGATGGCTTGTTCGTGGGTGGCAACCCCGCTGACGATTGTGTCCAGGCAGAAATAGGCGGGATTGTTCATGCCGAAGTCGCCCGTATCGCTCGAGCTCAGGGTAAAACAGAGTGTCTCGACCTCGCCCAGAGAGGTCAGATCGACGAAAGCCCAGGAGTCCAGGATGTAATCGCAGGCATTGTTCTCGAAGCGGAAATCGGCGAGGTAGAACTCGACCTCACCCGTGGGCCGGCCGCCGGCGTCGATGCCCGTGATAGTGAGCTTGAACCAGTCCGGCTCGTTGCCGGTCTGCCCGCCGAACTTCTTGCTGAACGGGCTGCCCTCTCGCATGTCGTAGTAGGCATAGCAGGTGTTGGTGACGTACAGGCCGGTGAGGGTCTGTGGATTGTCAAAGGTCAGCGTCGGGACCATCTCCCAGCCGACGAAGCCCACGGCATAGCGGGCCGTCCCCCCCTGGCCGCCGCCGCAGATGGCATTGTACTGGGAGGTGTAGCCGGCGGTGTTGACGTCCGTGTGATTGGAGTAGGCGAACCCCTCCCAGTAGTCGTAATCGACATCGTAGAGGTTCGTGAATGAGGCCCGGCCGCTGACGAATTGACCGGAGCCATCGGCGCCGTTCCAATGCGATTCCGGGTCCAGCGTCAGATCCTCGAACGTGGCTACGGGAATCTGCGGGAGGATCGTGTCGAGACAGAAATAGGCGGGGGTGTTCATGCCGAAGTCGCCGGTGTCGCTGGAGCTCAGGGCAAACTGGAGCGCCTGGACAGGCCCCAATGAGGTCAGATCGACGAAGGCCCACGAGTCCAGGATGTAATCGCGGGCGTTGTCCTCGAAGCGGAAATCGGCGAGGTAGAACTCGACCGTGCCGATGGGTTGGTCGTTCGCGTCGACGCCCGTGATGGTGAGCTTGAACCAGTCCGGGTCGTCGCCTGTGTCGCCGCCGAACTTCTTGCTGAATGGGCTGCCCTCTCGCATCTCGTGGTAGGCATAGCAATTGTTGGTGACGTATAGGCCGGTGAGCGATTGTAGCCTGGCAAAGACGACGGTCGGCGGCGCTGTCCAGCCGACGAACGCGACGGCGTAATTGGTGGAGCCGCCCTGGCCGCCGCCGGGAATAGCGTTGTACTGGGCCGAGTAGCCGATGCCGTTGGCGTCGGTGAGATTGGAGCAGGCGAACCCCTCCCAGAAGCCCCACTCCATGTCGTAACGGTTCGTGAAAGATGCGTCGCCGCTGACGAATCCGCCCGAGCCGTCGTCGCCATTCCAGTAGGAATCGGGGGCCAGGGGCAGATCCTCGAACGTGACCACGGCGGCGCTCAGCGTGCCGGCAGTCAGGAACACCAGGATCCAGGCGAGCGCGGTCGCGATGACTCTGATCCGCCGGCACCTTGCAGCGCAAAACGTCGTCGGCGGCAGTGCCGTACGGCGCCTGGAGCGGGATCGAGGGGACGTGGACTTCATACTCAACCTCCTTTGCGGGCAGGGGCCCAAGTCGCGAGACCCTCTGCAGGACCATAAAAAAACCGCCGTTCCCGCGAGGGGAACGACGGCTTTTGTCTATGATCCCGTGCATCGGACCTCAAGGCCCAATCCACGTCACACCTGCGTCCCAGATCGCGAGAACACAACACACTGTGCACGCGACACCAGGCAGGTTTTCTGACTTGCATCTTACCACGAGGCTCCTTCCCATTCACCTATAGCGAACAGTGGATTCGGTCCCCTCTGTAATCTCCCGTTCGGAGTCGGGATTTTCAGAAGGGGGCCCGGTGCCTTGAGGACTTCCAAAGAAAATGCCCAACAGGCCTTCTTTGAAACAGACGCTCACAGCGGCGCGACCGCCGCGGATTCTCACCGCGTTCCCATTTGGAGTATCTCAGGGCCGGGCCCTGAGACCTGGAGTCGAGATATGCACTTCACAAAGAACAGAGCCAATAATAAGACTCCCAGCAAGATGCGCCGAGGGAGGCGACCCCGTCAAGATAAAAATCTTTTGATTTTGCCGTTGTATGGTACGGTTTCGCCGCTGTTTCCACTCAACTGACGGGCCAAGCTGGCCGAAGGGAGACTCCGAGCAGAAGACTCCTTGTGGGGGCGATGTGAAAACCCAGCCTGATCGTAGGTGTGCGTGGTGCCGGTGCAAGGAGATTCAGACTGCCTTGTTGGGAGATTGACAATGTCGAAGCGGGCAACGGTCAAGAAGAGGCTTTCTCTCGGATTCTCCTGTCTGGTCGGGATCCTGGTTCTCTCAGGCGTCGTGGCGTTTCTGGGGATCCGTCGGATCGTCCTGAACGCGAAGGAGGTCATTTACGGCAATTCGTTGGACGCCGTCATGGCGCAACGGGAAGTGGATCACCTCAACTGGGTCAATCAGGTCAATGCATTGCTCAGCGATGAGAGCGTAACCGAGTTGCAGGTGGAAACCGACGATCACCAGTGTGGATTCGGAAAATGGCTGTATGGACCGGAGCGCACGGGCGCGGAGACGGCCATCCCCGCCCTGAAAGCACTGCTTCAGAGGATCGAACAGCCCCACCATCAGCTTCATCAAAGCGCTATCGACATCGGCAAGGTGTTTGTCCAGGCGGATGCCAAGGCACCGGGGACTATCGCGATCCGCAAGAACGACCACCTCAACTGGGCCGCGCAGATCCGCGACACATTTCTCCAGAACGAAGAGCGTGTCACCGTGCAGGTGGACCCGACACGGTGCAAACTGGGGATCTGGATCCAGAGCGACGAAGGCAAGGCCTTGTATGCCAAAGGCAGCGCGGGTTTCAGGGCTGCCTGGGAACACATGCTGGAATCCCATACGGAACTCCATCACAGCGCCAAGTCGATCGCCGAGACATACGCACAGGTACACGGCGGTCTGGATCGATTGCTCTTGAACCGTCTTCTGGACCACAAGAACTGGGCGGAAAAAGTGGCTCTGGCCATCCTCCAGGAGAATCCCGACATCGGGGTGGAACTGGATCACACGCGCTGCGCCTACGGTCGGTTCGTGGCATCCCCGGAGTTCGCGGACTGCGCGCGGACGTTCCCGGAACTCGCGGCGATGGCCCAGGCGACGGATGAGGCGCACCAGACGCTTCATCAGTCGGCCCAGGAGATTTCCCAGGCCCTGTCCGGCGGGGCCGAGGGAGTCGCTGCGGCCCGGAAGCTTTTTCGGGACGTCACCATCGTTCAGTTGAAGCTCATCGCAGACCAGTTCGACCAGGTCGTCCGGACGGAAGAGACCCTGGTGTCGCGGCAGCGCAATGCCTTGCAGATCTTCCAAGAGACGACACTGCCGTTGCTGCACGAGACTCTGCAGGCTCTGGACCAGATGTACGTAGCGGCCGAAAACGACCTGGAAGGCATGCGCCAAGCCAATCAGATCTATGCGACGCAAACCCGGCCTGCCCTGGCAGCGACCCAGTCCCTGTTGCACCAGGCTCGACAAGTTGTTTCCGAGAACATCATGACGCAGGAGACCATGCTGGCTGCGGCACAGACCGCGAAGCGGCGCGTCGCAGTCCTTGTGGGTCTGGGGTCCGCTCTCGGCGCGGGCCTGGCGTATCTGATCGCGCGCAGCATTGTGAAAGAACTGACACACGTCGTCCGTTCCCTCCTGACGGGATCCGAGCAGGTGGCCGCCGCCGCCGAGCAGATTTCCGGCGCCAGCCAACAACTCGCGGAGGTCTCCACGGAGCAGGCCGCAACGGTGCAGGAGATCGGCAGCTCCCTCGAGACCATGCGATCCAGGAGCGAGGAGAGCACGTCCCAAACCCAAGGGGCGGAGAACCTGATGAAGGAGAACATCGAGAAGTCCGGCCAATCGCTCAAGTCGATCGTGAACATGACCCGAAGGATAACTCGAATCCAGGAGGACAGCGGAGAGATGGTCAAGATCATGAATACGATCGACGGGATTGCCTTCCAAACCAATCTGTTGGCTCTCAACGCCGCGGTCGAGGCCGCCCGTGCGGGGGAGCAGGGCAAAGGTTTCGCGGTCGTCGCCGAGGAAGTCCGACGCCTGGCCCTGCGAGCGGCCGGCGCCGCTCGGGACACGCAGAAGATCCTGGACGGAACAATGTCCGGAATCCGAGAGACCTCGGAGGCTATTCAGGGCATCAACAACAACTTCGAGGGAATCGTCGAATCGGCGACTGTGATGGGGGAGAAGACGGCCGCCATTACCGCGGCCAGCCAGGAGGTTACGGCCGGCATCAACCAAATCAACGAGGCGACCGGCCAGTTCGTATCCGCCAGCCAGAGCATTGCGGCCAATTCGGAAGAAACGGCGGCCGCCTCTGAGGAACTCAGTGCTCAGGCCGTGGTTCTTGCACAAGCCGTGGATGCCCTTGCGGCCATGATTGGCGGGCAGCAGGACGCTGGGCGAACGAGCGAGAACAAAACGATGGCCCAGGAAGCACGGGAGGAACCAACCAGAGTCATGCCCGCGGGTGGCCGGACGTGTGCGGATTCGAGGGATTTGCCAGCAGAGGATGTCCCCGGCCTCTCCAGGCCGCGGGGCACGCTGCTGGAATGCGCCAGAAACGTTCTGTAGGAGATACAGAGACCCATGAGAACAGAACCAGACACAGCCGTGAGAATCGACATCACACGATATGATAAGAGCGTTCATTTCCAGGTTTCCGGCGACATCGACGAGAACGGTGCGTCCGAGATGAAGAGGCGCTTCGGACAACTGGACCTCGGGAAGGTCGAGGAAGTGGTCTTCAATCTGCAGGACGTCACCTACATCGGCAGCGCGGGATTGGGGAAACTGCTGTTGTTCTACAAGAAGCTGAGCACGAACAGCACGGCGATGAAGATCGAGCATCCCTCAGCCATGGTGCGGGACATTCTGGTAGAGCTCCGGCTGGATTCGTTGTTTCCGATCGTGTGATTGCCGGACATCGCGCCTGGACGGACCGATCATGACCATCGAGCGCAGGGCCACCCTATCCGTCATGCTCCTCATCGTTGCCCTCTCGGCCCTTTTCTTTGGCCAGATGGCTCGGTTGTATCGGCAGCACATGCGCGCCGGTGTTCAGCACAACATCAACGAGGCCAAGAGAATCGTGGACGTCACGCTGTCCGGCGTCAGGACCCGCTATGAGGCGCAGTTGAACCATCTTCTGTCGCACCACCTGGAGATCGTGGAGGCGTTTCATGAGAGGGAACGGCAGAAACTGTACGACGCCGGGCTGCCGACGTTTCGCATGATGCGGCAGGAGTCCCCTGAGTTCTCGAACATGCACTTCCATCTGCCGAACGGCGAGTCCTTCCTCCGTATGCACAAGCCTCAGGAGTACGGAGATGACTTGATGCACAGTCGCCCTCTGATCGCCCAGGTCCACCGCGACAGGGTTCCCAGTGTCGGTTTCGAATTCGGCGTTCATGGCCTGTTCTACCGGCTGGCGGTTCCCGTGACCTATGGCGGGCACTACATCGGGGCCCTGGAATTGGGGATCCGACCCGAGGTTCTCCTCCACGAGATCGAAGCCGTTCTGAGTGCCGACGTCGCGTTGTGCCTGATCGAGGCCGCCGGCAACAAATCCGATTCGAACGATCCATCGACACAGACCGGCAGATCCTTGCTGATCCGGACGGGGGGGCAGGATTCGGTCTTCACCGACCTGTCGGAAGAATGCACCCGTCGGTCCACGCTTTGCGAGGTTCAAACGGCACGAGGCCGCTTTGGCGTGTACCGGGCCGGCGCGCTTCGAGACTTCCGCGGACAAGCCATCGGCCATCTCTTGATCGCTCAGAACATCGACGTCCAGACTGCCGCGTATCGTCGCATGGTGTTCCTTTCCTTTGTCGTCACGATCGGCCTGATTCTGGCGGCATTCCTGATTCTCCGCATGAGTTTCGGGCACATGATCCGGAAGATCGCGCACCTGAACAGGACCCTGGAACGCCGGGTGCAGGAACGGACCCAGGAATTGGTGGCCGAGAAGAAGCGAGTGGAAGCGGCGGGCACGGAGCTGTCCCAGATCTTCGAGACGGCCGCGGGCGGTCTTCGGGTGATCGACCGGGACTTCCGGACGGTCCGTGTCAACAAGGCGTTCAAGACCATGATCGGACTCGAGGAGGCGGACATCATCGGAAGACCCTGTTACGAGACGTTTCCCGGGCCGGCCTGCCAATCCGACTCCTGCCCGGTGCGCCGTATCGTGGACGGGGCGGAGCGCGTCGAACGGGAAGTGGAGAAGGTCCGCAAGGATGGCACCGTGGTTCCCTGTCTCCTGACGGCCACTCCCTGGCGCGCTCCGGACGGGGAGTTGCTGGGTCTCATTGAGGACTTCACCGACGTCACGATCGTGAAGAAGCTTCTCAACCAGCAGACGATCGACATCGATTTGGCCAAGCGGATCCTGAGCCTGATCAACTCGACCTGCCTGCGGCACATGGACGTGGACGATTCGATCACGCTGTTCTTCCAGGCGGTCTCGTCAACCTGTCGGACCGCCGGGGGAGACCACTGTTTTGCCCGTCAGCTCCCGCCGGACCGCAATCATCCCACCGGGCGGACCGTCCTGAGCCTCAAGGACCAGTCCGGCCACGAAGTGAACTGCGTGCTCAAGAGCATCGCCACCGACTTGATTCACAACGCCATTCTCTACTCCTCCGGGGACACTACCCTGACCAGTGAAATGATGCGTCTGAACGAACGCCTCACCGCGTCGGGTCTCTTTGCCGCAGACGAGTTCGTGACTTCGATGACCATGGAAATCGACCACGCGACCGGCACGCTGGAATATGTTTCGTGCGGACACCCGCCGTTTCTGTTGATCCGCGAGGGTCAGGTCTTCTCCTTCCCGGAGGATTATGGCGCGGGCAGGCATCTGCCTTTGGTTGCGTGTCCGCAGGCGGGATTCACGGCGGGGCGGCTCCCGCTCAAGATGGGAGACAGGCTCATCCTCTATACAGATGGCCTTACGGAGATGCCGATTCGGCATCTCCGGACCAGAATCACGACCCAGGGGCTCAAGCAGATCGCTGAGGACCTTCTGGAGGAGCACGAGTCACTCTGTGTCTCTGAGATCATCCGTGGGATGCTTGATACCGTATCGCGGATGAGTCATGAGCAGGTGGCTCCGGGCATCAACACCTCCCGCGATGACGTGACGATTGTAGGGCTGGAGGTGGAACGCCGAGCCGCGGACGTCGAGAACGTGCTGACCATCGACGGCCCCAAGAAGCTCTCCGATCTGGTGGTGCAGTCGGTCCGGGAAATCCAGGCCCGTGCGGCAGAGAGTGGATTTCGGCTGGATGCGCAGCGCCTGCGGTGCGCATTGGATGAGGCGCTGTCCAATGCGTGGAAGCATGGCAGCCGGAGAAGCTCCGAAAAGCCCATCACGCTGCGATGGAGATTGCGGAATGATCTGCACGTCGAGGTGATCGACGAAGGACCGGGATTCGATCCTCGCTGCTTCGATGATCCGACCGCCGCGGAGAATCTCCTGAGAGAGTCGGGACGCGGGTTGTTCATCATCCGGCGTCATTGCGACGAGGTGCGTTGGGCGGATGGCGGTCGTCGGATCGCGTTCTCATTCCACCGGCCAAGCAGATTGGACCGCAGAAGGAGGGCCAGGGTCCGAACGGGGAGTTGCCTGAATATCTGGCAGTCTGAGCCGGACGTCGCGGGGGCGAGTGCCGTCATTCTCCCCTTAGGTCCTGCCCCATGAAGGGAATTGCCACAGGATTACACCGACGTTGGATTGATGGCACGCCATAAACGCGTGTTCCAGGCGGGCTTTCCGTTCCCGCCTGGAACACGAGATGTGGCCAATTGGCTGTCAGGAGTTGAATTGATCCATCGTTCCATCGTTGTCGAGCGGGATCTTCCGTTCGGGGGTGGACCGAACGGGTGTCACGGTCTTCTTCCCGCTCTTGACGATCTCGTGGAAGGCCTCGTCGGATTTCGCCAGCGGCTTGACCCGGACGGGCGCGTGGGGCTTGAGGTGGTGATGGATTCCATGACCAGGGCCCTGCTCCGTGTCCCTCGCCATCTTCTTCTCACTGCTTCGCTGCTGCAAGCGGTTGCCCCCAACCAGGACGGCCAGTTCGTTGACCAGGTCGTTCATGCCCGTGGCCTGGGCGGTGAGCTGCTCAGAGGCACTGGCGGATTCCTCGGCGTTGGCGGCATTCTGTTGTGTGACCTTGTCCATCTGAGCGACGGCGGTGTTGACCTGATCGATGCCCTGGGCCTGTTCCTTCGACGCGGCGGCGATCTCGCTGACCAGATCGGTGGCCTTGCCGACGTTCTGGACGATTTCATCCAGGACTTTGGTGACCTCGCCGGCGATGCCCACGCCGTTCTTGGCGTTCTTGACCGATTCCTCGATCATGCTGGCGGTGTTCTTGGCCGCCTCCGCGGAACGCATGGCGAGGTTGCGAACCTCCTCGGCCACGACGGCGAAGCCCTTACCGGCCTCGCCTGCGCGGGCGGCTTCCACCGCGGCGTTGAGCGCCAGCAGGTTCGTCTGGAAGGCAATCTCGTCGATGACCTTGATGATCTTGGCGGTCTCATCCGAGCTTTTCTGAATTTCCCCGATAGCCGCGTTCATCCGGGACATCGCTTCGGCGCCGGTGCTCGCGGTTTGACGGGCTTCGGAGGACAACGTGTTGGCCTGCTGAGCGTTGTCGGCATTCTGCTTGGTCATGGAGGCCATCTCTTCGAGGCTGCTGGAGGTCTCCTGCAGTCCCGCGGCCTGCTCGGTGGCTCCCTCGGCCAGCGACTGCGAGGCGGAAGAGACCTGTCCGGCGGCGGACGCCACCTGCTCGGCTCCCTCGGAAAGCCGGGTCACCACGGAGTGGATCTTGCCCGTGATGCCGCGGGCCATGAAGAACCAGATCGCACTGGCGGCCACGAACGCGCCGAGGAAAATCCCCAGGAGAATCCGGTTGCTGGCGTTGCCGATCTTGTTTACCTGGTCCCGGGCCTCGTAGAACTCATCCATGTAGGAGCCGACGCCGATGATCCAGTCCCACGGCTCGAAGTACATCAGGCGCACGACCTTCTCGCGGGCCACGCTGTCCGCTTCGTTCTTCCAGGGGTAGCGCTGCTCGGCGATCTGGCCCTCTTTCAGTGCGGTGGCCTTCTTGCAGATTTCCTGGATGAACAAGGTGCCGTCGGCGTCTTTGGCCTCCCAGATGCATTCCCCGTCGCGCTTGCCGCCGGCGGAGATGATGTAGTTGCCTTTGGAGTCCAGGACGTAGACGTATCCGGTCTTGCCGACCTGTGCGGCCATGATGGATTCGCGCAGCGCCGTTACGCTTTCCTGGGGTACGCCCACGTACAGCATGCCGACCACCTTGTTGTTCTGATCAAGGATGGGTTCATAGGCCGTGATGTAACATCGATTCACGACGAACGCGCGTCCTTCAAAGGTCTGGCCCTGGAGGACGCTCGCGAGCACCGGGTTGGGCTTGCCATCGGGATCGGTGCGGGGGATGTACGTTCCGATCGCGCGTGAGCCGTCCTGCTTCTGGACGTTGGTGCAGACGCGCAGCATGTCGCCGGCATCGTTCATTCTTTGAAAGATCGTGCACGTGCCGCCGATGAGCTTCTGCGTCGGGTCCACCACCGGTGCGGCTGTGCTCATGTCGGTGATCTGGCCCAGCCAGGTCTCGCCCACCATCATTTTGGGCAGCTCGACCCGCTGGGACGCCTTGGATTGCTGGTTGACCGCCTCCCAGACGACGGTCTCGGAGGCGAGCTGCACCGCGCCGGTGTTCTGGAGGACATGGCGGGCGACGTTGAGCGAGGCGCCGACGTTGGCCTGGAGCATCTGCTGCTGGGCTTTGCACATCCCCCCGATGTTCTGGGCGATGTGGTCGAGGTCGGCGTAGGCCTGGTCGGTGCTGCCTTTCTCGGCCACCTGGACCATACGCTCGTTCTGGGTGAAGATCACTACGGAGATGACCGCCAGCGGGATGACCGTCATCAGGATTCCAATGGCGAGCAGCTTGGTTTGCAGTTTGACGTTTCGTAGCATGGGTTGCCCTTTCACCTGTGTAGGTTCGATCAAACTACGCTCCCTCGCATGGTGTTCCTTAGAAGGTGTAGATGAATGACACTTGTGCTCTCATGTCGTCGGCGTCGCCCGGACCGCGGTAGTGGGTGTTCCAACGCGACAGCTCCACGCCCATCTGAGCGTGCTTGTTCCACGAGTAGAGGACATTGCCGAAGACGGAGGAGTTGAGCGTACGTGCCCCGGCGGCCACGTCGCCGGCGTCCACGTCGTCGACGCCGAAACCGACGTTGAAGGCCCACTGGGACCAGGGTCCCAGGCTGGCGGCGATCCAGCCGCCCTTGCTGGCGACCTCTTCCAACGTGGTCGTGTTGACACCCTGGCCGATGCCGCCGAAGTACGAATCGAGGTCCTCGCCCGTGAACAACTCGCCCCGGAGAGTGAGCCACTTGAAGAGGGGTTGGGTCACATCCAGGCAGACGGACCAGGAGTCGAAGTCGGCATTGCTGCCGGTGGCATCGAGATCGTATTCCTCTCGGCCTTTGTGGCCTGAGAAACCGACGGTCGTCGGCTTGGGACCGAAGAAGGGGAACGTCATGCTGACTCGGCCCTGAACCGTGGCGAACCCCTCGTCCTCCCCGGATTCGGTCAGGGTCGGGTCCGCCGGTGCCATCCGGCCGATCGTTCTTGCCAGGGCGCCTTCGAACTTCATGGATGCCTTCTCACCCAGGCGTAGCCCTTTGGTGAGCCGGATCTGAGGCCGTCGGTAGCCGATGTTGCCGGCGTCCCACAGGACCGTGTAATTCAATGTGGTCGGAACCAGCGGTGAAACCACGTCCGAAGTCTGCCCGGCGAGCAGGGCCAGGTCCGCCTTGGGCCACACCAGGTTCAGAAAAGCGTGACGCATCTGGATCTTGGCCTTGTTCTCCGAGGCGAAATTCCCGTAGAAGTCGAACTCGATCTTTCCCGAGGCCTTCATCGTCTCGCTCGCGGGACCGGCGATATTCAGGCCCAGACGCGTCTGGTTGGCGGTCAGATTGAATTCGTTGTCGTTGTTGCGAGTGGCCTCCGAATCGACGTAGAGGACGAAATTGCCCGGCGCCGTGCGGGAGGAATCGTAGGCGGCGTCGCCCTTGACATACCCGTAGAGTTGCACGTCCAGATTGGACCAGACGCTCTTGCGGGCGGGCGGTTCCTTGGGGGCGGCCGGCGCCGCGGCCGGTGTGGGCGAGGCCGCCTCTTTCTTGAGCTCGGCCATCTGCCTCTCTAGCTGTTCGATACGGTCCTGAAGAGGAGAATCATCCTTTCCTGCGCCCCAGGCGGGACGGGACAGGCACAGGAGGCCCATCGCCGCGGCGAGGGCCCATGTCCACCATAACTTCCGAAGTCTCATCAAGGTGTCCTTTCATTGAAGGGGGAGTGCGCCGTCGTCGGGGGACGCCGCCGGGCCACATGCGAGGTAGCCCAAGTCGCCGCCGGCGAGGACGCGATCGATATCCAGGAGAATTTTCACCGACTCGCCGACCTTGCCCATGCCCAGAATGAAGGCGGTGTCGACCGAGGCGCCGAACTGGGGCGCGTCTTCGATCTGTTCGCCGTGGATGTCCAGGACCTCCTGGACCCGGTCCACGACGATGCCGGTGCTGAACTTGCGGCCTCCGAGGGCGATCTCGACGACGATGATGCAGGTCTCGTCGGTGACCTCGGCGGTCTCCATGCCGAACTTGGCCCGCAGGTCGATCACGGGAATGACCTGTCCGCGGAGGTTGATGACGCCTCTGACATAGTGGGGCGTCTGCGGCATGGCCGTGACCTTGATGTACCCGATGATTTCCCGGACCTTCAGGATCTCCAGGCCGTATTCCTCGTGCGCCAGTGCGAAGGTCAGATACTTGCCTTCCCGGTCCTGCAGGGCCTCGCCGCGGTTTTTCATTTGCACGGTGGCTTCAGCCATTGCGGTGTCTCCTCAAAGAGTTCTTCATCCACAGCCCCGCGAAGGCGGACGGCGCCGCACTTTCGGGAACTCACGTGCCGTCATCGATGCCGGGCGCCGGTGGGAGGTCCGCCGAGACCCGGCGGTATGCAGTTACCCCCAAGGGGCGTCATTCGGAGAATCGGCGCGCGGATACGGTGCGATTACCTACAGGAACGAGGATGAGGATAGGAAAGACTACTACTTACGCAGTTTTCTATCTTGATAGCGATGGCTGGGGCACAAAACCTACGTATTTATACGTATTTTCGGGTGGGGGGGATTTTCTGCCGTAGGGTCGGATAATCCGCGTTCTGGCATTTTATGGGTCCCATAAATCGCCATAGTAGCTGGACCCGCCGGGAGCAGGCCCGGCTCGGCGAGTGTCCTCGTGCGGCAGAGGCGCGCCGGGAAGATGCCGGCCTCACAGGTCGTTTCCGGCCGGCCAAAATCCATCTGGATCGGCCGGAGGACTCCCGGGCCCTATGGCCGGCCCTGGTATTCAGTTGTTAGCGCGGTCCAAAACCTCCTCCCTGGACTGCCAGAGCATGCTCCCATCGATCAGACTTCCAACGGCTATTGTGATGCCTCCCGCGAAAAGGGCGTGCGCCCTGGTGGACGCCGACGTTCGGGAGGGTGGCACTGTATCGGGAGTTATATATCGGCACGCTGCGGGCAGACTTTAATCGCTGCTGTAGATAGGGAGGGACCGAAAGGCCATCGGGGCGTGTGAGTGGGGGATGGCCCTGCCATGGGAGGCCGGGGAACCCGGGCGGGTCAGGGAGACCCGCCCGGATTCGATACAGTGGCCGTGTGGATTAGGTGTTGAAGTGATTCATCTCTTCGTCAGGAGTCAGGGGAATCGTCTTTTCCCGCGGTGACTTCGGGGGCTGGGTTTTCTGTTGCTTCCTGCCCTCGGCGATGGCGTGCAGCACGTGGTCGGAGTGCCCCAACTCGCGGCGTTTCGGCGCGTGTTCCGGCTTCGAGCCGCCGTGCTTCGAGGCCCCCCCGGCCAGGGCAACCAGTTCCGCGACGATATCGTTCATCGACTCGGCCTGGGAGCTGAGTTCCTCCGAAGCGCTGGCCGATTCCTCGGCGTTGGCCGCGTTCTGCTGCGTGACCTTGTCCATCTGGGAAACCGCGGTGTTGACCTGATCGATGCCCTGGGCCTGTTCCTGACAGGCGGCGGCGATCTCGCTGACCAGGTCGGTGGTCTTGCCGACGCTCTGGACGATCTCCTCGAGGACTTTGCTGACCTCGGTGGCGATGTCCACACCGTTCTTGGAGTTCTTCACTGATTCTTCGATCATGCTGGCGGTGTTCTTGGCCGCTTCCGCGGAACGCATGGCCAGGTTGCGGACCTCTTCGGCGACCACGGCGAAGCCCTTGCCCGCCTCACCCGCTCGCGCGGCCTCGACCGCGGCGTTGAGGGCCAGCAGGTTCGTCTGGAAGGCGATCTCGTCGATGACCTTGATGATCTTGGAGGTCTCGTCGGAGCTCTTCTGGATCTCCTGGATCGCGCTGTTCATGCGGTTCATGGAGTCGGCGCCGGTCGCGGCGGCCTTCTTCGCCTCGGCGGCCAGGCTGTTGGCCTGCTGGGCGTTGTCCGCGTTCTGTTTGGTCATGCTGGACATCTCTTCCAGGCTGGAGCTGGTTTCCTGCAGGCCGGCCGCCTGTTCCGTGGCCCCTTCCGCCAGCGACTGCGAGGCAGCGGAGACCTGTCCGGACGCGGACGCCACCTGCTCGGCGCCGGAGGTCAAGGAGTCGATGATCCGCTTGATGGGTCGGATGATGCTCAGGGTGATCAGAACCGCCAGAACGATGCCCAACACGATGCCGGAGATCGCCATCGTGATCATGAGCGTGTTGGTCCGGGCGGTGGCCGTCTCCATGCGGTTCTTCAGGGACGTCTGCAGGCGGGTGATCGTGTCCACGATCGCCTTGGCGGCGGTCGTCATTTCGGCGAGGGCCGCGTCGCGGGCTTGGATGCCCGCGTAATACTGTCGGCCGGCCTCGTCGTAACTGTTCAGGAAGGTGGCGATATTCTTCGCCACGGCTTCGACCTTCGTCTCGCTCCGGACCGAGTCCGTCCAGGTCTGCAGGTTGGTCTTCACCTTGGCGAGCTGCTTCTGATAGTTGACGTACTGCTCTTCCTTGTTGGTCGCCATGAGATAGACGGCGTTGACGCGCAGGACGAGGAACTCCTGGAAGACTTGTTCATCGAGCTGGGTTCCGATCTGGGTCCACTTGGTGATCTCTTCCGTGTTCTTGGCCTGCTCGGCGGCCTGTCGGGCCGGCGTGATGACCTCGGCGATCACCTTCGTGACCTCCTGGGTCACGTCCCATCCGATCTTGCTCCAGCTTTGGAAGGCCTGATCCCTCATCTTGCGGGCATCCTTCTGATGCTCGAAGGAGGTCAGGTAGGCGGGCATCTTGCCCGTGGCTTCGGCCACGATCGCCTTATCGCCGCCGGCGAGCCCTTTGGCGCCCTCAAGGTCCTGGAGCTGCGTCAACAGGTTGTTGTAGGCGTCCTGCCACTTCTCGGCCGCCGTCTTGTCCTCATTGGCCGCCTTCTCGAATCCCTGAATGGAGAAATCCTTGCGGAGGGACGCGCACTGATTGAGGCCCTGGAGGCACTCGTTGCCTGCCTTGTTGAGCTCGGCATTGGTCGCCACGTTGGTCAGGCCGGTCCAGCCCACGAGGCCGAGGATGCCGGAGATGACCACCAGGACGCCGAAACCGATGCCCATCTTTGTCGCGAGTTTCATCTTCTTGAACATCTTGTGTTCTCCTTCAATCAACCGTGTGAGTCTCTACGATTTGCACGGACCTCAATTTCTGGTTGTGAACCACGCCTCCCGGCGCTCTGAAGAAACGTCCGTGCCACTCTGATGAGTGAGGGTGCCGCCGAAGGTCGGCCGGCTATCGAGGGTTCACCGGACATGCGGCCTGTCCGTGCGACGCTGCAGGTCGGGTCCGAGTGCTCGGTTGGCTTACGAAGATAGGGTGCTGCTCAGCGCGGCCAGATCCGTGCCGCCGAGGACCCGATCGATATCGAGCAGGATCTTGACGGAGTCGCCGATCTTGCCCATCCCCAGGATGCACTGCGTATCGACGCCGCCGCCGAAATCGGGTGGGTTCTCGATGTTCTCTGCCAGGACGTCCAGGACATCCCGGACCCGGTCCACGACGATCCCGGTGCTGCATTTGCTGCCCCCCTGACGGGTCTCCACCACGATGATGCAGGTCTCGGAGGTCGTCTCGGTCGTGTGCATGCTGAACTTGGCGCGCAGATCGACCACCGGGATGACCTGTCCCCGCAGGTTGATCACGCCCTTGACGTAGGTGGGGGTCTGGGGGACCGCCGTGATGGGCATGTAGCCGATGATTTCCCGAACCTTGAGGATTTCCAGCCCGAACTCCTCCGGGCCGAGGGCGAACGTCAGGTATTTGCCGGCCCCCGCGCGCGCTTTCTCCACGGTTTGCATGTCATAGCCCTTTCACCAGTGTTCTTCGACGCTGTCCTCACGGGACAGACTCCGCTTGAGGCGGAATAGGCGGTTCAACCGCCGGAGCAGGTTGCCACCCCACAGAAGAGTTCTACGTGTTTCCATCGGCTTCCCAGCCGGCCATCATCGCGACCCGCGTCTCCCACGCGTCGCGTTTGTTCCTGCGTAGTATCGAACCGCCTGCCGGCGCGGCTTCAATCCGGGTCGCGCCGACCCTTCCGTGTGTATATCAAATCTCTTTTCTGCCGGTCTGCTGCGACTCGTAGAAAAGAGGGGTGGCCCGGATGGTCGATAAAAAAATGTTTACTTTGGATCGCGTTCGTGTTTCATTGAACGGCCACGGAATGATGCCCGATAACACGGGAAAGAGGGTAGTCTGGCCCCGGATGCCGTGTCCGGTTCCGGCGGCCCGGACGGCCTCCCAAGGAGTGCACTGTGAATAGTGACTATGATTTTCGCATTCTCCGCGTCCTGCGCCGGCGCCTGGGTCTGACCTTGCAGGGGCTGGCCGCGCGCGCGGACCTGACGTATCCGACGGTCGAGTCCGTCGAGACCAACAAGACGACGCCGTCGCTCAAGACGCTGGATGCCCTGGCCGGGGCGCTCCAGGTCTCCACCAGTGATCTGCTGGGCCTGGCCGAGCGCCGCCTGGTCCAGCGCCGAAAGGCCCAGGGCGAGAGCCGCAGCCATGAGACACGCGCGGACAAGGGACTGGAGATGTGCCGCGTCGCCCGGTACGACAAGGGCAAGCTGATCCGTGTGACGGCCTCGGAGGGCGACTACGTCCACGTCATGGGGTTGCATGAGGACGTGCACGAGTTCTGCTACGTCCTGTGCGGCTGCGTGGACCTGCGGATCGAGGACAAGACCTATCGGCTCGAGCCGGATGACACCATCCTCTTCGACGGCCTGCTGGATCATTCCTACACGCAGGTCGAAGCCGGGGAGTACATCACCGTCCACCTGCCCAAGGACCTCCGCATTATCGAGCGACTGCTGGAAAGCAAAGCGGAGGACGCCCCGGAATCTCCGTAGCGTTCATCGGGTTGCCATTTCTTCATCGTGTTGACGTGCAGCGACCACTCGGGTAAGATATGCAGAGTGTGAGAAGGAGAATCGATGGCGACGATAACGAAGCGAATAGGTGGGCAGGAAGCTATGGGTCTGATCCGAGTGGACGTATCGATCTCAAATCCGAAGGAGCCCGAACTCAAGCCGGTGCAGGTTTCGGCGTTGGTTGACACCGGTGCGAGCACTCTCTGTATTCCGGAGCACGTGAAGATCCAGCTTGACCTGGAGGAACTGGAGCGTCGAGAGGTGACCGTCGCCAATGGCAAGAAGGAGGTAGTTCCCTACGTGGGACCGGTCAAGATCGCATGCCTGGGCCGCAGTTGCTATACGGGGGCGCTGGTTCTGGGGGATCGGGTCCTCCTTGGCGCCGTCCCCATGGAAGATATGGACCTGGTGATCTCGCCGACGAAGCAGCAGGTCACACCGAACCCCGAGAGCCCCAATATCCCGTCTGCGATTGTGATGTAGCCGCCGGTGTCGCCGGTCTTCTGGGGAGGCGAGTATGGGTGCTTATGCTGGACCGGTGGCCTCTTGTCTGCGGTGGTTGCGCGAAGGACGTCGCGAGGATGCGTTCTTCGGCTTGCTGGAGATGGACCTCGGTGTCCTGCCGGAACTGATGGCGGCCTTCCGAGTGGAGCCGGATCGTGAAGTCCGGGCATTCCTCGTCGAGGTCGTCTGGCAACACCGTCAGCCGTCTGCGATTCCATTCCTGGGGGAGGCGCTCTACGATTCAGAACCAGTGGTCTGGCAAGAGGCTATGGATGGTCTTGTGTTACTGGGTTCACGTGCAGCGTTGGCCGTCTTGCGTTCTGCTCGAACGCGGCGCTTTCCACGTCCGCGAGACACGGATACGTTTCTCGCCTGTTTGGAGGAGGCTGTCGCGCAGGTAGAGAGCCAGTGATCGTACCACGGGCTCTCTACCGATGGCGAGGCTCTCTGCTGCGCCGAAGGGGCCCCGAGCCTGG
>ENA-OSEO01003524-OSEO01003524.1-sediment-metagenome-genome-assembly--contig:-NODE-3524-length-18324-cov-4.519373_pt1 | contig 18324 bp, 14 predicted proteins | sample MGYA00237883_ERZ534232 | MGnify/ENA metagenome assembly ERZ534232
TATTCCCGGCCGCACTTCATGCAGGACGGGACCGTGGCGGTCATCATGCGTGACCGGCTGACCCACGCCAACATTGAGTCCAACCCGCATGCGGCCTATCTGTTTATCGAAGAAGGCCCCGGCTATCGAGGAAAACGGCTCTTCTTAACCAAAATCCGTGAAGAAGAAAACAGTGAGCTCATCAACACCCTCAGTCGCCGTGTCTATCCCGAGGGTCAGGAACGCCGCAAAGGTCCCCGGTTCCTTGTTTATTTTATGATCGACAAGGTATTGCCCCTTATCGGCACAGGAGAATAGCGATGGAAAACAATTTTAAAATCGGCGTCAGCGCCTGCCTCTTGGGTCAAAAGGTGCGTTACGACGGCGGCCACAAACTGGACCGGTTTTTAACCGACACACTGGGTCACTATGTCTCTTTTGTGCCGGTCTGCCCTGAAGCGGAATGCGGCCTGGGGATCCCGCGGGAATCCATGCACCTTGAAGGGGATCCCGAAGCCCCCCGACTGGTGACGACCCGGACCCATAAAGACGTCACCGATCAGATGCTGCAATGGGCCGGCCAGCGGCTGAAGGAGCTTGAACAGGAAGATCTCTGCGGGTTTATTTTCAAAAGCAAATCCCCCAGCAGCGGCATGGAACGGGTGAATGTCTTCAATGAAAAGGGGATGCCGGTCAAAAAAGGGAGCGGTCTTTTTGCCGCGGCTTTCATGAAACATTTCCCGCTGATCCCGGTTGAAGATGACGGCCGCCTGCACGACCCTCAAATCCGGGAGAATTTTATCGAACGTATTTTTACCTTGCAACGCTGGCGCCGGATCGCATCCGGCCGAAAACGTATCAGCGATCTGATAGACTTTCATACCCGGCATAAACTGTTGATTCTTTCCCACAACCAGAATCATTACCGCTTCATGGGCAAAATGGTGGCGGCCGCCAAAGCGTACCCCCCCGGAGAATTATTCCGGATCTATGAAGCCGCCATGCTTGAAGCCCTCAAGCACAAAACCACCATTAAAAAAAATGCAAATGTATTGCAGCACCTGATGGGTTATTTTAAAAATCAGATTTCAGCAGATGAAAAACAGGAGATGCTCCAGCTTATCGATCAATATCGCGCCGGCCATGTGCCCCTGATCGTACCGGTCACGCTGATCAATCACTATGTCCGAAAATACCGGCAGCCCTATCTAAGCGGCCAGTTCTATCTGCAACCCCATCCCATCGCGCTGCAACTGCGCAATCATGTCTGATGCCTTTTTCTGAAACCCTTCTCAACCATACAGATGGTGCTCGAGGGCAGGGCGTCTGCCGATGAGAAGGCGCAGCGTACACGGTAGTATGTAAGCATTTTGAATCGGCAGATAACGCAGCCCCCGGGCATCAGATGTGTTTTTAAGATGGGTTTTAAAAACCCAGCGCTTCTCCGATGATCAAGACACAAATCCGCTCCTTATCCCTTGAACATCCTTCGATGATGACCGTGTTGCAGCAAAGCCGTCCGGGCGGAAGGCATTCGCTGCAGAACCCGGTATCGGCGCAGGGGGACCGAAAAGGCGGCGTTAGGTCGTGTTTATGCGCATTGATGGGAGCGGCTATCTGTTTGACCCGGGCAATTGCCTCTTCAACCGTAGCAACGATCTTGTTTGCCCCGACGGCCACAACAACTTTCAAAGGACCGAAGATCATCCCGGCCACGCGATTTCCCAGGCCGTCGATGCTGACCAGCTTACCGTCAAGGGTCACGGCGTTCGTACCCGTCAGAAAAATATCCGAAGTCAACGCCCGTCTTCTGAGCGCCAGGCTTTCCGGGCGGGTGATCCCTTTTTTCCAGGGGTTCAGCAGATTATAACCGTCCGTTTCAAGCGCTGCAACAACGCCGATCTCTTGCAGGGTCAGCGAATCCCCCATCCCGATGCAGAGATCCTTTGAAACTCTGCCCATGATTTCATCCAAAGCCGCTTTGGCGTCCGGTACGTACTTTGCTTCAAAGTAATTCCTGCGAAGATACTTTATGGCTGTTTCGGCCTGTTTCTCATAAAACCAGCGTTGATGAACCGCCTCCATTTAGACCCCCTTTTGTTAGCGTCATGTTTGTTTCCATCAAAACAAAACTATTTATTCATACCACAGTTTCACCTCAGCGCCAAATAAATGGGTGACCGGCTGCCGTCATCCGGTTTTTTTTCCGATAGATTCAATTGACATTTTTATGGTTTTTACAATATGTTTTTTGACTTAATGATAAAATCTACTTCATACGGGAGCGTGCCAATTTGAAAACCGGCGGTATGACCCTACTGCCGGCGATGGTGTCGGACCGGAAACATCAGACCGATCCTCCAAACAGGAATATCATTTTGCAGTTGCACTGCATAACGATATTTGTCATCATCCCCATCACGCCGATATGATATTATTAAAATTTTAACAGGAGACTGCGCCATGTATTTGGTTACCGCCAGTGAAATGCAGGCGATGGATCGCCGGACCATCGAAACGTTTGGACTCCCCGGCCGGCTGCTGATGGAAAACGCCGGGCGCGGCGCGACGCAAGTTCTGCTCCGGACATTTGCCGGACTGATCGATAAAAAAGTGGCGGTCATTGCCGGACGCGGTAATAACGGCGGCGATGGCTTTGTCATCGCACGCTGTTTGTTTCAAAAAGGCATCCCGGTTCGCGTATACCTTCTGGCGGAACGCAAAATGGTTCGGGGCGATGCCGCTGCCAATCTCGACCTTCTGAAACCGTTGGGAATTCCGGTTGATGAAATTCCGGACGGCAACGCTTTTAAAAGATTCAAAACCGCCATGCGCCACCAGGACATCTGGGTCGATGCCATTCTGGGAACCGGTCTGAAATCAGATGTCAGTGGATATTTCAGGGAAATCATCGATTTTATCAATGCGCAGGAAAGACCGGTCTTTTCCGTCGATATTCCCTCCGGTTTGGACAGCGATACCGGAACCCCCCGGGGCGCCTGCATCCGCGCCCATACCACCGCAACCTTTGGGTTTGCCAAAATCGGACACTTTGTGCTGCCCGGCGCGATTTATACCGGCAAGCTTGAAATTGTCGATATCGGCATTCCCGATCATATTGCCGCGCAAGTGGGACCGGCGCAGTATGTCTTGACGAATAAGATGATTCAGGACCTGTTTACCCCGCGACCAGCGGATGCCCATAAGGGAATAACCGGCCATTTGTTGATTGTCGCCGGTTCTCCCGGCAAAACCGGTGCTGCGGCCATGACGGCCAGGGCGGCCATGCGGACCGGTGCCGGCCTGGTAACCCTGGGGGTGCCCAAAAGCTTGAACCCGGTTCTGGAAACCCAGGTTCTGGAAGCCATGACGGTTGCCCTGCCGGAAACCATCGACGCTATGTTCGCCGAATCCGCATTCGCCAAAATACAGGACCTGATTTCCGGTAAGCGCTGTCTGGTATTTGGGCCGGGGATAGGAATTTCTACTGAAATCGAAACCCTTTTACGCCGGATGCTGCCGGTTCTAACCGTTCCGCTTGTGGTCGACGCCGACGGATTAAATAATCTGGCCACAGATATCGACATGCTGAAAACCGCGAACGCTCCGATTATTTTAACGCCCCACCCGGGAGAAATGGCCCGGTTGATGGGCGTTTCCGTCCGCCAGGTCCAGTCAGATCGTCTGACCTGTGCGCGTGAATTGGCTCTGAAATATAAATTGCACGTGGTTTTAAAAGGCGCACGTACCGTCATTGCCCATCCTGACGGCAGGGTTTATGTCAATCCCACCGGCCATTCCGGGATGGCATCCGGCGGCATGGGCGATGTGCTGACCGGTGTTATCGGAGGATTGATAGCCCAGGGGTACGCCCCGGAAGCGGCAACCCATATGGGAGTTTATCTGCACGGCGCCGCCGGGGACCGCCTGGCTGAACAAATGGGTCCGGTCGGCTTTCTCGCAAGTGATGTCATAAATACCATCCCCGCGCAGATTAAAAAGCTGCTGACCAGATGATGTCCTACCGGCTTGACATAATTTCACATACTGATGCGGAAACCCGGACGCTGGGCCACAGGATCGGCTCTCTGCTGTCACACGGCCTGATTGTGACCCTGACCGGTGACCTGGGAAGCGGCAAAACATGCCTGGTACAGGGGCTCGCCCGGGGTCTGGACGTATCCGGCGAATACATGGTCACCAGTCCCTCCTACACCCTGATAAATGAATACCCGGGCCGTTTGCAATTATATCATATCGACCTGTATCGCATCGATCATCCGGCTGACCTCGATGATATCGGACTGTATGATATCATTGCCGGCGGCGGGGTGACGGCCATTGAATGGGCCGATCGGATGCAACTGAATAATCTGGTTGAATATTTGTCTATTGCATTCAAAATTCTGGATGATTCTCAACGCAAACTCACCTTGACCGCATCTGGACAACCGGCGGTTAATCTGTTAAAAAGGCTTGAAAAATTTGAAAAGGAGCAAGAATGAGCCTGATCGTACAAAAATTCGGCGGCACCTCTGTTGCCAATCTTGAACGAATTGAACATGTCGCCAAACGGGTAGCTAAAACATATGACCAGGGAAATGATGTGGTGGTGATCCTTTCCGCCATGTCCGGCGTAACGGACGGATTGATCAATCTGGCAAAGCAGGTCACTGAAATCCCCGACAAGCGTGAACTCGATGTCCTGCTGGCTACCGGCGAACAAACCACTGCCGCCCTATTGGCCATCAATTTAAAATCCAAGGGGTATCTTGCCCAGTCTTTGCTCGGCTTTCAGGCCCAGGTAAAGACGGACTGCGCTTTTGGAAACGCCCGGATTCTGGACATCAACTCAGACCGATTAACAGAACTCATCCAGCAGCATCATATCGTTGTTGTGGCCGGCTTTCAGGGTTGTGACACGCAGGGGAACATCACCACCTTGGGACGGGGGGGATCCGACACTTCCGCTGTTGCCATTGCCGCCGCCCTTAAGGCCGATACATGCGAAATTTATACCGATGTGGACGGTGTTTATACTTCCGATCCCAATATCTGCAAAAAAGCACGCAAGCTGGATAAAATTTCCTATGATGAAATGCTGGAAATGGCCAGTATCGGCGCTAAAGTCCTGCAAATACGATCGGTTGAATTTGCCAAAAAATATAATGTACCCGTACATGTGCGATCATCTTTTAATGAGGAGGTGGGAACCATGGTTGTGAATGAAGAAGTCAATATGGAGCGCGTTGTGGTTACAGGCGTTACCACAAATAAAAATGAAGCGCGGATAACCCTGAAAAAGGTTCCCGACCAACCCGGGGTTGCCGCCAAAATATTTACACCGATTGCAGACGCGGGAATTCTGATTGACATGATTATACAAAACACCCGCTCCGGCGGGCAAACGGATTTAACCTTCACTGTTTCCAAAACAGATTTTAAGGCCGCTCTTGAAATTGAACAAAAAGTGGCACAGGAAATCGGGGCGGAAAAAGTTCTGGGAGATGAAAATATCGCCAAGGTATCCGTGGTCGGGGTGGGGATGCGAAGTCACTCCGGAGTGGCATCCGTAATGTTTTCAACACTTGCAAAAGAAAATATCAATATCATCATGATCAGTACATCGGAGATCCGGATATCCTGCGTGATTGAGGAAAAGTATGCCGAACTTGCCACGCGCGTGCTGCACCACGCCTTTGGGCTGGATAAGGAATAACCTTCCGGCAATGAAAAGATTCAGCCCTCCGCAGATGCGTTTTACGCTCATCCTGACCGCCATTATTCTGGGGCTGATTATGTATCGCATTTACTTTTCACCTGTTTGAACACACGTCTTCTGAACCTGGCAGGAGGAATTGTTATGGCTGAAATGCAACAAGAATTTCACGTCGGTACGGTGCGCCCGACAAATCGCCCCGGGATTGACGGGGACATTGACCTCGACGCGCTGATCCCCGCGAAAATCAAATTCGTCACCCTGACCATGAACTTTACCCGCGGCACGAAAGCAGAATTCAGTGCATCCATGCGGGGATACGAAAACAAGGTGGGCGAGCTGGCGGAAATTTGCCCTGATTTGGTAAGGCCAAGCGGCGCGCCGCCCTTCATGATGCTCGGTTATAAGGGCGAGCAGGAGCTTATCGCCCGCTGGCAGAAAAAATATGATGTCCAGATGTTTACATCCGGTCAGAACCATGTTCGCGCCCTGCGAACGCTCGGCATAAAAAAATTTGTGGGCGCAAGCTATTTCCCCGAAAAAATGAATGCGGTCTTTGCACGTTATTTCACCGAGGCTGGATTCCAGGTATTGGCGATGGACGGCATCGATTCGCCATTTGCTGATGTCCCGAAGGTACCCCCCCAGAAAATCCTCGAATTCATGAAAAGAACGGCCGCAAAGCATACAGATGCGCAGGGAATCTACATGCTCGGCTCCGCCTGGAAGACCCTGGGCATTATCGACAGCCTGGAGCAGGCCACCGGTCTGATGGTCGTGCATGCCCGCCCGGCCCGCTGCTGGGAGACACAGCTCAGGCTTGGATTGCGGCATCCAATAGCGGGCTACGGTAAATTGCTGGCGCAGATGCCGGGATAAGAAAAAAGTGTGAAGAAGGCGTTTTGATGGGGCGGTTGTTCTTTTCAGGACGAAACAAATCGCAAGATGGCATCTATCCCTTTTTCCACAAACCCAGGCGGAAAATAAACCTCTAAAAGTTCGATAAATATAATATACGCCGGGATGCTCACAGACACCGTAATAAGGATGCATATACGCCAATTTTCACGAAAGTAAAATCGCGTCATGGCCAATATAAACAACGGCACACTCACTGTAAAACCGATGATTTGAAGAGAAACATATAAACATATGAGCCAGGCGTATATAACCGATATCTTTTTCAAAACGCCTGCTTCAAGTTGAATCGTTTTTTCCTGCCCGGCCTTGCTAAAATTTCTTATCATCTTGGCCAAGATGAGCACCATTCCCAGAAGTGTTACGACAAAGGGAACTACAAATGGTCCGGTTTCAAAACCAAAGCTGAGTGCAAATAACATACTGAAGAACAGCAGCAAAACGACGTCGAACAGAAACTCTTTATTTAAGATTGCCATTGTTGAATCCCTTCCGCTTCAACTCTTTTTCATGAGCTTCCGTATTGCAGGCCATCCCAGGCTTGCCAGGATAATCATCAGTATGCTGAAGCTTATCGGTCGAAGTATGAATCCCTTACCGTAAAGGTCCAACGATATGAGCAAATGTTTTTCAGCCAACTGGCCAAGGACCAATCCTAAAATCAGGGCGGGCCGGGGATATTTGTACTTCTTCATCCCCCATCCGATTATTCCAAAAATCAAGGCAACGACAATATCCGCATAGGTACCTCTATACCCGTATGCCCCCAAAGCCGTAAAAACCAAGACCGACGGCACAAGCAGCGATCCTCGCACAAAGGTCAGCCTGGCCAGATATTTGGCCAGAAATATTCCCATAACGGCCGCCAGCAGATTGCTCAGCGCACAAAGCCAAACTATCGAATATATAATTTCAGTCTGGTTGTTTAACAATTCCGGACCGGGCTGTATACCGATGATCATAAAAGCGCCCAGCAGGATAGCCATCACCGAGCTTCCGGGAACGCCGAATCCCAAGGTCGGAACAAAGGCGCCGCCCTCCTTTGCATTATTTGCCGCTTCCGGTGCAATTACCCCTTCAATGGCGCCCTGGCCAAACTTTTTTCTTTCTTTGGCCGTATGAAGTCCGTGGCCATACGCCATAAACGCGGCCACGGTACCTCCCAACCCTGGAATAATGCCGATGATTGTCCCTATCATTGAACAGCGCAGGAATAGGAACCAATACTTGAAGACATCTTTAACCCCGGAAAATACGGCGCCTAAGCTCAAATTATAGGATTTGTTTTTTTCGGCTTTGACATCGATTTTTGCCAAGGAGCCGCCGGATAAGGACAGATCGATCATTTCAGTTATGGCAAACAAACCCAAAACCACCGGTATCAGCTTGATCCCCTCCCAAAGATATAGCTGGCCAAAAGTATAGCGAGCCTCTCCCGAAACGATATCCATGCCGAACAATGAAAAAATTAATCCGAGCAATCCCGCTATCATACCTTTTATCGTCGAACCCTCTCCAAGGCCTCCGATGAATATCAGGCCTACCATTATCAACATGAAAAACTCGGGCGGGCCGAAAGACAGCACGACGGGTTTCAAAACCGGGACAAGCAACAGGAGTATAATCGCGCCGAAAAGTCCCCCCAGACCAGAACTCGTTGTCGCCGCACCGATAGCTCGACCCGCTTCACCTTTTTGTCCCAAAGGAAAACCGTCAAACATGGTTACGGCATTTTCGCCTGTCCCGGGCACGCCGAAAAGTATCGCGGAAATGGACCCGCTTGTGCATGTCGGCGACGACGCTCCGATGAGCAAGGCCAAAGCATCAACAGGCGCCATCTTAAATACAAAGGGTATAAGTACCGCCAGCAGAAAATTTCCTCCCAACCCCGGAATAATGCCGATGATAAAACCGATAATCGTCCCTAAAACAAGGTAAAATAATGCCGAAAAATGCAAGAAGGCCGTCAATCCTTCCAGTACTTCCCCTAACATTTAGATTGTCCTCCTACGACCTTCCTTTGAATTTCAGCTTCTTTTTGCATGGATCTCTACTCAATGGCCGGCTGCAACGCATTCAACCCTTATTTCAGCACGTGCGACACGTTGATTTAATTTATTTCTTTACCTTATAGGCCGCTTCAATTACATCAACAATCCCCTTTGAAACACCCAAGGCACTCCCCACGGTTTCTTTGAGTTCGTCCTTATCCATAAACTCCATGCCCAGCTCTAACTTTTCAGCCTGCGTGAGCAACTCCTTTTCATTAAAACATCGGACCAATACATCTCGCAGAAACTGGGCATTCTGCTCCTCGACCCCCGGGGGCGCGACCAGCATGCGACCGATTGAAGTGATGTTTATAACGGCCATAATTGCTTCCATTCCTTCTGGCTTCACACCAATCTCCATAACAGACGGTACGTCGGGCAGTAAGGGATAACGCTTTTTATCTATAAATGCCACTGGAATCAACTCCCCGCTTTTAATGTGCGGCAGCTGGGGAGTGGCGTTAGTGCAGACGCCATCGACTTCTCCCCGAAAGACGGACAGAAATGATTCAGTGGTCCCGGAAAATCCCAAAACCGGATGCAACGGGATTCCCAGTCCTTGTGTCACGAGGCGAGTCCCGATATTCATTCCGCTGCCGGCGCCGCCCATGGCAAACTTGACGGGCCGGGGAGAATTGATAACGTCTTTAATGCTCTTAAACTCAGAATTTTTCCCGAGACATAGAAGATATTCCAGCTTGCCGATTCCGCCGATCAGGGTGTATTTCAATAAATCATACTTAACTTTGTTGTCCTTTTTTATTTGCAGGCATGCCGCTCCCAAACCGCTTATCACCCCCATGGTAAGCCCGTCCGGCTTGGCAGCATAAAGTTCATTGTACCCGATAAGCCCCCCCGCACCGATTTTATTTATGACTACTACCTGGGCGCCGGTATGTTTCTTTAAATAGGGCGCCATCAGCCGTATAATCGCATCATAACCTCCACCCGGTTGAAAGGGCACTATGATTTTAAGGGTACGACCTTTGTAAAACTTTGCAGCTTGACTTTGTGCAAGTACTTCCGTCAATCCTCCCGTTCCCATGCCAACTGCAACCAGAACAGCAAAGATACACCATATTTTCTTTATTCTATTCATAAATCCTCCTCCTGTATATGGGATTCAAATACTTAATCAACATCCATTTTTTTGCCTGGAAAACACCTCGGTGCTGATGTGCGCATTTACAGCCCCAGCCAATCCGTGGAGGGAACCGATCGTCAGAAGCACCCAGCAGTGTGTGCCCGAGGAGCATGTCCGGCGCGGTTTCTACCAAGATAAGATCCCTTGATGGGTCGCTGCGCCGCGTAATGATAAGAACTTGTCTTTTAAAAAGCGTGTTGTCGAAAAAAATTATGTCTGTGTGCGAAATCTAGACAGAAAACCATATACGGAAACCTGTCGATTTCTGCGTGGATAGGAAACCCGATATCAAGGGCAATGCGGATTGTCAATTCCTATTTTCATGATTCGTTGTGCCCGAACTGGGCATGGGGGTTAGTCAGAAATTCCGATGCCGGTAGGTTGCCCTGATCACATACCCATCTGATCAAGACTCTTTTTTCTCGCTCAGAAACTTTTTCAAGACTTCATCCGGCGCCCCCAGAAAATACAGCAACCCCGAAATATTGTCGGAAGTAATGATGCCGTCGCTGAAATCTTTTAAGATCTCCTTGGGGTTGAACGCAATGGCGAGTCCGGCCTTTTGCAGCATGAATCGATCGTTGGCGCCGTCGCCGACGGCGACGATCTGTTCAACGGATATGTTTTCCATCTCAGCAATCTGATTGATGATGTCGGCCTTGCTCTGGCTGAGTATGGTTTTTCCCTTTACCCTGCCGGTGGTCACACCGTTTTCAATTTCCAGCTCATTGGCGTATACATAGTCCAGATTCAGGCATTCTTTCAGATAGTTGGTAAAAAAAGAAAACCCGCCGGAAATGACACCGACCTTGAAACCCATGAAGCGCAGTGCCGAAATGAGTTCCTCGGCCCCGGGTGTCAGATGGATTGTTTGCGTCAGTTTTTCAAGCTGTTCAACGGTCAACCCCTTGAGGAGTTTCACCCGCTCCCGCAGCGCCTTTTCATAATCGATTTCTCCGTTCATGGCGCGCGTGGTTAAGCGTTTTACACGCTTCTCGACCCCGGCGACCTTGGCCAGTTCATCAACGACCTCTTCCTTTATGATGGTGCTGTCGCAGTCAAAAATAACGACCCGCTTGGGTTTTTGAAAAATATCGCCTTTTTGCAGGGAAACATCAAAACCGGATTTTTCGGAAAACGCGTAAATGACCTTTCGAAACACCTTGATGTCTGCCAGGGCCGATGTATCCAGGGATATTTCCATGGCAATGTAGTCCCCCCGGGCAATCATCTTGACGGCTTCGATGTTGACCTGGTAGCCGGCAACCAGGCCGGACAGTTCGGCAACAATACCCGGCCGGTCCTTACCCATCAGGGTCATGCGCATCATCTGTTTGGTTGGGATCCTGCGGCCTTCGTCATAGGGCTTCACATGGAGTCCCAAATCGAAATACACCTCCAGCGAAGACAGGCGCTCAAGCAACTCCTGGACGTTGCAAGCCGATGCGCTCAGATCGACAACGAGAAACATGGTAAAATACCCGCGAATCGAACGGGCATCAATATCGACGATATTGGCGCCAAGATCGCTCAGTACCCTGGCAACCCGATGAACAAGCCCCGCCTGGTCTTTGCCGGTAGCGGATATCACATACAGGTTATTCATGGAAGATTAACTCAAATGATCTAAATGATAAGGGTTCAGGGCTTCAGACGTCGGGGGTCGGGGATCGGGGATCGGTAGGGGCACGGCATGCCGTGCCCCTACATTTTTTCTTATTCCTGGCCCCTGCCCCCTTCAACCGCTATCCCAGAAACACCGAAATAACATCCCGGCGCGCATCCACATGCTGCAGCGTGACCTGAACCATATCTTCAGGTTTTAAATTTACGCCCGAGGACAGCGGCAGGGTGCACTCCAGCATATATTCGGTCAGGAGAATCAGATAATTGGACTTTCGTTTACTCAAAACGATGGCCTCTTCTTTTTGTCCGGTTTTAGCTTCCAGAAATTTCAGCAGCCAGTAACGGTTTCGGTTGTATTGAATCCGCCAGACCTCACTCATCGGCGTTCCCAGCAGATGAATGATCTGTCGCATCTCATCCGTCGTATAGGGAGATTCCAAACCAAAAGCCGCGCGAATCTGCCGCTGGGTGACCATATCAAAATATTTTCGAATGGGAGAGGTCGCAGTCACATACGCATCCAGTCCCAGCCCGGAATGATGCTGCGCTTCAGGACTCAGCGCAAAACGGTTTAAATGTTTGCGCTGCATCCAGTTTTGGAACAGGCTGCCCTCGCCGTTTTTAAAAAGGCGTTCCTTGGGGTCGGGTTGGGACCGGAAAATAGCCGGCATTTTCTGTTTTGACAGAAACCGGGCCATCAGCCAGTTGGCCATGATCATGATTTCGGCGACCAGCATCCGCCCCGGACTCTCCCGGTTGGTTTTGCTGACGGACAGGTTCCCGTCCGGGTCAATCCAGACATTGATTTCCGGTAGCGATATGTGCAGGGCGCCCTGGCGCAACCGTTGCTGACGAAACTTTTTGGCAATGTCGTAGAGGCAGGCGATTTCCCAGCTTTCGTCCACCATCAGGTTCACTTCATAATATGTCAGCTGGCGCCCGATTTGAACCAGGCTCGGAAATATTTCAAAATCGATGATATCGGCCCCGGGACTTAATCTCACCATGGTGCTGATGGCAGGCCTCAATTTGCCGGCTTTGAGACTGCAGAGATCTTCAGCCAGAATGTCCGGCAGCATGGGTATTTTGCAATCCGGCATATAAATCGAACTGCCCCGAACGCTCGCTTCCTCACTGATGACATCCCCTTTTTTGATGAAATGTCCGACGTCGGCAATATGTATTCCCAGTTGATAATGGTCATCTTTTTTTTCGATACTCAGGGCATCGTCAAAATCCAGGGTAAACTGCCCGTCGATCGTAATCAACGGAAGTCCGGTGAGATCCTTGCGCTCAGGGCTTGAGGAAAAAGCAGGTGGTGAATGCACCAGTTCAACTGCCCGGGCAACCACCTTTTCGGAAAAGTCGGTGGAAATCCGAAACCGGTGCAGGTCGATATTTTCATCTTCATGCCAGATCCCTATCCGGACCAAAAAGCGAAAAATATCAGCAGGTTCCCTTGCGCCGGCCCTGGACACGATGGCTTTGGCCAGTGCAGCCTGCGGAGACTCATTTTCAAAAAGATAAAAGGTTTGAAGAATGTTTGCAATTTCCTGCTGTTCCGTCGACATCGAGAGTCTCATCGGGGAAGGTGTATTGTCAAAAAGCACTTCTTTAAACCAGTTTCCGCCGGTTTCGATCGTCGCATTTTTTCGTTCGGCCTCTCTTTGCTGCCGTTCAATCTGCTCAACCTGTTCCTCGGAATTGGGAAAAAATTTATTTTGGTCGAATTTGAAATACAACCTGTTTTTAAAAAAAGCCCTTTTGACCGCCGCGGCATGATCGCTGTCCGGTTCATGGGGAAAACAAAACGCCGTCATGGTGGCCAAATCGATCCATTCCTGCTCCGTGTTAAGCACCTCCCACAATTCTTTGATATCTACATGATGGGTCAACGCCTCCCGATGCGTAGCGATATGTTTTAACTTATCAACTAGTTTGTCTCGACCGATGGAAACATCCAGAACCCTTTCGCCGTTATGCGAAAGTCTGCCGACCGATAGATTGACCTCGCGGTTGGTCTCGGTCAACAGCCTCAGGCGCTGTCCCTTTACCTCCAACACGACCCCGCACATGATCTGCTGGTGGTCGATATATTCAACAACGTATCCTGTTTTCATTAGAAAATATCATAACAACCGGTCAAGCTAAAGTCAATGAGGGGAAATTCATCTGACCGGGTTGCGGAAAATAAAAAATGAGTTATTATCCTAAAATGACTTAGAGGGAGGACGTTAAGGGGGCTGGAGGCTTGGGACTGGAGGCTGGAGGCTGAAAATTGAAAGTTGAAGAATGGCGCCTGAGATAAGATCCTTGGAACCTGAAACCCTGACCCTTGAACCCTGGTTTGAACCGTAAACCCTGAACCGTGAACCCTGAACTCTGACCCCTGAACAAGGCAGCTTTTGAAATCATTACGCTTAATAAAGCCATACTTTTTAGAAAACCGGCCCGCCATCGTGTTCGGCATCGCTTGCCTGATCGCCGTTGATATTTTCCAGCTGTTCATACCGCGGGTATTAAAATGGGCGGTGGATGACCTGACGGTCTATAAAGCCGACAGGGCCGATCTGGCGGTCTATGCCCTCTATATCGCCGCAACCGGCATTCTGATCGGGGTGTTTCGATATTTCTGGCGCTGGTGCCTGATCGGAACATCCCGACGTTTGGAGGAAGGACTTCGCAACAGGCTCTTCGCCCATATTCAGACACTTTCGGCCTCGTATTTCGACGGGATCAAAACCGGCGACCTGATGGCCCATGCCACCAATGACCTCCAGCATGTGCGCATGGCCATGGGCATGGGACTGGTGGCCCTTACCGATGCCGTTGTTCTGGGGGCGGCTGCCATTGGATTCATGGTCTACATTAATCTGAAACTGACGCTTTTCGTCCTTATTCCCATGCCGCTGATTGTTCTGGGAACCCGTTTTTTCAGTAAAAAGATGCACCGCCTGTACCAGAAAGTCCAGGCCTCCTTTTCGAATTTAACTGAGGTGACCCGTGAGCACTTCGCCGGTATCCGCATCGTTAAAGCCTACAACCGCCAATCCGCCGCCGCACAAAAATTTACTTCGGCTTCCGGCGATTATGTTGCCGACAACATCCGTCTGGTCAGAATTACAGGCTCCTTTTTTCCGATGATGCTCCTTTTTTCGAACCTGAGCCTGGCCATTGTGCTCTTCCTGGGTGGACGACAGACCATTACGGCCACGATCACACCGGGAGACTTTGTCGCTTTTATCAGTTATCTGGGACTTCTGACCTGGCCGATGATGGCCATGGGATGGGTGACAAACCTGATCCAGCGCGGGGGCGCCTCACTGGACCGGATTGATAAAATCTTAAAGACCCAACCTCAGATTGACGAACACCCCGATGCCATCGCATTGGGCCGAACCGCCGGCCGGTTTCTTTTTGAAAATATTGCATTTGCCTATCATTCCGACAGCCGGCCCGTTCTGACCGCCATTAACTTAGCGGTTGAACCTGGACAGACCGTCGGCATTGTCGGTCCGCCGGGCAGCGGCAAGTCAACCCTGCTGGGTCTGATCCCCCGGATATATGATATTTCCGCAGGCCGGATTCTGCTGGACGGCATCGACATTCGCAAACTGACACTCAAAAGCCTTCGTTCCCAGGTCTCCTTCATGCCCCAAGAGCCGTTTCTGTTTTCAGGCACGATCCTTGAAAACATCACCCTCAATAACACACAGGTCCGGGAGGATGATCTGCTGCAGGCGGTGCGCGCCGCGGTCCTTTACGATACCATCCGGCTTTTTCCGGATGGGTATGATACCCTGGTCGGTGAAAAAGGAATCATCCTGTCCGGTGGTCAGAAGCAGCGCATCGCGCTGGCCCGCGCCCTGCTGCCGGCATCTGCGGTGCTGGTCTTAGACGACCCCATCAGCCAGGTCGATGTGGAAACCGGCGCTCAAATTGTCCGAAACGTAAGGGATCTATCCGGCGGACGCACCATATTCATCGTCTCCCACCGGCTTTCAGCCGTTTGTTTTGCCGATACCATTGTGGTGATGGACAGCGGTCGCATCGTTGAATCCGGCAGTCATGCCGAACTCATGGCATCCGGTCGCTATTACGCCAAAACATTTCATCTGCAGGAATTGGAAGAGGCGTATCATGCGGACTGATTTCGGTTATTTTGAAGAAAAGGAGCTGGGTAAACCCTATGACATAAAGCTGCTCAGACGTCTTTACCCCTTTTGCAGGCCTTATCATCGCTGGCTGCTGAGCGCTGTTTTGCTGGTGGTGATAATCACCCTGCTGGATCTGTCACTTCCCTATGTCACTAAAATCGCCATCGATCGGTACATTGTCCCGGCCCCATCGGAAACGGCCGTAAAAATTTCAATCTCTCCGGAAGACAACATCCGATATCTGAACGTAAATATGGCAGACGCCGAAATTCAGGCCGTGGTGGACAAATACCGGGGCCGGTTCAAAATCAACGGGGCGTCCGCCCGGATCGCAACCGCCGACCTTTCCACACTGGATGAGAAAGATCTCGCAGTCCTGCGCAAAGACGATTTGACCGGCGTCAGCCGTGTGACCCTTTTGTTTCTGCTGCTGGTCATTTTAAATTTTGTTTTGAATTTTTTACAGCAAATGTTCATGGAAATTGCCGGCCAACATATCATGCACGACCTCAGGGTGCAGCTCTTCAACCACATCCAGTCCCTGTCGGTCGCTTTTTTTAGCCGCAATCCCCTAGGCCGCCTGGTCACGCGGGTAACCAACGATGTCCAGAATATGCAGGAACTTTTTACATCCGTCATCGTGTTTGTATTCAAGGATCTTTTCCTGCTGATCGGTATCGCCATTGTGCTATTGAGCATCCACTGGAAACTGGCCCTGTTGTGCTTTGCGGTCCTTCCCTTTGTGGTTTACGCTTCCATAACCTTTTCCGGCCATGCCCGCGAGGCCTTCCGCCTGCTGCGGATCAAAGTTGCCGAAATAAATACCCGGATTTCGGAAACGCTCGGCGGGCTGAAAGTCATTCAGCTTTTTGGCCGTGAAACAGAAAATTATCTCAGCTTCAAAGAGCTGAATCATGAAAACTACCTGGCCGGCATGCAACAGATCCGAATCTTTGCGACGTTTATGCCGACCATTGAATTTTTAGGCGTTGTCGCCCTGGCCATCGTCATATTCTACGGCGGCGACCGGGTTCTGGAAGGGACGATCAGTTTGGGGGCGCTGGTGGCGTTTATTTCCTACGTCAAGATGTTCTTCCGCCCGATCCGGGATATTGCTGAAAAATATAATGTCCTTCAAAATGCCATGGCATCGGCCGAACGCATATTCCTGATTCTGGACGACCGGCAGCGGCTGCCGCAGACGCTGCCGGAATACGCCGACAAGTCTCTTGAAACGGATAAGATCAGGGACATCTTTTTCAATGCGGTTTCCTTCGGATATGTGCCGGGTGAAACCGTTCTAAAGCAAATATCCTTCCGGGTCCATTCGGGTGAAGTGCTGGCCGTAGTCGGTCCCACCGGCTCCGGCAAAACAACTCTGATTCAACTGCTCATCCGGTTTTATGATCCGACCGCAGGAGAAGTTCTGATAAACGGGCGGAACATCAAACAGATTGAAACCGCGTTGCTGCGGTCGAAAATCGCGCTGGTCACCCAAGACCCGTTTCTGTTTTCAGGGTCCATCCGGAACAATATCGCCCCGGATCGAGCCGATATTTCCGAAACCCAAATGAACGATATCCTGCAGGCATCCAACTGCAGTTATCTGATCGACAACTTACCCCGGGGACTCGACACCGTTTTATCGGAAGGCGGCGCGTCCATTTCAAGCGGTGAACGCCAGCTCATATCCATTGCCAGGGCTTTTGCCCATAACCCGGATCTGATTATTTTTGATGAAGCGACTTCTTATGTCGATTCGGAAACGGAACAAAAAATCCAGGAAGCCCTTTTTAACCTGATGCGGAACAGAACATCGATCATTGTGGCCCACCGCCTCCTGATCACGCGAAATGCCGATCGCATCCTGGTCATCCATCGGGGACGGATCGTTGAATCCGGATCCCATACCGAATTAATGCAGCAGAAAGGATTTTACTTTAATTTAAACCAGTTGCAAGGCTGAGACCTATCCCAGTCATCTGATCCCGTCACCCCGACCCCCGACCCCTGGACCCCGGCAACTTATCACTTGCCAAACTCAAATGTGCATGTTATAGAATTTCTTCTTAAATTTACCGGCAGTCTATAAAATCAGCGCTGATGTGGTTTCTCATTTGGCGATCCCAAAGGAAAATTTGAGTTGACCCGGCTGAAACCCGCCCATCGCGCCATCTACCAGAGACTGACAACTTTGAAAGTTGAACAACAGGGGACGGTCCTGTAAATACTAACCAACCAGAAGAGGAGGAATGGATTCATGGCTTACAATGCAGTAGAAATGGCTGACTGGCAGATATCTGAAGAAGCTGAAAAAAACATGCCGGCACCGCAGGAGTGGGGCGAAAAGTTGGGGCTGGAAAAGGATGAAATCCTGCCCATGGGGCGACTGGCTAAACTTGATTTTCTAAAAATTATTGAACGCCTGAAAGACAAACCGGATGGAAAGTACATTGAAGTAACCGCAATTACGCCGACACCCCTGGGCGAAGGCAAAAGCACAACCTCCTGCGGCCTGATGGAAGGACTCGGCAAACGCGGCGTCAATGTCGGCGGGTGCCTTCGCCAACCTTCCGGCGGCCCCACCATGAACGTCAAGGGCACCGCGGCCGGCGGCGGAAACTCCCTGCTGATCCCCATGACGGAGTTCTCTCTGGGGCTCACCGGCGACATCAACGACATCATGAACGCCCACAACCTGGCGATGGTGGCCCTGACCGCCCGGATGCA
>ENA-OSEO01003525-OSEO01003525.1-sediment-metagenome-genome-assembly--contig:-NODE-3525-length-18315-cov-5.269054_pt1 | contig 18315 bp, 12 predicted proteins | sample MGYA00237883_ERZ534232 | MGnify/ENA metagenome assembly ERZ534232
AAATACCATTGGCGAACTTCGCGTCTTGAGTGACAATAGCGAACGGGCGGTGAAATGCCCATTCTTAAACATGTGTGATAAAAAACCGCACTCCTCCCCAATTTTTTCAATTTTTGCTTGACACACCCCTGATTTTCACTATGATTCCCCGCAACTGACCGATTTCGGACAAACAGATTTCCAAATTCTGATCCATGATTCATTAACCTTAGGCCTTTGAGCTTTCAGCTTATGGACCATCCCCTCAAATACCCCATACCCCGCTCCTGATGGGGGCTTTTTTCCTGTTGGGAGTGAAAACAGTCAAGCCACACATCCATAGATCTCGACTGATGCAGACCAAACTCAATTTCAGAATGAGCCGGACCACTTGAGTGCCTGTCGCCTATCAAAAGAGTTCCAACATGGCAACACAAAGACCGTCCTCCCAAATACAATGGACTGTTGAACCCACTATTTCAGGCCCTCAATGACCAAATAGCGGTTAACAGCGGACCTGACTGCTTTTTCAACCATATTTATTCACTATGCAAGATTTGAAACCCAATGCACATTGTCCGTGAGACGCCCCTCAGCCTTTGTGTCGGTTGCTCGCTACCCATACGGGATGATTTACCCATGAGCCTTTCGTCTCGGCAAGCGCCTATCTTGAAGTCAGCCGGCCTCGGGCCAACAAAGAGTGCCATTGCTAAGGACAAAAGTATTTGTTATCATAACACCAGCCTGACAGATTGAGGTGCAGCGAAAGGTCCCTGGTTCGCATCTTCTTGGGCGAAAAATCGGCGGAGCATAAACCATGGACTTGGGATACTGAGGATGATTCTTTGTGGAAACCATTTCAGCATTCGAGTGGAACCCAACAAAGGCGGCAGGAAATCTTGCCAAACATGGAGTTGCCTTTGACGAAGCCAAGACGGTGTTCGAAGACCCCATGTTGATCACATTTATAGATGATGAGCATTCTGTTGATGAAGAGCGATACATTACGTTGGGCATTTCAGGGAGGGGGAGGCTCCTCGTTGTTGCCCACACTGAACGGGAGCGACGGATTCGCATCATCAGCGCTCGCAAGGCAACGAAGAAAGAGGTGAGTTATTATGAAAAGGCAGATTGAGACAGATGATTATGAATTGAGAGATGAATATGATTTTTCAAAGATGACCGTTTTGCCCAAGGGAAGGTACGCGCCTGAAAGACGGCTTGGCAAAAATGTGGCGCTTCTTGCCCGTGACATCAGCGAGGCTTTCCCTACAGATGAGTCCGTGAATGAGGCCCTTCGGCTGGTCATGAAACTCTCTCAGGTCCCAAAGTACCCTAAAGGGGACCCCGCCCGACCCTAACGTAGAGAGTATGCCGCCCCTGTCAGGACTTGCCGGGATAGATAAGCCCCCACGTTTCAATGGCCTCTTCACCATCCGCCGGCCGACCCGGTTTACCGGAAAACAGTTGCCGCAGGGGAATATCCAGCCCCGTCGTTATCTGAGACAGCTTCCGAACGGTAAGCGTCTGCTCCCCCCTCTACAACACGCCATCGCGGGACGATTTTATCACGATCACTTCACATACATCGGTCGCCTGATTGTTCTCGGCGAAGCGATTCACGACAATCCCTTTTCCAACCTGTCGGGCTTCCCGCAACACAGTAAACAATTTCGGGTTCTTAGCGCCTCCAGTGAACCCGTTGGTGGTGATTTTTCACTGGGGCAGTTCCCCATTAAGAGGCCGGGACAAGGCCGCCAGGTTTGTCCGCGGTCTGCGTGGCGGATGATGCCGGGCGCTCTGCGCAAAAATACCCATCCCCACACATGTGTGATAAAGAATTGCGTTCCTTCCCTATTCTTTCAATTTTTTCTTGACACACCCCTGATTTTCACTATGATTCCCCACAATTGGCCAATTTCGGACAAACAGATTTCCAAATGCTAATCCATGAGTCATTAACCTTAAGCCTTTGAGAGCTTATGGACCATCCCCTCAAATACCCCATACCCCGCTCCTGACAGGGGCTTTTTCGGACTGTTGGGAGAAGGATCTTCCTGCGCATGGCCTTATGCTGCTTCCCCCATAATACCATATTCGGACTCATCTTGTTGCTATTATTGGCAATTATAAAGATGAGGGGGATGCCGGTTTTCTGCTCTATTGTGGACGCAAAGAAACCATGGAATGACCTGTCAGCCCTCAAAAAACATGAAATAGTGAAAACCTCATGAGCACTGAAGCGGACGCCCGTATCCTCATCGATAGACTGCTCGAAAAAGCCGGTTGGTGTATTACCAACAAAGTGCAGGTCTCAACTGAAGAGGCCACCGCCGATGGCCGGGCCGACTATCTCTTAAAGGATACCCGAAGCCGTCCACTTGCCGTTCTTGAAGCCAAGCGTTTCGCCGTCGATCCCTACACCGCAAAGGAACAGGCCAAGGCATATGCCCTGACGCTGAAAGCGCCCTTCGTCATCCTGAGCAATGGTCAGGAACACTATTTTTGGGACTATGCCGATGGTGATGCCCGGCCGGTGATGGGTTTCCCAACCCAGGCCGACCTCGAGCGGCGGGCGAATATCAAGATCCACCGAAAGGGAGATATCCGGCAGAGCCTTGCCCTGCAACCACTGCCGTGCCGCTTTGGCTTCAAGGGTGAGGAGGTCGAAGCACGGCCCTATCAACTTGAGTGTCTGAGGAAGGCGGACGGGGCGCTAACTGCCGGCCGGCGTCGCATGCTTTTCGAAATGGCCACCGGCACCGGAAAGACCCTGACCATCGCCATGCTGATGAAACGCTGGCTTCAGGCAGCGCTCATTTCCCGCGTGCTGTTTCTGGTCGACCGCATCGAGCTGGCCAAGCAGGCTAAGGAGACCTTCGATGAGTATCTGCGCGACTGGCCGACGGTCATTCTCTATGGCGGCAAGCGCAGTCTGGAAGGGCAGATCGTCGTCGGCACGCTGGACACCATCGCCACCCAACTTGGCGGCAACGGTTTCGGCCATGGTTATTTCGATCTGGTGGTTACCGACGAATGCCACCGTTCCATCTACAACACCCACCGGGCCACGCTCGGGCATTTCGACGCCATCCACATCGGCCTGACCGCCACCCCGAATCCCGGTGAACTGCACTTTATCAGCGAACACGAACGCCGGCTGGTCCGCAACACCTACATCTTTTTCGACTGCTGGGACGCGATCAGGAAACAAGGCCGCCCAACCTATGAATACGGCATCCAGCGCGGCATCAACGACGGCCATCTGGCCAAATACCGAATCTACCATGCTGAAAGCGTCCTGACATTTGAAGGGGCCGAGTGGGAGGGCGAGGAGATCAAGCCCGGGGCCTGGGGCCGCGACGTGGAATCCGAGGACCGGCTCAAGACCATCATTCAGGAGTACTACGCTGCTGACGCCGAACGGGCCAAGGTCAGGCCGCGCAAGACCATTCTCTTTGCGGTATCGGAAAAGCAGGCGTCGATCCTTGTGCGCCTTTTCAACAAGCTGCTTTCAGACGAAGACTGTCTGCGCATCGCGGGGCAGACCAAACGGGCGCCCTCCGAGGTGCGGCAGGGTTTCGCCAAGAAAATCACATGCTACACCAACAACGGGAACCCCAAGCCGGTCATCGACGAGTTCAAATACGACCCGCTGCCGCTGATCGCCGTATCCGTGGACATGCTCGACACCGGATACGACCAGAAGGACATTGAAAACCTGATCATGCTGCGGCCGACCCAGTCGTCCATCAAATACGCCCAGATGCGCGGCCGCGGCAGCCGCCTGTGTCCGAAGATCGGCAAGGAGGAATTCATCATCTACGACTTTGTCGGCAACTCGAAGCGGTTCAACGACCCCGGCGAGCGGTACGACAAACCCAGGCTGGTCGGCGTTGCCCCTGGTTCGAGCCCGGCCGAAACCGGCGAGATCGAGGAAGGCTATACAGAACAACCCTTCCCCTCAGCCCAAACGGCGGAACCAGCCGAAAGGGAGTTCGTGATCCCCGAAGGCTCGCTCGACGACGAAATCCGCTCCCGTGAAATTATCCTGGTCGGCCCGGAAGGGCTGGCCATGGACCGCAAGACCTACCGCGAGGAGTGGGGAAACAAGGTGGTGGAACTCAGGCGCACCGATCCGGCGGTGGAAAAGATCTTCCGTGGCGAGGAGCTGACCGATGCCGAATGGGAGGCGCTCGCCCGCCGTCTCAATTCGCCCCGGCACTACTTCAACGAACAGACCCTGCGCCGGGCCTTCGAGCAGCCCACCGGCTCACTCACCGATTTTATCCGCGTGGCCCTGGGGCTCGATCGTTTCCTGACCCGTGAGGAGCGTATCGAGAAGGCCTTCAACGCCTGGGTTTCGGAGCACTCCAGCAGCATCAACCCGGCCCAGGCCCAGATGCTCCGTCTGCTCAAGGCGCGGGTCATGACCGGCGAGGAGATCACCATGCGCCTCTTCAGCCAGCCGCCGTTCTCCCTCTGGGGCGGGCTGACCCGCATGGAACAGCTCTTCGGCAAGGAACAGCTCCTACAAATGGTAGATGAATTGAACATCCTGCTCGCGGCATAACAGAAATAAGGATCCCTGATGGACAGCGGTCAACTGCAAAACACCCTCAAATCCCTCTGCAAGGTCATGTGGGACAACAACGTCACCAACCCCATCACCTATGTCACCCAGATCTCGTACCTGCTCTTTCTGAAGATGCTGGAGGAGATGGACCATGAACAGCAAGAGGCGCGCAACGGAAACTACCGCACCCTGTTCGGCACGTTCAAGGAAGGGGGCGAGGAATTCGATTTCGATCCCCTCCGATGGAGCGTGCTCACCTCCAACCCGGACAATGAGGCCATGCTGCGCACCCTCCGCGACACCCTGCCGCTACTGGCCCGCCACCCGGAGCTGTCCCAGGGGGCGCGGGCCATTTTCCGCAACGCATCCATCGTCATCCCCAACGGCGCGACCCTGCGGCGGGCGGTGGACATCATCGCGCCGATCTCGTTTCTCGGCATGGACGCCGACGTCAAGGGCGACCTTTTCGAGTATCTGGCCAGCGAGCTGGGGGGACAGAAAAAGGCGGCCCAGTTCCGCACCCCGCGGCACCTGATCCGCGTGATCACCCAGATGGTCGATCCCAAGATCGGCGGCAGCGTCTGCGACCCGGCCTGCGGTTCCGGCGGGTTTTTGATCGCCGCCTACGAGCACATGTTGCTGGCCAACACCAGCCCCGAATTCGTCCGCGAAAAGGTGTCGCCCGATGGCGTTGTGCGCAGGATCGGCATCGGCGACAAGCTCAGCCGCGCCCAGTGGGATTTCCTCCAGACCGGGGCCTTTTACGGGTTCGACGGCGATCAGGACATCCTGCGCATGGCCGCCATGAACGCCATGCTCCACGGCTTTGACCGCTGCCCCATGGTACAGCGCGACTCCATCTGCGGGGGCGAGGACAGGTGGGACGAGATCCAGTTCGACACCATCCTCGAAAATCCGCCCTTTTCCGGATCGCGGGGCGATGCCAAGCGCTCGCTGCGCATCGAAAAGGGCGATAAATATGTCCTCTTCCTGGCCCACGCCCTGCGCAGCCTGCGGCCCGGCGGCACCGCCGGCATCATCTTCCCCAACGGCATCCTTTTCGGCGACACCGGAAGCCACATCACTGTCAAGGAGCGGCTGCTGCGCGAGTTCGACTTGCAGGCGGTGGTCATCCTGCCCAAAGGGATGTTCGAACCCTACACCCCCAACCCCACCTGCTTCTTTATCTTCAGGAACAGCGGCAGGGCCACCGAGAATGCCTGGTTCTTCAAGGTGGACGGCGACGGCTCGTCGCTCTCCAAGGCGCGCAGGTTCGGCAGCCAGTATCGCAACGACTTCCCCGATCTGCTGGCCATGTGGCCGGAGCGCAAAACCGAGGATGGCCGCGCCTGGCTGGTTCCGGCGCAGCGGATCATCGACAACGGCTACAATATGACCCTGTCCGGCCTGGGTCTGATCGAGGCGGAGACCGTCGAGCACGCCGAGCCGAAGGAAATTCTGGCCTCGGTAGCCGCCAAGGAGGAGCGGATTCTGGGGCTGATTGCCGAGATGCAGGAACTGCTGGCCGGAGGAAATGGAAAATGAACGATCTGCTGCGCGAAGTCCGGGAATTGATCCTTTCCGCCCGCAAGGCGGTGGTTCACTCCGTGGACCTCATCCAGGTCTTGACCAACTTCGAGATCGGGCGCCGTATCGTCGAGCATGAACAAGGCGGCGCGGAACGGGCGGAGTATGGGGAAGCGATGTTGAAAGCCTTGGCTGAAGCGTTGACCGATGAATTTGGCAGAGGCTTTTCACTGACCAATCTCAAAATGATGCGCAAATTCTATCTGACTTACCGGACCGCGATGGGTCAGACGGTGTCTGGCTTTTTGCCCCTGAGTGAGAAAGGTCAGACAGCGTCTGACCTTTTAAGGAAATCCGTGACGGCGTCTCGGAAATCTGTCCTTGCCGGGAAAACGCAGACGCTGTCCGCGCAATTCACCTTGAGCTGGTCGCATTATGTATTTCTAATGGGTATCAAGGACGACGGGGAACGGGGTTTTTACGAGATCGAGGCGGCCAACAGCGGCTGGTCATTGAGGGAGCTCAAACGCCAGTTCAACTCCGGTCTCTATGAACGTCTCGCCCTCAGCCGCGACCAGGACGGCGTTCGCAAGCTGGCCGCGGAAGGACAGATCATCTCAAGGCCCGAAGACCTGCTCAAGGAACCCTACGTGCTGGAGTTTCTCGGGCTGGACGAGAAAGCCAGGTACTCCGAATCCGACCTCGAAACAGCCATCATTGATAAACTGGAACACTTCCTACTGGAGTTGGGCAAGGGCTTCCTGTTCGAGGCCCGGCAAAAGCGCTTCACCTTTGACGAGGAGCATTTTTTTGTCGATCTGGTCTTCTATAACCGCCTGCTGCGCTGTTATGTGTTGATCGATCTGAAAATCGGCAAGCTGACCCACCAGCACCTGGGCCAGATGCAGATGTATGTCAACTACTTCGACCGCCTCGTCAAACTCGACGACGAACATCCCACCGTGGGCATGATCCTCTGCCGGAAGAAGAATGACGCCCTTGTGGAGATCACCCTGCCCAAGGACACCAACATCCATGCCAAGGAGTATCAACTCTACCTCCCGGACAAGGAGCTGCTGCGGCAAAAACTGCTGGAGTGGGGTAAAGAGGCGGAACTGCTGGCCGGAGGGAATGGATAATGAATGAGTATCAGTTGCCCCCTGGCTGGGAATTGAGAAACCTTGGTGGCGTTGATGGCTTTGCGCCTGCAGCTGTTTTTCTGGATAATTCTCGTGTTCCTGTGAACGAAAAAGAAAGAGCTAAACGACCTGGTCCATATCCGTATTATGGGGCTAACGGTCAACAAGGTTGGATTGATGCTTTCCTTTTTGATGAGGAACTGGTTCTTCTATCTGAAGATGGCGGCTTCTTTTTCAGCGCAACCAAGCCCGCATCTTATCGTGTCTCTGGAAAATGCTGGGTAAATAATCATGCGCACGTTTTGCGCCCACAAAGCGATGTGCATCCAGATTGGCTTAATGCTTGTCTGGCGTTTGCTGACTATACCCCATTTATTCCAGAGCCGATCAGGCCAAAACTAAATCAGAAGAATGCCAGAAAAATTCCGGTCCCCGTCCCTCCTATCGACCAACAATGCCGGATCGTGGCGCGGATTGAGGAACTGACCCGCCGCGCCGAAGAGGCTCATAAGCTTGCTGCAGAACGTGAGGCTGAACTTGACACGCTTCTTCAGGCGCTCTACAGCCGAATGATCGAAGGTGTTGAGTGGAAACCTCTCAAAGAGGTCGCGTCACTTGTTCGCCGGGCGGTCAAAACCAAGCCAGACGGCCGTTATGAGGAAATGGGCATCCGCAGTTTTGGCAAGGGCACTTTCCAGAAACCGGTGCTGACCGGCAACCAGATCGGCAGCAAGCGGATTTACACCATCCACGAAGGCGATCTCGTCTTCAACAACGTCTTTGCCTGGGAAAAGGCGATAGCCGTCGCCAAGGCCGAAGATCATGGCCGGGTTGGATCGCACCGCTTCATCACCTATGTGTCCCACGAAGGGCAGGCCACCCCGGAATTCCTCTGTCACCATTTTCTGGGAGAACGTGGAATCGAAGACATCCGAGCCGCTTCACCCGGCTCGGCAGGAAGAAACCGGACACTTGGGCTCAAAAAGCTGGAAAAGATCCTCGTGCCCGTCCCGGAGTACCACGAACAGAAGCGCTTTGCGGAAATCGCCAAGCGTCGGCAGTTCATCCAGCTTGAAACCTCTGGCATCGAGAAGGAGCTCAGGACCTTTCATGCCGCTCTGCTCGCCAAGGCCTTCCGTGGGGAGCTGTAGGTATGGCGCAGAAGGTCATCCAGATTTCCCAGATCAATGATGGAAGGACCGATTTTGTAGCGTTTTTTTCGATCTGGAGCCAAACGAACGACTATTTCGAAGACGTGCGATTCGATTTCTCGATCTGGAACGGAACTGATGAACATCATTGAACAATTCAATACCTTTGGTAGGATTGTGACACTTGGTTAGTGAAGGACATCCCCAAAGGGCTTTCAGGGATCGAGATTGCAATTCGCAAACGGATTTCCCTTGACTTTACGATGCGTTTAAATAAGATGCCTTTCAATTGCCCGCGAGCCCTGCCCCACAGGCCTATGGGCTTTCGACCTTCAGCTTTGACCTTTTAACTGTCATCTATGAGCCATCAGCCATGAGACACACCAGCGTCAACCACCCACGCAAATACCCGCTACCCCGCTCCTGACAGGAGCCTTTTTACCTGTCGGGAGCGAAAACCCTCAGCCTAGATCCGAAGATTTACGTTTCACAACCATACACACAGAACGATTTTAATCCCGGAATAGGCCGGCCCACGTCAATGCCTGACATCTGATGTCGGAAATACAACATGGCAAAACACAACCGTCTGCCCAAATACAACCAATTCCTGAACCCGTTGCTCAAGGCCCTCCACGACGAGAATTTACTCCGGATGTCTTTGAGCGGCTGGTCAAACGCATGCTGTGCGAATCCGGATTTGTCCAGGTCAAGGTCACCGGCCGAACCGGAGACGGCGGGATCGATGGAAAAGGGATTGTCAAGGTCGGCGGACTTCTCAGTTTCCACGTTTTCTTTCAGTGCAAAAAATACCAAGGATCCGTTTCATCCGGCGCTATCAGAGATTTCCGCGGCGCATTCATCGGCAGGGCAGATAAAGGCCTTTTTGTAACAACCGGAACCTTTACCCGCGACGCCATACGTGAAGCCACAAGAGATGGGGCCACGCCCATTGATCTCATGGATGGAGATCAACTGGCAGACAAACTCAAGGAGCTTCGTCTCGGCATAAGGACCGAAATGGTTGAGAGTGTGGATGTGGATGCGGACTGGTTTAGGAATATTTAAGACAAGGGTCTGTCGCATCCGAAGAGACAAGTAGCAGGGCCTTGACGTGTGCTTATTTGATTATTGAAATACGTCCATTTGCCATACAAGCAAGGTGTGAACCCGATCTCTATTGAAAGGAAATTCGACGTGAAAAATGCAGTGTTTATCGCCATTGCCCTCTGTGCCATTATGCTTCTTTCCTATCACGCGGATGCGCAATGGGTAAAGCCAGAGCACATAACATTCAGCGCACTGGAATTGCGAGCGAAAGAGATCAGGCACTCGGTCTTTGCGGTGCAGGTTGAAGGGAACCAGAAGAACGAAGAAAAAAGGGATGATTGGCTGGAACTTGGCACCGGTTTCTTTGTTAAACGGAAAGACAATGTTTTTCTTGGTGTAACTTGCCGTCACATTGTCTTAATGACCAGAAAGATGAAGAAAGAGATCTATGTTGGGTTTGATGATAAGAACCACGGCTATATCCGTCTCCGCTGCGCAGTTGATTACGTAGAACAGAAGTACGATGTTGCCATACTGAGACCGAAAAAAGGTGGGTACAAAAACGTTGACCCGGCCAGCCTTGCTTTTTCCCGGGAACAAATCGGGAGCAACGAGGACCTTGTTCCCGGGCGTGGGGTTCTGATACCTGGGTATCCCCTCGGTTTGGGTGTGAGCATCGACGAGAACTATCCAGTCTTTCGTTTCGGAATCATTGCCCAATACAGCGGTGCTAATTTTTTCCTAATTGACGGGGTCGCGAGCCATGGGAATAGCGGCTCCCCTGTGTTCTGTTTGAAGGAGCTAAAGGTCGTTGGCCTGATCGGTGCACACAAGACAGACCGAATCAGCCTCTTTGATGAGAATGGGGAAAAAGTCGCAGCGCTACCTTACAATGCAGGGCTCGCACAGGCAATCGCTCCTGAAGTGATCGGCAATATCCTCGATATGATGAACAAGAACGTACAACCAAATGATCCACACTAGAAGGGGGGCCCTCATTAAACAACAAGTTATGAGGACAGACCAGATCTGCCTTTCACTCACCTTTGGTTGCGGTACGTTCTTTGCCAATTACGCGGTGTCTGCTGATAGAGGGCCGCATGCGTGGGTACGGAAGAGGGCGGGGTGATGCTATGCTGGGAGGGACCAGATCGGCCAAGCCGGGTACGCTTTACCAGGTGACGGTCCAAGGCATCTTATTGGATAGGGGGATATCATGAAAAAGACGGCCTCCCTTTGTGGATCTAAATGTTAAGCATTAAAAGGTTCTATGTCAGGGGAAGCTTTCTCGCATGCCAGGCGGACTAAATCAGAAGACTTCGTCCCAAAATGGTCAAAAAAGTGTAAGCCTTGGTACGGAGTGGTTGAAAAAGTCTGCCAGCCAGAGACAACTTACTTAACCCTAAGGGGCAAGGAGGCCTGCGTAAGGACAGCCTATTTGATCATTGAAGGACGGCCTGCTCTCGCCGGTTTTCTATAACCGGTCTTCCCTCACTTTCTTGCATTTAGCCGCACCATTCCTGTTTTGGTGAGCTTTCCAGTTGTTGAGCGGGACGGTCTCTAATAATTCAAAGCAGAGAATAGTATACTGCATTGCCCTTTTTTCCAAAAAGCTATCACCAAGGTGTATTGATACTCACCAACCGGCCAAAGAGGTAAAATATGGCAGCTAACGTCTTTAGATCTCATGTTCAATCACTCGAAGAGGAATTGGCTAATAGGAATAGGGGCCTGTACGACTGCTATAGACTGTTTATAGCTTCATGCTCAACAATTTGGAATAATCCGCTGCTTCCTTGGTTTACGGACCATGGTCCCAAGCATTCATCAGAATTAGTCCGTTATTTTTCGGACTTATTCTATTCACGACTATTTAATGGTAGCTTTTCGATTGAAGAACTTTTCATTGTAATGGCATCCGCTTACTTACACGATCTTGGCATGCAGGATCTCAACCGAGAAAACATATCCGTTACTGAACTAACCGATGCTCAATACGAAGAAATTAGAAGACTGCACGCCAACAGATCGTCGGACATCATTCTAAATCGAGGAATCACGAATCCATTTTTTCAAAAACAAGACTATGCATTAAATTGCAGCGCTCTACCTTCCGAACTTTATGATATTTTGGCTTTAGTTGCATTAGGCCATTCAACTGACAACTATTTTGATGCCCAACAGCAATGCGAACAGCGGAGTTACGAGATTCCGGGCGCTTCAATAAGAGTTGACCTAATGATTGCGCTAATTCTTTTCCTAGACGAGTTACATGTTCATCGTGGGCGATGCTGCCTTTCCAAATTTTCCTTGTTTAAACCCAACGCTTATTCACTTTTTCATCACTATTTGCATTATTATGTCCGCAATGTGCAGTTAAACTATCCGGCGCTTCATATTCTCTTTGAGTTTCCAAGGGCATTTGATCCATATGCAGAAAGATTGATTGAAATTGTTAATGGGAAAATCGTCCGCCAAATCGATATGGTCTCAACCACTTTCAGCAAGTATGGAATTAGTATAGACCGAACACTCCACACAAAAACACAGTATAACGACAGGCTGGATTTTCCAAATCAGGAAGTTCTTGATCATTTTCTTCCAATCCCTGCCAAGGCCCATCCTTCCAAACCTTGGAATGCCCTACATTCCAACGAGCTTGCAGATTTGAAGCGCGAAATGATGCTTCTGTTTTCGAATATAATCCCCCACTCCCCAGAGTGCACTAAAATAAGTGTAGTAAATAGTCCTAGGCCTTCAAATCAAATCCCAAACGACCTTAGCTTGCGATACCTAGAACCAAATAGAGACAGGCTTCTTGACATTCCCGAGGAGACTTCAGTATCGGACTTCTATATATGGGAAAGATATAGTAGTCGACTACACAGAATCGATGACGGACGGTCCTTTCCAGATAATTTCACCCCAGAGGGTTTTCTCCAGTCATTTCAGGATGTGCTCAAGGCAAATCATATTTTCCTCTCGGATGATGAAGTGTTGCAATCACCTGAGTTTTGGATTGCAAATGACGTTCGCGAACCGCACAGGTGGGCCACCGTAGTGCATGGGGATGTAGGAGTGGGCAAAAGCACAACGATCAGATACGTGATTGGGGATCTTCAGAATTCTTTGTCCCAAGTGCCTTTTGCCTTAATTTCTATTGACCCATTTCGTAGCTTTGGTGGTTCCTACCGAATATCAGAGGTTTCCCCTTTGGATCTGGAGACCAGCGTAGTCACTAAAATTCGAGCCCTTGTATTGAATGACTTTGAAAAACTCAAAGTATCATGCATTCAAGATGTCATAAAGAACGTTTCCTTACGTACATCGCTGCCAAAAATCTATATCGAAATTGCCGAGGAATTAAACTCTATCAGTGAAGATCCCACAAGGCTTTCAATTGAACTAAATAGTATTCTTAAGAAAAGGCGTACTATTAATGAAGACTTCCATTACAATTTAGGAAAGCTCATTTATTTGAAGTTTTTAGCTAAAAATGGTAATAAGACGCTGGCAAAATATGCGCATTGCATTTTTGTTATCGACAACATTGATCGCACATCCCATGACACTCAAAAAGCAGCTGTTAAGATCGCAAAGAGAGTGTCTTCAACACTTGAATCGAATGTAATTATAGCGTTAAGAAATCGTAGGGTACACAAGCTTTACCGTGTCTTTAGCGATGAGTTCGACCAATTTGCTTGGCTCAGAATGGTCCCAATGAATCCACCTAGGATAGGTGAGATTTTCAAAAATCGAGTCAGAAGCTTTCTTGCCAAACCTTCAGGCAAAGATGAGTTCTACTACAAAAAGAAAAGGATTAATCCACGCCAAGCGATTACTGAAGTATTGGATAAATTTTTGGAGCTTATTTTGTTAGACAAAAGACATCGTAAGGCAGAAACAGGGGACACTGGAAGTAAGGCAGAAAACGCCCTGCTCTCAATGTACAATGGAAATGTCCGCAGATCTTTGGCGACTATTTTGGACTTATTGAAGTCCTCTGAGAATGCCCTTCCACTTGACCGCCTTATAAGTGACCTTAGAGATACCCTACCATCGCATATTCCGCCGATCTATGAAAGACTGGCTTTTGATACATTCCTTGAATTGTTCGCACTTAATGGAAAGAAGATATATGTAAGAGATGATTCATTGTTAGAAAACCTCTTCTGCTGTGGTCTCCCAGACTGCCCCCGTGGAAACAATTTGGTAAAACTCCGCATACTAAAATTCTGCGCTAGGAGATCAAATTTCGGAAGGGCAGAAGTTCCCATTGAGGATATATTCGAGCACTTTGGAAGCATTTTAGGGTATTCCACAAAGCTCATCTCTGTGGGTCTGAATCAGCTGCTTGATAAGCCTCGGCATCTACTTTGGTCTAAATTTGGCTCTGCTTTGCGCGAAGGCGTAACTTCTGTTGAGGTTAGAGACCCTGGTCTGTTTTACCTCAATGTGAGAAATTATCTTTGGTATTTATGCCTCATAAAGGATGATAGCTATCTGCCTGCTGATATTGTTGGCCGCATCGGTTTTGGCACTTTCAGTAAACAGAAGGACAGGAGGCATCGCGATTTCTATTTTCATAATTGGCAACATACATTACTCTTTCTCGAATATCTTATCTATCTTGAAAGTCTTGAGCTACTCGATGTGAAGAGGCGACTTGGGAAGAGCGGTGTCGAGAGTTTCTGCGCAGAGTGGGGGAGGAAATCTGTTTTTGATGAGACAATTTCTAAACTCCGCTTATACATCAGCAGCGGCAAAAAGGGCCAACATGTTTTAAATTCACTTGGTATCAAAAAGAATAAGAGATACTCTTACCTGAAGGGTCGCCTTACAGTACTTCAAAATAAGATTGGCGGCGCTCATGCTCTTATTTTCGATGCAACTGAAGGTGAGAGCGGCAAGAGCGGTGAGAGCGAGACTCTAGGAGATGGGGGACGGGCATAAATAGATAACTACCTGAATTTTGCACGAAATCGCACGAAAAATACTGTAGGAGCTTGCGAGCCCTATTGTTGCTGGTTTCCTCATGACACAAGAGAATCTCAAAATTTACCAAACAGGTAAATACAGGTACTTCCTTAAGCTCGAAAACCTTTCTAAACAAGGGCCTTGAGACGCTTCTGGAACCCCAGTAAAATAGCGCCTCTCAGAAGTTGGCAATTTTGGTTTATTCTAACCTACTGTTAATATAAGCAAAATCAGGCGTGCAAAAAATTTCCTGCACGGGAATTGATCGAATTGGTGCAAAATTCAGGTATCTACTCCACGAACCAGTCGTGAGTTTTATCCATTTATGAAAATATCACCTAAATTTAGATATGGGGTTGCAACCTGATCCCAAAATGGATGGGGAGCTTTGCAATGCTTTCATAGACTATTTGAAAATTATGCATAACCTGGCAGAAGCGGAAGTCGTTGAGCAATGCAGCGCAATACAGAAGTTGGCCTTTTTGCGAAGCCATCACTGGTTACATTGATCTTAAAAACAGAGGAAGGATGAAACATGGATTTAACAAACCTTAAAGGAAAGCTGTCTGTCATCACTGGTGGATCCAGTGGAATCGGGTATTCGATTGCGCAACGCATTGCGGAGAAAGGAGGAGATCTTCTACTTGTTGCCCGTAATGAAAACAAGCTAAGTGACGCAGCAGCCAAACTATCCAAGATTAGTAGCAGTGAGGTGCAGGTGGTCAGTGCGGACGTTACAAACGCTGATGATATTAACCGCCTTAGAGAAACTGTAAGCTCACTGGCGCCGTGCGCTGACATTGTGGTAAATAGCGCCGGCGCCACCAGTGGCGGTTTGGTGGATGAAATTCCCATCAGTGAATGGAACCGGCTTTATAACCTGAACGTAATTGGGTTGGTTCGGGTTATTCAGGCCCTTGTTCCTCCGATGCGCAACAAGAGCAGGCAAGATGGGCAAGAACGGCATATTGTCAACATATCTTCTGCTTCAGGTGTCGTTGGAGTACCAGCCACACCTGCCTATGGTGCAACAAAAGCAGCTGTGAATAGCTTGAGTGAGTCTCTGCGGATACAATTACAGCCCTATAAAATTGGTGTCACCGCAGTATGCCCCAGTTATGTCAAGACTCCGCTTTCTGAAACAGTACAGCTTTTTGGCAGTATGGACAATCCAAAAATACATATGATGATACAAGAAAGAGTGGCTATCGGCGGCCTAACACCTGAAGAAGTTGCTGATAGCACAATTGAAGCCATCTCAAAGAACAAATGGATGATAATGGTCGGGCGTGATATACTCAGGGCATATCTCATCAAACGTATTGCTCCGGCGCTGCTATTCCGAATAATGAGCAAGAGAATCAAAGCTTATATTGAGTAATACCTGGAAGGATCATATGGATTGAATATCAATTATACGGACCGTTTTAAATAATTGCGCATAATCTGTGTAATGTTTCATTGGGTTTTTGCCAGTAAGTCAACTGATCGGTCACCGAGGCTACGAGTTGATCTAGTTCGGGGAAATATTGGTTATGGGTTCTTAGTCGCCGGGTCAATTTCCACACTCGTTCAATGGGGTTGAAGTCCGGGCTATATGGCGGCAAGAATTCTAACCGTATCCTATTTCGGTTCTTCTTGAGCCATGACGACAGAAGCCTGGCATGATGATACCGAGCGTTATCCAGAACTATTACCATTTTCCGCCCTCGACGACGCCTCGTGATGACACTTTTCAGGAACTTAAGAAAGGTCTCTCCACAGATCTTTTCAGCACGTTGCCAGTGGAATCGCCCATCCGTCTGGCAAACCGCCCCGAATACGGCAACACTTTTTCGGGTTGGGGCGTGCAATATGACTGGGTCGGTATCCTCCGGTGGTACCCACATGCTGCACCGAGAACCATGTTGTTGAAAATGACATTCATCTTCAAACCAGAGGTCAAGGTCGTTTTTTTGCGCCAAGCGAACCAGTTTTTTTATATTGATTTTGTTCTTCCGGGTCCGCTTTGGCGATTAATGGCCTTGGTTTGCGCAACCGGAATCCCAACTGGTGAAATACTCGCTGGCACTGACGTGGGCCGATTTTCACCTTGTAACGCTCGCGCAGATGATGGCTCAGAAGTTTCCCATCCCAGAGGCCTTGGGAGTAACCAAATTCAAACGGTGACTGCCGAAGGTCCACGCCGATGGCCTGTCGAATATCTTCAGCCATTGTCGGAGGGCGGCCGGGACGAAATGAATCACGAAGCCCTGAGAAGCCGCTTTCCTCGAATCGTCGAACCCAATACTGAACTGTGCGACGGCCCTGTCCGAAAAGCTCTGCTACCGCTGAACAGGTCATGCCATTACAGACGAGAAGAACGCCATGAAGCCGATGATCATAACGGGATTCCTCAGATCTAGATATTTCGTCCTGAATTGCGAGACGAATCATGTCAGCATCTTGTATTTGTAGTTTTCGCATGGCTCCCTCCTTTCTGGAAGACATGCTAACACAATCTTCTTATATGCGCAATTATTTATGACGGTATGTATAGAATGTATTTTGGTTTATTGCAGTCAGATTGTCAGGTCTTTAAGCCCGATAATGTAGAGGGATTGGTCAAAGATGTATTCTCGCGGCTAAAGGTCTCAGGGGCTCCCCTGATTTACCGGGACACCGAAGACGCAGGAGATGCGATAAGCTATTGGCCTGTAGGTTTTGGGCTACCTGATCTGGAAGGCTTCGTCAAAAAGGCGACTGCGTGGAGGGCGGTCTCAAGTAAATTCTTTTTCTCGCAATTCGAGCCTGACGAGAACCGGACCTGGGAATGGATAGCGCGGATCGTCGAAGATCGTCCTCTGCAACTTCTGTTCATATTAGAAAAACCCATGAGAGGGTATTTCGGTCACATCGGTTTTGATTTCATATCCACAGGCAACATATTTGAAGTGGGCAGCATACTAAAAGGTGAGGACGGAGGAAAAGGCTGTATGACGCTTGCCCTTACATTTCTGTGTAAATGGGTTTTTCAAACATTTCCTGTTCCGGCAATTTTCCTTCGGTCCTTTGCAGACAATAAGCCAGCGATTCTTCTATACGAGCGATGTGGCTTTAAGCAAGTACGTCGGCTCACATACTTTCCATTCGATGAAAATGGGGACATAACCTGGAAAGAGGAGGGAAGTGTTTGTGGGACGAAGAGATTTAATCTGGAAGCCCGGGAGATAATAGAAATGGCAAAAGGCCGGTAACTTGGAAAGGAATGAGGGGAGATAAGCATTGCTTAGTCTGAAGACGCAGTCTGAAGAGAATTTATGTAAGGTGGAAAAGGCATGCCGTATATGTAACCAAGAAGAGCTTGAAATAGTCTTGGATCTGGGTAGACAGCCATTAGCCAATGCCCTTATTTCTAAAACGAAGCATGGCGAGCCCGTACGCGTTTTTCCTCTGATCCTCGTTAGATGCGCCATTTGTGGGTGCCTGCAGATACCGGTGACGGTCAATCCTGCGATGCTTTTTGGCGAATACCTATATTTTTCGTCCTACGCCGACGCCCTTGTCAAAAGTGCGTCTGATTTGAGCGAACAGCTAATTGACAGATTCAATATTGGGCCTAATGATTTGGTAGTGGATTTGGGGAGCAATGATGGATATCTTCTCCAGTTTTACAAAGCGGCTCAGATCCCGGTCCTTGGGGTTGAACCGGCAGAGAATGTGGCAACGGTGGCAAAGGAGAAGAGAGGTATCCCGACTTTGGTGGAATACTTCTCCGAATCCGTTGCCAAATATATCCGAACAAGATATGGCTCGGCCTCTATAATTCATGCGAATAACGTTATTGCTCACCTTGCGAACCTGCATAGTTTCGTTGAGGGAATGCGTATTCTTTTGAGAAGATCGGGAGCCATTGTCGTTGAGGTTGCCTATGTCA
>ENA-OSEO01003526-OSEO01003526.1-sediment-metagenome-genome-assembly--contig:-NODE-3526-length-18315-cov-4.934642_pt1 | contig 18315 bp, 9 predicted proteins | sample MGYA00237883_ERZ534232 | MGnify/ENA metagenome assembly ERZ534232
CCGATCGTCGTCAGGGCCGAGCGGGTCTTGTTCGTCCAGATCTGGCCCAGCGCCAACCGGACGCTCTGCATCAGTAGGACCGTCAGAACAAAAGGAGCGGTCAACAGCCGCAGCATGCAGGTCTCCTTGTCCGAAACGTGAAACTCAACACCCGCAGGGGGAAAACCTCACATCCCACATCCCAAATCTCAAGCAAATCCAAAGCACCAAATCTCAAGGGCCGAAACGCTGTCGCCGGCCGAGGGTCTCGTTTTGAATTTTGGATTTTGGTCATTTGAATTTGTTTGGAATTTGGAGTTTGGGATTTCTCTGCTCAGGATGCTTCAACTCCCGTGGCGACCCGCCGTTGCGAGCCGGTCTGTTCGTCGGCCACGATCTGACCGTCGCGCATCCGCACGATGCGCTTGGCATGATGCGCGATGTCGTCCTCGTGCGTGACCATGATGATCGTCTGGCCGTCGCGATGCAACTGCTCGAACAACGCCATGATCTCGAGGCTGGTGCGGGTGTCCAGGTTGCCCGTCGGCTCGTCCGCCAGCAGGATGCTCGGCCGGTTGACCAGGGCGCGGGCGATGGCCACCCGCTGTTTCTCGCCGCCGGAGAGCTGGTTGGGACGGTGCTTGACGCGCTCGCCCAAACCAACCTTCGTCAGCGCCTCTTTCGCCCGGACCTTGCGATTGAGCCACCCTTCGCCGCCAGCGTACAGCAGCGGCAGTTCGACGTTCTTGAGGGCATTGAGCCGTGGCAGAAGCTCGAAGGACTGAAAGACGAAGCCGATCTGGGTGTTGCGGACACGGGCCAGTCCGGCGGCATTGAGCCGCGTCGTATCGTGCCCATCCAGCTCGTACGTTCCGCTCGTGCAGCGGTCCAGGCACCCGAGGATATTCATCAAGGTGCTCTTGCCCGAGCCCGACGGGCCCATAATCGCCACATATTCGTTGGGGCCCAGCTCCAGGTCCACGCCGTCAAGCGCGTGGATGGACTCCACGCCCACCTTGTAGACGCGCGTGACCTCGCTGAGCCGGATTACCTTGTCATTTGCTTTGGTTCGGATCATTGGCGTCCTTTGCGCCCGCGTTCTTCTTCTTGGCCTCTTCCTCCGCCTTGGCCTCGCGTTCATCCTTGACCATCTGGTCGTGCTTCATCTTCTCGAGTTCCTTGTACGGCCCGACGATGATCATGTCCTCTGCAGTCAGCCCCGCCTCGATCACGGTATGCGTCGTGTTGCTGGCGCCGATCTTCACGGGAACCGCCACCGCTTTGCCGTCCCGGCAGCAGTAGACCACGGAGGCGTAGGCCTTCTTCTTTTCCTCCTCGGTGAGCTTGTCCCGAATGTCGACCGGCAGTTCATCGACCTTGCGGCCGAGGACCGCCTGGCTGGGCAGGATCACGATCCCCTTGTGCGTCGCCACCTCGATATCCACGTCGGCAGTCATGCCGGTGAAGACCTGCTCGTTCGGATCGACCAGCAGGACCTCGGTCTCATAGTACTTGGAGCCGTCGGTCCCGATCTTGCGGCTCAGAGCGATCGTCTGCACGACGCCGGGGAAGATCTTGTCCGGCCATGCCTGGATATTGACGCGGGCCTTCTGCCCAACTCTGAGCTTGCTGACATCCGCCTCGTCGACCTGGGCGACGACCAGCATCTCGGACAGGTCGCCAACCTCCATGATCACCGTGCCGGGATTGTTCATCGTGCCGACGATGGCCATTTCGCCGACCTCGGCCTCGATCCGCGTGATGGTGCCGTCGATAGGGGCGGTAATCGTCGTGTAGCTCAGAGCCTCCTCGGCTTGGGCGATGCGGGCATCCGCCGCTTCGAGGTTATACTCCAGGACCTTGAGGTTCAGTTCGGCGGATTGCAGCGTGTGCTGGGCGGCCTCGTACTGGGCCTGCAACTGCTCGACCTTGAGTCGGGCCTGATCGAAATCGGCCTGGCTGATATCGTTCGTCGCCACGAGTCGGCCTTGCCGCTGGAGATCCGTCCTGGCCTGTTCGAGCTGGGCGGCCGTCCCGAGCAGACTGGCCTTCTGACTGGCGATCCGGGCCTTCTCGACCTCGATCTGGGCGGCCTGCCCGTCCCGCGTGGCCTGCGCCGACCGCAGACTGCTTTCCAGGTCCTTGGAATCGAGCCGCACAAGAACAGACGGCGGAATGGGCGGATTGGCGTTCGGATCACCCTTGGTCACGCAGGCTCCCTCAAGATACGGCAGGGCCACCACGCGGGCCGAGACCTTGGCGCTGATCTCGACGTTTCGCTTGGGCTCGATCTCGCCGGGGGCAGTGACGAATTCGATCAGTTCGCCCATCTGGACCGGCTCGATCCGCACGATCGTGGGTTTCTCACCGCCGGCTCTTCGCCTCGTGACCACGAATCCTGCGGCCAGACCGACCACCGCCAAGACCACCACGACAATAATGACTATGTGAAGCTTTCTCACACCAGCGCCCTTCCAAGCATTGTGTCCACATCCAGCGCCACCAGCCCAGGTCCCAGAAAACACGGGAACGTGCATTTGGGAGACCCGTGTCATGTCTATAGACGCATCAGACCGGCATTCATTGCCATCGCACACCCGGAAAAAACCGGGATTTCTCCCCAAGCCAGTCTCCAGAGAAGTCTATGGGAGTCCTCCGGACGTCGTTACCGCCGTCAAACTTTGTACGCACCTTGCGTTGCGGAGGTTACAGTCTACCGCGATCGCCGGCCCGCCGCAAATGGAACCGTCGGCATTCGCCGACACGCGGGAAACGCCCCCAGTATGCCGCGGCGGTGTTACCGTTTTGTTACGATCCGCCCGATCTCGACGACCTGCGCGGAGGAATCCCGGTGCAGTTCAAATGGCGGCAAACACAGAGGAGATAGACACGGCGCCGGAGAAAACAAAAATGGCGTCGTCTGGCACAACGACGCCGGAGAAAAAGATGAAACGGTTTTCAATCTCTTTATCGGCACGCAAAGTCTGAAATCGCCAGTTTTTTTGCGTGGCAAATCCGACCCCATCCCGGAAGGGAAGTCCCATAAATCGGGCGGCCCAAGCAAGTCCTATAGCATCGGCCTCCACCACGGTGGTGAGGGCCTCTGCTGCCACGCGAAAGCCCTCTGCGCGCGACGAATCCGGCGGTAAGTTCATTGAAGATTTCAGATCTGGGCGCGCTCCGGAACGTGACAGGACCGCCTACTGGCTCGGATCAGAGCTCTTCCGGAGATAATCCTGCGCGTCGATCACCGGGGCGTCAGGCGAGTCGGAGGCATCTTGGAAGCACTGGATCGCCATGACCAGTGTCCCCCGGCTCGGGACCTCCACCACCTCCGTCCGCCACTTCCTCGGTTCATCCCGGACGGAGATCTCGCGGGTGTCCAGCTCGGTCGGCTGGCTCGGACCGCGGAGAACGGCAAAACACCGAAAGCCGTGCCGGAGGGTCAGCTCGGCGGCACGGCGGTGCAGGTAGTCGCATACGACACGCCTCGACGTGTCGGCACGGGCAACGTATTTGACGAAGAACATGTCCTGCGAGACGATCCTCTCGGAGTACCCTTTGCCCGATGGACGTGTGGCCCGCTGATAAGGAGTGGGCTCGCACTCACAGCCGCACACAAGGACAGCAGAGACAATGGCAATCCAATGTGTTTTCATGGCCTTTCTCCCGCACTATAAGACAACTCCATCCACCCAAGATGATACCGCTTCTGTCGTGAACGACAATGGCGAGCCGTGTCACGACACGGGAGCACGAAAGCGCAGGATTACTCTCCGAGAGAGACGCGGATTCGCTGAGCCAGGTCAGCGATATCCCGGTAGGTAACGTGCTCGGGGACTTCACCTGTATCGCTCAATTCCGCCATGGCGTCGCGAACCCATGTGTCGAATTCGGATTCCGAGGTGATGGTCAACTCCTCTCCAATGAAGTTGGGCCGGCCGCCGAAGCTTCGGGGTTCCACGCCGCGGAACTCATTGACGACCCTGTAGTGCTCAAATGCGCTTCGCTCCGGCGCTCTCCGATCCGGCACGTAGATGCCCCATTCATAGAACCTGCCCTTCTTCTGCGTCCATGCCAGATGACGACCGACACACGTGAGGTCCTCCTGCATGGGCCACGGCTTCAAAGCGACAATCCGGGCAGGCAATTCCGGCAAGGGCCCTCCTATCTTGAGGTCGGCAAAGTAGTCCGCCTGCGACTCCTGCTGCTTGTGATTGGCGTGCCAGCCAAGAATGACGCTGCCATCGTTGAGCACGAACCCCAGGCAGGTGTAGAAGCGGCACCTCCCGTCGGAATCGCCAAGCTCTCGGGTAGACGCGGTCTCTTTGGTATTGGTTAGCGTGCAGCCTTCCGGGGGATCGGTCTGGAAACAATCCGCCGGGGGAAGGACATCGTATTCGATCGTGTCCGCGTCCAGGTCTGTGAGCCATCGGACAGAATCCCCTTGGACGTCCGCGTTCTTCCATCGCATGCAGCGCAGAATCTCCCCGCTGGACGGAGACAACCATATCTTGAGTTTTGTGTGTGGGACGGCCCTGCCGGGGGCGGCGATTTCTCCCTCCCAGACGTCGGCGGCCTTGCCCCGGTAGGGCTCGTTCCCGATCCGGCGGAGACTCTTCATCTGGTCCGGGCTTTCCATGAATGCGCGAAAAGGCTCCATTGTCCGAGCCCGGAGACGCCGCACAAAGGGACTGATCCTGGTGAACTCCGCGCGTCCGCTGTTCCGGCGGTGATAGGCATCCATCAGGTACTCGCCGTCCGAGACGACCAAGCGGTACTGCGGACCGCTCGTATAGTCCCCGAACCAGTGCATGGGGTGCGAATCCTTGAAGCGGCCGTTTCGCCTGTCGAACCACCACTCAAAGGGGAACTTCTCCAGTCTCTCATCGCCCGGATCGAGGAACATCCAGCCCTTGATATGGACGGTCTCAGCATTCCATCGCAGCCTCGGAGTCTCGGTCTGGCCATAGGCAGGTGCGGAGGCAAGAAGGCAGTTTACAACAAGTGTTCCCGCGATGGCAACGGCTCCGCCTGCGGCCAACGTGACAATTCGATACATGGGGTGCTGATGCATTCTGTTACCTCGCTATCGTCTTCACCCAGCCGATCTCTCTGCCCGCACCGTCTGACCGCAAGGGCCGGCCCATGGCCCTCTCGATTGTACCACGCAGATGGGTTGTGGATAGTGGCATTTCTTCTCACCTGTGCACGCTCCCGGCACAAGAACAAGGCCAAGCCCCGCGGCCCGGCCAAGCCGACGGCTGTAGAATGGTGCGTGGTGCGCACCCTGCGAACGACGACACGCCGGTATCTCAATCATCGGCTCCGCGGATGCGCGGGCCGGTCGTCCGGCACTCTCCCTGTACGGTGACTGTCCGTCGCCCGGTGAGTTCGGCGTTCACCGGCTCGCTCAGTGTGACTTGGATCGCACACGGATTCGGGCCGGCGGGGAGTGGAATGCGCTGGATCGTCGCGCCGGGAGTGAAGTGCAGAGAGCCGCGGGAGAGCTCTTCATCTCCTGAATCGATTGTGTAATCAATGGAAACCGCCTTCGTCGTGAAGCGGCTCAGCCGGACAGGGATTCCTTTGAAGACCGAGGTCAGATCGACCACCTCGTCGAGGGTCGCCAGACCGATGCCGACCGCGGTGCTCACGGTCGGCAGAAAGGATGTCAGCTCTTCCGCCTGATTCGGGTCTGCCTGCGGGGCCCATATCCGATTCTCGGGAAAGTCGGCATCCGCGATACTGAGATAGTTGTTGCGGATGTCCATCTGGGACAGGTGGACGGTCCAGTCGTCCCACGCCCGGCCCCAGACATCCCGCTGGTTAAACAGCAGCAGCGAGTTGCGGACGGCCAGGAAACCATTGTAGTCCCAATCGTAATTGTCGCCAAAGCGGGCCCCCACGAGATTGGCCGTGCTCAGGCAGTGGACGGCATCGACGTCGGGCGCGCCGAAGCCGCACTCGATTCCCTGGCCGCAGTTGAGGGCAACGGTGTCCACGACGGTCGCGATCCGTGGCTCCGACCAGGCCATCGCCTCGTGATAAATCGATTCGAACCAGCAATGCCGGACGTCCACCGAACCGGCGGCGCCGGAGCCGGCGTCGATGCCGTCATCCACTGCCCAGCCGATGAGGCAGTCTTCCAGCGAGTGCGCTCCGCCGGTCAGATAGAGCGCGTCGTTGTCTTCGTCGGCGAAGGGGGCGGCCTCAGACGGGAACTCGATCAGGGCACAATCGTCGAGCGTCACGGCACCGCCGTTGTACTGGCCGGCCGTGATGCACTTCTGTACAAGACATCGCGTCATTGTGAGATAGGCGTTCTCGCCATGTCCCGCCTGTCCGTGGTTCTCCACGAGGAAGCAATCCGTGAGGCTCACGCGGGCTCCGTCGGATAGATAGAACAGGCACTGGTTGTGCCGGTGGCTGTGTCCGTGGCCGGGGTTGTTGTCGAACCAATCCGGGTCGGCCCCGCTGCCCGTGAGGATCACACCCGTGAACTCACCGCGCGAGGAACCGGTCTCGAAGACAAACCCGCCCCAGGGCGTCCTTCTATCCCGGCATGTGAAAACGACAGGCTGTTGCAGAGTCCCACTGACCACAATATGGCCATCGACGACGATCTCAACGCCCGGATCGACCGTAACGACGCTTCCCCGACCGATGGTCAGCCTAGCGCCGGAGGCAATGTGCAGCATCCCGGTGATGCGGACTCGCACGTTCTCTCGCCAGATGACGGAGTCGGAGACATCCCCGGAGATCGTTTGCCAAGCCGTGGATGATTCAATCACAATGGTCTTCGATGTCGCGAGCGAGTGAATCCGCGCGGCATGGGAGAGGTCCGCCGGCTCCGCAACAGCCGGGAGGAAGACCGAGCCTACGCCGCGGAGCAGTTGCAGGGGATGATTCGGAAAGCCATCCGCCGTAACCGTGCCGTTGACGCCCAGGCGACGACCGAACGGATCATAAACCCGAGCAATAACAGGGATTTCAAGGTCCAGCGGGTAGGACGCGGGAGTGATGATCTCCAAGGCGCCGTCCGCAAACTCAGCGGTCGCCGAGTCAATGCTCGGATAGGGAGTCCAGCGGGGCAAGCCCCACTCGGAATTCTTCCGATCTGTCGCCCGGACGATGAACTGGACCAGCCGGCTTTCTTCCCCACGAGGGCTCTGGCGGCGTCGGTGCACATTCAACTCGTAGTAATCGGGCTCGTCGACCACAAGGGTCGTGTCCGTGGCAACCGGTCTATCATTCAGGTGTACGGTGTAGTCGAAACCCGCCTCCGAGCGGACCGTGAAGGACACGCGGTCGGCGTAGACCTTCTGGTCCGCGACTCCCTCGATCGTGATCGCAGCCGCGGCGGACGAGGCAGGCAGAAGCAGACACAACAGAGCCCAAAACAGCCGAGCCGCCGCACTCAGTCCCACGTACACTCCTCCACCTACGGCATCCGACATCGGCAGGCACCTCACAGAGAATAACATGACCCCACACAACTTCTATTCTATCATTTCTATCGCACTCTTGCCAGTTCAAATGCCAGGCGCATGAAAGCGATGCGTGGAGACCGGTCCAGCGACCTGACGTGCGCCTGTGCCTCCCAAGCCAAGAAGAACGTCGTGCGGGGACGCACGACCTACGCAGACCATATGCGGAGGTCCTCTTCGTAGGGCGAGCGTCCACGCTCGCCTCCGGGAGGCAACCGGCCCCGGAAGTACAATTGCACACAGGCCCTCGGGTGCCGGTGCGGCCGGCTCGGATTCCCCTTGACATTGGACCCCTGCGAGGGTACGATCCCGGGACAATTGAATCGCTACTTGCTATGCCGTGAACAACCGCCGAGTCCGCGGATCGAAGGATCGCGGAGCGGGGGACCCAAGAGTTGGGGCTAATCCGACCGTTCGGCCGGACGGGGTAACTCGGCTCCGAGCCCGTCAGCTAACCTCGCAGGCGTTCGAGGAAATCGATGGTATAGTTGGTCGCACGCCATCTCTGGCCCGATGGTCGGGCCGGCCTCGCCGTGCCGGCAAGTGCGCTTGCTCGGAGAATACCGACCATGAGGGCTTTGTATTCTCTTGTCTGTCGTTTGCGCCTGGCCTGCGCGCTGACGCAGGGAATGATGGCACTGGCCTTCGACGGCTGGATGGCTCTGACGCCGTGGCAGCATCTGCTGTTGGGCTGCGGGCTCGGCCTGTTCCTGCGCATCTCGATCCCATCGCCGCCATCCACCCGCCGCGGGCTGATCGCTTTCTTGGATCGCCTCCTGAACGTGACCGCCGCCGGCTCTCTGGTCGCCTTGGCAAGCGCCGATGCTGTCGGCTCATGGACTCTGGCCGCCAGACTCATCCTGGGTGTGAAACGCTGCTGGTAAAGCCGGTGCACGACGGCACGGGCATTCCTCGATCCGGTCGAGGGCAGGCTCCACCCGCGGGCTATGCGGCATCGGCATCCTGCCGATGCGGCATGGGCCTAACGCGGCCCCCCCAACGCGGAACCATGCGTTGGGGACCCCAAGCCCATGCCACCACAAGGCAACGTGCCACACGCGCGGGTGTACGACAGGTGCGTGACAAGCCTCTCGGATGTCATTGCGAGCGCAGCGAAGCAATCTTCCGCTCGGGAGACTGATAGGGCCCCCAAACGCGATCTACCGCGTTTGGGAACCCAGATTGCTTCGTCGCGGTGTTCTTCGCAATGACATTCCTCCGGCTGTTTCCTGCCACTTCTTTGTCGTACACCCACACACGCACACGCACTCCAAACCGCCTTTCTTCTTGCTTTTCTCTACCACATGTGGGTAGAATTGAGATGATCGCCCCGGAGAGGGTCATCAAACAGACCGACGGACTTACGACGGAACGCACGAAGCACACTCAGGGAATACAGAGCCGGGATATGAGACATTGCGCGCGAACAGCAATCTCCATGGCGGCCATGGTTCTTCTGGCCCTGCTGTCATCGTCGTGGGGCCAGGGCGACAGGCAGCAACGGGAGTGGTCCCCGTATGTGACGGCCGCAGCTTCCGGCCTGGACTTCGGCGACGCGCCCGATGGGCGATACCGGACCACGCTCGCCCAGGATGGGCCGCGGCACGTCATCGTCCCAGGGGTTCTGCTCGGCCGCAGACTGGATGGTGAAGCCGACGGCGAACCGAATGCAACCGCCATGGGCGATGACAATCATGGAATGGACGACGAGGACGGCGTCTTCTTCGGCTGGCCCCTGCATGCCGGCCGAGAGGCGGGCCTCGATGTGATGGCCACCACACACGGGTTCCTCAACGCGTGGGTGGACTTCAATGCCGACGGCGCCTTCGGCCCGGGCGAACAGGTCTTCATCGATCAGATCCTGACGCCCGGCACGAACCCGCTCGCGTTCGTGATCCCTGCCGATGCCGCCATCGGCGGGACCATCGCGAGATTTCGCTTCAACACGCAAGGTCTGCTGGACAGCTTCGGACCTGCGGAAGACGGCGAGGTCGAGGACCACTACATCCAAATCCTGGCGAACCCGGACCTCCAAGATCCCAACGATCCGGAAGATGGCCTAGTTCTCCACGTCATGGACTATCGAGACAACGTCCCGGACGAGGAGGCCGGCGTGTGGTTCTGGGTCCCGGACGACCCGCCCCAGGTCCGGCCCTGGTCCCGGATGCCCCATCAGGATTGGGGCTGGACCCACGATGTCTCGGCGTCCGTGCCGGCACGAGCCACAGGGATCCGCGCTGCGATGCTCATCCTCAACGCCTGGGATGTGGATGTCGAGCGGGGAGAGGACGACGTGATCTACGCCAACGGTCGGAAGCTCGGCCTGCTGGACGGCCTGGACCAGGAGTGGCAGCTGTGTCCCCTCCCTCTGCCTACCGAACTGCTCAGCGAGTTATGGCGGGAGGGGAGACTCTCGGTCTACATGGACATCGACCGGATCGTCGAAATGTCGGGCGGCAACCGCGTCACACTCGGGAGTTCCACCCTGGTCATCCAATACACCCTGCCACCGATGTGAGGTCTGTCCCTGAGAAGATGAACCGCGCTTTGACCAGGAGCAGAAAGGACGACAGTCATGGCGGTATTCACACGCAACGAGACAGGTCGCTGTGTTGTTGCACCGAAGTTCTCACTGCTCTATGGAGGTCTTGCGTGGCTGTGCCTCGCGGGCGATCTCCTCGCGGCTTCTGCGGTCGCGGAAAAGCCGAACCCGCCCGACAAGGCCACGGCGGTGGCGTGCAACATCAGCGTGGCGTGGCAAGCGCCCCCTGAGGCAGCTTCCTTCGACGTGTACTTCGGTTTGGCCCAAGACGTTATCGCGGGGGCGCAGCGTTCCTCGTGGCAGTACAAAGGCAGACTGACCCAGGCCCGGTACTACCCGGGGCCGCTGGCGCCGAATACGACCTACTACTGGCGCGTGGATGTGGTAGAGTCCAACGGCCTGTCGCAGACGGGGCCCGTCTGGCGCTTCACGACCGCGCCGGCCCCGTATGAGGGCAAACTGACGGGCTATTTCAAGTGGCTCCTGCACCTCGGGCAGAATCCCACGGATCGTCTGCTGACCTTCTACCCGCCTGCCCCCAGCGCGCTGGCCTCCGCTGTCGGACAGACAACCTTCGTGCCCCATGAAGGGCTCGTCTGCGACGTGACGGCGGCAGGGTCCCTGGCCACGGCGCCGGTGCTGATCTGGACCGCCCAACATGACGAGGCCGGCGTCTTTGCCGACGACGTCGTGGTCGGAGAGTCCTGCCAGATCTACATGGTCTACGTTCATGCACCGACGCAGCGACAGGCCCGCCTGCGGTTCCGACATCTCGGAAACGTGCGATTCTGGAACAACGCAGAGCTGGTGCTCGACCGCCACGGATGGGACGGGGGTGAGGAGCAGACGGTCGACTTTGTTCTCCGCAAGGGTGTCAACACAATCAGCTTTGACCATGTGTATGCCCCGGAAACACCCCTGGCCGGCCGTTTCACGGCGAAGATAACGGATCGCAGCAACAACGAGTACACGGACCTGACCTACTCGCTGGAGCCGCCCAGGCCATCCGAGGGGACGCGAGTCTGGCGGACCTTGCCCAGCTCTCTGGGCAGCACGGACAGAATCTATGTATCCCTGGATCTGCAAGTCGATGCCGCGAGCAAGCCGTCCCGAGTGAGCATCATCGAGTACGTTCCCGACGGAATGACCGTCACCGACAGCGGCGGTGGCGCTCTGCGCGGCAATGCCATCCAATGGTCCTTCTCCGGCACCGATGTCGTCTCGGGACACCTGCGCTACACCCTGAAACGCCCCCTTACCTTCACGGAACGCCTGGCGTTCTGCGGGTGCGCCTATGATGTGAGATCCCTGACGGACGTGGGTGGGGATTCGCTCGTGCTTCCGACGGCCCCTGCCTCGCCTGCGGAAATGGCCAGCCGGATCAGCACAGTCGTCCTCAAGGCTGCCGACTATGAGCAGAGCCAGGACGTCACCATCGAGCATCTCGAACCGCGCGCTTATTACCTGATGACAGGTCTGCGGGCCCAGCCCCAAGGGGGCTGGGCCTCCTACCAGTTCACGACAGACCGAGCGGGGACGTATGACATTGCCCTCGACTATGGCGAGTACTGGACGATGTACCATCACGCCGCCCCGGTGGAGATCGCCGTGGATGGAACACCGGTCGCCGAGGCCTGGCTCTATCCGACGACCCACAACTACCGCGCCTCCAACGGGTATACATACGAGAACCCCGAGAGTGACCCGGATCGCAAGGCTCTGTGGATCGTCGCGACGGTCAATCTGACCGCCGGCTCGCACACGCTCAAACTGACGTTCCCGCCGATGTACCCGGCCGATGCGGTGCTGGACGTCACCAACGACAGCCGGCCTGTCATCGAGAAGATCCTCCTGACCAACTACCCAGGATTCAGCGTTCCGTTCCTGGCGGAGCCACATCATCTGGACTCCTACGAGCACGGCCCCGCCTGCGTCGTGAAGGACCGGAGCATCGTGCGGATGACCGATGGCCGTCGAGAGATCACCTTCCGCACGACGTTCCACAGTCTCTCCGCAGGCCCGGAAGTGTACTTCACCCGCGTCAACGCACGGCCGCGTCCCGGAGGCAGCACCACGCAGTTCACGATCCCGAGCATGGGACCCCAAGTGTTCTATCTGGCCCCCAACGGCTCCCAGGACTTCGTTTTGACCATCCGCTCCAAGACCCCCGTCCCGGACGACTACTCCGAGCTCGTCGAACTGTGGATCGAGGGCGCGCCGGCCGCACCGTCCCCGAGGCTGTATCTGTTCAGCACGGCACAGTCATACACGACGCTGCCCGGCTTCTACCAGCGGGATTACCCGGGGGGCGGCCCCCTGTTCAGCGACGTAGCACGCCACGGGCAGGACTTCGCCTTCGACATGTCGGAACCCGCCGACGCCTTCCTGCCCGACCGCGATGACCTGGGATTCGATCAGGGCAGGTATGACCGGGACATGATCGACTTTTTCCAGGATCAGTTCGTCCAGGGCCAACTGCCGACAGTCTCCACGGCCTTTCAAACCCTGGGTTGGATCAACGACAACCCCGGCGGCTACTCCCCCTACTCCTGGGAGCAGGTGTGGTCCAAGGTGTTCGCTTCCTTCTACCTTAGAGATAATCCGCAGGCGGGCCAAACGCAGGCGCACCGGCTCCCCTACGTTTCCCAAGCCAAGGCCTACGTTCAGCGCCTTGCAGAGAACCTGCCCTTCTATCCGGTGGAAGAACGGTGGGACTGGGTGCACCCGATGCACCTGCCGAACATCCGATACGACATGGATGGCAGTTGCCCCCTGGCTGCACATGTCCGGACGGTCCAGGACGGCATGGTCACCGATGAGGAGCAGTTCCGGATTCTCCATAATCTGGTCCTCCCGGTCTTCCAGTCATACTACGACGCCCTGCGGATTCGCATGACACTCACGGCGGACGTGAAACCCGGGGATCGCCACCTGCCGATCACGCGAGCACGCCCCTACGGGGCCACCGGCAATTCCGTCGATGGTCTGCCGGACTTCTGGTACGTGAAGGTCGGGGACGATCTCCTCATGATGAAGTGGCCCGTCGGGCCCGGCACGCTCCTCATGGTAGAACCTCTGTCGAAGGCCTACCCCAAGGGCACGCCGGTAGTCCCCTGGTGCTTCCTGGAAGAGCTGGAGCTCGAGTGCCAAGACATCATGTCCCTGCTTCTGGTCGGGGCCGCGGCACGCGATCCGGCGGTGACGGATGAGGTCATGTTCATCATCTCCGAGACGCTCGGCAAACAGAAGATCTTCCTGGCGGACGGTTCGTTCCGGAACGAGCCCGGCAGCTATGGTCACGACGCGTGGAGCTATCCCGCCGCCCTGTTCAAAGCACGGACTCTGTTCGGCGAATCGGCCACCGCGGGCCTCGGCCCTGAGACCCTGGACAGACTGCACAACTGGCTGATCTACACGTGTGAGTTCCCCTTCTCCAACGGGATGGTCCCGCACCTGAACAACGGCGGCTGCTGGAACCGACTGGGGCGCGCCTACTGCGACAACGAAACCCTGCTCCAGATGCTGGAGGAACTGTTCCCTGAGGACCGCGAGAACCTCGAGCGCTTCACGCAAATCTTCCAGCGGGAACAGAATCGCACCTTGGGCACGCGCGTCGGCAACATCAACTTCGCGATCGACGGCTGGGGCTATGCCATGCTGCGCAGCGAGAACGGCTCCTGGGATCGCGGCATGGAGACCCTGCTGTCCTCCAAACACCTGCTGAGCGATCCGGGCGACCATGTGTCGTCCGACTGCCTGGGCCTGGTCCTCTACGGCCTCGGCACGATTCTCACGCCCCGCTACGGCTACCATTGGGTCGCCTCTCTCCCGCCCTTCCTGAACCAGGTGATGGTGGACGGCGATCGGCAGAACAACTACTACGGCTCCTTCTGGCATTTCGACGGCCGGCCCCAGTTGCCCTCGGCGGTCGCCCACACCGGTGACGGCCTCGACAGCAGCACGCTGCCGTTCCGCCGAAGCCGCTGGGACATCCAGTTCCCGGAATATCTGTTCGATGCCTATTTCATCCAGGCGGACGGCACCCAGACCCACCAGTACGATTGGTGCTTCATCAACGCCGGCGAGATGGCCGTGGTCGAGCCGGCCGGTTTGGCCTGGCAACCCTACAACGTCTTTCTGGCGGACTACTGGAGCCCCGGCCAAGGTGGGGGCGCGCGCCGGATCAGTCACAAGATGGCCGGCAGAATCGTGGCCGAATGGTCGGTCAGCAGCGCCCCCTGGGTCCCCAACGGGGCCCCGACGCTCCTGCGGTACCCGCCTGCACACAGCGGCCGCCTGAGATTGACCATGGCCGACGACACGCCCGGCGACCTTATTGACGCACAGATCGGCTACACCAGCCTTTCCAATGGCGAGCAGTCTCAGTCCAATTCGGAGGACATCCTGGTCGTCCGCAAGAGTGCTTCCTCGCACGCGTTTGTGGCCACGTTTGAACCCGTGGCCCAAGACCAATCGGGACCGTATGCACAGAACATCCAAATCGTCGAGGTCGGCAAGCACAACCAGCGGCTGGTCAAGGTCACAACCACCAAGGGACAGGACTGGGTCTATCTGTCGGGTCAGTGGGGCGCTCGGCCCGACGCGAATCGTCCGGTGCCCAGCGTGACGACGGACGCGGACATGGTCGTCTGGCGAACCGAGTCCGACGCCGTGACAAGGGTGTATCTCGCCAACGGTTCCTACGCCACGACGCCTGCAGGCCAGTGGCGGTTCACGACCGTAGGAGATCACTACGGCCCAGGGAATTAGCGGTGTCCGGTCCGTTGTCACCTGGCTTCGTGGTCCTTTCTGGTTGACATCTCCGCCTCTCTCCTTCATAATCCGCCTCGGTCGGGCTGCTCCACAACTGCATCACGCGGGGCGACAAGCGATGGGGGACCACAGGGAGAATTCGCATGGTGAGGGCTGGCTGATGTCCGAGAAGCCGACAATCGAGCAGTTGCTTCGACGATGGGTCCGTCTCAAGAAGCAGGGCGAAGAACCGGATATCGAGGAACTGTGCAAGGGTTGCCCCGAATTGGCGGACGAGTTCCGCAGGCGCATCGCGCAGCTTCAGACGGATGACGAAGGCGTGCTGCAGGATACCGAGCCTGTCCAGACCTCTTCGGCCCAGAGTCACACGACCGCCGGCAAAGCGAAGATTCAGATCAGCGGGTATACGATTCTGCGTGAGATCGGGCACGGCGGCCAGGGCGCCATTTTCAAGGCCCTGCAGCACTCCACCGGCCGGCACGTCGCGGTCAAGGTCCTCTCGGAAACCCGTCAGCTCTCCGACATCGAGCGGGCGCGGTTCGAGCGCGAGGCCCAGGTCCTGGCGGCACTGGCCCACCCCCACATCGTGTCGATCATCGACCGGGGCCACACCGTCGGCGGCTCCGCCTACTTCACCATGGAGTACATTGAGGGCCAGCCTCTGGACCGATGGCTGGACGACTATCGGCGCGACCACCCACCGGCGGACATCCCTTCGAACCCCGGCGAACTGCTGCGCCTGTTCATGAAGATCGCCGACGCGGTCAACGTTGCCCACCTGCGGGGCATCATTCACCGCGATCTCAAGCCCTCGAATATCCTCGTGGACGACAAGGGCAATCCGCACATCCTCGACTTCGGCCTGGCCCGCCTGGGCCTGCCCGCGGAGGTCTATTCCGAACAGCACCGCATCGTCACTATGACGGGCCAGTTCATCGGCACGCTGCCCTGGGTCAGCCCGGAACAAGCGGAGGGGCTCACCTCGAAGATCGACACGCGCACCGACGTCTACTCCCTCGGCGTCATCCTCTACGAGATGCTGACCGCGGAGTTCCCCTACGAGGTGGTCGGCAACATGCGGGACGTGCTCGACAACATCCTGCGGGCCCAGCCTAAGCCGCCCAGCACCGTAATCGAAGCCAGGCTGGCCAAGCAGGCCCAAAGAAGAAGACGCTGGCGCAAAACGCCCCAGAATCCCATCACCCCGAACCTGGAGGCCATCGTCCTCAAGGCCCTGAACAAGAAACCGGAAGACCGCTACCAGAACGCCGGCGAACTCGCGCGGGACATCGGCAACTATCTCTCGGGCCGACCCCTCGAAGCGCGCGGCCTCACGCGTGTGGCCGCCCGGCGCTATGGGCCGTGGATCGCGGTGGCCGCCGCCGCGGTCCTGTTCCTCAGCGGCCTCCTCGCAGGTGGGGCTTGGCAGATCCTGTCCCGTGGACCGAGACTATCCCGCGTGCGTACCGCCCCCGAGACGCCTCCGGCCCCAAACCCATCCCGGACCCTTCATGCAGTGATAGAGTTCATAGACCGACAGACCGGCAAAGTCAGGATCACCGGCGCAGACACAGCGCCGGCGGAAGGTGGTTTCACGTGGGACTGGGGGGACGGGACTGTCCACAAAGGTTTCTTCGCGCAGGAACACACGTATAGGGACCCCAGTAAGAATTATACGGCCAAAGTGACGTCCCACTATGCCAACGGTCGGACGGACTCCGTGGAAGTGCCGGTGGATTTTGAGCCCCCTCTTCAGGTACAGGTGCTCTCTATGGACCCCCAGACCGGTCAGGCTATTGTCGACGGAATGGATGCGAGGAATCCAGGGGTACCTTTCACCTTTGATTGGGGTGATGGCGTCGTGAACGAAGGCTGGCTTCCACACAAGCATGTATACGCCAACAAGAGCAGGAACTATACCGTCAGAATAACATCGCATCTCCCTGATGGCTCGGCGGACTCCGCAGAGATACAAGTGAATCTCGCGGATCCTGGGACCCGTCACATCCCCGATCCGAATCTGCGGGCAGTAGTGAAGGACGCCCTAGGCCTGAAGGACCGCGACCCCACACCGGCAGACATGCTCAGCCTGACCGCTCTCAACGCATCCGGCAAGGGGATTCGGGACCTCACGGGCTTGGAGTACGCCGCAAAGCTCAAGCATCTCGATCTGAGCGAGAATCAAATCAACCGCATAGCACCTTTGGATGGCTTGGCGGAGCTGGAGGAATTGAGCCTGGCGGACAATCGGATCGCGGACCTCGGCCCACTGGCCGGCCTGACCCGCCTGAAGTCCTTGAATCTGGCACGCAACCGAGGTATCGCGGATATCACACCACTTTCTGCCCTGAACCATCTTGTGACGTTGAATCTCTACGACAACCAAGTCCGAGATGTTTCTGTCCTTGCCGGCTTGAGCCGCCTACGCTCCCTGGATCTGGCCGGAAATGACGTGACCGGCCTCGAACCGCTGGCAAACCTCACGGATCTCACCTTTCTGCACCTTGCCGGGAATCACCTTACAGACATCCGCTCGCTCGCGGGCCTCGCCAACCTCACGGAACTGAATGTCGAGGACAACAACATCGTCGATATCGCTCCCCTAGTCGAACTGAACAAGCTCGTGCATCTGCTTGTTCGGGGCAACCCACTCGGCGCCGCGGCCTATAGCGTCACCATCCCCGAGCTTCGCTCGAAGAACCCCACGATCGACGTGGCACACGATACACCCGACGGAGAGGGAAAGGCGGCCGTCTCTCCGACGGACACGTTTACCGTCGTGGACCCGTCGCCGCTGGTGGAAGGGGTTGGTTCCGTGTGGGCCAGTGGGGATTCCGGACCACTGGCGGCCCTGCGGCCGGCGGTCGTTCCGGTCGTGACGGGGGATGAAGACACGTCCGTTCCTTCGCTGGTCGTGGCGGCGACCGGCTTCGGACAGGGCCGGGTCGTGGCGTCGTCGCTGAGCAATTTCCCCGACAATGAAACCCTGGACCAGTACGCGGACAGCAAACGCCTGGCCCTGAACATCGTGGACTGGCTGGACCAGCGCCGGACCAAGCGCGTCCTGGTCACGACGGGTCACCAGGAGTGGGGCGGCGGAGACAACTTCAGTTCCCTCCAGGCGGCCCTGCAGGAGAAGGGGTATTCGTTTCTTCGGTGGGACCGTCCCCTCTTTCCCGGCGCGCTGGCCGACATCGGCGTGGTGATCGTCGGTACGGCCTGGGCTCCCTTCACGACCGAGGAGATCGCGACCTTGAACGCGTTCGTACGCGATGGCGGCGGCTTGTTCCTCCAGGGGCTCGGGTGGTCCTGGCCACCCGCCCATCCCGGCCTCACACTGGACGACTATCCCATGAACAAACTCGGCGCCGACTACGGCGTTCGATGGATCGATCGGTGCGTTACCGATCCGACCAACCAGCGGTATGACCGCCCGGTCTTTCACTGCCTCTATCCGAACACGCTCAAGCAGCCCAGCTACGCGGAGCTGGTCCAACGGGTCGAGATCCCCGACGAGCGTCTCAAGGTCGC
>ENA-OSEO01003528-OSEO01003528.1-sediment-metagenome-genome-assembly--contig:-NODE-3528-length-18305-cov-10.001207_pt1 | contig 18305 bp, 18 predicted proteins | sample MGYA00237883_ERZ534232 | MGnify/ENA metagenome assembly ERZ534232
GCCGTTATCTACGAGTTCTTTCAGAAAAAATTTAAGCACACCTGAAGCAATTCATTTTCAAAAGGCTAAACTCTTACAAAAAGTTTAAATCATGCCGACCCCTTTAATCCTGCCTGATATTTCCTGCCAGTTGACAGGTATCCGCACCGTCTTCTGGGCTTTGTTTTGAAAAAGCAGATAACCGTTGGTTCTGCCGAACCGGAACAGGTCTCTGGTAATCTCCACATCCGCTTTACAATAGTCGATGATTTCACGGATCCGACCCTGTTTCCACCAGCGAAGGGCCTGAAGCCCGTCCGCCGTTTTTTTCCTTCCAAGGGTCACTTTGGCAAGATGATCCAAGGACAACCTATAACCGAGGCGATTGTGGACATCTTCGAGGATATCCAAGGTGGGAAGCTGGTTAAAATTAAAATTCGAATACCCGCCGAGCACCCGGAAATCAAACCGTTTGATGTTGAATCCCACAACCAGATCGCTTTTTTTGAGATGTTCGACCAGCAGATCCACCTGATTGTCTAAAAACTCTAAATATTGATTTTCCTTTGAGTCATACAAAACGGCACAGCTGATTTTCATCATATCCGCCCGATGCCAGCCACCCACTTCCTCGGCAGACCGCTGTGTCTCGATATCGAGGATACAAAACCGGATATCAGACGCATCCACAGGATCCTGATCTCTTGATGGTGTACTACACCCTTCTTTGAATCCCCTCTGTCTTGCGAGCATTCTCTTTCGAAGCCGCCCCTTTTGCCCGGCAGATCTTTTGCCCCGATTCATTACCTCTGTTTTCTCATGAACCGATACGGTTTTTTCAGGGAAACGAAATTCTTTTTCCTTAAACCGTGTTACTGCCGGGTATGTTTCCGGCGATGCGGCATCTTTCGCTGATATGAGCTTATTCAACAGAAAAACCGCTGAAGCCTTATCAATGGGCCGGTTTCCGGAACCGCATTTTGGGGAATGCACACACGACGGGCAACCGGTTTCACACGGGCATGAGCGGATAACTTTAAGTGTATTTACAATAAGTTCACTTGCTTTTTTAAAGGCCTGTCTGCTCAGGCCTGCTCCCCCCGGAACCCCGTCGTAAATAAATACCGACGCACATCCCACCTGAGGATGAAGCACGGTGGAAATGCCGCCGAGATCATTTCGATCCGCCATCACCAAAAGGGGAAAAATACCGATGGCCGCGTGTTCAATGGCGTGAATCCCTCCCATAAAATGTAAATATTGTGCTTCAGCCTGTCTTTGAATTTGAGGTGGAATTTTAAACCAGAGGCCTTCGGTCTCAAAAATCAGCGGCGGAAGCGTCAGCGGCGTAATGCTCAACTTCTTTTTGGCATGTATCCGCCATTTTTCATATCCAGTTACTTGATCCGTAACTTTAAGTTTTCCGAAATAACATTCTGTATTATAAATTGTAATGCCATCTAATATTTCGAGTATTTCCGTATTTTTTTCTGATCGCACTCGGGTAAAATAATCGACTTTGGCTCTGGACACTTTTACGGTTTTTGTATCCAGATCCAGAGTGTCAACCAGGAACGTGTCACCCTTATGGAGATAAATGGCGCCGGGATGGGTCTCTTTAAAGGCTCTGAATTCATCAATCTCTCCTTTGCTTTTCCCGGTGTTTTTGCTGACAATATGAAACCGGTTTCCTGTCCCCCTGAGATCCACATTCCGATGAGGAGCCAGACGGCTGGAGTAGATCTCCGTTCCGTCAGAACTTCTTAAAAGTTCGCCTTTTTCCTCAAGTTTAAATGCGGCGTTTTCAACTTGTTCATCCAACAGGAACGGTTCATTCGATTTTAACGGCAGTTCGGCTGCTGCACAGATGATGTGTCTGGACATAATTTCGGTATTGTGCGGGTTGATCACAGCAGCTTCGGGTTCCCGATTCAGAAAATCTTCCGGATGGCGCATAAAATACTGATCCAGAGCATCTTCTCCTGCAATCAGGACCAGAGTGGAATCCTGTCCGCTGCGCCCTACCCTGCCACCCCGTTGCCACGTTGCCACCACCGTTCCGGGATATCCGACCAGAAGACACAGATCCAGATCACCGATATCAATACCGAGTTCAAGGGCACTGGTGGATATCACCGCCAGCAGGTCGCCTTTGGCCAACTTTTCTTCGATCTCTCTCCGCTCTTCAGGAAGAAACCCGGCCCGATATGCACTGATCCGGTTGGCAAACGGACCGGATTGACTTCCGGCCCAGATGGCGATTAACTCGGTGAGCTTTCTCGACTGGGCATAAACAATGGTACGCAACCCCCGGTGAAGGGCGGCTTTGAGCAATAGTATGGCGGTCTGTGCGGGACCCTGAACCGGGTTGATAAAAACAACGTGTTTTTTGCCCAAAGGGGCACCGCTCTTTGTGATGGTTTCGACCTTTAGCCCTGTGAGCTGCTCGGCAAGCTGGGCGGGGTTGGACACGGTAGCCGAACAAAAGATAAATGTCGGATCAGAACCGTAAAAAGAGCATATTCTTTGAAACCGTCTGAAAACCTGGGCCATGTGCGATCCCATGATCCCCCGGTAAGTATGCACTTCATCCACCACCACCACCTCCAGGTTGCAAAAAAAATCGGACCATTTCTGGTGATGGGGCAACAGTGAGAGGTGAATCATTTCAGGGTTGGTCAACAGAATATTGGGCAGGGACTCTCTTATCCGTTTTCGATGCCAGGCCGAAGTGTCTCCGTCGTAAATGGCGATTTTTGGTTTTACGTCTTGGTTGTGTTTCATGAGGGCTTCGAATGTACGAAGCTGATCCTGAGCAAGGGCTTTTAAGGGGAATATATACAGCGCTTTGGAATCCGGGTTTTTCAATACATTTTCCACTACAGGAAGATTGTAAATCAATGTCTTCCCGCTGGCTGTCGGGGTCGCAACCACCAGATGATGACCGGACCGAATGAAATCGATGGCATCCGCCTGGTGCCGGTAAAGATCTCGTATTCCTGCGGATTGAATCATACGATCTATTCTTTTGGGCCACGGATTCTCGGGTTTTGCCATCCGGGCGGGGTGATCCGGCAATACGGTATGATACACCACCTGGCTCCCCATGCGTTTGGACGAGAGGAGGGATTGGATATATTCTTTTATATCGCTTTTTTGCTGCATTCACTCGATAAATTACACTTATCTATTGTTATTGACTTGAAAAAACGAAAATCTGACTATATTATAGAACATACATTAGAATCATAAAGAAAGCAGCTTATTTTCCTGGTCCTATAATCCGATAAGGATTTATAGTGCGCGCGTTTAAATGTCTTTAGAACCATTTTATGCAATCACTACCAGACATAGTGGTTTGAAACCGATCGGCCAATAAGATATAGTGTCATATTGCATGACCAATCTTTCTTTGCAAGAAAAATAAATCACCCTTTCATGTATCAGAAAACTGCAGAATTTGCTCTATAAACGTTTTAACTGTTTGTTCTGAAAGCTTTTATAAAACCAATAGATATCATGGTAAACCAGATCATTGTATTGATTGTGTTGCTGTTTCTGTCCGGTTTTTTCTCCTCTGCGGAAACCGCCTTTTTCTCAATCAGCAAAACAAAAGCACGACATCTGGCCAAGAATAAAGAAAGGTCATATATACTGATCAAACAGATGAAGGACAATCCTCACAGACTCCTTTCTACTGTTCTCATCGGAAACAATATCGTCAATGTCGGTGCTGCCGCCTTGGCTACGTCCATTACCCTTAAATTTTTTCCAAATTATGCGGTAGGTCTGGCCACCGGTGTCATGACCTTTCTGATTCTGGTCTTTGGTGAGGTATTGCCGAAATCCATAGCCACACGAAATAATATCATGATCGCAAGAGCCACTATATATCCGATATACTGGTTGTCGATCGCGTTTTATCCGGTTGTTCTGTTACTGAATTTTATTCCAAAAATAACCGGCAAAATCAGAAAAACACCTTCCGTAACCGCAGAGGAATTGATGACGTTTCTCGAGGTAGTCGAAGAAGAAGGCGAAATAAAAGAGGAAGAAAAGGAGTTTATTCACAATATTTTTGAGTTCGATGATACCAGTACCTCGGAAATAATGACACCCAGAGCAGACATGTTTGTAATCGAGGCCGATGAAGAGTTGAACCTGGAAGCCATTGTCGCGTCAGGTTTTACCAGAATTCCGGTAATTGAGGACGATATCGACCATGTCATCGGTATTTTAAACATAAAGGACCTTTTTTTGCATGAAATCACATCCGATGATAAAATCGATGTTCGTAAAATTATGACGCCTCCCTATTTTGTTCCGGAAAACAAAAAACTCGACAAGCTGCTTCATCAATTCAAAAAAAGAAAACACCATATGGCCATCGTTGTGGATGAACATGGCGGGGTATCCGGTCTCATTACCCTTGAAGACGCCCTGGAAGAGATCGTGGGAGAGATCAGGGATGAAACCGATAAAGAAGAACCCCATATCGTGAAACACAAAGAGAATAAGGAATGGATCGTTCTTGGAAAGTCCGATATCGACGAAGTCAATGAAACCATAGGGATGAATATTCCGGATTCAAAAGATTACGACACATTCTCCGGATATGTCCTGAATACCATTGGAAGAATCCCCGCTGAAAAGGAAAAAATCACCATTGGAAATTATATCGTCACCGTGGAAGAAATGGATGGGAACAGAATAAACAAATACAGTATCAAGCAACAAACATGAAACTTGATCAGATTCTCAACACCCGGAGGTCCGTAAGATCTTTTGATTCAAGACCCGTAAACGAAAAAGACATCCTCTCTATTATCGAGGCAGCGCGTCTTTCCCCGTCTGCCTGCAACAGCCAAACCTGGCGATTTATCTTCGTAACCCAACGTGAAATTATTCAAAGAATTTGCCATGAAGCCATGCGGCCCATTATCCCGAACAAATGGCTCGAACAGGCACCGCTGGTGATTGTGGGATGCTCTCAGCTGGATATCATCGCAAATCGTATCGGTGGACGTGTCACCGGCATCGAATATTACCAGATCGATCTCGGCATCGCCATGGAACATATGGTGTTAAAAGCCACGGAACTTGGTCTTGGAACCTGCTGGATCGGCTGGTTTGAGGAAAACAAGCTGAAAGAAATCCTGAACATACCCAAGAAGATTAAAGTATCCGCATTGCTGGCAGTGGGATATTCCAGAAAGGAATCTATCCGGAAAAGAAAAAGGAAATCTTCTGAAAAAATAGCTTTTTCTGAAAAATGGGGGCAGCCTTTTACCATTGTTGATTGATGATTGAAGGGCAGATTCCACGTTGGATCATCGAATCTTTCAAGAAGTCATTATCATTAGCACAGGTCATCAGGTTTTATTAACCCTTATTTTTTCACACGCTCTACATACGCTCCGGTCCTGGTGTCAATCCGAACGATTTCACCCTCTTCAATAAACGGTGGAACCTGAATCTCATAACCGGTTTCAAGGGTCACCGGCTTTGTACTACCGGAAGCTGTATCTCCTTTGGCCCAGGGATCGGATTTAACAACCTTTAAATTTACAAAAATAGGTAAGGATATTCCGATCGGTTTCCCTTCAAACAAAAGGACATTGCACACCGTGTTTTCCTTTAAAAAATCTACGGAATCGCCTATCTGATCCGGGGCAAGAAAAATCTGGTCATAGGTGGTTGTATTCATAAAACAGTACTGCTCCCCGTCTGTGTACAGATATTCCATTTCATGTTCTTCCAGATTGGGTTCGTTGAATTTGTCACTGGATCTGAAGGTTCGATCAAATTGCACACCGGTTAAAAGATTCTTGAGCCTGCACTTGTAAAAGGCTTTCCCTTTACCGGGTTTTAAAAATTCATACTGAACCACAACATACGGATCTCCATCAATCTCGATTTTGAGGCCTTTTCTTAAGTCACTGCTGTCGTACATATTGTTTTATCCTCCGATTCAGCTTTTACTCATTTATATCAGTGCTTTGCTAAAACCTGCTCTGCCCTGTGTACCTCATCCATGAAGCGCTTGACCTTTTCAAAGTCTTTTTTAAAACGTATCGACCGGCCTCTGGTGTCCATTGCATTGGTCCCCGTACAACTGTCAACACCTGCCGGCAGTACTTTCAAGATACCATCAAACACATTGTCCGGTGAAATTCCCCCGGCCAGTATCACGGGGATTTGACTCGACTTCGCCAGTTTGGCAGCGATATCCCAATTGCACGTCTGACCCGTGATACCGACAAAACCCTGAACCGGCTGATGGTCAACAATAGACCCGGAAGTTTTGACAAGGAGGGTATCCGTCAAAAAATAATCGCTGATCGGTTCGAATATGCGCGCCATCCCCAAGGTATCTCCCTGTTCCGGCATACCGGATTGACATATCGGAATCGATCGCATAATTTTAATTTCAGGGAACCTTCTTTTGATGCTTTTCTGAATAGATACAAATTTTTTACAGTTTTCGCAAATACCATTTTCATGTGTTATTGCTTCACAGAAATGGACAATGTCGGGCCTGTAATAATCGAGCATGAAAGATAGGGTATCCAGATCATCAAAAAGCGGTATCAGGCTGCTTTTTGCACCGGCGCCATGAATGGTGCGTACCGTATCCAAAATTAAAGGAGCCTTCCACGATTCAAGCGATTCAACAACACTTCCGATATGATCCACACCGAGGCGAATCAGTTTTTCAGCTTCGGAAGGGGTTTGTATCTCGTAAATCTGGACAGTTATTTTATGCATTACGGCATCCATTCATTTGGCCGGAGTTTTTTATCGAACTTATATTTTGCAGGGGCTTTAGCACATTCAACCTGTTTCTGCAAACTGTTTACACAGGCCGTTTGATAGAATACACTGAAGATAAATTTCAGGGAGAATGCATCGGGATCTCATCATTACACGACGCTGGTTTTGCCTTAAAATTTGACATTCGCTGTTTTGAAGATTATAACATTTAAAATTTTCGTCAAATATTTTCCTGCTCAGTTATTTAACGATATTCGAATATAGGAAAGCGATGATACTTATCATTGATTTTGGTTCACAGTATAACCAGCTCATTGCACGTCGTGTCCGGGAATTTCATGTGTACTGTCAAATCGACCCACCTGATGTCGATATAGACTATATTAAAAAACTCAACCCGAAAGGAATAATACTTTCAGGAGGGCCTTCGAGCATTTATGAAAAAAACAGTCCCAAGTGCGACGTGAGGATTTTTCATCTTGGAATTCCGGTTCTGGGTATCTGCTATGGGATGCAATTTATGGTCAATGCTCTGGGGGGAACCGTCAAAAAAACAACCAAGCGTGAATATGGTTTTGCAGAACTCAACGTAAAAGAACAGGCGGCTTTGTTCAAAGCGGTCGGTGAAAAAACAAAGACCTGGATGAGCCATGGGGATTCCATCTCTAAGTTGCCGGCCGGTTTTAAAATAACGGGTTCGACTGAAAATACGAAAATCGCAGCAACGGCTCAATCCGAAAAACATCTTTACGGCCTTCAGTTCCACCCGGAAGTCCACCATACTGCCAAGGGAAAAAAAATGCTCCGCAACTTTCTATATGACGTTTGCGGGTGCAAACGGACCTGGACCATGAAATCCTTTGCCAGGGATTCGGTTTCTCAAATCAGAAATGTTGTGGGAGATCAAAAAGTCATTCTCGGTTTGAGCGGCGGTGTCGATTCATCGGTCACCGCCCTTTTGCTTCATAAGGCTGTGGGAAAGAATCTCACCGCCATATTCGTGGATAATGGTCTCCTCAGAAAAGATGAAGCCAAAAAACTCCAAAAGACATTCGAGAAACACCTTAAGATTAACATCCGTTTTGTTAATGCCAAAACTCAATTTATAACAGCGCTTTCAGAAATCACCGATCCGGAGAAAAAGAGAAAAATTATCGGAAAGATCTTTATGGATGTCTTTGAAGCCGAAGCCAGAAAGATAAAAGGTGCGGAATTTTTAGCTCAGGGCACATTATACCCTGATATTATTGAGTCTCAATCCGCTTTTGGCGGTCCGACATCAGTGATAAAGTCCCATCATAATGTGGGCGGTCTTCCCAAAAACATGAAACTGAAGCTTGTTGAGCCGTTGAAATATTTGTTCAAAGATGAAGTTCGCCTTCTGGGCAAGGAATTGGGATTGGATGAAGACCTGATATGGCGACAGCCTTTTCCAGGACCCGGCCTTGCCATCAGGATCATCGGAGAAATAAATAACAAGCGCCTTTCAATATTAAGAAATGTCGATGACATTTTGCTTGAAGAAATAAAAAACAGCGGATATTATCGAAAATTATGGCAGTCTTTTGCCGTTCTGCTGCCAATAAAAAGTGTCGGCGTCATGGGAGATAAGCGAACCTATGAAAACATTGTAGCCATCCGGGCCGTGACGAGTAAAGATGCAATGACGGCCGACTGGGCAAAACTGCCGCATAAATTGCTCGGTAAAATATCCAACCGAATCATTAACGAAGTTAGCGGCGTTAACAGAGTTGTCTATGATATCAGCTCTAAACCGCCCAGCACCATCGAATGGGAATAACGAAAATGACCAAGAACGAATCCAAAAAATTTGAGATGCAAATGGATGATGAAGGTCAAACCTTCCAGATCCAAGAAGAATCCGAAGATCTGAAACTTAAAAAATTAAGCAGCCGGATCACCCGAATTTCAATTATCCTTCCCTGTTTGCTCGGAATTATCATTGTGGCAGCTTATTTTGATTTGAGAAAAAATCTAACCAGTGTGAACATCAAGGGGGACATGGGGGTTGAAACACTTTCCAAAGAACTTGAATCCAGATTCTCTGCACTTTCGATCAAGGAGGCAAATCTTGAGGATACCCTTAATAAAAAGATCGCGACGTTAGAGGCTTCAACAAAAGAGGCGGAACTGGCCATAAAAAACATCAGAACCGCCAGAAATGCAGACAATAAAAAAACTGAAGACGCGCTAAAAAACATCGAAGCAACGCTGGATTCGATCCCAAAAGAGCTGAAAAAAATCTCATCGGACTTGAAGCAGTTTGATCAGGTATTCACGGAAAAATTGTCGACTTTTTCTCAATTCGTCAGCAGTTCGAAAAATGATCTACTTGAAATACGCTCGGATATCTCGTCGCTAAAATCGACCAAGGTTGACCAGGCAGCACTTAAAGATCAGCAGAAAGTCTATCAGTTGGCCCTGCGTCAATCCACAACCCACCTTGAAGACAGAATAAAGTCTATCGAGAACATGCTAAAAGAACTGGAAAAGGTCCAAGCGCCGTCGAACAGGCAAAGCCAGACCCAATCTGAGAAATCCCTGGCGTCCAGCCAGGTGGAGACAAAATCGGCTCCCAGTTCCGTATCCCCTATGGAAATTAATACTCCAAAACCCGGAATGATTATTGAACAAGATCTCGAAAAAAAGACCCGGGAATAACAGCCATCGAACAATAAAATATGGTTACTGGCCAAACACAGTGTTAACTTACCCGCAATTATTGGAATAAAATAAAATTACCTGAAATTACCAACTGAAAATCCGATCTGTTTTCTAATTTAAGACAAAGGAGGATAGCCAATGGATGTAAATCTTATCAACCCTTTTATTAACGCAACCCTAAATGTTCTCGAAACAATGGCATTTGTTAAATGTAAGGCAGGAAAGCCTTATCTTAAAAAAGACAACATCGCCCAAGGTGATGTTTCAGGTATTATCGGATTCACGGGTGAAACAAGCGGAACTGTTTCCGTTACATTTGATGAATTATCCATACTGAAGATTGTTTCAAATATGTTCGGAGAAGAATTGAAGCAACTCGATGATGAAATTTCAGATGCTGTCGGTGAGATTACCAATATGATCTCTGGTCAGGCACGAAAAGAACTGGAGGAAATGGGAAGGTTATTTCACGGAGCTATTCCCACGGTGGTAACCGGTAAAAACCACAAGATAGAATCCACAACCAAAGGCCCTAAAATCGCCATTCCTTTTAATACCGATGCGGGAACCTTTACGATTGTCGTATGCTTAGAAAATAACACCGCTTAAAATCCTTCGGAATAATAGCAATGATTTTCAATAAGATTTCATTCACTCTTAAAACCTGGTTCTCTCCCGTGCGTCGGGATCTAAGATGCGCCAGGATTTTTACTTTCTTTTTCCGATATTAGCGAATATGTGTTTACCAAGGTTGAACGGTTCAAATTTCAATCCCGCCTGCCACTGCGAAGCACGAGCGGGCAGGGATCCGGGTTGAAAAAAGCCATCCTCAAATCATCCATCCTGTTCAAGCAATTGTAACCTTTTATCAGCAGATGTCCTGTGGCGAACCGAACCCTGACCTTTCGTGCCTCCTGACCGCCTCAGCCTTGCCCGTCTGCCATCGGCTTCGCCTCCGCGTCGATTGTCGGGTGTACTTGGCTGGCGGGCGAGCTCGGAGTGATAGGCGTCTGAACCTGGAACCGATCAGTTTGGGGGCTGATTTGCCTTTTCAGCCATTGTGTTTCCGCTCGAATCCATTTTTTGAAAATGTTATTAAACCACTAAAGATTTTATCAAAAAATGCCGAAATAATAAACGATGAAAACCAAAAGGGGGATATATCATGGATATCGTCGTCGGAAAAATACAATCACCAAAAGATGAAGGGTCTCATAAAAAATCTTTTTTTAAAGGCGTCAAGAAAGTGCATCCAAAAGAAAGACGCAAAAACAATGACGATCGACGTCAGAATGTCAGAGATGATGTTATTGTATCTATTTCTTTTAAGGATGATCGTCGGATTCTTCCGGATAGAAGAAAAACAGATTCGTAAAGGAATTTTCGTTCTGTTGAGATAATGTTTTTTTTTAATTATAATCCGACTCCTGGTTCTTTTTCCAGGTCTCATACGCATGATCAAGGAGTATCCACTTGTCTTCGGAATCTATGGTGGTCAACATAATTCCGCCTTTATAATTGAAATCCGGATCTCCCTCGAGTGCTTTAATCCAGCCGAGGCTTCCTGTAAAAACAACAGGTTCTTCTTTTGTAGGCACATCGACTTTCAACTTCAGCATGCAACCCAAAGGAAGTTTATCCTTCAAGTACACGATGACGCCCATACCTTCTCTGCTGATGTCAATTACAGAGCACTGCCGATTCCATTCCTCTTTATTCTCTTCTGAATACCGGGCAAAAAGCCTCACAGGAAAACGTATAAACTTTCTTCTGTCTTTCACTAAATCCCCTCCATTTTTCCCATCATTTTGATTTCATATTCTTATTAATGTATTGTATATAACCAATCAACCCTAAAATATAACCTGATAAAATGATAGACTGCCACAACTGCAAACATTATTATGTCACGTGGGACAAGAACTTTCCGCATGGTTGCAAAGCCATGGGTTTTAAATCCAAACAACTTCCTTCCGTGAATGTGCGTGTCATTTCCCGTCAAGAGTGTCATCTGGTCGAAAAAAAGAAACCAGATGCGGTGAAAAAGTCATAACTCGAATTTCACGTATGCAATTCGATATAAAGAAGCATCGGCTTAAGTGGATTACCTGAATTTTTTCAATCAGTCTTTTCAATCCTAAGAATGTCTTCCGGATGATCAACTTCCGGAGAATCGTATTCGGTGATGACCACCCGGATTTTATACCCGTATTCAATTGCCCGCAACTGTTCCAGTTTTTCAATCTTTTCGAGTTTTCCATCGGGGAGGTTTCTGAATATTTCCAGAAAGCGTCTGCGATATGCATAAATACCCAGATGCTTGTAGGTATCAAAAATTGTGTCGGCATTCCGGGCGCAAGGAATCGGCGATCTGGAAAAGTACAGCGCATACCCGCTATTATCAAAGGTTACTTTACAATCTTTGGGGTTGGTTATTTCTCCTTTCTTAACGATTTTAAAGGCCAGAGTACTCATTTCAATTTCCGGTTCGGTTTTAAACGGTCTGACTACATCCTGTAAATGTTGGGGATGAACTTTAGGTTGATCCCCCTGTATATTTACGACAATATCATCAAGATCAAGCCCCATTTTTTCTGCCGCCTCCGCCACCCGATCCGTTCCTGAACGGTTTTCTTGGGCGGTCATGACCGCATTCCCCCCAAAACCAATTACCGCATCAAAAATTCTCTGATCGTCTGTTGCAACAACAACGTCTGTTGCGATATTTGACAGATTCACGCGTTCATATACCTGTTGGATCATGGGTTTTCCATTTTCAAGCAGTCGAAGCGGTTTACCGGGAAACCGGGTAGAGTCGTACCTTGCAGGGATAATGACGACAATCTTCATATTTTTCTCCGTACCAAGATTTTGTTGACCCGTTTATCGGGTTTGAGGTATCAGTAAAATTAACATAAAACCTTAGCTCTTTTCAGGACATTATATCATGGATATGGAATCTTTAAAACAACTCCTTGGTCATGTTGCCAAAGGCAAAATATCAGTCGAAATTGCTGCACAAAAACTTAAACATCTGTCATTTGAGGATGTAGACTATGCACATATAGACCATCATCGCTCGTTACGCAAGGGCTTCCCTGAAGTCATCTTCGGACAGGAGAAAACCGTCGATCAGATTATCGGTATTATGGAAAAAATGCTGATTCAGGAAAAAATCGTACTGGTGACACGCATTTCTGCACTTCACGCGGATCAAGTGATCTCACGCTTTCCGGAAGCAGAATACCATGAAGATGCAAAGATGGTGGTCTGGAAAAAGCATGAAATTCCACAACAGGGGAAAGGTACCATCGTTGTTATCTCAGCCGGCACATCGGACATACCGGTTGCCAAAGAAGCATACCTCACGGCACAGGTAATGGGAAACCGCGTGGAGTCTGTTTTTGATGTGGGCGTTGCCGGCATTCACCGCCTGTTCAATCATAAAAATTTGATCGATGATGCTTCAGTTCTTGTTGTGGTTGCCGGAATGGAAGGTGCACTTCCCAGCGTAGTTGCCGGAATGGTCAGCCGCCCGGTTATTGCAGTTCCCACAAGTGTGGGGTATGGGGTTAGCCTCGGCGGTTTAACGGCGCTTTTTGCCATGCTGAACTCCTGCAGTTCAAATGTCGCCGTTGTAAATATCGACAACGGATTTGGAGCCGGATATATGGCATCCATCATCAACAGATTATAACATTATGATAAAATCGTATAACGATGTTATGAAGGAATCATAAAATGCGTGGAAATGAAAAATTTTGGATCGGGGTTGGCGATATCCACGAAGATCTCTCCCTTTTAAGCGAAATTCCCGGTGTGTCTGACGCCACCGGGCTGATCATCAGCGGAGACATCACTAACAGAGGGGGGCGGCGCAGGGCAAGCCGGTTGCTTGAAACTGTTTTTGATATAAATCCAAATATTTATGCACAGATTGGAAATATGGATCACGCTGAAATCACAGATTATTTGGATGAAAAAGGGTGGAATATTCACGCAAAGGGCAAACAGCTGTCTGAAGATATCGGTATCATGGGCGTAGGATATTCAACGCCCACACCGTTCAGGACCCCTTCCGAGGTTCCGGATGCCATGCTGGCTCATTGGCTTAACCAGGGCTACGAATACGTAAAGCACTTTCCGAAACTGATTCTTGTCGCACATGATCCGCCATTTGGGTCAAAAGCAGCAATGCTGCCTTCGGGCGAAAATGTCGGCAACACATCGGTACTGGAATTTATCCGGCGTGTCCAGCCGGATATCTGCCTTACCGGCCATATCCACGAGGCAGACTCCGAAGATTTTATCGGCAAAACAAAGGTGCTGAACCCGGGGATGTTGTGCATGGGCGGTTATGTCCGTATTCGACTCAGGGAAGGTAAATTAGAAGCTGAATTGATGTACATACGATAAAGCAATATATATTTATAATCTCATTTAGTTGTAAAATTTCCGTTACGTTTGATTATTGCTTGTAACCAATTACCCGTAAAAATTCCTTTCGTTCCTTTATATCCGCTTCGGTTTCAATGCCCTTTGATTTAAAACCGTCGATAACGCCGATAATTCCGCGTCCCTGTTCTGTTTCCGCAATGAGAACTTCAACCGGATTGGCCGTTGCACAAAAGATTCTGCAAACTTCCGGAACATTTTTGATGGCGTTTAACACATTGATGGGAAACATGTTTTTCATGAAAAGGATGAAACTGTGGCCGGCCGAAAGATTGTAGGCATTTTTCTTTGCCAGTTCAACAAGCTCGTCATCCGTTCCCGAATATCGCACGAGACACGGTCCGGAAGATTCGCAGAATGCAAGACCGAATTTTGCACCCGGTACGGTACTGACGACAATCTCATAGATATCTTCGACCGTTTTGATAAAGTGAGAATGCCCTAATATCAAATTTAATTCTTCCGGTTTTTCGATCTTGACCGTTTTGATTTCCATATGCCCTCCGTTATTTCCTCCTGTCTTGGCCACGCCTTCGGTCTCCGCCTTTTCTTCGATCTTAACCGCTCTTTGCCCCTTGTCATTTCTTTTTATAAAACGACCCGGCTTTCCTCAACGCTCAACGCATCATTGGTATTTAATTTTATACTTCAGGCTATGAGAAATTTTTTTACGTGTCAAGAAAAAGAGACCCCATATGACATCGTATTCATGCCGCCAAGATAGGTTCAAAATTTGAGTATTATTCCTTATACTCCCATTTTCCTCTTCGAGTCGGTGCTTTTAGAGATTTTTTAAGCTGATTTAAAAAACGTGTTCTGGGAATCCGCCTTGCACCAAAACGGATCAAATGTTTGGTGGGTACCTGACAGTCTATCATATCAAACGATAATCCTTTAAGATATTCCGCAAATTTGACCAGCCCTACATTTGACGCATTGCTGACGAGTGTAAACATGGATTCTCCGAAAAAACACTTCCCCAAAGAAACCCCGTACAGTCCTCCTGCAAGGACTCCCTGATGCCATACTTCCACCGAATGCGCAAATCCTGATTCATGGAGTTTTGAGTAGGCATCGATCATATCTTTAACGATCCATGTTCCTTCATTTTTTTGCAGCCGAACTTGGGCACACTGATCGATTACCTCATTAAAAGCCATGTCCATGGTCACCATAAACACGTCTTTCTTGATGATCTTCTTTAATGTTTTTGAAATTTTGATCTCATGAGGATACAATACAAAACGTGGATCCGGGGACCACCAAAGGATCGGATCACCTTCGGAATACCATGGGAAAATACCCATATGGTAAGCGAGAAGAATACGTTCCTGGCTCAAGTCACCGCCCACGGCCAGCAGACCGTCGCCGGATGCAAGATGGGGTGGAGGGAATTCGATTGTTTCAGATAAAAGAAAAACAGGCACTTGAGCACTCAGCTATTAAAGCTAAATGTCAATTTGTCATTCTCTACATCAATAAATACACGGCCGCCTTTTTCAAGTTGACCAAACAGAATCTCATCGGACAACATATCTTTGATTTCAGTCTGTATCAATCGAGCCAACGGTCTGGCACCATACCGTGGGTCATGGCCCTTTTTGGCGAGCCATGTCCGTGCCCCCGGAGAAAGACCGAAGGACACCTTTTTAGCAACAAGCTGATCTTGAAGCTCTCTCATAAACTTATCCACCACCAGTTTCATGATATCTTCATTCAGTGCATTAAAATGAATGATGCCATCGAGACGATTCCTGAATTCAGGGCTGAAAAATTTTTCAATCGCTTTCTTTCCCTTGTCTTCCGTATCATATCGCTTATCTCCGAATCCGATGGTTTGAGAACTCATCTCCCGTGTACCGGCGTTGGAGGTCATCATAATAATAACGTTTCTGAAATCAGCCTTTTTGCCGTTGTTGTCCGTCAGTGTCGCATGATCTAAAACCTGAAGAAGAATGTTAAACATATCCGGGTGTGCTTTCTCTATTTCATCAAACAGCAGAACACAGTGGGGATGCTTCCGGATATCGTCCGTCAAGAGTCCTCCCTGATCAAAGCCGATATACCCCGGAGGCGCACCGATCAGACGGGCGACCGCATGCTTTTCCATATATTCGCTCATGTCAAATCGTAAAAATTGAACACCGAGGACCCTCGCAACCTGAAGGCTTACCTCTGTCTTCCCAACACCGGTAGGACCTGCAAACAAAAATGATCCGATGGGTCGACCGGGGGTTCCAAGCCCGGCACGGGATCGCTTAATGGAGGTAACCAGCGATCTTATCGCATCGTCCTGCCCGAAAACCACCTCCTTGATCCTTTCCTCAAGGGTCTCCAATTTTGTTTTGTCGGGAGTCGTCACGCTGATGGTCGGAATTCTGGCCATCTTGGCCACGATCTGTTCAATATCTTTTGGATTGATTTTCTTTCTGTGAGGAGAATCGGACAATCGAACAAACGCTCCGGCCTCGTCGATGACATCTATCGCTTTATCGGGCAAATAACGATCATTGATATATTTGGCAGAAAGCTCGGCCGCAGCTTTAAGTGCCTGATCCGTATAAACAATGCCGTGATGCTCCTCATACCGGGATCGAAGCCCCTTTAAAATTTGAACGGTTTCTTTAACCGGGGGTTCCAAAATTTCGATCTTCTCGAAACGACGGGACAGAGCGCGATCTTTTTCAAAATAGTTTTTATAATCTTCATAGGTTGTCGAGCCGATACATTTCAGCTCGCCGGTTGCCAAAGCCGGTTTCAATATATTTGAAGCATCCATGGATCCTCTGCTGGTGGCTCCGGCGCCGACCGTTGTGTGGATCTCATCAATAAATAAAATAGCATCTTTTTTCTTTTTCAACGAAGCCAAAACCCCCTTTAACCGCTGTTCAAAGTCACCTCGAAATTTAGTACCGGCAAGCAAACCAGCCAGATCAAGGGAATAAACCCGAACATTTTTAAGCAACCCTGGAATGTCTCCATTACTTATCCGGATGGCCAGACCTTCCGCCATGGCAGTTTTGCCGACTCCCGGGTCTCCGACAAAGATCGGATTGTTTTTGCGCCTCCGACACAGCACCTGAATGGTTCGCTCCATTTCAAGGTTTCTTCCGATCAACGGATCCAGTTTGCCCATGGTCGCATATTTCACAAGGTCTATGGTAAACATATCCAGCGGATCGGTTTTCTTTTTTTTGTCACTTTTTTCAGTTCTTACAAAAGGATCCAGCGCTTCTTTATCTGCCGTTTTGGAAACATTGTGAGAAATGTAGCCTAAAACATCAAGACGGGTAATCCCTTCCGAACTCAAAAAATATTCTGCGTGAGAATCCTTTTCCTGAAAAATCGAGGCAAGTATGTCACTTACATCAACCTGCTGTTTTTCAGCAGAGCGGACATGAGTGATCGCCCTCTGAATGACCCTTTGAAAACCGACGGTCTGCTGGAGAACATATTCACTGTCTTCAGGGACACTTTCCAGCCGCTGGCTGAAAAATTCTTCGAGGGCATTTTTTAGATTTTCAACACTGCCACCACAATTTTCGATGATTTCTATACCATCGCTGTCGTACAAAATAGCAAAAAGCAAGTGCTCTATAGAAACGTACTCGTGTCGTCTTCTCTTGGCTTCTCTGACTGCAAAACCAAGTGTTTCGCTAAGTTCTTTGCTTATCATGTTCTATTCTTTCTCCATTGTACATTTAAGCGGAAAACCGTGCTGTCTGGCCAGGTTATGAACAGTATTCACTTTGGTTTCCGAAATTTCATAGGTATATACACCGCAAACCCCGACACCTTTGTGATGAACGTTCAACATGATCCTCACTGCATCCTCCGGTGATTTGTTAAAAACAAGTATCAGGACTTCGACAACAAACTCCATGGTGGTGTAATCGTCATTGTGGAGGAGTACTCTGTACATGGAAGGTTCATCAACTTCGTCCCTGGTTTCAGAAATGATTTCTTCTTCGAGTTCAGGGCTCTGCCCTTCTATTGAATCGTTTTCCATGATTAGGGCTTTGAAAAATGGGTCCTCAGTTTCTGTTTCAAATGACTAAAAATGGTTTTGATTCAATATTATAATCATTGATACACGGTCTTGTAAAGATTACAAATGAAAATTGTGCGTTCTTCATATCATCTGCCGCAACACTTCTTGTATTTTTTTCCGCTTCCGCAGGGACATGGCGCATTCCGACCCACCTTTTTTTGGTCTCGCTTGACGGGATTCTTCTTTGCAGGTTCATCCCCGCTGGAAAATATCAACTTCTGTTCCGCCGGCTGCTGAAGATCGGCAATAGTTTTAGGCTCGGATATCTGGATCCTGAACAAAACTCCCAGTGTTTCTTCCTGGATCCTGGAAACCATGTCCTGAAACAGTTCGAACCCTTCCTTTTTATACACAATTAGCG
>ENA-OSEO01003530-OSEO01003530.1-sediment-metagenome-genome-assembly--contig:-NODE-3530-length-18300-cov-4.650112_pt1 | contig 18300 bp, 18 predicted proteins | sample MGYA00237883_ERZ534232 | MGnify/ENA metagenome assembly ERZ534232
CATTCATGCTTTTGATGCCATTCAATCTCTTTTTGGCTCACCCTCTTTGCCTATCCCAATTCTTGGTGAGTAGATACAATTTAATTGTAGTACTTTTGTTCTATTTTGTCAAATCGTAAATACAGGTTTTGACCAGTTGTATTTTGAAATTTGATTTTATTGATATATACTTTTTTTAGAAAAACCCCGAGGAGACTATGATGAAGTGGACCTTAACCGTGCTGATCTTAATAATATTTCTGACCGTATGACGGATTCGAGGTATCGGAAAACCTTTGAACTGAATACAAATCCCAGCCCTAATCCACGCGATCAAGTCAATGCCGTGCTCACCTTCTCCTGCATGACCGTGCGGGGAGATGACACTTTGGTTGAAACGGCTTGTCCCTGGTAAGAAGCTGGTCAAGCAGGGGGTTTCAAATGTCAAATGAAGCGTTTCACGATCATCACAGGCGCTCGATCAGGTTGAAGGAATTTGATTACGCCTCGGAGGGCGGGTATTTCGTCACACTTGTGACAGCCCAAAGGCGGCTTCTTTTCGGCGAGGTGGCGGACGGTGTGATGTGTATTAATGAATTTGGAAAGATCGCCCGGGAGGAATGGTTCAAGACACAGAAGCTGCGTCCAAACGTGGAGTTGCGGGACGATGAGTTCGTGGTGATGCCGAATCATATCCACGGGATCATCTGGCTGTATGAAGATTAAACCAACATGGTCACTGTAAATATCCTTAACTGCGCATATGGTACGGGCGACCTGCAGGTCGCCCGTACAAGTAATGAAAACCGATCCAGCCGGCCTAAAGGGCCACCCTCAAAAATAATCGGTGCTATCATGGCCGGTATAAAGCAGCGGTGACTAAGAGAATCTATACCCTACGGCACGCCTAAGGCGAACCGGTTTGGCTTTGTAATTATTATGAGCACATTATTGAAACAGAAAAAGAGTATGAGAATATAGCCAATTACATTTATGACAACCCCGTCAACTGGGGAAGCAAGGATGAGTATTATTCATATACAGAAACTAGAGCATGAAATTCAATCTTTGGGCGGGTGACGCACCCGCCCCTACTCTTTAGCCATACTTTCCAATTTACTTTTTACTTGCTGCATGTCGTCATAGTACGGCGGGATGTTGTGTTTTTTGACCTGCCTGGTCGAAGATCCGCAAAAGTTTGGGCCCATTTCTTCTTCGACAATTTCATTGATTATGGTTGTTTCAATTAATCCTGAAACTCGCAAACCCCCGTTTCTGTTGATTTTCACATGATCTACCTTTTTGATGTGGTAAAGCTCAAGATCGTCGTATTCCCTTTTGTTTTCATCGCGAACGTATCCGTTGATCCATTTTGCCTGCCATCTTTTCATGGTGTTATGGTAAAGACAATGAACGACTTCATCCTCCGTGATCTGGACATATCCGTTACGATATTTCTTCATTTTACGGAAATAAACCCACAGCGGAGCGATTTTCAAAATTACTGTGTTTATAAAGAAGAGGAACACCGCCCCCACCATCCAATAGGTGTATCGTTCAGAACCGACCCGCGCTCCGGCCGGCGGATCCAGGATGACCAGCCAATAAAGGAGCAGGTCAACGATCAGTGAAAATAGAATAACCAGCAAAAGCCATATTAATCTTGTGCGGTGATATTCGGCCGGATTGAATTCCAGTTTTTGTTCCATGTTGAGGTCCTTGATTCATCAAATAAACCACCTTGACCTCATCTGTCGATAGTCAAGGTGGTTTAATGTTTTTTCGCTGAATTTTCTAATCCATTTTGAGAACGTCGTTGATTCTCGGCAGCGCCCAATCAATGGTCTTCTTGTCGATCACCAGAGGAGGCGCAAAGCGGATGACATTATCATGAGTTTCTTTGGCAAGGATGCCTTTCTTCATCAACGCTTCACAGAACCTTCTTGCACCACCGGCGGAAGGTTTCAATTCCACGCCGATCAGCAAGCCCTTGCCGCGAATTTCCTTGACGTGCGGGCTATCGATCTTTTTCAATTGATCGATGAAGTAATCGCCCATTTCGGCTGCTCTTTCGACCAGATGCTCGTCAACAAGCGTCTGCAACGAGGCTCGAGCGACCGCAGAAGCCAGAGGATTTCCGCCAAAAGTGGAGCCGTGTTCGCCGGGGGTGAAAAGACCCAAGACTTTCGCATCCGCCAAAACGGCCGAGATCGGATAGAATCCACCGCCCAGGGCTTTGCCGATGATGGTCACATCCGGTTTGACGCCTTCGTGCTGGCAGGCAAACAATTTGCCCGTTCTGCCCAGGCCGGTCTGGATCTCATCCGCCATGAAAAGCACATTGTTTTTCTCGCAGATCTTTTTTACCTCAGCCAGATAGCCCGCAGGAGGTACCAAAACGCCAGCCTCACCCTGGATCGGTTCGATCATGACCGCTGCCGTGTTCTTGTTGATGGCCTTTTCCAAAGCTTTCGCATCTCCGTAAGGAACGGAAACAAATCCCGGCGTAAACGGTGCGAAGTCATCTTTGTAAAGTGGTTCTGTCGAGAAGGACACGATCGCGATCGTGCGTCCGTGGAAGTTGTTGTCCGCGACGATGATCTCAGCGTTCGGTTTCTTGATCCCTTTTACCTGATAAGCCCATTTGCGGGCCAATTTCAGTGCTGTTTCAACCGCTTCTGCGCCGCTGTTCATCGGCAGCGACATTTCATAGCACGTAAGGTCCGAGAGTTCTTTATATAGAAGCGGAAGCTGGTCGTTCCGGAAAGCTCTTGAAGTCAGCGTTACCCTTTTCGCTTGTTTGTTGAGAGCCTTGAGTATTTTTGGATGTACGTGACCATGATTCAAGGCAGAGTATGCACTCAAAAAATCGAGGTATTTCAACCCATCAACGTCAGTTACCCAAACCCCCTTGCCCGTGGAAATCACCACGTCCAACGGATGATAGTTATGCGCCCCGAATTTTTCTTCCAGTTCGATCAATTCGGATGTTTTCATTTTTATCCTAATAATAGTTTATATAAAACTGCTTTTTGGGCATGCAGGCGGTTATGAGCCTGCGGGAAAATAACCGAATGCGGACCGTCGGCAACTTCGTCGGTTAATTCCTGGTTGCGGTGAGCCGGCAGACAGTGCATCACGATCACGTCCTTGTCCGCTTCATCAACGAGGGCAGCGTTCACCTGATAGGGCGGGAACACTTTCTTGCGTTTCTCGGTCTCTTCTTCCTGGCCCATGCTTGTCCAGGTATCGGTATAGATCACGTGAGCGTTCTTGACCGCTTCGTGCGGATCGCGAACGAAGTTAAGCTTGCTGCCGCTGACCTTTGCGAAAGTTTTAGCATCTTCCACCGCTTTGGCAGTGATGTCATAACCTTCAGGGTTCGCGATGGTGAAATTCGCGCCCAATTTGCTGCAGATGTGCATGAGTGAAACCGCCACGTTATTGCCGTCGCCCACAAAGGTAACGTTAAGGTCTTTCAGATTGCCAAACTTTTCATAGATTGTCAGCGCATCGGCCATACCCTGGCAGGGATGGTTGTAATCGCTCAACCCGTTGATCACCGGAATGGAGGCGTATTTTGCCAGATCGAGCACGTGCTGGTGCGCAAAAACGCGCGCCATGACAACCTCTACGTATCCTGAAAGCACCTTTGAGACGTCATGGATGGATTCTCGCTGCCCCAATCCGATTTCGGCTGGTGATATGTACAGCGCGTCTCCCCCCATGTGCCGCATAGCCATATCAAAACTGATGCGGGTACGCAAACTGGGTTTCTGAAAGATCATTCCCAGTACTTTGCCTTTGAAAAGGGGTTTATTGCCATTTTCAAAATGCTCTTTCTTCAGTTTGACGGCCAGATCAAGCAATTCCTGCAGCTCTTCCGGCGTCTTATCGGATACAGCGAGAAAATCTTGTTTCATACACAAATTCCTTTCAAAAATTCATTTGGATACGGCTTGTAGAGTATATCATAACGATTCATGGTGAGCGAAGTGAGCATTGTTCATATTTAGTAGTCATGAAGAAAAATTTTCATCTGAGTTTTTCCGAAGTCGATCAACAAAATTTTTCATTAATTTGTTCAAGTTTATCCTTTGAAGGACGCAATTTCTCGTTGGGGGTTCGATTCAACGGTGTTTCAGGAATGTTGTAAATATCAAAAAGAGTCGGCACTTCCGGATCAACATAGATCAACCCGGTGACCAGCCAGTTATTCCTGTGCGCGTCTTCCAGCATGTGCAGCGCCTGCCACCTATCGCGCGGATCATATTCCTCTTCAAGCTTTTTCAGGATCACCATGCTGCCGTCATGCAGGGTAACCTCTCGCGTGGTCCCCTCCTCAAAGTCCTCGATGGTGATTTCCTCTTTTGGCGGCACGTAAGAAATCTCATGCAGGGGCTCTTCATGCCGTTTTCCGAAGTTATAGGAATGGAAAGAATTCTCATGATTGTGAAAGGTTACGCATGGACTGATGATATCCAGCACCGCTATACCGCTATGCGCAATGGCCGCTTTAATCAGTTCCCTGACCTGATGCGGGTCACCCGCGAACGACCTTGCCACAAAAGTCGCGTTCGAGATCAGCGCCTCCATGGCAATATCCACCGGCACGTACGGATTGGTGCCCTGTTTCTTGAGCATCAAGCCGCGTTCAGCCGTGGCCGAAAACTGCCCCTTGGTCAAACCGTATACGCCGTTGTTCTCGACGATGTAGACCATCGGAAGGTTGCGCCTGACCATGTGCTTGAATTGACCCAAACCGATGCTGGCCGTGTCGCCGTCCCCGCTGATGCCGATGGCTTCCAAAGTATGGTCGGCAAAGAGCGCCCCCAACGCCAAGGACGGCATGCGTCCGTGTAGACCATTAAAACTGAAAGATCGGCCAAGAAAGTAAGTTGGGCTTTTACTTGAACAGCCGATGCCGCTGAATTTGATCACCTTCTCCGGCACAAGGTTCATCTCGTAGCAGGCTGCCACGATCTGAGCCGCGACACCGTTGTGTCCGCAACCCTGACACAAGGTGGTCGGCAGTCCTTTGTAGTCATTTCTGGATAATCCGACCTTGTTCAATGCCTGCATGGAAGTTGATGAACTCATGCTTCCACCTCCTTCAGCGATAAGACTTGTTCTTCAACCCACCTGGCATTCAACGGAAGTCCATCCAAATGCGCGAGGCTTATCATTCTGGACGCTTCATCGGGATAGCGGATTTTCAGCAGTTGATGAAGCTGTCCGTCACGATTGATCTCCACCACCGCGATCTTTTCATGATGTTTGATAAATTCGCCAACCTCATCATTAAATGGAATACTACGAACACGTAGATAATCGCTTTCAATGCCAGATTTGCGAAGCAATGCGCGCGCTTCCTGTACGGCAGGGTCAGCCGAACCTGAAGCGATAAAGCCAAATCGAGTGCCATCTTTCTCTTCAACCACAGCTTTGGGGATATATTGTTTGGCCGTCTCAAATTTGCCGGCAATGCGCTTGAAGATGGTTTCCCACTTTTCAGGATCTTCCGTGTAACCGGTGTCTTCATTATGACTGGTGCCGCGCGCAAAATAGGCGCTCTTGGGATGCGTGTTGCCGGGCAGCGTTCGCCAGGGAATCCCGTCACCGTCCACGTCGCGGTAGCGTCCCCACTCACCCCCGTGAGCCTCGAGGAATTTCTCCATATCCGCTTCCCACAGCACCTTGCCTCTGTCCATGGGTGCATCCGGATAAGTAAACTTTTTACTCGTCCACATGTTCATGCCAAAATCCAGATCGGAGAGGACGATCACCGGCGTTTGCAGGCGTTCGGCAATATCAAACGCCCGCCAGCCGAATTCAAAACATTCATCAATAGATCCGGGTATCAAGATGATCATGTTCTTATCGCCGTGGCTGATGAAGTTTGCCATGGCAAGGTCGCCCTGTGCAGTGCGTGTCGGCATTCCCGTGCTTGGACCGACGCGCTGTACATCCCAAATCACCACCGGTACCTCGGCATAATAGGCCAGTCCGATATACTCGGACATCAGTGAAAGACCGGGACCGGAGGTTGAGGTCATCGAGCGAAGTCCGCCCCAGCCGGCGCCGATAGCCATACCGATGGCCGCCAGTTCATCTTCCGCCTGGACGATGGCATAGGTATCCTTACCATTTTCAGGATCAACCCGATATTGCGGCAGGTATTCCATGAGCGATTCGGCCAGGCTGGTTGCCGGCGTGATCGGATACCACGCCGCAAACTGCACACCGCCAAAGACCGCCCCGAGTGCCGCTGCCGTATTCCCGTCCACGAGGATGCAGTCTTTTGTCCCGTCCATGCTTTGGGCGATATAGGGGTCTTTTTTAACAAGATTCTCTTTTGCCCAGCCAAAAGCTGCCTGTACCATTTTGAAGTTTTGCTCTACCGGTTTTTCGCGCTCATTGAATTGGTGACGTAAGGACTGATGGATCAACTCCAGGTCGATGTCCAACAGAAAACATAACACACCTACATAAACCATGTTGGCAATGTAATCTTTCAAGCTCGCCGGAACACCGCTTTCCATGACCAGTTTTTTCACCGGCATACGGTAGACGATCACATCATCCCGTTCCACTTCAAATTTGAAATCATCCGGGAGTAAAAAAACCCCGCCCTTGGCGAGGTATTGGAGTTCTTTATGTAAAGTGGTCTGGTTCATGGCAACGATGATATTGTCCTGCTCCAATCGTCCCATGAACCCATCTTTGTTCAGCCGCAAGGTATACCAGGTGGGCATCCCCTGAATGTTGGATGGGAAGATATTCTTACTTGAAACCGGTATCCCCATCTTGAACAACGACCGCATAAGGGTCAGGTTGGCAGTGGCGCTGCCGCTACCGTTGATCGTGCTGAAAGTGATGCAAAAATCATTAACCACTAATCCGTTATCATCCATCAACAAGCCCTCCGTGGGTAAGCTTACTGATCATTCAAACGACAAACGCGGCCCCTGTCTTTCTCTGGTTCTGATCAGATCCATGTGTTCCAACAGGATCTGTAATCCCTGTTCATACGATCCGTTCTTGATCTGGTCAACGATCCTGCCGTGATACTGCCAAACGCGGTCAACGTAATTAATATCCTTGTAAACATCCATTCCGGTTTGACGGTAGAGGTCCCAGTAGGTTTCAAGGAACTCGTAGACCATCTGATTGTTCAATCTGCGGTAGATCGTGAGATGGAAATTGCGGTGTTCCAGTGTGGGCAGCTGGCTGGGAATGCTGCGCAGCTTTTTTTGGGCCTTTTTAACCAGCGCTGAGAGTTCTTCTTTATCTGAAGTGGACAGCAATTGCGCCGCTTCGACAAAATAACTTGCTTCAAGGTGATTGCGCATATCGGCCACCTGCCAGAAAATGTGCTGATCGACTTCCACCCCATAAGTCAGGCTGACATTTAAAATGGGCCTCAATTGATAATGATTCTTTTTAATTCCGGCTTTTGGTTTGATCTGTACGATCCCCATTAGACGGGCCACTTCAAGCTGCTCACGCAGGCTGGCAACACTGATATTCAGTTGATGGCTGAGTTCAGTCAGTGACGGAATGCGTTGATTTTCTTCCTCTGGAATGGAAGCCAGGTATTTCAGCAAGTCGGAAAGTTGATAATGGTTGAAACCGGTTTCAATCATTCTTCACTCAATTCATCTGATTATTCAGATAATATAAGTATAACCATCCTTAATTAAAAGTCAAATCAATGAATATGTTGTTTTCTGGAGTGCGTTATCCGAAAATAATGCGCCTGAAGCGTTCGTAAAAGACGGTTTTTCCCTCTTCATTATGAACTGCCCAGTGCTCGCTGATCATTTTCCTGAACTGCGATTCATCAGGACCAATCTGAGATCGGTGATTAACAATCGCGTCAAGTTTCCTGTCAAAATAATCACTGACATCGAGTACCAGGTTGGCATCACACGGTATGGAGAACCACAATTCCTCCACATTAACCGGCAACAAGCCCTCTTCTTTGATCAACTCCGGGAAGAACATTGGATTCCCTGCCGCGGGAAAGACAGCGTCTAAAACAACCTGCCCGGCCGCGCGGTGGTCCGGATGGTTTACTCGATTATCTCCCGCCGGAAAATAATTCAGCGGATCGCTGCCAACAACGATTTGAGGTTTCACGCGCCGGATCACACGTACGAGCTTTTTGCGCATCTCGAGATCGGGAAGTACTTCACCATCCATGTAATCGAGGAATTCAAGCCCTTTTACACCTATAAAATCTGCCGCGTCCTGCTGCTCGATTTTCCTGATACTGGACAATTTCTCGGGTGTCTGATCAACATCCTGCGAACCTTTTTGCCCGGTCGTTAATAAACAATAATGAATTTCATGTCCAAGCATGCCCCAGCGTGCAAGTGTGGCGCCCATAAAAAAATCCGGGTCATCCGGATGAGCCAGGATAACCAGAATTTTCTTTTTTTCAGTCCAGCCTTCAAAATCTTCCAGTTCGGGGGGGAATTTAACGAAGGTTACATTGTCCACATCCACCGCCGCCACCACCTTTCTTATTCCCTTTTTGTTCCGCTGTATCCTGATCGGCGACCAACTGAATGACATCCTTATGATATTCCCTGCGGCCTGCCTCTGCCAGATCCACGGTTACCATCTCCCGTATTGGCGATACATCCACTACTTTTCCTTCGCCGTCAGGCGTCACGACCCGTTTGTTCTTTTTCGGCAGCAGCTTGCGCGCTTCCACGTAGTTTTCGTATTCATAGATCAGGCAGCAGCGCAGTCTTCCGCACATGCCGGTGATCTCTGTCGGTGTCAGAGAGATGCCCTGTTCCTTGGCCATACGGATCGAAATTGAACTGAATTCGGTAATGAATTTTGAACAGCAGCGCGTTTCCAGACCGCAAGCGCCCATGCCGCCTATCACTTTCGCAACGTCTCTTGGTCCTATTTGACGCATTTCAACCTGGGCGGGATTATAGTTTCGCTGCATCTCGCCACGCAGAGATTTGAGATCTACTCGTTCTTCACTGTCGCTGCTGAAGAAAATGGTCAATTTTGAGCCGTCATAACTATATTCTGAGAACACCATCTTTACGTTCTGCAGTTTTAACTCACGCGCACGTTTCCGAGCCGCTTCAACGACATCCAGTTCCTTGGCCTGCCAGTTCTGCCGCTGCATCAGGTCCTTGGGTGTAGCAAGCCTGTCAAGCGCTTTCCAGGTGCCTTCAGGCGGAGCAACCGGTTCATCGACAATTACAACGACCTCACCCAGTTGCCAGCCCCGACTTGTCTCAACCACCACAACATCACCCGGTCTGACAGCTTCGATCTTTCTGGCATCAAAATGATAGATCTTGCCTACTTTTGAAAATCTCACACCCACAATACGCGGCGTAGTTGAATCGGTCACTTTGTACCCTCTTTCTGTTCTCTGGTTACAGCCAATATACTGACTTGAGCGGCTATCTTTTCGGTCACTTCAACAAGCGCTCTCGCCGATCCATTTTCTGGATCTTCAAGTGTAACAGGTTTGCCATTATCTCCGCCCAGCCTTACGGCTGCATCAATGGGAATGCTTCCCAGGAAGGGTGTCTCCATTTTTTCGGCTAAAGCCTGGCCGCCACCGCTTCCGAATAAATCCATTTTACTGCCATCCGGCATGAGAAGGAAGCTCATGTTTTCCACAACGCCCAGAACGGGGACTTTCAACTCCCTGAACATCTGCAGCCCCCTGCCGGCATCTTCCAGGGATACCTTCTGCGGCAAGGTGACAATAACACCGCCGCTCAATGGGAGGGTTTGCATCAGACTTAATTGAGCATCTCCAGTACCTGGCGGGAGGTCAATGATCAAATAATCAAGTTCTCCCCACTCCACATCGGCCAAAAATTGCCTGATAGCTGTATGCAGCATGGGTCCGCGCCAGATAAGCGGTTGGCCCGGTCTGACCATGAAACCGATGGACATCATCTTCACGCCGTACGCCTCTGCCGGTACGATCCGGCCGTTTTCAGGCGCCGGTAATCCTTCAACGCCCATCATGGTGGGAATATTGGGACCGTAGATATCAGCGTCCAACAGTCCAACCTTCGCGCCCTTATTGGCCAGCGTGACAGCCACGTTAACAGACACGGTGGATTTACCCACGCCACCCTTGCCGGATGCGATCGCAATCGCATTTCTGATCGGTAAGGCCAGCATCTCTCGATTTTGACCATCCGATCTGACGCGCGCATCCATGATCACGTTGACTTCTTCCACACCGTCCAGCGCAAGCACGGCCAGCCTGGCTTCATTTTCAATGGTTTCTTTCAATGGACAAGCCGGTGTGGTAAGAATAATCTTGAAGGACACTTTTGCCCCTATTATTTCGATGTCTTCCACCATTTTTAATGAAACGAGATCCTGGTGAAGCTCAGGTTCGTTTACACTGCTTAAAGCAGTGAGTATGTCTTCTTTGGATAGCATTAGGACTCTTTTCGGTTATTTGTCTCGTAGAACTAAATAAGTATCAATTTCAACAAGACAATCTTGATAGGTTTTTAACAGTTCCTCATCGCTGCCTTTAAATCGTTTAATAGTCAGCCTTGAACATTGTGTACAACCCTTCATTGCCCTGAATGAATCTGTGTTACAGCCGGCACAGCCTGCCAGTTTTACCACCAGTGCCGTCATGGCGATTTTTTCGTTGACGGCAGTCTTGTCTTTTGAAAGATGGGTTATCAGCCTTTTCCAATCCGATCCTCTTAGGTCAGATAATGATGGTATCGCTCGCAATGGAAAGAGGAATTCGGTGTCGCTGTTGAACATTATCATCCCATCTGGCTAATTTGCTTTGGCATTAGCCTTTTCGCGCCTTGCTTCTTCTTCAAGGGCGTAATTGACTGGACGAATTTTAGCATAATATTCAACCGGTTTACCGAGTTTCTCCATTGAAAAGACGTGTGAAGTGCCCCTTTCGTATGTTGCCATTTCAAAATCATGGTCCATACGAATGGCATCGAAGGGACAGAACTCTGCGCATGAGCCGCAATTCATACATTTATCGGTATCGATGTAGTATTCTGAAGGCGCGGGAACGGGTCTGCCTGTCTCTGGATCTTTCTTGCGCGTAATGAAGATACACTGTGTCGGACAAACCTTGGCGCAAATTCCACAGGACGTGCAGCGATATTTTTTATCTCCGTTCTCATCCGTTTCATAGACTAGAAACGGAATAACCCTGAACTCTTCGGGGGGCTCAATAACCTCTTCAGGGTATTGAACGGTAAACAATCCGCTTGAGTCTATCATGCCGCGTTTTTGGTCTTCAGGACCTTTTTTCTGGTTTCTGAAAATATCCGTCCAATATGTCTCAAAGAAATGTTTGAGGGTAATCAATAATCCTTTAAGTATTCCCAATCCGTTCATAACGTCCTCCAACTACCGGTCCACTTCACCCAAAACAATATCCACCGATCCCAGGATGGTTACAGCGTCGGCCACCTTGGCTCCCTTGCACATTTGAGCCAATCCTGTCAGATTGATGAAGGACGGGGCGCGGACATGATAACGTTTCGGATTCGGTTTGCCCTCAGAAACCACGTAGTAACCCAATTCGCCGCGGGGACCTTCCACCCTGCCGTAGGATTCACCCGCTGGAACCTTGGTCATATACTGCGATTTTCCGGCCATGATGGGACCTTCAGGAATGCGGTCAAGCACCTGTTTGATGATCTTCAGGCTTTGTCGGATCTCATCTATACGCACAAGGTAGCGATCGTACACGTCGCCGTGTTCTCTCGTACAAACGTCAAAATCGAGGCTCTCATAAATACTATATGGGTCGGCACGGCGGATGTCATATGGCACTCCGGAGGCTCGCAGGATCGGTCCGGTAGCAGAGTAAGCGATGGCTTCCTCAGCGGTGATCACACCGACACCCTCGCAGCGCATGCGTACAATGTCGTTGTTGGTGATATAACGGTCAAGCTCATCGATCTTGCGCGGCAGGCGGTTTTCGACCAAATGTCTGATCTTTTTCAAAACATCTGGCGTAACGTCGCGTACCAGTCCGCCAAAACGGAAATAATTACACATCATGCGTGAACCGGCCACTTCCTCAAAGATATCCAGGATCAATTCACGTTCTTCAAGCGCATAAAGCGCCGGTGTGAAATAAGCGCCCAAATCGTTCAACAAGAAACCGGTGGTCATGACGTGGCTTGAAATTCTGGTCAGTTCCGCCATGATGACGCGTATGTGCTCAGCCCGTTCGGTCGGAGTAATGCCCATCAGCTTTTCTACCGTCAGTGCGTATCCGAAGTTGTTGCTCATGGATGCCAAATAATCCAACCGGTCGGTATACGGCATGATCTGCAGCCAAGTATTGCGTTCACCAATCTTCTCATGGTTACGATGCAAATAACCCACGACAGGTTTCAGATTAACAATGGTCTCGCCTTCCAACAATACGGCCATACGGAAGACACCATGCGTGGAAGGATGTTGAGGCCCAAGGTTGACCACCAGTTGATCCGTTTTGATCGCTTCAGATGAGCTACCCTGGGTAGTCTGTAAATTCTCATATATGGCCTGGTCGGCTCTTTCAACCCATTCATCAGGCTCAAAATTTCGTGGATATTGAACGTTGTTTTGGTAGGGATTCAATAATTCCTTGCGCTCCCCTTTGCCCTCCGGCCAGCGGCTCTTAAAAGGCTTTACATCCTCTTCATATAAGGGTTCTTTCCAATCCTTGCGAAGTGGATGACCGTCGAAGCCCTCCCACATGAGGATACGACGCAGGTCGGGGTGCCCAATAAAGCGAACGCCGAACAAGTCCCAGACTTCTCTTTCCTGCAGCTCAACGCCGGGGAAAAGATCGGCAAGTGACGGTAACTCAGGTAATTCCCTTGATAGAAATACCTTCAATTCGATCTGTGGCCCCCCTACGGATTTAAAGAAGTGGTAAACCACTTCCATTTTCTCTTCGGGAAAGTCGTCAACCGCCGTTACGGAGGAACAATAATCAAAGCCCATGCGGTCGCGCAGTTCAGCCGCTACAGACGGTAACGCATTGGATTGAACGACAAGTCCAAAGAATCCGGGTCTGTCATCAACGACAACCGATTCTGGGAATCGTTTCATCAATTGTGAATAAACAGGGTGAAGAGTTGTCTGGTCGCTCATGCGTTTTCTCCTCCCTCGCTAACAACTTCAGGTTCCGGTATGGGCTTGCTCGTCTCCTCGCGGATCAAATCGGCTTGTCTTGGATCAAAAAGGTCTGGTCCGAGGACCGGTATCGGAATGGCTTCGACCGCTTCTTTTTTATACCAGCGCGTGGCGGGGATGTGTTCCTTTTCGATTTTCTTCTGCAAGGTAAGCAAGCCGTTCAAAAGTGCCTGTGGTGTTGGCGGACAGCCTGCGATGTAAACATCCACCGGAATAAAGGTGTCCACACCCGGAACGACATTGTAACCATCTTTGAACGGTCCGCCGCCAGACGCGCATGCGCCCATGGCGATCACGTATTTCGGTTCAGACATCTGGTTGTAAAGACGCACGATCTGCGGCACCATTTTCTTGGTAACCGTCCCTGAAACGATCATTACATCCGCTTGACGAGGGCTTGGGCGCATGACTTCCATGCCAAAACGAGAGAGGTCGTAACGGCTGGCAGCCGTACAGATCATCTCAATGGCACAGCAAGCCAGTCCGAACATCATCGGCCATAAGGAATTGCTGCGACTCCAGTTATAGATCTTATCCAGTGTGGTTACTGCCACCTGATGTTTCAATTCTGCCGGAATATCAATATCCGGATTATTCAGTTCATTTTCAGCCATAAATACCTTCCTTCTTTGACCATTTAAACCTGTTTAAATTCTAACTTGCCTTTAAGGAAAGTCAAGCATATAATTAAGCAAGCTTTTTCTTGCTTAATTAAAATGAAAACATCCCAAAATATCCTTGATTATATTGAAAATAACGGTCCCTCCACCGTGGCAGAAATTGCAGCGGCGCTGGATCGCACCAAAGCGGATATCCGAGAACAAACAGGTCATTTATGCTCTCAAAATCGCTTAGAAAGGCTCCCAGCGGCCTCAAATGACGGTCCCGGAAGACCTGCTGCCCGATTTGCCAGTGTCAAAACCATCCCTGATGCTCTGGCAAAAGGACTACTCTCAGGATTTCTCCAATATATGGACAAGGAAGAGCTTGATATCAACAAAAAAAACAGTGTTGATGAAATGATCGTGGATGCGCTGATCTTAAACTTTTCACCGCGCGGATATAACGCGGCATCCCGTATGAACCAGGCGATCTGTTATTTGGAAAAAATCGGTGTTAAAGCGAAATGGCTTGCCACCAATACAGGTCCCACCATAACGATAATTAATGAAGATCTCTCAGGCATCCTTCACCATCCAGTTTTATCCAGAAAGATCACCAGCGGACTGCTATTGAAAATAAAAGAAAAAGCCGTTGGACTCAATCCAACGGCTTGATTTGACTTTATTCAACTGTGACCGATTTTGCCAAATTTCTCGGTTGATCAACGTCCAGACCGCGCAGCCTGGCGATGTGATAGGCCAAGATCTGCAGCGGTATCACCGTCACCACCGGACTCAGCATCCAAGGTGAATCAGGAACCCATAAGACACGGTCAACCAGGCTTGCCACACGTTCATCACCTTCAGTTGCCACAGCAACCACGATGCCTCCCCTGGCTTTGGCCTGTTCGATTTGACTTATCATCTTTTCATACCACGGGTCCTGCGTACTGATGGCCAGTACCGGTAAATCCTTATCCACCAGCGCAATGGGGCCGTGTTTCATCTCTCCCGCCGGATAGGCTTCGGCGTGCATATAGGAGATTTCCTTCATCTTCAGCGCGCCCTCATAGGCAATGGGCATATTGATGCCGCGTCCGAGATAAAGCATATCCCTTGCTTCTTTCAGGAAATCAGCCACCTCTTCCACTTCGCTTTCACGGTCAAGACATTTACCGACTAGTTCAGGCACCAGCCTCAAATCATCCACCAGCGCTTTTCTTTCCTTCTCGTTGATCACACCTCTCAAGTCGGCTAATAGGACGGCCAGCATATAAAGATCAACCAGCGGAGCAGTAAACGCCTTGGTGGAGGCCACGCCGATCTCGGGTCCGGTCTGCATGGAGATAAACCCGTCAGAAACGCGCATGGCTTGAGAGCCAATGGCATTGACGATTGACCAGGTCGTGGAGCCGTGCTTTCTGGCTTCTTCCATGGCGGCCAGTGTATCGGCCGTTTCGCCCGATTGACTGATGGATAGGACGACGGTGTTCTCGTCCACGATCGGATCGGAATAGCGGAATTCCGAAGCGATTTCGGTATAAGTCGGGATGCGCGCGATGCGTTCGATCAGCAGCCTACCCACCATGCCCGCGTGTGCCGCGGTTCCGCAAGCCGTGATGACAATTTTCTCAATCTTTTTGGCTTTTTCGGCGGTCAAATGCAGTTCAGGCAACCGGATCGTGCCTGTTTCAAAATCGACTCTTCCGGCCAGCGTGTCGGTAAGGGCTCTGACCTGTTCATGGATCTCTTTTTGCATGAAATGACGAAATTCGCCCTTCTCCGCGGACACGGGGTCCCATGCCACTGAAGAGATCTGGGTTTTGACTTTGTCCCCTTCGATCGTGGTTACGGTTACATTCTCTTTGGAAATAACCGCCATCTGTCTGGATTCAAGGAAGATCAATTTACGGGTGTGTTCCAAAATGGCCGGGATATCAGAGGCAATATAATTCTCGCCCTCGCCCAATCCGATCACGACACCGCCGGCATTACCGATGCGGGCAGCGATGATTTTGTCTTTTTCAAGCGTGGACATAACCACGATGCCGTGCGCGCCTTTTAACCTGGACAGGGTCTCGCGCACCGCGGTCTCAAGGTTCTTCCCTTCAAGCATAAATTGTTCAATAAGCTGAACGATGGTCTCCGTATCCGTATCGGATTTGAATTCAACGCCCTTCTTCAATAGTTCATCTTTCAATTCGATGAAGTTTTCCACAATACCATTGTGAACAACCACGACCTGTCCGGTGCTTCCCAAGTGCGGATGCGCGTTTCGGGCGGATGGTTCACCGTGAGTCGCCCAGCGTGTATGCCCGATTCCGATCTTTCCTTCAATGGGCAAATTACTAACCAGTTGTTCAAGGTTTGCCAGTTTGCCGGCATCCCGTCTTACTTCAATATGTCCGTTTGTTATCACAGCAATACCGGCAGAATCATATCCGCGGTATTCTAATTTCTTTAGTCCTGTCAAAACGATTGGCGTGGCGTTTTTATCACCGATGTAGCCAACAATTCCACACATGAAATCCTCCAAAGGTTACAAGTCTACCCATGCGGTAATGACACCGCAATGGTAACAATAGATCAGATATGCCTGATCGATATCCATTTTTTACGTTGTGGAAAGTTCAAACCCGTTCGGGTTTGGAGGGCATCCGCTGATCTTTCGATTTTCCCGGCGATTGCCGGTTAACTCCACTGCGAGATGGAGAACCCTCATCCTCGTCAACCGGAGGAACTCCGGTCCATGCGCTTCTACTTTCCAAGTAGTCTGTTTTTAGATAAACTTATATGTGCCTCCTTGAAAATGATTACCGGCATTATACACGAGATTATCACAATTATTCAATAGAAAATGATAGATCAAAAAAACCATCTTGAAAACGATCCCGATCCTAGACAAAGTCAAACAGAAGGCTTGTTATGGCTTATTTTGGCGGCTTTGTCTCTTGCTGTGATCGCGATCGTTTTGGTTCGCTATTGGGATAATATCAGATCATCTTTTATTCGTGAGGAAATTGACAATTACGATGTCGTCATTATCAAAGATAACTACCACGACATAACGCTCCCGAACGGACAATCGTGGGATATCTCCTATGAAACCGGTGTCATCCACAACTTTACGGGGGTGGTCAGGCATATCTCAGCCATCAATGAACCGGCTTTTGCGATCCTCTCCTTCGATATTCTGGTCACCAGTGAAGATTTTGCCAACCCGGATCTTGTTCGAACCAGTGTAACGAACCATCACTTCACCTGGTCTGCGCCAAACATAACATTGCCGCAAGGCGAGATCCATTTGCTGCATACTGTCCCTATTTCCGAAGAGGTCAACGATCAACTTAAGGCCATCCAAAAAGGAGACACCGTATCCATCAGCGGATATGAAATCTACCGCATCGAGGGATTCGACAGCCTGGGAGAATATATTGGATTTTGGGAAGATGCCGGCTGCAATACGACATTGGTTACCAGTGTAGACACACAAATTCCTGAATAGAAAAAAATCCTTAAGTGAAACTTGTGGTTTAAAATTTTTCCAATCAAATATCTTCAAAATCCATTGACTTTTTTGGTTTCAATCTTTAGAATGAAGGTACAAACAATCACAAAACGTGGAAGAGACCGCCTTGCGGCACCGAAGGGGCAAATCCTTTTTGAAGGGATGAAACTCTCAGGTAAAAGGACCCGTTTTGAGTTTCTCTGAAATATGATGGTGCTCCAATAACTGTGAAACATGAGTATCAGACAGATCTATGACAGAGGACGCGTTTCTGTATGAACGCGTCCTCATTTTCAATCAACTGGAGGAATCAAATGAAAGTACCTGAAAATCTGAAGTATACAAATTCTGATGAATGGCTCTTAATTGACGGCAATATTGCAACCATCGGCGTTACCGATTATGCCCAGGATCAGCTCTCAGATGTGGTCTTTGTCGAGATCGCGGTTGAAAAAGGCCAAACGGTAAAGAAACAAACTCACGTGGCTACGATCGAATCTGTGAAAGCTGCCGCGGACGTTAATCTTCCTGTCTCAGGAACCGTATTAGACGTAAACGAATCACTTCCAAACAGCCCTGAACTCGTTAATAGTGATCCATACGAAAAAGCCTGGATGCTCAAGGTGGAATTAAGTGATCCATCGGAACTTTCCAGTCTGATGGATACCAAAGCATATGAGGATTACCGCTCGACCCGGAGCTAAAAATGTTCACTCCCCACACTCCCTCTGAAACAGAGGAGATGCTGAAAAGCATCGGCGCCAAATCCATCGAGGAATTATTCCTGGATGTTCCGCAAAAATTTCGCTTTCCCAATCTGAGCCTCCCCAAAGGAATTTCAGAAATGGAAGCCCTGGCGGAATTGAATGAATTCGCAGGTTCAAACGATACGGTAAAAGATCTGCTCTGTTTTTTGGGAGCTGGCGCCTATCACCATTACATCCCGCTGCGGTTGACAGTCTCCTTCGCAGAGGTGAGTTTTATACGGCCTACACACCATATCAGCCTGAGATCTCTCAAGGT
>ENA-OSEO01003532-OSEO01003532.1-sediment-metagenome-genome-assembly--contig:-NODE-3532-length-18290-cov-3.791138_pt1 | contig 18290 bp, 16 predicted proteins | sample MGYA00237883_ERZ534232 | MGnify/ENA metagenome assembly ERZ534232
AAAGTCCAGCCGGAACCGGCGGGCGCGGTTTGATAGGCTGAGCCGGTCTCATCTTTTGTGGGGGTAACATCATCTGAAATGGAAAAGATCCCCTTTCGAAGATCTTTCCAATAAGGAGAGTAAACGCAATCGGATAGCCAACACCTACCACAGTCCCAGGTCGCGCATTGTCCCGAAGGACACATACTATTCTTTAAATTCTGGCAAATTTGTGTAAACCCGATTCTTTCGGTTTTAACGGTTCGCCAGTCTGTTTTCATCCAATAAGCAAAACGCCTCGGCCATTCGCTCGCAGTCAAGCTGGTTCACCCGCTCGATGATCTGGACCCATTCTTCAGGAAGCGCCTCAACACCGTGCAGCGCGCCGGTCAAAGCTCCAAGGATGGACGCGATGGTATCGGTATCTCCGCCGTTGTTAATCGCGGCAGTGATCGACAATTCCGGGTCACCTTTCGCCGCGTAGAATATTCCGAAGACCGTCGCAATGGTCTCAGCTACATGGAAGTGAGACCCCACTCTCCTGCGGATCAGATCAGCGGCCTCAAACGGGTCTTTTGCTTTTTCGGCCAGTTCAAGCGCGTATTCCAGGTTGGGGAGGGGGTAGCGCTGCCCGGTTTGCCGGGCAGTTTTCTTCCCGATCTCCTCACCGGCTTTTGCTCCCCCCAAGGCCGCGAAAATGACCGAACTGAAGGTAGCCGATGGGGATAACGCCTCAGCGATCGCGGCGGCCTGGCAGGCTGCCGCCGAAAGCGCCACATCGGTCGGATGGGTGGGATAGATCACCTCACAGGCGAGTTTAGCGGCTTCCTGCCACCGGCCCGGATGCGCCCAGCCGGCCGGAGATACCCGCATGACCGCCCCATTGGAGGTACCAGTATAACACCACGACCGCGTCCTGTCCTGGTGAGCGTCAAATTTATTATTCAGATAATGGTTAAAAGCCAGTTTGGTGCTGGGGCCATAGACCCCGCCATACTGCCATATTTCCTGGTTGCTTTTCACCCAGTCAGCCAACTCCTGGATAAATTGGTCTGCTGTAATATGCCCATTGTATTTTAAGATCGCATTCGCGGTAACCACGGTCAGGGTTGTGTCATCGGTAACCTGCCCGGGTTGGAAGTCAATATGGATAAATTCATCCTCAAATATTGGGAAAAAAGTGGCCGCCAGCCCGCCGCACCTGTCCCGGATTTCATCCGGGGTCAGCTCATGAAACGGCATTCCCATGGCGTCCCCAATCGCCAGGCCTGCAAACGATCCCCATATTTTTTCTTTCAAATGGTTTGTCACTGAAGAACTCCAAAATTTGATAGCGGTAAATCGCACACGCTGAATAAGATCGATATCCAGCGTGTGCGTTTTTTCTTTTCCAGCCTTATATTTCAAAGACTGGGCTTGATTGCAGCAGATTTATTTCCAATCTTCCAGCAAGTCAACATTTTCCTCAGAAACAAGGATTTGGATAATCGGAATAACGGACGGGACCTCTTTTCCCTGGGCTTTCATCACACCCATCTGCACCGAGAGCTCGCCCCAGACATATGGCGAGAAGGCAACGCTCCCATCCAGCAGCCCTTCCTGGATTGAGACTTTAGCATCCTCAATGAAATCGGTTCCCACGACGATGATCTGGTCTTTCTTCCCGGCGGCGATGGCCGCTTCGACCACTGCCAGCGCCATCACGTCATTGGCGCAGTAGAAACCGCGGATATCCGGATTGGCCTGGATAATATTGGTCGCCGCGTTCAGCGCCACTGTCCTGTCCCAATCGCCGGCCTGGCTGGTTACCAGTTCAATATTCGGGGCATTTTCAAAGACGGATTTCGCGCCGTCTCTTCGAGCCATGGATTGCGGTGCAGCCGCAAGTCCTTCAATAATGGCTACTTTACCACCTTCAGCACCAAGCTGATCAACGATATATTGCGATCCGACCACACCCATCTGGTACATATCCAGGGTTTTCGGCTGGTCAATCTGACCGCCCGCGGCTTCCACCGCGGCGAGATCGCTGATGATATTAGGCTCAATGATCGGCACGCCGGCTTCATTGGCTTTCACAACACACGGAATCAGGTTGTTCTCTGTGATGGGGTAAATGACCATCGCGTCATAGCCTGCCGCGACCATCGACTCACAGGTAGCCAGCTGAGAGCCAATATCTCCTTCGGTTGGAGCGGATTGGATATCCACCTTGATCCCAAGCTCGTCACCCATGGACTGCGCACCTTCAGCGAATGTTACCCAGAACGGATTGGCCATGGTGATCATCAAGACACCAATGCGCATTTCCGGATCATTGGGCGCTTCAAACCCGACCATCCCGGCAAACGAATCCACCCGCATCTGTTCAAAAACGGTGAGTTCTTCTACTGCCGGTTCTTCCGCGGCGGGTTCTTCAGCCACCGGTTCTTCCACGGCAGGTTCTTCCGCGACGGGTTCTTCCACTGCTGGTGCTTCTGCGGCGGGTTCTTCCGCGGCAGGCGCAGCCGCAGGCGCTGCGGGAGCGGGAGCGGCGCAGGCTGAAAGGATCAACATGGCGATCATCACAATCAACAACGGGGCAAACTTTCTCTTATTCATTTATATATCTCCTTTTTTTATGCGTTTCATTGAATTGGCAAATATTTTCATTAAGCAGCAATTTATTCTTGGCTCACCTCCTTGCTGAGATAAGCATTTCAGTAACGATCTTTCACTTCATCGCCGGCGGATCTTATCGATAAACACAGCAGCCACAATCACAATACCAATGGTTAATTGCTGGAAATATGGCTGCACACTTAATAATGTCAAACCGTTTTTCAAAGTTGCCATCAGTATGGCGCCGATGATCGTGCCCGGAATGCTGGCGACACCGCCAGCCAGACTCGCGCCGCCAATCACAGCTGCCGCAATCGCTTCCATTTCCATCCCGGACCCGGCCAATGCTTCGGCGGCATTCAACCTTGCGGTCAGGATCAGCGCGGCGACAGAAGAACATAACCCGGCCAGCGCGTAAATGGCGATCTTTGTTTTCCAAAGACTCACACCGGATAATCTCGCCGCCTCTTCATTGCCTCCGATGGCCAGCGTGTAACGACCTGTTCGAGTCCGTTTGATCACCAATAAAAGCATTAAAGCGACAAATATAGCCAGGACAAACGCGTAAGGTATTGGACCGATATATCCGGTTCCGAAAATCCTGAAGCTCATCGGCAGACCATAAATTGGCCTGGCGTCTGTGATGATATACGCAAGTGCCCGGATCACGCTCAGGCTCGCAAGCGTGGCGATAAGCGGGGTGATTTTTACAACTCCGATCAGGAAACCATTGACCGCGCCCATCAATGTTCCCGCTGAAAGACCAATCAGGATACTGGCCCAGGCGGGGATATCGGCTTTAATGCCCATTGCCATCAGAATGCCGGATAAGCACAACACCGACCCGACTGAAAGGTCTATCCCACCAGAGGCGATCACAATGGTCGCGCCGCTGGCAACCACTATGGTAATGGCGGACTGGATCAGGACGTTGGAAAAATTTTGAGTTGTAAAAAAATATGGACTCAGTATAGAAAAAGCAAGGATTAAGAGCACCCACGCAAGGAATATCCCCGATTCAGCGGGAATTTGCTTGTTCTTCAATTTTTTAAAGAAAGTATTGTTCATCAGATTGATTTTCCCGTTCTCCAGAGCCTTTCGCTCTTACAATGTCATCGACATAATTTTTTCTTCGGTCGCCTCTTTGGGATTCACCTCGCCCACAATGGATCCCTTACGGAATACAAGAATTCGATCACTGAGTCCGATCACTTCAGCAAGCTCTGAAGTTACCAGCACAATTGCCACCCCGCTCTTTGACAGGTCCCGGATCAGTTGGTAAAACTCCTGCTTCGCGCCGACATCAATTCCTTTTGTTGGCTCATCCATCAGGAGAATTTTGGATTCATGGTTCAACCATTTTGCCAGAACGATTTTTTGTTGATTGCCTCCACTGAGAAATTTGGTCCACAAATAAAGATTCTTGCTTTTTATCTTCAAGGCATCCCGGAAATGTTCCGCGATCTTCTCCAGCCTGTTCATTTGGATCAGACCAAACCGCATCGATTTTTCATACACACCGATATTGATGTTGTCTAACAGATCCATGGACAGGATCAGGCCCTGATGCTTGCGGTCTTCTGTGATAAACCCGACCCCTTTTTGGATCGCGTCTGAGGGGGATTTTATGTGCGTCTTTTCTCCGAAAAGGTAAATATCACCCGATTCCATCTTATCCGCGCCAAATATGGCCCGCAAAATTTCTGTCCGTCCTGCCCCTACCTGTCCAAACAACCCAACAACCTCACCCGCCCGCACATTGAAGGAGATGTTTTTTGAAATTAATTTGGTGCTTACATTTTCAAGCCGCAGGGCTTCCGGGCCAAACTGGTGTGGATCAAGATCCGGCTTAATCACCTGGTTTTTCTTGCCTGTCATCAGGGACACAATTTGATCTCTGCTGATCTCATCTGAGTTGAAACATCCTTGAAAAACAGCATCCCGCAAAATGGTGATCCGGTCTGCCACTTCAAAGACTTCTTCCAGGTGATGAGTGATGAAGATGATGGTCTGCCCTTCCTGGCGAAGTTTTTTCATGATTTCAAAGAGCTTGGTGATTTCCTGGCTGGAAAGCGAAGATGTTGGCTCATCCAGGATGATGATCTTGCTTTGCCGGTATAAGGCCGTGGCAATGGCGATCATTTGCTGGTCGCTCACCGGGAGTGTTTTCACCGGTTGGTGAATATCCAGGTCAAGATTTACTGAACTGAGGATCTGCCTGGCAAGACTGTCTAATTTCCTTTCGTTCACCAGAGAAAAAAGTTTCCCGTATAAAGGCTCCTGCCCTAACAGGATATTTTGACTGACACTCATCGTAGGAACCAGGCTCAACTCCTGGGGTACATAACTGATCCCTAAATGAATGGCATCGGATGGTTTCGCGATGGTGACCGGCTCTTCATTCAGGATGATCTCTCCTGAATCAGGCGTGGTGACACCGCACAGCACCTTCATCAGTGTGGATTTCCCGGCGCCGTTCGCTCCGAGAAGAGCGTGGATTTCTCCTTTTTTGACACGAAAGGTAACATCATCCAAAGCAACGACACCAGGGTAGGTCTTGGTGATCGAATTCATCTCCAGGATGGGTGTTGTGATTTGGCATGCTGCGGTTTCGTTCATAGCGCCCAGTTCCAATTCCCCATTCTGGATTGAGACTCAATCAAGCGGATTGTTTCCTCATAGCTCACCACACCGGTGGTCGCGCCAAAAGCGGTAACGCATTTTGCCCCTACCGCGCTGCCGAACAGGGCTGCCTGCTCAACCGGCCAGTCGTTAAACAAACCAATCAGGAAACCAGCGTCAAAAGCATCACCCGCGCCGGTGGCGTCGACCGCCTGCACTTGAAACGCCGGGATATTGCCGGTAAACGCTGCCGATTGGATATAGGCTCCATCGCTCCCATTCTTGACAACAATAATCTGAGGGGCAAAGGAAGAATAATATGCCAGCGCCTCTTTAATGGTCTGTTTTTCGGCGTAAAGCCGCGCTTCTTCATAATTGGTCAGGAAAATATCACAGTATGGCAGACAGGGCTCGAGAATGCTGGACCATTGATTTGTGCCGTCCCAACAGGTGTCGACAGAGACGGTCACTTTTCGCGATTTGGCTTCCTTCAGAATGTTGGCAAGATCCTCGCCCTTCGTCCCATCCATGATCATCGCGCCGCCAACGTGAAGATAATCGCCTTCCTCCAGCGCGCTGAAGTCAATATTCTTTACGTTGAGGTAGTTATTGGCCGCCATGCATAAAACAAACGAGCGTTCTCCGCCCGGGTGAATAAAGCAGATCGCGTTTCCTGTGTTGGCCTGATCGGTATAGCACAGACGAGAAATATCGACCTTGAGATCCGCCAACCCTTTTTCTACAAATTCACCGCAAATATCCCTGCCAATGCAGGAGATTAACCCAACAGGCGCCTTACCAATTTTCGCGATGGAAACCGCCGTGTTCAATGCCATGCCCCCTAAAACCAGGTCGGTTGTGTCTGAGTTGACAGCGCCGCCAAAATCCGGCCACTTTGTGATCGGCTGTGTCACAATATCAACCATTGCAAGACCTAAACTCCAGATTTTGTTCATATTGAAACCTCTAGGGATTTATCTTGTGCGGACGATGTACCAGCTGAATTTGCTGTCCGGGAAGCTTAATGTGGACTGCCAGATTGGCGCGTCATTCTCTTTGATGTAATGCGTTTGGACGAGACGGATTAGCAATGTGCCTTTTTTGACACTCAACTTTTCAGCCAGAAAATCATCCGCCATGGCCGGCACCAGCCTAGCAACGGCGTGGGTAATATTCAGCTTGCTCTTCTTGACAATGTAAACAAAGAGAGAATTCCCCAATTCCTTTTTGGTAATGTCTTGCGGGACAATTGAGGCGGGAAAGATATTATGGTCATAGATTAACGGCGTGCCGTCCATCGTCCGCACGCGAGCGATGACGGTGATCGGGTCCCCAACGTTGATCTGTAATTCATTGGCAATGGTTTCATCCGCGTTCTCCGCCCGGATATCGATTTCCTTTGTGCCAGGCACATGCCCCCTCTGCCGCATCACGTCGGAGATAGAGACCAGCCGCTCAATGCCCGCGTCCATGTGCATTTTTTGAGAACCCACCACAAAGGTACCCACCCCCCGCTTCCGGTCTACATAACCCAGCAGTTCCAGTTTCTGAAGCGCGGTCCTCAGCGTGATCCGGCTGATGTTAAGCTGGCGCGCCATCTCATGCTCGGAAGGCAGTTTTTGCCCCGGAGAGAACGCCCCGCTTTCCAGCAGGTCTTTTAATGCCTTGTAGGCTCTTTCAGCAATGGTTTCATCGGTCACAATCTCATGAAGCATGTTTTCTTTTTCAGTCATATTTTCGAAACCTTTTTTCTGAACAGGGATCAATGTATTGAAAAAAAACCGCGTTTGCTGTATAATGTCTGCTATATGATGTCTGTTGTTATACATCATACAACATAATCTTTTGATTGTCAACAAGAGAGGCCGTGTTTCATGAAACTTAATTCGCTTTTCACCAGATCGAAGCCAATTGTTGGCGTGGTGCATTTGCTCCCCTTGCCGGGATCACCCGGATATGGGGGAAACCTCGATGCCATTATTGAACGTGCCCTTCAGGAAGTTCAGATCCTCAAGAAAGGCGATGTGGATGGGATCATTATTGAAAACTTTAATGATGTTCCTTTTCTGAAAAATGAAATTCCTCGTGAGCAATTTGGGGTGATGGCTTCCATCCTCACTCTCGCCAGGAAAGAAACCAGCCAGCCGCTTGGCGTGAATGTGCATTTTAATGACTGGGAAGCTGAGATCGCCCTGGCATTCTCTTGCCGGGCCCAGTTTGTCAGAATAGAAGCGTTTGTCAACACGGTTGTTACGTCATCCGGGCTGGTTGAACCCTGCTGCGCCGAAGTGACCCGCTACCGCAAGCTGCTGGGCGCGGAGCAGCCCATCGAAATCTGGGCCGATATCCACCCCAAATACTCCAAAAATCTGGTGCCCTATACCCTCCAGGAATCCGCGAAAATGGCGCAGGAAGCGCTGGCGGAAGCGATCATCGTTACCGGCGAGACCACCGGGATCGAAACCCCGCTTGCCGACCTGCAAGTTGTAAAAAACGCGACAAACCTGCCCGTCATCGCCGGCAGCGGCACGACTGAAAAGAACGTCAGGGAAACGCTGCAAGTCGCGGACGGCGTGATTGTTGGATCAGCCCTCAAAGTTGACGGGAACGCCCACAACATGGTCTCTTTAGTAGAAGTCACCAAATTTGTGAATGCCGCCCGCGCGGCTCACAAATAAGATACTCCTTCATCTCTCAATCCTCCAGATGATAAACCCCGGATCATGCGTATCCGGGGTTTATCAGTTTTATCACCCCTGTTCGTGTCACTCCGACAACCGCCCCCGCCATGTCATTTCGACGACCGCAGGGAGGACATCGTGCCCGAAGGGTAGGAATCTTTCTTAACACCCCGGCAAGCCGAACTTTCTCGCCGAATCCCACCGCCCAACATCCCCCCCCATCCTGGTGCCCATCAACAATCTTTTTCCAACAGCCGAAAGTAAAACCTTTACAGCCACTGCAGCAGTGCGTGAGAAATAAACCTGAACGTCGTCCTGAGCGAGCGAAGAACCGCTCGCTCCCTTAGCCGAAAAACCGTCCTGGCAGCCTGACAAGCCTAAATCATGTCTTTCTGCCGACCGTAGGGAGGAAGAATCTCTACTTCGCTTACCGCCAGACCAGAGATCCTTCACTCCGTTCAGGATGACATACCCCTCACCGCTCGTCCCGTCCCATCCATCGCCCCAGCTTCGGGAAAATCAGGCCTGTGCGCTGGCGGTAGCACTCGTAAGCCTCCCCATAATGAATCAACAGGTCCTTCTCCTCCGCCGCCCAGCGTCCAGGCGTACCGCAGCAGGATTTCGTCACCGGCGTCCAGTACTCTGACCAGCATCAGCGCCGTGGACGGCAGCGCGATCGCCACACCGATCAGCGCCGACAACCAGTACAAACACGGGAAGCCGCCCTCACCCTCTGACACCCCGGCCATTAAGAAACCCGGTTTTTTGAAAAAACCGGGTTTCTCCTCTCCGCACAGGCTTCCCTGAAATGGCATCGCGAACCACCGCAGATCAAATATCCTTTGCGTCCTTCGCGCCTTAGCGGTGAATTAAACAAAAAACAGGGGCGAAGCGCGTTGTGAACAACGCCTCGCCCCTGCTAACTCACTAATCAAAACCCTTACTTCGCTACTTCGTCCAGCGCCGCCTGCAGTTGGGTGCGCGCCTCAGAGAAGGGCTTTCCCAGGCTCGAGACGTGGTCCTTCACCAGCGTCCCGCTGGCGGGCATCGGGCCGCCGAGGATCTCCTCAATGGTTTCCTGCGCCAGGCCCCACGCCAGCAGGTCGCCAAAGGTGGTCTGCCCGGTCACCTGCCCCGCTTCCGGGACATGTTCTTCCGTCGCGGCGGGCTGGGGAGCGGCTTCAGCCTCTTCCACACCAGCGGGAGCCGCTTCCGTTGTAACCTGGCCGAGGTCCACGCTGTGCGCGTCCACATAGGCAAGCTGCTCCGCGCTCAGGCTGCCCCGCGCTTTGAGGATCTCCACCGCCGGGGCGGGCAGGTAGATCTCTTCATCCATCTCATACGGCAGCCCTTTATAGTACGCCACAAACAGCTTGACCGAGGAGTTGCCGATCTCAGTGCCGGCTTCTTCCAGCGCTCCGTAAATCTCTTCCAGCTCTTTGTTCTGGAAAGCGGCCGCGTCACTGTCCGCCGGCAGGCCGAAGGCTGCCGCCAGGTCCTCGAGCGGGATGTCGAACAGCTCGCTGATGTCACCAAAGGCATACGAACCGCGGATATCGTCGGGGTTGTACGCCCCGGCCGCCTCTCCGCTTTCAAATTTGGCTGGCATTTTGGCGGTCTCGGTCGTCCACAGGTTCAGCGCTGTGGTCAGGGCGATGCCCCCAAACAACACGGTTAACACGATCGCGCCTAACAGGTTGGATTTCAGCTTCATCTTATTTCCCTCCCGCGACAAAATCGACCGTGGCCGGGACCGGGCAGATCGCTTCTGAGGTGCATTCCAGGCAGGAGATGCACTGGTGATCGCGCACCACCACCTGCCGGCTGACCGGGATGTTCATCGGGCAGCGGTTGCTGCACTTGTCGCAGGCGATGCAGGTCGGTTCGTTGCGCCGGATCTTGAAGACCCGGAACAGGTTGGTCACCCCCAGCACCGCGCCGTAGGGACAGGCATATTTGCACCACGGGCGTTCCACAAACAGGGCGCCCGCCAGGGTGATCCCCAGCACCACCAGCCCGGCCACCGCCACCTCGCTGCTCCAGAAGTTGAACAGCGCGAAATACGGGTCCACCTCGGCAAACACCAGCCTGCCGGTGACCGCCGTCATATACAGCACCCAGGCCAGCACCCCATAGCGCAGGTAGCGCAGCACCCCATCCACTTTGCGCGGCACAAAGCGGTTGAAGCGGCGCTTGAAGAGCTTCTTGCCGAGCTTTGAGGTCCACTCCTGGGCTGTCCCCAGCGGGCACACCCAGCCGCAGAACACCGGTCCGAACAGCATCGCCAGGATGAACCCCAAAATCATCAAGATAAAGGAAGACTCGTGGATCTTCTGGACGAAGGTGCCCGTGGCGGCATACTGGTAAATGGTCACCACCCCGCCGAAGGGGCACAGGGCGTGCAGTGAAGCGCTGGAGAGGAAGGGAATCCCGCCGCCCTCCTCCGCCAGGGTGTGATTGACCGCGATCAGGGCGATCAGGGCGAAGAAGAACAGCTGAATGGCCGGCCGGAGCCAGATTTTGTTGTGTTTTTTTGCTTTCATGAAAACGGATCCTTCTCAAATTCTGAAAAATAATGGAATAAGAATCCCTGCCGGGAAGCTGGTCTTAATCTTACTGAAGGATTGTGAAGAACCTGTGAAGGTTGTCTGAGAATCTCTGCGGGTGGAACGCGTTTACCCCACGAACCCCAAAACCCCCTGCCAGATCTGGTACAGTCCCATTCCCAGCAGTAATACCGCCAGGGCCTGCAGGATGACCCGCTGCGCCCGGGCGCCCAGCCTGCCCAGGGTGCCAAACAGGTAGATCATCCCCCCTATGGCCGGGATCATCACCCCGTAAAAGGTCAGGATGAAGCTCATCCCATGCCAGAAGGTGACCGCCATTCCCTCCAGGGCCAGCGGCGCGCCGATGGTACCCCAGAAGATGTACACATTGGGGTTGAGCAGATTCATCAGGGCCGCTTTCAGCAGGCTGTGCGGCGCACCGGGCTGGGGCTCCCCCGTCAGGTTCAGCTCGGCACGCGAAGCCTGGTAGGTGCCCCACGCCAGGAACAGCAGGAACAGCCCGCCCCCAAACCGCAGCAGGTTGAGGAACACCTCCGGCAGCCGCGAGAGCACCAGCAGGAACGCTAGCAGCACCGGGCCATCCGAGATCAGCGGGGCCAGGGCGGCCGGCAGGGTGCGCTTCCAGCCGGAGCGCAGGGTTTCCGATAACAAAAAGGCCTGGAACGGTCCGGGGATCACCGCCGCGTACAGGCCCAGCACGATCCCCTGGGTGATGTAGATCAACATTGTCTTGCGATTCCTTCCGCGTTAATTTCGGGAAGTTTATCACAGTTCGCGGGTTCAAACAACGGAATTGCTGCTGCCCTGGCGCGAAGCGGCAGTCAGGCCCAAATTCTCTTGAGAATTTCTTCCTTCCCGGCTTACCAGAGATCCTCACCATCCGAGTACGATATCGCTTCGCTCAGGATGACGACGCCCGCATCCTGTCATTCCGAGCGACCCGCACCTTCTATGTCATTTCGACGACTGAAAGGAGGAGAAATCTTCGCTGATCTTTTCTCCAACCCAAACCGCCCCGCCGAACGCCCCCGCCTGGTTTCCTCAAGATTTCAACCCTTCGGGCACGATGTCACTGCGTTCGAAATGACAGAATCTGTGGCTTGAGGCAGAACAGGATGAGCGAGCCTGCGTATGTTCGCCGCCGAAACCCAACAACACGGCCTCGCACCTTTTCCGTATTGCTTTGCGTTCTCACCTGCACTTGCGGCAGGTGTAAGTGAGGCTTTCTTTGCGTGAGAATCCGCCCCCAATTGTCATTCTAAGCGGCCGCAGGGGCGAAGAATCGCCGTCTTCCTTCCCACCCAGGAAATCGAATATAATTACCCCGTGAAACCACAGACCGCCGCCCGTTTGATCGAGATCAACCGCCGCTTCTACCGCGCTTTCGGCGATGCCTTCGCCCATACCCGCCGCCGTATCCAGCCCGGCATCCGCCGCCTGCTGCAGGAAATCATCCCCACCAGCGGCGACTGGCTGGACCTGGGCTGCGGGAGCGGCGCGCTGGCGGCAGAATGGGCGCGTCAGGGCCGGCGCGGCTCTTACACCGGCCTCGATTTCAGCCCCGAGCTTCTGTCCAATGCCCGCCAGACTGCCGCGGATTTTTCCACCAGCGGCCTGGCCCTGCGCTTCGCCCAGGCCGACCTGACCGACCCTGACTGGCCCGCGCTGGTGGCCGGGCAGACATTTGACGGTGTGCTGGCGTTTGCCGTCTTCCACCATTTGCCCGGGAGCGACCTCCACCGCCGGGTTCTGAACCAGGTGCGCGGGCTGCTGCGCCCCGGCGGCCTTTTCATCCATTCCGAATGGCAATTCCAGCACAGCCCAAAACTGTGGTCGCGCCGCCTGCCCTGGGAGCAGGCCGGCATCATCCCCACCGAGCTGGACCCCGGCGATACCCTGCTGGATTGGCGCCACGCCCTGCCCGGCCAGGCCGAGCAGGTTGGCACCCGTTACGTGCACCTTTTCAGCCGGGAAGAACTGGGCGCCCTGGCACAAGAGACCGGCTTTACCATCCTGGACGAGTTTGAATCGGATGGGCAGGGCGGCCGGCTGGGGCTGTACCAGGTCTGGCAGGTTTCAGTGTAACCCCCTCTCCCGTCAATAGAATCCCCCTTTGAACGCACGCTCCCAGATATGATTGTTTCCCATTTTTTCAGGCCGCATGGCTTTGAAAAGTGAGTCTGTTAGAGTTTACATGTGGGTACTTTTAATCTTCTCAGAGCATCTCGTCTGGCGCGCCGGATAAATTTCCCTGGCGGGGCAGTACGACCGCGTGCCGCACAATTCTCCTTCAATCCTTCTTGCTGATCAGATAACGCTTTTTTGAATTTGCTCATGTCTTAAAAAATCTGCGGAGAACAGAATACTTTGTTTCTCCGCAGATTTATTTTCGCTCTGATTCCCTTTTATCGAGACAAAGCCAGCCTAGTCATCGTCATCGCGGTCGTCATCATCATCGTCGTCATCATCATCGTCGTCATCGCGGTCGTCATCATCGTCATCGTCATCGCGGTCGTCAAAGTCATTGTTGTCATCGTCGTCATCGTCACCCCGGTCATCATAGTCATCATCATCGTTGTCCCGGTCATCCTCCAGGTCGTCATCGCGCTCGTCATTAAAATACCGGTCTTCTGAGCGGTCATCATCGTCTTTTTCCCGGATGCTTGACGAAGAAAGGTCCATATCACCCTGGGCAAGCCGGTAAAGTTCAGGAATGGAAAGCTGTCGGAGTTCTTCTATGGTGTATTCAGGATTTTTGGCAATGATCTTTTCCATCAGATTCAATAAACCCTGTGATATCCGGTATTGCGCGGCTTTTTCCCGGAGAGAATCATCCGGCAAAACCTGGCTGTAGATGTGCGGGGTTTGCTCCGCGAGCAGCTGCCCCACTTCAATCACCAGGGTGTGTTCCAACTCGGAAGCGCGCCGCGAGTTCCGGTTCAGTACCGAGATCAGCACAGCACTTTCCTCATCCTGCAGGTAGCCCTGGCGGTACATGGCACCCAGTATGGCTTCAACCATATTATCCAACCGGACGTATCTGTACGCCATCCCGGCCACAACCTGCTCCCCTTCCTCATTCAGCGCCTCCAGGTCTATCACCCGGTTCATCCGGTTGACCTGTATTTCAATACTGGGGTTCACATCCAGATCGACAACACTATCCACCCGCAAGAACTGGAACCACCCCCCGTACAGGAAGGCCATCATCACCAGGGATACGGCGGCCGCCGGCAGCCATAAAAGCTGTGAAGTTGGCCTGGACCGGACAGGGGTCTGGCGGGTGATATGGTCATGCTGGTTCATTTTCTTCACAGGCGTGGAAGCGACCTTCTCGTAAACGTCGGGCGTGATCCAGCTCACTACCTGCCTGATTGACTTTAATATCTGCCGGTTATTCATCGGCGGCCTCCTTTCTGCTGCGCCAACCGCGTGCGAAGTTTCTTCAATCCGCGATGATATTTGGAGAGCACGGTCGCCAGGGGCATCGAAAGATCTCTCGCCAGCTCCGCGTGTTTGTATCCCGAAACCGCGTGGAGAAGAATAATGCTCCTCTCAGCTTCATCCATTTCATTGAGCAGGGTCTCCAACACAAGCCGGTCATCCACATCGATCCTGGTGGAAAGCAGGCTGTCATTTTCAAGGTCATCTCCGGAGAAATCAGCAATCCTGTTCTGGCGGCGCAGATGCATCAGCGCGAGGTTGCGTGCCACAGTGAAAACCCATGCCATGGGTTTACCACGAGCCTCATATAAATGCGCGGATGCCCTGATTTTCAGATAGGTGTCCTGCAGCAGGTCCTCCGCGTCATGGGTATCACGGACAAGGGAAAGAATAAAAGCAAACAATGCCTGGTGGGTGTGCTCGTAGAACTGCTGGAACGCTGCCATATCATCTGCTCCAATCCGGTGGATCAAGGTTTCGTCCAGTTGAATAAACCTGTGTTTGGGTGGCGCCCCATCTATTACAGCGAACAGAAGCATTCCGTTACCTCCTCTTCTCCCCGCGCTGTCTTCTATTAAGAGGGCTGCACCTGTGTGAAGAGGTACAGCCCTTTAATAAATATACTCAGCTCAGTGTTGTCTGTAAAGCACTCTGAAGAGGCAACCTCTTACATTTGCTCGCATTAGTCGTCATCATCGTCATCATCATCATCGTCGTCGTCATCATCGTCATCGTCATCATCGTCGTCATCGTCATCGCGGTCATCATCGTCATCGTCATCGCGGTCGTCGTCGTCATCGTCGTCGCGGTCGTCGTCGTCATCGTCGTCGCGGTCGTCATCATCATCGTCGTCGCGGTCGTCGTCGTCATCGTCGCCGCGGTCGTCATCGTAGTCATCATCACGGTCGTCATCGTCATCGCGGTCATCATCGCGGTCGTCGTCACGATCATCACGATCATCGCGGTCGTCATCATCGCGTTCATTACGATCGTCATCATCAAGGTCATCATCCCAATCATCGAACAAGTCGCTCAGATCGATGTCATTTTCTTCTGCGTAGCGCAGCAGATCAGCCAATGTGATTTCAGAAAGCTCAATATCATCCGCGTCATCCAGGTTCGCCAGGATTTCCTTGAGCAGCGCGTAGCGGCCAGCCGACATATTCAGGTTATGCGCTTCATCCCGGTCATCATCATCCAGTTCCATCACTTGGGAGAGGACTTCCGCCTGCCCATAGTTCTCCACCAGCCAGAACACCACCTGGTTATTGATGCGTGCCAGCAATTCGCGGGAGCCCTGGCTGTTATCCGCGCTGAAAAGCAGTTTGGCATCGGCCGAGTTCAAATAGCCGTTCTCGATCAGCTCCTCAACAATCTCCTCAACAGCATCGTCAACTTCTGTGCCAAAGAAATGCTTACCTTGCAGCAGCTCCTGAGCCTCGGAATTCAGCGCTTTCGCTTCCACGACCCGGTTCAAACGGTTATAGGTTAATTCAACGCTGGGGTTCACATCCAATGCAAGATATCCGGTTGGAGCAACGAAGAAAAGCACGCTACCAACCACCACAGCCACCAACACCACCGCGCTCATCATTATGGCGCCCAACTTTATTAATGTAGACATGAGATATACCATCCTTTCATTGTTTTTATTTATGTCTTCACTTTGTTAATGCATGAGAATGGCATTTTATTGCATCCAATTTTGTTATTCTTTGTCTTTTTTGTCCAGTTTATTTGCGAAAAAAAACTTGTAAAGCAGTTTCCTCACACAATCAACTCCTTTATACTCGAACGCATAAAAACGATCTATGTTTTGTATAGAGTTGATACAATGAATGTAGTATCTGTGTCTCATTGACACTGCCAGGGTTTACAGGTACACCGCAGAGCCGCTACAGAAAAGAATTTCCTCTCTTTCCCTGTTTGACACAACTTTTCAGGCGATTCTTTCATTGTCCGGCTTTTTTTTCTTCCCGATTTGTGCTTTAATAGAATCAACCCGATATGATCCTGTAAACTGTCACTGTTCCTCTGGTTTGGACATCTAAAGAGACAGCTTGCCCAACCTGCGACTGGCCTGCGCCAGGCAGGTGATCCATACCTGTGCCGCGAGGGATACGGCAGGCGTTTCAGTGACAGCAGTCTGGTGCGTCAACCTGTCAGGAGGTTGTCAACATGAATCCATTGTGGAGCGAGAATGGCCTGGGACCCGGAGGATACCTGCTCCTGGTGCTGGTCCTGATTGTTATTGTGGTGCTTTTCACGCGCCGGTCACGACAAACAAAAAAATCCAATCAAAAATTGGAAATTGACCGGTTGATCCATCATCTCCAACATGAAGATGTGGACAGGCGTGAAAAAGCGATCCAGCAGCTGGTGGAGGTCGGCGCGCCAGCTGTGCAGCCTTTGCTGCACCTGGTCAACACCACCGGCTCAACCCACGCGGTAATTGCCGTGTGCCGCATCCTGGACGCGCTCAAAGACCCTGCCCAATACCAGCAGGTTATGGAAGCCTTCCGCAAAAGCCCAGAGGATCTTTATCTTCGTCCTGATTTCCGCAAACAGGTGGTAAAATCGCTGGCGAACATTGGCAAGCCCATCCAGGAATCCCTTTTTAACCTGATCGAGCAGCGAGACGCCAAAGGGGTTTTTTCCTGCGCGCTGAAAGGGCTGCTGGAAATGGAAGACCTGATCGAGTATCCGGAAGCATTAGACCGGCTGATCAACGCCCTGATCCCCGCGCTGCGCGACCCGGACCCCAGAATCCGGCAGAGCGCGATGGGCGCCCTGGACCGGATCTGGCACCAGGTGAAGGATGCAAACCACCAGCGGCGCATCCTGGCCGCGATTTACCGTTCGCTCCAGGATGATTCGGTCTGGGTACGGCGCAATGCCGTCATCCTGCTGGAAGAAATCCGCGCCACCCTGCGCGGGAATATGCCGCATGTGCAAATCATTTACGCCATGACCGAAGCCCTGGCCGACGCGGATGCTTATGTGCGCCGGGATGCTTTCAACTCACTGCAGAAGCAGCGCAAGTGGCTTCCTATCCTGGTGCGGGGCGGGCGCAGCTTGAATCTGATCGACGCGTTGTTTGCTTTGCTCAAAGACCCCGACCTCAAACAGAGCGCAGCCCTGCTGCTCTTTGAAATGGGATACCCCAAACCGCTGGACGAATTGGAGCGCCAGCAGGAGGTTCAGGACCGCTTCAAGTCTGGCGTTGCCACTTCAGCTCCCAGCCATCTGGTCGGGCGCGGCACCGCCGAAATTTACCGCGCTCTGAAAACTGCCGCGCCTGTCCACCAGACGGAACCATCCCCCAGCCTCCGCACAACGCCGGAAGATTTTTACAAGAACGCGCTGGATCAATCTGAGCACCCCGACACCCTCCCCAACGAGACAAAGGAACAAAAAAATCAGAAAAGTTCCCCGCAAAACACAAAAAAACCATAATCTATACCCGGAGAAATGAAAAAAAATACCCATTCCCGCTTTACCCCATGCCTTCTTTGTGCTTTAATATGAGAGACACCCAACACTTACCAGCACTTAAAGCAAACCATGAATTTGAACCCCGAGTTTTTGACCTATATCGTATTGGCCGCTGCCCTCGCAGTGGTGGCGCTGATTGCTTATGCCGCTATGCTCTCGCTGTCCAGCCGCCATTCGCGGCTCGACGACCTGCGCAAACGGTCGGATCTTAAAGGCCTGGCGCGTGTCGCCAACGACCCGGGTGTGATCGAAACGGTGCGGCTGGAGGCTGTCAATGTGCTGGCAGACATCGGGATATTATCGAATGATCCCGAGCAGCGCAAAGAAGTCATTCACCTCCTGTTGCAATTGTTTCTCACCGGCGAAGGCAAGTTCTGCCAGGGTGTGATCTCGGCCATCACGATGATGGACACCCGGATCAACCACCCCTCCTTCAGGGAGCTGGTTCTGCAGCAGCTCAGCCTTGTGGATTGGAAGCAGCAGGCCAAAAACAGGCGGCGGCTCATTCTCTCTTTATTGAAAAAATTCTCCGCCACCCGCACCACCGATGAAAAACCGCACCCGGTTTCAGTTCACAGTCTGAAATTGATGAGCGAGCTGGCTGCCGATGATAACCAGCGCACCGCTGTGCTGGACGCGCTGCGCAGTTACCTGGAAGACCCGGAAAGCGGTATCCACCACGAGACCGTGCGCGCTTTAACTTCTCTGGCAATCCATAAACCTGACCCTAAAGCCCAGGAAGAGATCATCGAAATCCTGGTTGACGCCCATCAAAATTCAGATTGCAAAGCCCGGCTATCCGCGGTGCAGTCGCTTGGAAAGCTCGGTGTTGAATCCCGCAGCATCCGCCTGCGCTCACTGGTAACCGCGGCCCTGGTGATTGGCTTGCAGGACGAGGATG